>Ga0180215_1004709_pt1 | contig 11968 bp, 7 predicted proteins | sample eDN3rd37CBELigBY_FD_128871 | JGI IMG/M metagenome (GOLD analysis project Ga0180215, IMG submission 128871) | Enriched backyard soil microbial communities from Emeryville, California, USA - eDNA 3rd pass 37_C BE-Lig BY (version 2) (version 2) | ecosystem: Environmental > Terrestrial > Soil >...
GCCTGAATTTCATCATTACGCAGATGGCGATTCGCTTTAATCGAACCTTTACAGCTCATCAGGATCGCCGCATCTTCACGTAGCTTTTTAATGTCTACTTTTTTCATTTGTAATAGCTGTTCGATCATTTCTTCAATCGTTTCTTTTTCCTCGCCCCGTGGCAGCCACTGCGGATGAGCTCGGACGATAAAGCTGTTCATTCCGAATGGTTCTAAAAACACACCAACCTTTTCCATTTCAGAAAGATACTCATTGATCCGAATACACTCATCTGGTGAATATTCAAAGGTTAGCGGAACCAGCATTTCCTGAAGCTCACTTTCTACCTGGCCTACCTTATCACGAAAATATTCATATTTGATCCGTTCCTGTGCCGCGTGTTGATCAATGATATAAAGACCTTTATCATTTTGAGCTAAAATATACGTTCCGTGCATTTGACCGATTGGATAGAGCACAGGAACACGCGACGGTGCTTCAGGTACAATCTGGGAATCAGCAGTAGAAGGAGGTGCAAATGATCCTAATGGAGTACTTACTTCTGGCGAATATCCAATTGGTTGATCTTGTTCCCCATTTACAAGATAGGATGGGTTCACAATAGGCTCACGTTGGACCTGGAACTCTTCGTTTACACTTGACCAACCATTGTCTGTAAAATCTTCCTGCCCTTCAGCATCATGGTGAAAATCATCCGTCCCAGAATCCAACTGCCTTGTTGATGTGGACAGCGGCTCCCTTACCTCTACATTTTCATAATATGGTCTCGGGGGATTGCCTTTAGTAATCCCTTTTTCCTCTTCCCTTGCATCAGGCAAATGATCCAGTTCGAAATATGTCTGTTCGGATTTCGGCTTTTCAACCTTTGGAGCCGTGAAACCGGCTGGTATCAATTCCTTTGTTTTAAATGTATTTTTAATTGTCTCCGTAACTAGCTGGTTTAGTTCTTGTTCCTTGCTTAGACGGACTTCCATTTTCGACGGATGCACATTGACATCGACTAGGAGTGGATCCATCTGGACATCGAGAAGAACCAAGGGAAACCGGCCAATTGGAAGCAGGGTATGATACCCTTCTTGTATCGCCTTTGCCAATGGATAATTTTTAATAAAACGACCATTGATCATTGTCGAGATATAGTTCCTTGATGCACGTGTAATCTCAGGAAGAGTAATCCAGCCTTTGAGTTTATAATCAAGCGACTCACCGGAAATCGGAACCATATTTTTCACCATATTCATCCCATATATAGCGGCCAATACTTGTCTTACATCGCCATTTCCAGTTGTGTACAGCAGTTTTCTACCATTATGAACAAGACGAATCGATACCTCAGGATGAGAAAGTGCGAGTCGGTTCACGACATCAGTAATATTGCCAAGCTCTGTGTGAATAGTCTTCATATATTTAAGCCTGGCTGGAGTGTTAAAAAATAAATCGGACACACTAATATCGGTCCCTTTGCGGCTATCCGCTTTTCCAACCGTGAGGACTTTCCCGCCTTCAATTTCGATTCTCGTCCCTGCTGTTTCACCAGTCGAGGTTTTCATTTCTAAACGCGAGACAGAGGCAATACTTGGCAGCGCCTCTCCACGAAAGCCAAGAGTACGAATTCGGAACAAATCATTTTCGTCCTTAATTTTGCTTGTTGCGTGGCGTTGGAAAGCAATGAGAACATCTTCCTCTTCAATTCCCCCGCCATTATCGATAATTCTAATTTTTGCCATTCCGGCTTCTTCTAGGTCAATTTCAACAATTGTACTCCCAGCATCAATCGAATTTTCCACTAGTTCTTTTACGACGGATGCCGGACGTTCAACGACCTCACCTGCCGCAATTTTATTTGATAATGCATCGTCAAGCTGTTTGATCTTTCCCATCCAATTCACCCCTCGTTCTAAAATGTTTCAGTTTCACGGTTAATTCCGCAGCTTCCGTTGTAGTTCATAAAGAATATTCATCGCCTGAAGCGGCGTCATATCTAGAATATCTAATTCAGTTAATTTATCGAGAACACGTTTTTCTTTTTTACTTGGCCCCGATACTTTTGCCGATATTGACACTTCATCAAAGAAGGATAATTGTCCTTCTGACTTATCCGGATTCTTTGTTGCAACTGGCTCTGTTATTTCAATTTTATTAGCTTCGTTAGACTCCGTGCCAACAGATTCTTCTGCTATCCTTTGTTCCTGAACCATTCCTGTTGCACGACTAACACACGGCTGCTCATCCTTCTTTTCAAGTGTAGTAAGGATTTCAGCTGCACGACTGATTAAGTCTGCTGGTAGATCAGCAAGCTGAGCAACATGAATCCCGTAGCTTTTATCGGCTGCACCTTCTTTAATTTTATGAAGGAAAACAACCTTCCCGTTCTGTTCAATAGCGGATACATGAACATTCTTCAGTTTCGTTAATTCCTCGTCCAAAGACGTTAACTCATGATAATGAGTTGAGAACAGAGTTTTCGCACCAATTCGGTCGTGAATGTATTCAATAATCGCTTGCGCTAGCGCCATTCCATCATAGGTTGAAGTCCCGCGCCCAATTTCATCAAATAAAATCAAACTATTTTCTGTAGCGTTGGCAATCGCATTATTTGCTTCAAGCATTTCCACCATAAATGTACTTTGGCCAGATATTAAATCATCGGCAGCGCCAATTCGTGTAAACACCTGATCAAAGACAGGGAGCACCGCTTCAGCAGCCGGGACAAAGCATCCAATTTGTGCCATGATGGCCGTTAAAGCTATCTGCCTCATATAGGTGCTTTTCCCTGACATATTTGGCCCTGTAATTAAGAGCAATTCGCGGTCGCGATCCATGAAGCAATCGTTCGGAACATATTCCTGAGCGGACATCACTTTTTCCACTACAGGATGGCGTCCATCTTTCAAAACAACCTTCCGTTCATTGGTAAATAGTGGTTTGATATAATGGCGCTGTTCGCTTAATTCGGCAAAGCTTGTGAGAACATCAAGTTCACTGACAGCCTTGGCAAGTGCTTGAAGCCTTGGGATATATTCCTTCACCGTTTCCCTAATCGTTACGAAAATCTCATATTCTAGCTCAACGATTTTTTCTTCCGCCTGTAAAATTAAATCCTCTTTTTCTTTCAGTTCTGGAGTGATATATCGTTCCGCATTTGAAAGTGTCTGCTTTCGCTCGTATTGACCATCTTTTAAAAGATGGATATTTGCTTTTGTCACTTCAATATAATAGCCAAACACTCTGTTATAGCCTATTTTTAATGACTTGATTCCAGTTTTTTCCCGTTCTTGACGCTCTAAACTAGCAATCCATGTCTTGCCGTTTCGGCTGGCATCACGATATTGATCAAGTTGCTCATCATATCCATCCTGAATAATATTGCCTTCTTTGATCGAAATTGGCGGATTTTCTACCAAGGCCTGCTCTAATAAGTCCGTTACTTCCTCACATGGGTCAAGGTTGTCTGCCAATCGAACCGCTGCCTCGTTCCCCATTGAGATGAGCGTTTGTTTTAAAACCGGAATTTGCAACAAGGATTTCTTTAACTGCACAAGATCACGAGCATTGACATTACCAAATGCGACGCGACCTGCTAAACGTTCTAAATCATAGACTTCCTTAAGCATCTCTCTAATCTCATGACGTTCAAAGAAGCTCGTCATAAACAATTCGACAATCGACTGTCTACGCTGAATTCCATTAACATGAAGCAACGGACGGTTGATCCATTGCTTTAACAGCCGGCCGCCCATCGCCGTTTTCGTTTCATCAAGAAGCCATAGTAGAGAACCTTTTTTCGCTGTTGACCGGATCGTTTCTGTTAGCTCAAGATTGCGTTTTGAAAAATAGTCAATCTTCATAAATTGTTCGACCTCATAAGAAACAACAGGCTGTAAATGGTCTAGATTCCGTTTCTGGGTTCGATGTAAATAATTTAATAATCTCGCTGCAATCACCTTTGATTTTTCATCTGCTAATCCTGAAAGAAGATGCTGATAACTATCTTTGATTTCCGGATTGTCTTCATAGGAGATCGCGAGCACAGAGCGTTCCTTTAGCTTCTTTTGGATGTCATCCGGTGTCGATGAATCAAGAACGACTTCCTTTGCACCTGATAACGAGAGCTCATTCAGGACTTCCTCTATATTCCCAGACAGGATGGTTAATCGGCTTTCCCCGGTAGAAAGATCACTACAGGCGAATCCATAAGTTGAATCATCAAAAATGGTCACTGCAGCAATAAAGTTATTTTCCTTCTCATTTAAGCCGCGACCTTCCATGACCGTCCCGGGTGTGATAAGCTGAACGACCTCTCGTCTAACCATCCCTTTTGTGACTTTCGCGTCCTCCATTTGTTCTGCAATCGCGACCTTATATCCTTTTTGAATAAGCTGTTCAATATATCCTTTTGCTGAATGATACGGGACACCGCACATTGGTATTTTGTTTTCTCCTCCGCCTTCGCGACTGGTTAAAGTAATCTCTAATTCCTGCGATGCTTTAATGGCATCGTCAAAAAACATTTCATAAAAATCGCCTAGGCGAAAAAATAAAAAGGCATCCTGGTAATCTGCCTTAATCTGTAAATATTGCATTATCATCGGCGTATAAGCTGCCATAAAAATCCCCCAAAATCTTCTTGTTTCGACATCTTTCTAAAAACCTATTATATCATAATTTCAATTTCACTTTTCTTTCAACACGTGATTTTTAAAGGGGAGTTTTGGAAAAAAGAACATCTAGTTTTCCCCTTTAAGAAGGGGATTGTTGAAAAACCTCCATAAAGATTTGACTCTTCTTTTAATTCTGTATGTACCTACTATCATTCAATTCGAATATAGGTAAAATGGAAGCAAAAATAGATTAAGAGGGTGACAATATGTCGCTTTTGACAAACTGGCTTGAGAGTCTGAGTTATGACTTAGAAGCGGAAGATCATTGCGTACGAAAGATAAGTCCATTTAGTTCCTGTACATTTTGTATGGACAGCTGTCCAGAGCGGGCCATAACCGTTGGAAAATGCACTCTTACAATAGAGCATAATCTCTGTAACGGCTGTGGTCGTTGCATTACTATTTGCCCTGTCCATGCTTTAATGGGTGAATCCCCCCGCAGAAAGGCATTAAATGGCAAGCTCATTTTTGATGATGGCCCATTGCCAACAATGAATGAACTTTTTTATTTATATACGAGAGGCATCCGTTCAATCTACTTAAAATCCCAAGATGAGTTTTCAACACAACTTCAGAGAATGATTGAAGAAGTGAATTCGCAATTACAACGAATGGAAAAAGAGCCGTTTACCTTAACCTTTGAATGGTTCATTCCACCTTCAGAAAAAAAGGTTTCAAGACGTGATTTTTTTTCGAATGTCAGCACGAACAGTAAGAAACTTGCGCTAGCTACTGCAGCTCCTGCAAAATGGCGATTTAATCATGAGCAGTTTAAGGTTGCAGGAATGTTTGACGGTTGGTCTCTATATGCTGTTGATATTGGGCCAACCTGTACCCTATGTGAAACCTGCTTTAAACTTTGTCCTTCCAATGTCTTTACTCTTCAAGATGGACAGTTGGAGATCAACAGCGAGAAATGCATTGGTTGTATGCTTTGCGTGGACATCTGTATGGATGCAGGGATAACCATTAAGCAAGAGGCTAAGAAAGCTCAGCCCTTCATTGCAATGGTTGAACAGAACACCTGTAAAAGCTGCCACTTAAGCTTCAACTCTTGGGAGAAGGAAAAGATTTGTCCAATCTGCATAAATAGAAAAAAACAAAACTTTTTATTTTAATGCTTGATTATGATTCTTACCATGTCAACTTTACTCTTATTTTGTCGTCACTGATTCTTTCATCACGACCTTTTCATTTTATTCCCCTCCTATTTAGATCAGGGGTATATAGTTTCAAATCAGGGGTAGCTTATGAACCGAGGGATTAGGCGCTTGAGCTAGGCAAAGAAAAGTCGGAGTGACTTGATCTTGGCCGACAGGCATAAGCTAAATACTTTTTATTTTCATTCGATAAAAAAGCCGAGCAAATAGAAACTGTAGCTCGGCTTTTTTCATTCCTCTATTAAAAATAACTAAAATCGAATCTATCTAAAAACTTAGTGATATCTTATCTTTTTCAACCCTAAAGAATAAAATAGAAGATTAAACCCTAGTAATACGAAAACAGCTTTCACAAGCGAATCCGTATGCAAGCTACCACTGATAATTTCCCGTAATCCAGACATCATCCAGCTTTGTGGAACAGCCTTCGCAATTTGCTGCATGACCTCTGGCACAATATCTAGTGGCCAATATACTCCACCTATCATACAGGAGCTGACGATTAAAACAGTACTAAGCGCACCTGCTTGCTGACTTGTTTTTACCAAACCGGCCATCATCAAACCGAATCCAACGATGGTTACAATAACAATCGAGGCAAAGGGGATAAAATACCCTAGATTCCCCCAAACGGCTCCGAACAAGGACGACATCGCAATCATTAACACGAGTAGCTGAATCCACCCCATTATAAAATAGGATACTAGATACCCAATCATAATTTGTCCTTTGGTTGCTGGGGTCGTTAGTACTCGCTGCCAGGTGCCTTCTTTTTTTTCATCAAGAATGGTTGAAGCGGCACCGGCGATTCCAAACATCATAAACATGATGGTAAATCCCACCGACATTAAGCTGACAGTTTCTCCTTTATTGCCATCCTTTTGGATGATTTCACGCTCTAATTTCACTCTATCGCGACTTGAAATTTCTTTTAATAAATGTGAAAGCTCAATACCATTTACTTCAGAAGCCAATTGGTGAGACCGAATGATTGTCCTTGCAACCCCTTCAAGAATTGGCTGAAGGGCAACGTACTCCTGTGTCTGGCGTTGGTTAATGACTTCAAATATAGGGAGTTCCTGTTCAATTTTGGAAGCAAAATCCTCACTAATGATGATGGCGGCAATTGCCTCCTGTGTTTTTACTTTCTCACGTGCTTCTGCTTCCTTGACCTCAAGCCATTGATACTGAGGGTTTTGCTCTAGGAGAGTCACCGTATCCCTACTTAGTTCACTTTCATCTGCAACTAGTAATACTAATGGTTTATTAGCTGTCTCCTGAGCGGATATCCCGCCAAAGATGACACTAAACACGAATGGCATAACAAACATTATAACAATGCCCCCTGGCGACTTAAGCATGGTTATCACGCGAAGGCGAATAATTGTGAACACCTTATGCATAAGACTTCCTCCTCTCGAGTGAAAGTCTCATAAAGGCCATCACAAGGAAAATAATTCCCATCAAGATTAATATAAGTGCTTCATAGACCACAGCTTGTATATGATCGCCAGACATTACATTAAGGAATGTCTGCAATGCTAAAGCATTCGGAAAAATAGTAACAACCTCTTTTAACCACTCTGGGAATACATAAAGTGGAACCATGCTCCCTCCTGCTGCTGCCAATATTTGTGTCCCGAGCATGCCTGCTGTACTAAAGGACTTTTCCGTTTTCAGTAACGAACCACAAAGTACCCCCAGACCACAAGCACTAAATACATAGGCTAAACCGACTAATACAATCCCTGCTATCGATTCTCCCCAATGAACATCAAATAGTACTTTTGTGCCAAGGATGATGATCGCTAACTGAATAGTTGCTAGGAACAATAACCCCAGTAATTTTCCCAATAGATATTGTGAATAGGTTAGATTGGTAGTGAGAATTCGGCGGTATACCTCCTGTTCTTTCTCTTCAAGCATCGCCCCGACACCATTCACAACTGTCATGAGAAGGAACATAACCCCCATTCCAGCGGCGTAATACTGAAAAGATCCAACTTGCTTTTGGTCTGGTTCGATTGTAGTTTCTTTCAAAACATCAAATGGAAGTTCGGTTGGGTTTCCCAATATTACAGGGGCTGGGTGTTTTTCAAAACCAGCTGGATTTCCTGCCCTATCCCCTGCTTCTGCCACCAATTTCATTCCAGTCAGCTCGACTCCCATCGTCTCAGAAAATTGTTGAGTCACAATTTCGACGATACTAGACTGGATCTCCGCTTCAGGAATCGAGATAATGTTCACTGACGATTCTTCACCTAAAAGGATTGATTCTGAGAATGTTTCCGGAAGAATAAGACCAATAGAGAGCTGTTTTTCCTCAAGCTGCCTCAGGAGTTCAACATCGTGTTCAATCGATTCCACTTCTGCTGTCGTCGCTAAGTTTTTTTCGAACAATTCTTTTTCAAGTAGCTCACCAAGTTCACCCTCGTCATGATTAACGATTCCAAGCTTGAACTTTTGTATGTGAGCCTCTTCTTCCTGAAACATATTACCAAAAGCCGCTCCAAGAATCCCAATTAATAAGATTGGCATAAAGACTAAGGTGAGGATTGCTTTTTTATCCCTGCCTAAGTGAATCATATCTTTTAATGCTAGCCACCAAAAACTCATAAATACTCCCCCTAGTCCCGAAGACTTCTACCGGTAAGATGTAGGAAGACACTTTCAAGATTTGGTTCAATGATTTCAACCGCTTTCACCTGCGCTCCCGCTTTTGTTACTTGTTGAACAAGTTCTGACAAAACTTCCTGAGGTTTTTTATGGAAGACAGTCAATTTCTTCTCCTCCAGCTGGATATCTTTATCATCTATATTGGGTAAAAGCACTGGTACTTGTTGCAGATTATGTTCCTGAGAGAACGACAAGAGAATCCGAGAACGATCTCCAATAGATTCCCGCAATTCAGATATTGTTCCCTGGGCAATGAATTGACCATGATCCATGATTCCTATTCGTTCACAAAGGTACTCAACCTCCTCCATGTAATGGCTTGTATAAATAACGGTCATGCCTTCAACATTAAGTCTCCTAACAGTGTCTAAAATATGGGTTCGTGACTGTGGGTCGATTCCGACTGTTGGTTCGTCCATGATGAGGAGATCTGGTCTGTGTAAAATGGCTGCCGCAATATTGACACGCCGCTTCATTCCACCAGAAAAAGTCACAACTTTATCCTTTGCTCGAGCAGTTAATCCAATAAGTTCGAGAGCCTCATCGACTCGGTTCTTAAGAAGCTGACCACTCAACCCGTACATCCTTCCCCAAAATTTCAGATTCTCTCGCGCACTCATATTCTGGTAAAGAGCAATTTCCTGGGGAACAATTCCGATTAAATCTTGTGCTTTTTTCGGAGTCTGAATCATGTCGATTCCTCCAATGCTGATCTGCCCAGATGAAGGTGGGAATAATCCTGTAATCATTTGAATTGTGGTCGTTTTCCCAGCACCATTTGGCCCTAGTAGTCCATACGCTTCCCCTTTCTCAACCGAAAAAGTAACGTTTTTTACAGCTTCAATATTTTTGAATTTTTTCGTTAAATCCTTAACCATGAGGAGCTCCATTATTTTATTCACCTTCCGTTCTCTCTCTATCAATCTAATTATAACAACGATTTGTGTTAATATTGTGAATACAATATAAAAATTACTTTGAGGAAAAGATTCTAACAAAAAAAAACTAGGAAGTAGATACCTTCCTAGTTTGTTCCTATTCCTCTTCAGTTCCTAAAAGGAAATCTGGATTTAAGTCTTCAAACTCTTCGTCCTCGACTTCAAGTCCCCATTCGTCATCATCACAGTCTTCACAACCATCAGGATTGATAGCAACACATACCTTTGTTTCACCAATCACTTCAGTCATGAATTCTCTCTCGACATGCACAATAATTTTATTGCCATTCGGTGAAATGACTGCTTCGATACAGTTTGGCTGTTGAAGAACTTGAACAAGTACTTCATGATCATCGATGCAATCCGGGTCGCGGTACTTTAACTTGATGACATCACAATATGTCACTTTTTCAGTAACAACTTCTGTTTTTGTATTATCATCAAAAGAGTACCAAACGTTGATGTCATAGGAACCATTGACTTCAACTGTTTTTCCGGACTTTTTCGCCTTATATTTGTGGTTGATGACCCAGCAGCCAAGAATACTACTTGGATCATGTGGTGGGCAAATCGTATGATTGGACTGTGTGAATTTACGTCCCTTCGCTACGACAGCTTTCGTGATAATCTCTCTGTATTCTCCCATTGCGAGCGAACCCTCCTCAATCAGTTTCAATTCATCCTATGCGGGACATTAGACTAGTGTGCGAGGTGATTTTCATCTAAATCCCAAGGATTATCAAAGGCATACAACATGATATGCCCATCACGCTGAAAGGTTCATAAAGGGCTAATAAAGGAGCAAAAAAATAAAGATGCCAGGCGACATCCAAATAATGGATGGTGCCTGGCACCTGGTAGAATTTAGTGGCTACATGCTGAACCTTTTGCTAGTTCAGCACCTGTTTGGCCGCGTAATACATCGCCACCGGTAGACTCAATAATTTCATCTGTCACGGTGTTAGAAATTGTTGAGGCAATAATTTGGAGTAAATCATTGACTTCTAATTGAGACTCTTTAAATTGTTGAACCACTGGAATCTCATCAAGTTCTGCTTCAAGCTTAGCAATTTTATCTTCTGTTTTCTTTAATGCTTCTGGCTTCCCATAATGTTGGAAATTTACTGCTTGCTTTTGTAAGCCTTTAATAGAAGAAATCAGCATACTTACCTTTTCATTGCTTTGAATTTGTGCTTCTGCACGCTTAAAGAAATCAACTTCTTCTGTTTCAGCAACCATTTTCGCAAGTTCTTTCGCATGAGCAATGATATCATCTTTATTGTATTTAGCCATCCTACTTCACCTCAACTGATTGTAGTTCTTCCACCATTTCTCCGTTTAATGACCATGTTCTTGAATCAGTAATTTTCACCTTCACAATCTTACCGATCGCTGTTTTAGGGCCAATAAAGTTTACAAGTTTACTCTTACTTGTATATCCAGCAAGGACATCTGGATTATTCTTACTTTCACCTTCAACTAGAACTTCCACGGTTTGGCCCTTGTATTTTTCTAACGCTTTAGCAGACATCTCATTTACAACTGCATTCAGGCGTTGAAGACGTTCTTTTTTAACCTCCAAAGGAACATTATCCTGCATTTTTGCAGCTGGTGTGCCTTCCCTTGGTGAATAGATAAACGTATAGGCAGCTTCAAAGCCCACTTCTTTATATAATGAGATTGTTTCTTCAAACTGCTCGTCTGTTTCATTTGGATAACCGACGATAATATCTGTTGTCAGTGCTACGTCAGGGATCGCAGCCTTAATTTTTCTTACTAATTCAAGGTATTGTTCACGCGTATATTTACGCGCCATGATTTTTAAAACATCCGTAGAACCAGATTGTACAGGGAGATGGATATGATCCATCAAATTTCCACCTTTGCTGAGCACTTCAATTAAATGATCATCAAAATCACGTGGATGACTTGTCGTGAAACGGATACGTGGAATACCAATTTTGCGAATCTCGTCCATTAAGTTTCCTAACCCGTATTCAAGGTCCTCAAAGTCCTTCCCATATGCATTTACATTCTGACCAAGTAATGTGATTTCCTGATATCCCTGAGCGGCAAGCTCACGAACTTCCTGAATAATTTCATCTGGGCGACGACTACGTTCTTTCCCGCGCGTAAATGGCACGATACAATACGTACAGAATTTATCACAGCCGTACATGATATTAACCCATGCTTTAATATTGCCGCGGCGTACTTTAGGTAGGTTTTCAATGACATCGCCTTCCTTAGACCATACCTCAACGACCATTTCCTTCGCCATATAGGCTTCTTGTAAAATATTTGGCAAGCGGTGGATGTTATGTGTACCAAAAATCATATCCACTTGGTTATAAGTCTTGAGAATTTTATTTACGACTGACTCTTCTTGAGACATACAGCCACAAACACCTATCAGTAAATCAGGCTTTTCTGTTTTTAAATGCTTCAAATGACCAAGTTCCCCAAACACTTTGTTTTCAGCGTTCTCACGAATCGCACAAGTATTTAAAAGGATCACATTGGCATCTTCAAC
>Ga0180215_1004710_pt1 | contig 11967 bp, 11 predicted proteins | sample eDN3rd37CBELigBY_FD_128871 | JGI IMG/M metagenome (GOLD analysis project Ga0180215, IMG submission 128871) | Enriched backyard soil microbial communities from Emeryville, California, USA - eDNA 3rd pass 37_C BE-Lig BY (version 2) (version 2) | ecosystem: Environmental > Terrestrial > Soil >...
ACCTTGGCCGCCGGCTTTCCATTCGCCCGGGGACATCGCCTCGTGGGTGACGAACAGATCGTGCAGCCGTCCCGGACCGGACAACCCGACCTCGTAGGTCGCATCCAGCACGCTTGCCGAATCGCGCAGCAGCTTGCGCGCGTGGTCCAGCGTCAGCGCTTGCAGGAAGGCCTTCGGCGTCAGTCCGGCCCAGCGTCTGAACAGATGATGCAGTTCGGTCGGCGTAACCCTGGCCGCCTCGGCGATGGTGTCGATGTCGGGTTGTTCGCGCCAGTGGCCGCGGATATGAGCGATGGCGCGACGCACCACATCGTAATCGTCGGCTGCCACGTGCAGCCGCGTTGCGTCGGGAACGGGATCGGGGGACAGCATGGCGGTCCTCGTCATGAATGTGTCCTTCCGAGATAGCCGCGCCTCTTGGCCCAACCCACCCGATTCCTGATCAGGCGGTCGCCGTGCGATCCGGACCGCGCCGCGCCGCCGCGAGCGCTGTCTGCAAGGCGTCGCCGAAGCTCTGCTTTTCCTCTGGCGCGAGGAAGCCGGCAATGGCGCGCCGCTCGCCGCGTGAGACAAGATGCAGGCTCTGCACCCCGAATTCCTCGTGTACCGCGCGATCGAGCCGCACCCAGAGCGGATTGCAGCGCCATTCCACGACCTTGCCGCGCGGGCTGACCTTGCGGAATGTCAGTTCGGTCGGAGTCACCGTGATCTCTTCATAGGCGCGGCCGTCACGGTAATTGATCCTGAAAGCCCAGTAGATCAGCAGCACGTCGAGGCAGAAGATTCCCGCGACCGGCCAGGCTCCGGCAATCACGAACATGAGTCCGGCCATGAAGCTGATGCCGGAAACCCCAATCATCAGGATGGCAAAGCCGCGCCGTCCCAGCGACCGGTTCGGCGTCATCACCGCCGAAAACAGGGGGGTATCGGAATTCGGGTCGTTGTTCGGGGCCATCCCGAACAATATAGGGGAGAAATGGCAAAAAAGACGTCCCGCCCTGCCGCCGCAGCGAAAAAGCGCAAATCCGCATCAAAGCCTGTTTCGACGGCCGCGGCGAAGTCCGCCTTGAAGGCCGCGAAAGCAGGCCGGGCGGCGAAGCGCAAATCCCCCAAGGCGCAGGTGAAGGCCGATGTCACGGCTGCGCATGGCGATATCCGGCCTTGGACCCGGGCAGAGGTGACAGAGGCGTTCCGGCGGTTCCAATCAGTTGATCCTGCCCCGAAAGGCGAATTGCAGCACGTCAATCCGTTCACGCTCCTGGTCGCCGTGGTGTTGTCGGCTCAGGCGACGGATGCCGGCGTCAACAAGGCGACGCCAGCATTGTTCGCGGCCGCCGATACGCCCGAAAAAATGGTGGCGCTGGGCGAGGCCAAGGTCCGCGACCTTATCAAGACCATCGGGCTTTATCGCAACAAGGCGAAGAACGTGATCGCCCTGTCGGAGAAGCTGATCGCGGAGCATGACGGCAAGGTGCCGGGGGACCGCGAGGCGCTGGAAAAGCTTCCAGGGGTCGGACGCAAGACCGCGAATGTCGTGCTCAATATGGCCTTCGGCCAGCCGACCATGGCGGTCGATACGCATGTATTCCGGGTTTCGAACCGCACCGGGCTGGCGCCGGGGAGGAATCCGCTCGAGGTCGAGCTGAAGCTGGTGGATGTCATCCCGCCGGAATTCATGATGCATGCGCATCACTGGCTGATCCTGCACGGGCGCTATGTCTGTCTCGCGCGCAAGCCGCTGTGCGAAAAGTGCATCATCGCCGATCTGTGCCGCTGGCCGGGGAAGACGACGCTGGCGCCGTGAGCTTCTCTCGCTCCGCTGCTTTGCAGTCACCTCCCCCTGAAAGGGGGAGGTGACGTGCCGAAGGCAGTCGGGTGAGCGTCAGCTTGCCGGCCGCGCAGCTATTGGCATGACCCCCTGCCCAGCCATCCCCCTTACAGGGGATGGGAGTGCGCTGTGCGCGTGGAGCGTTTGCTACTCCGCCGCCTGTTTCCAGGTGTCGATCTGTGGCTTCGGCTTGGCCTTCAGCTTCAGTTCGGTCAGGTCGGCCCGCTCGCGCTCCGAATTGCGGAACAGCTGGTCTCGGCCGGAGAGATATTGCGGCTGGCAATGGATATCCGAGGCGCCATACCAGCCGGCCGCGCGCATGGTGAAATAGGGATCCATCAGATGCGGCCGGGCGAGCGCAACAAGGTCGGCGCGGGCGGCCGCCACGATGGTGTTCACCTGATCGGCGGTGGTGACGGCGCCGACTGCCATGGTGGCGATGTTCGCCTCGTTTCGAATCTGGTCGGAGAACGGCGTCTGATACATGCGGCCGTAGATCGGGGCGGATTCCGGATCGGTCTGGCCGGTCGACACGTCGATCATGTCGCAGCCGGCCTCCTTGAACATCTCCGAAATCCTCACCGCCTCGTCGCCGGTGACGCCGCCGTCGATCCAGTCGGTTGCGGAGATGCGTACCGACATCGGCTTTTCCTTCGGCCAGACCTGGCGCATGGCGCGGAAGACCTCGAGCGGGAAGCGCATGCGGTTTTCCAGCGCGCCGCCATACTCATCCGTGCGCTTGTTGGTGATCGGCGAAATGAAGCTGGCCAGCAGATAGCCGTGAGCGGCATGCAGTTCGACCATGTCGAAGCCTGCGCGTTGCGCCCGCTCCGTCGCGGCCACGAAATCCGCGATCGTGCGGTCCATGTCGGCGCGCGTCATCTCCCGCGGCACCTGGCTGTTCGGAAAATACGGGATCGGCGACGCCGAGACGATCGGCCACGCGCCCTCCGGCAGCGGCTGGCTGTCGCCTTCCCAGGACAGCTTGGTTGCGCCCTTGCGACCGGCATGGCCAAGCTGCATGCAGATTTTCGCGGCGGAATTGGCATGGACGAAATCGATGATGCGTTTCCAGGCGGCCTCCTGTTCGTCGTTCCACAGTCCGGTACAGCCGGGCGAGATCCGCGCTTCCGCCGACACGTCGGTCATCTCGGTATAAACGAGGCCGGCGCCGCCAATGGCACGGCTGCCGAGATGCACAAGATGCCAGTCGTTCGGCAGTCCGTCCTTCGCCGAATACTGGCACATCGGCGACACCACCACACGGTTCGGCAGCACCATGTCGCGCAAGCGGAACGGCTGGAACATCGGCGGCACCGGTGTCTTGGTGTCGACATTCGCGAAGCCGGCGGCCCTCGTCTCGTCGGCCACCATGTGATCGACCTCCTCGACGAATTCCGGAGCGCGCAGCGCGAGATTGTCGTAGGTGATCGCCTTGGAGCGGGTCATGAGGCCGAACACGAAGCGGGTTGGGTTCATGTTCCAGAACCGCTTCACATGCTCGAACCAGACCAGCGACACGTTGGCGGAATGCTGGGTCTTCTCGACTTCTTCGCGCCGGGTCGTCTCGTAATGCGATAGCGCCGCCTTGACGTTCTGGCCGCCCGTCTTGCGGAAGGATTCGTAGAGGCCGATGGCGTCTTCCATCGCGAGCTTGGTGCCGGAGCCGATGGAGAAATGCGCCGTCGCCTTGGCATCGCCGAGAATGACGCAATTGTCGTAGACCCAGCGCTCGCAGCGGATCGCCGGAAAATTGCGCCACATCGAGCGGTTGATGATCAGCTTGTGGCCCTGCAATTCCTCGGCGAACAGCTCCTCCATCAGCCTGGCGCTGCCGGGCTCGTCCATCGGATCGAGGCCGAAATTGGCGAAGGTCTCCGGGTCGGTCTCGAAGATCCAGGTCGAGCGGCCGGGCTCGTACTGGTAGCAATGGACGATGACGATGCCGTATTTCGTCTCGCGGAAGAAGAACGTGAAGGCGTCGAACGGCCGCGTCGAGCCCATCCAGGTGAACTTGTTGGGACGCAGGTCGACGCTCGGCTTGAAGTGGCCGGCGAAGGTCTCGCGGATGCGCGAATTGATGCCGTCGGCGCCGATCACGAGATCGGCGTCACGCAACGCGCCCTGGATGTCCGTCACCTCGTGCTGGAACTTCAGTTCGACCCCGAGCTGCCTGGCGCGCTGGTGCAGCAGCTGCAGGAGCGTCGCCCGCGAACAGCCGCAGAAGCCGTTGCCGCCGATGCGGTGCACGGTGCCCTTGAAGTGGATCTCGATGTCGTCCCAATAGGCGAAATTCTCGGTGATCGAGCGGTAGCTCTCCAGGTCGTAATTCTGGAAGGTTTCGAGGGTCTGGTCGGAAAACACCACTCCGAAGCCGAAGGTGTCATCCGGACGGTTGCGCTCGTAGACGGTGATCTGCGCCTGCGGCCATGCCTTCTTGTACAGAATCGAGAAGTAAAGCCCGGCGGGGCCGCCGCCGATCACGCTGACCTTCATGGGAGCCTCCGCGCGTTGCGCTGTTGAGATTATTTTAAGCTTAAAGGAACTTCGCGCAAGCGGGATTTGACGTGAGTCAATCAGATCGCGGAATGGACGACACTTTTCCTGCCGCGCGCGGCCGAAGTCAGCGTGCTTGAGCCCTATAAATTTTAAGCTTAAAGTATCGCCGGTTACCCCGGCGGATTTTGGGCAGTTCATGACAAAGCTTTCGGGACGGCACGCTCTCGTGACCGGCGGCGGCCGCGGCATCGGTCGCGCCGTTGCGGCCGCCCTCGCGGCGGCCGGCGCGGCTGTGACCGTACTCGGACGGCAGACGAAGCCGCTGGAAGAGGCGGTGCAGAGCGGACATGCCGCTGGCTATGTCGTCGCCGATGTCACCGATCCGGAGGCCGTGGGGATGGGCGTCCAGCAGGCCGAGCGTGAGCGTGGCCCGTTCGACATTCTGGTGGCCAATGCCGGCGGCGTCTCCACCGCCCCGTTCGGCAAGACCGATCCGGCCCAGTTTCACAAGCTGTTCGATCTGAATGTGATGGGCATCGTGCATGCGACGCGTGCGGTGCTGCCAGGCATGGTGTCGCGCAAGTTTGGGCGCATCGTTGCGGTTGCCTCGACGGCGGGCCTGAAAGGCTACCCCTACGTCACCGCCTATTGCACCACCAAGCACGCCGTGGTCGGCCTGGTGCGCTCGCTTGCTGTCGAGACCGCCAGAACCGGCGTGACCGTCAATGCGATCTGCCCCGGCTATACCGACACCGACCTTGTGCGCGAATCCGTCGGCGCAGTCTCGGCCAAGACCGGCAAGTCGCATGACGATGTGGTCGCGCAATATGTCAAGGACGTGCCGATGGCGCGATTGATCCGGCCGGAGGAGGTCGCAGCCGCCGTGCTTTATCTGTGTTCGACCGATGCAGGCGCGGTCACTGGCACCGCCATGACGGTCGCAGGCGGAGAAATCTGAATGAGCCAGACAGCCTCGCTGCCGCTCGATGCTGAGACCAAAGTCGCGGAACGGCCCGGCGATCACGAGGCTGAATTGCGGTTGTGGCTGCGCCTTCTGACCTGCACGACGCTGATCGAGAACGAGATCCGCCAGCGCCTGCGCACCGAATTCGACCTGACGCTGCCGCGCTTCGATCTGATGGCGCAGCTGGAACGCGCGCCGAGCGGCATGACGCTCGGCGAACTGTCGCAGCGCATGATGGTGTCGAACGGCAACGTGACCGGCCTTGTGGAACGGCTGGTCTCGCTGAACCTCGTCGAGCGCCGGCCCGCGCCGAACGATCGCCGCGCCATGATCGTGACCCTGACGCCCGAGGGCCGTCGCACCTTCCGGTCGCTTGCGCGCATGCATGAGGGCTGGATCGCCAACATCTTCTCGGATCTGGAAACGGAGGAAATCGAGACATTGATGAAATTGCTGGCCAAGACAAAGACGTCCGCCCGCAGGGCAATCGACGCGGGAGGCGCCAAATGACCCTGAACACGCATCATCCGGTGCCGCTGCCGCTTGCCTCCTACAAGGCGCAGCATGTGAAATTCGAGGTCAGCGGCAAGCTCGCGACGCTGACGCTGAACCGCCCGGAGCGCAAAAACCCGCTGACCTTCCAGAGTTACGCCGAGATTGCCGGTATCTTCCGGGCGGCCGCGAGCGACGATCAGGTCAAGGCGTTTGTCATCACCGGCGAGGGCGGCAATTTCTGTTCCGGCGGCGATGTGTTCGAGATCATTGGCCCCCTGGTCGAGATGGATACGGTCGGCCTGCTCAAGTTCACCAGAATGACCGGCGAGGCGGTGAAGGCGATGCGTGCCGCGCCGCAGACCATCGTGGCCGCGGTCGATGGCGTCTGCGCGGGCGCCGGCGCGATTCTGGCGATGGCGTCGGACCTGCGGGTTGGCACCGCCAAGGCAAAGGTGGCGTTTCTGTTCAATCGCGTCGGCCTTGCCGGCTGCGATATGGGGGCCTGTGCGATCCTCCCGCGCATCATCGGGCAGGGCCGCGCCGCCGAGCTCCTCTATACCGGCCGCGTGATGGGCGGCGAGGAAGCCGAGCGCTGGGGCTTTTTCAATCGCCTGTCGTCATCGGAAAACGTGCTGGCTGACGCGACCGCGCTCGCCGACGAACTGTGCGCCGGCCCGACTTTCGCCAACGGCATGACCAAGCGGATGCTGGAGATGGAATGGGCGATGTCGGTCGAGCAGTCGATCGAGGCCGAAGCGGTCGCGCAGGCGCTCTGCATGGAGACAGAAGACTTCAAGCGCGCCTTCCACGCCTTCGCCAACAAGCAGAAGCCGGTGTTCGAGGGCAATTGAGTTGATGCGTCCGTTCTCTCCACGCGCACTCTTTTCCCTCCCCCCTTGCGGGGGAGGGTGGCGTCTCGCACAGCGAGACGCCGGGTGGGGGGTCATCGAGACGCTCTTGTTGTCACCCCCCTCCCGCCGCGCGATGCGCGGCGACCTCCCCCGCAAGGGGGAAGGTGCAGACGGAGTGTTTTGCTGATGTCATTGCAGGAAACCCTTCGCTGGCCCTTCTTCAACGACGGCCATCGCGCCTTCGCGGAAAAGCTGTCGCGCTGGGCGGCTGACAATCTGCACAAGCTGCCGCATGACGATGTCGAGGAGGCCTGTCGCGCGCGCGTCAAGGCGCTGGGCGAAGCCGGTTTCCTGACGCCGACCGTGCCCATGGAATACGGCGGCATGTATCCGCAATTCGATGTGCGCACGCTCTGCCTCGCGCGCGAAATCCTCGGCTACCACGATGGCCTCGCCGACTTCGCCTTTGCCATGCAGGGCCTCGGCACCGGCTCGATCACGCTCTATGGCTCGCCCGAGCTGAAATCGCGCTATCTGCCGAATGTCGGCAAGGGCAGGACGATCGCAGCCTTTGCCCTGTCGGAGCCGGAAGCCGGCTCCGATGTCGCGGCGATGGCGATGACCGCCAAGCCGGACGGCAATGACCATGTGCGGCTCGACGGCCGCAAGACCTGGATATCCAACGGCGGCATCGCCGATCATTACGTGGTGTTTGCGCGAACCGGCGAAGCCCCGGGCGCGCGCGGTCTTTCCGCCTTCATGGTCGATGCCGATGCGCCCGGGCTGTCGATCGAACAACGCATCGAGGTGATCGCGCCGCATCCGCTGGCAACGCTGAAATTCGACAATGTGCGTATTCCGGTCGCCAACCGGCTCGGTGCGCCCGGTGAAGGGTTCAAGGTTGCGATGGCGACGCTTGATATCTTCCGCTCGACGGTCGGCGCCGCGGCGCTCGGCTTCGCCCGGCGCGCGCTGCACGAGATGACCGAGCGCGCCGCGACCCGCAAACTGTTCGGCGCTCCGCTCGGCGATCTGCAGATGACGCAAGGCTCGCTCGCGGATTCCATCGTCGACGTCGATACCTCGGCGCTGCTGGTTTATCGCTCGGCCTGGACCAAGGACAATGGCGCGGCGCGCGTCACCAGCGAAGCTGCGATGGCAAAGATGCACGCGACCGAGGCTGCGCAGCGCGTGATCGATCGCGCGGTGCAGCTGTTCGGCGGTCAGGGTGTCACGAAAGGCGTGAAAGTCGAGGAACTGTACCGCGAAATTCGCGCGCTGCGTATCTATGAAGGCGCGACCGAAGTGCAGAAGGTCGTGATTGCCCGCGAAGCTTTGAAAAATCATGCGGCCGCCAGGGCTTCGAGCCAATGACGGGCGAGGAATGAGCAAGAGTCGGACAGTGGGAGCAGCATGATGATCCGCTCGGGACATGTCGACACTTTCGCGCGTGACAATCTTCCGCCGCAGGATCAATGGCCGGAATTCCTGTTCACGCTGCCGGAACTGCAATATCCGGAGCGGCTGAATTGCGTGACGGAATTCGTCGACAAATGGGTGACTTCAGGGCAGGGCGGCCGCACGGCGGTTATCTCGCCGAACGAGACGCTGACCTATGCGCAGCTCGCCGAGCGCATCAACCGCATCGCCAATGTGCTGACGCGCGATCTCGGCTTTGTGCCCGGCAACCGCGTGCTGCTGCGCTCCGCCAACACCCCGATGATGATCGCGGCCTATCTCGCGGTGATAAAGGCCGGCGGCGTCACGGTGGCGACCATGCCGCTTCTGCGCGCCAAGGAGCTTTCCTACACGGTGAAGAAAGCGAAGATCAAACTCGCGTTGTGCGACAGGCGGCTTGGCGATGAGATGGAAAAGACGCGGGCGCTCGCGCCGGACCTCGAGCGTGCCGTGTATTGGGGCGACGGTGAACTCGAAGCCCTGATGAACAAGCCGGGCTACGAATCCTTCACCGCTTGCGACACCGCAATCGATGATGTCTGCCTGATCGCCTTCACCTCCGGCACGACCGGCGAGCCGAAGGGCACCATGCATTTCCACCGCGACATGCTCGCGCCCTGCGACTCCTACGGCAAGCACGTGCTGCAGGCTTCACCCGACGATCGCTTCATCGGTTCGGCGCCGCTCGCCTTCACTTTCGGGCTCGGCGGGCATGTGCTGTTCCCGTTCCGCATTGGCGCGGCGACGATCCAGCTCGAAAAGTTGCCGCCGGAGGAGCTCTTGCCGGCCATTGAAAAATACAAGGCGACGGTGGTGTTCACCGCACCGACGGCCTATCGCGCCGTTGTGCCGCACGTCGGCAAGCATGACATTTCTTCGCTGCGCATCTGCGTTTCCGCCGGCGAGACCCTGCCGAAGGCCACCTTCGACGCCTGGCACGCGGCCACCGGCATGAAGATCCTCGACGGCATCGGCGGCACCGAGATGATGCATATCTTCATCGGCTCGCCGCAAACCGAGGTGCGCAGCGGCTCGACCGGCAAGCCGGTGCCGGGCTACATCGCCAAAGTGGTCGATGACAGTTTCAACGAGGTGCCGAACGGCACCATTGGCCGCCTCGCGGTCAAAGGACCGACCGGTTGCCGCTATCTCGCCGATCCACGCCAGACGCGTTATGTGCAGAATGGCTGGAATCTCCCCGGCGACACCTACGTGCAGGATGCCGATGGTTATTTCTGGTACCAGGCGCGCTCCGACGACATGATCATATCGGCCGGCTACAACATCGCCGGGCCTGAAGTCGAAGAAGTGCTGCTGACCCATCCCGCGGTGGCCGAATGCGGCGTGGTCGGTTCGCCCGACCCCGAGCGCGGCCATATCGTCAAGGCCTTTGTCGTGCTGCGCGCGGGCTTTACCGGTGACGCCGCGCTCACCAAGACGTTGCAGGATTATGTGAAGAACACCGTGGCGCCCTATAAATATCCGCGCGCGATCGAATATGTCAGCGCGCTGCCGCGCACCCAGACCGGCAAGCTGCAGCGGTTCGAACTGCGCAAGATGGCGGAATCGGCCGCAGAGAAAATCGCATCGTGACATGCGGCACCAGCGGCCTTCACCTCCCCTGAAGGGGCGCATCGACCGCGAAGCGATTGAGGAGTCGCCCTTGATCAACTCCTCCCCAACCCTCCCCTTTTCAGGGGGAGGACGTCGTAAGTCAGCAAGACGTCTTCAGGAGACCTCCCGTGTCGGACACCAGAGCCCGTAATACCATTCTCAATCCAGCCGGCTGGCCGCAGCCGAAGGGCTATGCCAACGGCATCAAGGCGCGCGGCGAAATGGTCTTCGTCGGCGGCATGATCGGCTGGGACGTGGAGGGACGGCTGGCTCAGGGCTTCGTCGCGCAGACCCGGCAGGTGCTGGAGAATATCGTCGCGGTGCTGAAAGAGGGAGGCGCCGGACCGGAACATATCGTTCGCATGACCTGGTACGTGGTCGATATCGACGAGTACCGGGCCAGCCTTCCGGATCTTGGCAAAGTCTATCGCGAGGTGCTGGGGCGGAATTTCCCGGCAATGGCGCTGGTGCAGGTCACCTCGCTGGTCGAGCCCGATGCGCGGCTTGAGATCGAGACCACGGCGGTGATCCCGGATTAGTCGCCGTCATTTAAGGGCGCGGGCCAGCAAGCGAACGAGCGAACCGTCAGAGACAGTTGCGTTCGCTTGCTGTGTTCCAGAGGAGGCGTCCTCGGCTGGTCCGGAATGACACCGCTTTGACTCTCTCATTCCAACAGGCTGAGGTAGTGGCTGGCCAAACCGGAGCCGCCCTGTTGCCTTGGCTGTTGAACCGCATCGGTTTTGGCACCGCGATTGTTGCGGTGTCCGTGCTCGTGCATCTCGGCTTTGTCGGCGCCATCGTGCTTGCCGAGCGGCGCATCCTGCCGCCATCGGATGTGTCGGCCATCGATGTCGATTTGGTCAAGCCGCAGGACCTTGAGCCGAAGACAGAGGAGCCTCCCAAGCCACCCGAGCCGCCGAAACAGGCGCTGTCGAAACCGCAGCAACTGGCGAAAAGCGAAGCGCCAGTCTCAAAGCCGGATGCGAAATCCGCGCTGGCCGGCGCGCCGGAGCCCGATACGGCCTCGCCCGAGGAAAAGCGCGCTGCGCGGCCCGATATCCCGCAGGGCGGCCCCGCGGGCGAGGGCAAGTCGAAGCTCACGCCCGAAGAGATCGCGGCGCTGCGCGCGCAGATCCAGAAATGCTGGAAATTGCCGATCGGTATTCCCGGCATGATCGGGCTGGAGATTGTGATGCGCGTCTCGTTCGGGCCGAAGGGTCAACTCGCCGCTGCGCCGGTCCTGCTGCAGGCGCCGGCGTCAGAGCGGGGCCCGATGCTGGTCGGCATCGCGATGAATGCGCTGCAGGGCTGCTATCCCTACAAGCTGCCGCCGGCCAAATACGCGGACTGGAAGACGCTGGATCTGAAATTCAGTGCAACCGGCATGATGGGACTCGGCGCGCCGCCGCCGAAACTGCAAAAGCGGATTTGAACGAAGGGCAACGCGACCTCGCCCTCAGCGGTGCCACCGCATCGCGGCAATCCGCGGATCGGCGCTAAAGGCGGCACGGTCAAATTCCAGAATCTGATGCGGCATCTCGCAGCGTGCGCGCGCACCGTTGCCGCCCAGCAAGATGCGCCAGGACAGGCGCGCAACCGGCTCGGTGGAAGCGAAGGCCTTGCAGGTGAGGAGAGCGATATTGGCGCGGTGAACGGGATCGCGGACCGACTCGTAACGGATCACTTCGATGCGTTCCTCACGGGCCAGATCGGCGAGATGCTGGCATTGCGCATAGTCGGTCGGATGCGTCCATGTCGCACGGCGATCGGTGAAGGGCGGCTGTGTCAGGTCGATGGCCCGACCGGTCGCGTATTCGCAGGCAAAGGCGGTGTACTCGCCGGCATTGCCCGGCCACGGCGTATCAGGCGACTCGTGAAAGAACAGCAGTCGATAGAAGCAGGCCTCGGCCAGCGCGGTTTCCGGCGCCTCGGATCCATAGAATATGCCAGACGTGAACCCTGCGCGCCTCAGCCGCGAGCCGCGCGGATACGGCGCGTAGCGGAACGGCGTGAACAGAAGAAAATCCAGATGGCTGCATTCCGGCGGGATCGCCGGCTTGGTGCTTTCGATCAGCTGCTCGAGCAAGACCTGCTCGGCGGCATTGTCGGTCAGCTTCATGGTCGAGATATGATGCTGGGCCTCGACCACGCGCCAGCATCGGCCTGACGCAGGCCGCGCGCTAGACGCGAGCTCGGCGGCTGTCGAGATAGGCGATGACATTGATCAGGCCGCTGACGGTCTGGATCATATCCAGCGG
>Ga0180215_1004711_pt1 | contig 11967 bp, 11 predicted proteins | sample eDN3rd37CBELigBY_FD_128871 | JGI IMG/M metagenome (GOLD analysis project Ga0180215, IMG submission 128871) | Enriched backyard soil microbial communities from Emeryville, California, USA - eDNA 3rd pass 37_C BE-Lig BY (version 2) (version 2) | ecosystem: Environmental > Terrestrial > Soil >...
CCTCGTCGCGTTCCGCCGGCCGGACCTTACCCGTTTGTCAAAGCTGAACAAACGTCAGCGATCTGTCCCGAAGATGCGATCGCCCGCGTCGCCGAGGCCGGGGCGGATGTAGCCGTTGTCGTCGAGCTCGCGGTCGATCGTGGCGGTGATGATCGGGACGTCCGGATGCGCCTCGCGCAGCGCGCGCACCCCCTCGGGAGCGGCCACCAGGCAGACGAAGCGGATCCGCCGCGCCCCCGCGCGCTTCAGGCGCGCGATCGCCTGCACGCCCGAGCCGCCCGTGGCCAGCATCGGGTCCACGACGAACACCTCCGCGTCGGCCACACCCGACGGAATGTTCTCGTAGTAACCGACGGGCCGCAGCGCCTCCTCGTCGCGGTACATCCCGAGGTGCCCGACGCGCGCCTCCGGCACCAGCCGCAGGAACCCGTCGACGAGCCCGAGCCCGGCGCGCAGGATCGCGACCACGAACACCTCGTCGGCCAGGCGCACCCCGGGGGTCGCCTCCAGCGGCGTGTCGATCGTGACGGCCTCGCCACGCAGGTCCCGCATCGCCTCGTAGCCGAGGATCAGCGCCGCGTCGGTGAGCGTCTCGCGGAAGACCCGGTGCGGCGTGTTCTTGTCGCGCAGGATCGACAGCAGGCGCCCGAGCAGGACATGATCGACGACTGTCACCCCATCCATGCCCGGGAACGTACTAGTGTCGGCACCATGGCCGCGCCGCGCCGCAACATCGAGCTCAAGGCGTCGGACCCGGACCCCGAGCGTTCCCTGGCCGTGGTGCTCGGCCTGGGCGCTCGCGACCGCGGGCTCCTGCGCCAGCGGGACACCTACTTCCGCGTCACCTCGGGACGTCTGAAGCTGCGCGAGGAGGACCCGGGTGGCGCGATGCTGATCCAGTACGACCGCGTCGACGCCGACGAGGCCCGGGAGAGCCGCTACCGGCTGATCCCGGTCGAGCAGCCGCGCGTGCTGTGCGAGGCGCTCGAGGCCAGCCTCGGCACGCTCGCGGTCGTCGAGAAGGAGCGCCACCTGCTGCTGTGGCGCAACGTCCGCATCCACCTCGACCAGGTCAAGGACCTCGGCAACTTCGTCGAGCTCGAAGGGGTCGCGACCGCGGACTCCGACCTCGCGGCCGAGCTCGACAGCGTCACCCGCCTCACGGAGGCGCTGGAGATCCCGCCCGAGCGGATCCTGCGCAACTCCTACTCGGACCAGGTGGTGGGCTCGACCGCGCTCGTGAAGGCGGCGCGGGCGGTGATGGAGCGTGCCTACGCGCCCTACAGCAAGTTCCGGGTCGGCGCCGCGCTGCGGGCCGAGGACGGCTCGATCCACGTCGGCGCCAACGTCGAGAACGCCGCCTACCCGCAGGGGCAGTGCGCGGAGGCGTCGGCGATCGGGGCGCTGATCGCCGCGGGCTGCAAGCACATCACCGAGGCGGCGGTGATCAGCGACGGCGACGAGTTCTGCGTGCCGTGCGGCGGCTGCCGCCAGCGGCTGCGCGAGTTCATCGTCCCGGGCGCCGAGATCCACCTGTGCGCGGGCAACGGCGCGCGCCAGACGACCACGCTCGAGGCGCTGCTGCCGCGCTCCTTCGGCCCGGAGTTCCTGCCGCGGTGATCGAGGGCCGGCGCCCGCGCCTGGGGATCATCCTCGGCTCCGGCCTGGGCGCGATCGCCGACGCGCTGACCGACGCCGAGCACTTCCCGTACGCCGAGCTCGAGGGCTTCCCGCAGCCCAGCGTCGCCGGCCACGGCGGGACGCTCTCCTTCGGCGAGCTCAGCGGCCTGCCGGTCGCCGTCCTGGCCGGCCGCAAGCACGTCTACGAGGGCGGCGACCCGGGCGCGATGCGGGTCCCGATCCGCACCCTCAAGCGCCTCGGCGCCGAGGCGCTGCTGGTCACCAACGCCGCCGGCAGCCTGCGCGCGGAGGTCGGCCCCGGCCGCCTGATGGCGATCTCCGACCACATCAACATGCTCGGCGTCAACCCGCTCACGGGGCCCAACGACGATGACGTCGGCCCGCGCTTCCCGAGCATGCGCGACGCCTACGACCCGCAGCTGCGCCGGCTGCTGCACGCCGCCGCGGACGCGCTGGGGATCGACCTGGCCGAGGGCGTCTACCTCGCCACCGCCGGCCCGAGCTTCGAGACGCCCGCGGAGATCCGCGCGTTCCGCACCCTCGGCGCCGACGCGGTCGGGATGTCTACGGTTCCCGAGGTGATCCTCGCCCGCCACGCCGGGCTGCGCGTCGCCGCGGTCTCGGCGATCACGAACCTCGCCGAGGGCATGGGCGGCGAGGAGCTCTCGCACGAGCAGACGCTGCGCAACGCCGAGGTGGCGGCGCGCGATCTCGTGCGGCTCGTCCAGCGATTCGCGGAGGAATATGCTCGCTCCTGAGGTCATCCGGAAAAAGCGCGACGGCGCCGCCCTGACCCGCGAGGAGATCGCGTTCCTCGTGCAGGGGATCGCGGACGGCGGGCTCTCCGACGCGCAGGTGGGCGCGCTGGCGATGGCGTTCTTCCTGCGCGGGCTCTCCGGCGAGGAGCGCGTCGCGCTCACGACCGCGATGCGCGACTCGGGCACGGTCCTGCAGTGGGACCTCGACCGCCCCGTCGTGGACAAGCACTCGACGGGCGGCGTGGGCGACAAGGTGTCGCTGATGCTGGCGCCGATCCTGGCGGCGTGCGGCGCCGCGGTGCCGATGATCTCCGGCCGCGGGCTCGGCCACACGGGTGGGACGCTGGACAAGCTCGACAGCATCCCGGGCTACCAGTCCGTGCCCGCGACCGAGGTGATCAGGCGCGTGGTGGCCGAGACGGGCTGCGCGATCGTCGGCCAGACCGCCGACCTCGCGCCCGCCGACCGGCGCCTGTACGCGGTGCGCGACGCCACGGGCACGGTCGAGTCGATCCCGCTGATCGTGGCCTCGATCCTGTCCAAGAAGCTCGCCGAGGGGCTCGACGCGCTCGTGCTCGACGTCAAAACGGGCTCGGGCGCGTTCATGGCGGCGCGCGAGGACGCGCAGCAGCTTGCCGAGGCGCTCGTGGAGGTCAGCAAGGGCGCCGGGCTGGAGACGGTGGCGCTGCTCACCGACATGGACGAGGTGCTCGGGAGGACCGCGGGCAACGCGCTCGAGGTGCGCGAGGCGATCGACTACCTGACGGGCGCGGCGCGCGAGCCGCGGCTGCACGAGGTCACGGTCGCGCTCGCCGCGGCGGCGCTGACGCTCTCGCGGCTGGCCGTGGACGAGGAGCGCGCCCGCGAGCAGGTGGCGAAGGTGCTCGACGACGGCAGCGCCGCGGAGCGCTTCGCGGCGATGGTGGCCGCGCTCGGCGGCCCGCGCGATTTGATCGAGAGCCCGGGCTCGTACCTTCCGCACGCGTCGGTCTCGCGCCCGGTGGCGCCCGAGCGCCCGGGCTACGTCGACCGCGTCGACGCGCGCGCGGTCGGCCTCGTCGTCACCGGCCTGGGCGGCAACCGCCGGCGCGAGGACGACCAGATCGACCACAGCGTCGGCCTCACCCACGTCGCGCCGATCGGTGCCCAGGTCGGGCCCGACCGGCCGCTCGCGGTCGTGCATGCCCGCGGTGATGCGAGCGCCCACGAGGCCGCGACCGCGCTCGCCAACGCGATCCACGTCAGCGAGGAGCCGCCCGCCGAGCGGCGCGTGGTGCTGGGGCGCGTATGAGATCCGCGAAGCGATCTCTCAGCCGAACTGGGCACGCACCGGCGAAGCCGGTCGCGCACAGGGAGCGCCTATGAAGTTGCCGCTGGCCGAGCTGCACGTCCACCTCGAGGGCACGGCCCCGCCCGCGCTGATCCGGCGGATCGCCGAGCGCAACGGCCTGCGGGTCCCGGACGGCGTCTTCGCCGGGCCGGACCGCTTCCGGTGGGTCGACTTCCTCGACTTCCTGCGCACCTACGACCTGGCCGCGAGCGTGATCCGTACGCGCCAGGACTACCGCGACATCACCTACGAGTACCTGATGAGCTGTGCGCGCGAGGGCGCCATCTACGTCGAGCTGCTCGTCTCGCCCGACCACGCCGCCGCGGTCGGGCTCAGCGACGAGGACCACTACGGCGGGATCGCCGAGGGCATCGACGACGCGCGCCGCGACAGCGGGATCGAGGCGCGCATGCTGGCCACCGCGATCCGCAACTTCGGCGTGCAGGCGGCGATCGACATCGCCCGCCGCGAGCACCATCCCTACGTCGTCGGCTTCAACCTCGCCGGCGACGAGGCGGGCTATTCGGCGTCGCTGTTCCGCGAGGCGTACGAGATCGCGGCGTCCAACGGCCTCGGCTGCACCTGCCATGCGGGCGAGCACGACGGCCCCGCGTCCGTGCGCGCCGCGCTCGCGCTGCCGGGGCTCACGCGCCTCTCGCACGGGGTGCGCGCGATCGAGGATCCGGCGCTGGTGGAGGAGATCGCCGAGCGCGGCATCATCCTCGAGGTCTGCCCGACCTCCAACGTCGCCACGGGGGTCTTCGAGAGCTACGAGACTCACCCATTGCGGAGGCTTCACGAAGCCGGTGTGAAGCTCACGTTGGGTTCTGACGACCCCCCGTATTTCGGCGCTACGATCGGCGGCGAGTACGCCGTGGCGCGCGAGCGCTTCGGCATCGAGGAGGGTGAGTTGAAGGCGATCACGCGGACGGCGGTCCAGGGGTCCTTCGCGGACGATGCGGTGAAGCGAACCCTGCTCAATCGAATTACTGCCTCAAGCGACCGGCCCAGGGAATAGGCTCGCGCCGGTCGCGTAACCGACAAAGGAGTTGCGGCCGTGCGCCGACCTCTGCATCTACTTGCTCTGCTGCTCCTGGTGGCCTTCAGCTTGGCCATCACGGCCTGCGGCAGCGACGACGACGAGGAGCCCAGCGGCTCCTCCTCCGGCGGGACCGCGCAGGAAGAGCCCGCCAAGGCCGTCAAGGTGGGTCTGGTCACCGACATCGGTGGTCTGAACGACCGGTCCTTCAACCAGCTCGCCAACGAGGGGCTGGAGCGCTCGAAGTCCGAGCTGGGCGCTGACACGCGCGTCCTGATCTCCAACAAGAACTCCGACTACGTGCCGAACCTCTCGACGCTCGCGCAGCAGAAGTACGACCTCGTGATCGCGGTCGGCTTCCTGATGGCCGAGGCCGTGGAGACCGTCGCGGGCAAGTTCCCGGACACGAAGTTCGCGGTCATCGACGTCAGCGCGGAGGGCATGAAGTCCAAGCCGTCGAACGTCGCCGGCCTGCTGTTCAAGGAGGCCGAGGCGGGCTACCTCGCCGGCTATGTGGCGGCCCTCTACGCCAAGGACGAGGGCGCGGACACGATCAGCTCCGTCGGCGGTGAGAAGATCCCGCCGGTCGACGCCTACATCGCCGGCTACCAGGCCGGGGCCAAGGAGGCGTTCCCGGAGATCAAGACCCTCAACGGGTACTCGCAGGACTTCGTCGACCAGGCCAAGTGCAAGGAGCTCGGCCTCAACCAGATCGCCGAGGGCTCGGTCGTCGTCTTCCAGGTCGCCGGCCAGTGCGGCCTCGGCGCGCTCGACGCCGCCAAGGAGAAGAACGTCCAGGGCATCGGCGTCGACGCCGACCAGGGCTACCTGGGCGAGCACATCCTGACCTCGGCCCAGAAGAAGGTCGACGTGGCGGTCGAGACCGCGATCAAGAGCGTCCAGGACGACTCCTTCGAGGGCGGCAAGGACGTGATCTTCGATCTCAACAACGACGGCGTCGGCCTCGGCGCGCTCGGCCCCGCGGGGACCAAGTACGAGGACCAGGCCAACGAGATCATCGAGAAGATCAAGAGCGGCGAGATCACGGATATCCCCACCACCGTCGAATAGAGGCGGACATCCCCACCACCCCACCCCGATCATCCGACCTCAGGTAATCGACTCGACGTGACCGAAGTGCCCGCGCTCGAACTCCGCCGGATCACCAAGCGGTTCGGCACGCTCGTCGCGAACGACGCGGTCGACTTCGAGCTGCGCCGTGGTGAGATCCACGCGCTGCTCGGGGAGAACGGCGCGGGCAAGTCGACGCTGATGAACGTCCTCTACGGGCTCCACCAGCCCGACGAGGGCGAGATCCTGCTCGACGGGAAACCCGTCGAGATCAACTCCCCGCGCGAGGCGATCGCGCTCGGCATCGGCATGGTGCACCAGCACTTCATGCTCGTGCCGGTGATGACCGTCGCCGAGAACCTGGTGCTCGGCGCGGAGCCTCGCAGCGGGCCGTTGCTGGACTACAAGTCGGCCGCCGAGCGCGTGCGCGAGCTCTCGCGGCGCTACGGCCTGGCGGTCGACCCGGACGCGCGCGTCGAGGACCTCGGCGTCGGCTCGCAGCAGCGGGTCGAGATCCTGCGCGCGCTGTTCCGCGGCGCGAAGGTGCTCGTGCTCGACGAGCCGACCGCGGTGCTCACCGCCCAGGAGGCGCAGGACCTGTTCAAGGTCCTGCGCGGGCTGACCGAGCAGGGCACGTCGGTCGTGTTCATCTCGCACAAGCTCAACGAGGTGCTCGACATCGCCGACCGCGTGACCGTGCTGCGGCGCGGCGAGAAGATCGACACGGTGCCGACCGAGGGCGCGACGGAGCGCTCGCTGGCGCGGCTCATGGTCGGCCGCGACGTGCTCCTGCGCGTCGAGAAGCCCGAGCACCGGCCGGGCGAGCCGCTGCTGCGCGTGGAGGACCTCTCGGCCCGCGACGACCGCGGGCTGCCCGCCGTGCGCGGCGTCACCTTCGAGGTGCGCGCGGGCGAGATCGTCGGGCTGGCGGGCGTCGACGCCAACGGCCAGAGCGAGCTGATCGAGACGATCGTCGGGCTGCGCAAGCCCGACGCCGGCACGGTCACCATCGACGGCCGCGACGTCACCCACCTCGGCCCGCGCGAGACGCTCGCCGCGGGCATCAGCCACATCGCCGAGGACCGGCACCGCCGCGGGCTCGTGCTCGAGTTCGACCTGGCGGAGAACATCGGGCTGCGCTTCTACCGCAACATGGCGAAGATGGGCTGGCTGTCCCCCCGGAAGCTGGCGGCGAAGGCGCGCGGGCTGCTGCGCGAGTTCGACGTGCGCGGCGGCGACGCCGACACGCGCGCGGGCTCGCTCTCGGGCGGCAACCAGCAGAAGGTCGTGATCGCGCGCGAGCTCAACGCCGACCCCAAGGTGATCATCGCCGCGCAGCCCACGCGCGGCCTGGACGTCGGCGCGATCGAGTTCGTGCACCGCCGGCTGGTCGAGGAGCGCGACGCGGGCCGCGGCGTGCTGCTCGTCTCGCTCGAGCTGGAGGAGATCCGCTCCCTCAGCGACCGCGTGCTGGTGATGTACGAAGGCGAGATCGTCGCCGAGCTGCCACCGTCCTCCTCGGAGGAGGACTTCGGCATGGCGATGACCGGCGGCAAGGTCGAAGTCTCGTGAGCGAGCCCGGCCGGCGTTTCCGGCGGGACCTCCCGCCCATACCGGGCGTTCCGGGGGTGGCACGGTGAGCGCGACGCCCGACGACGAACTCCCGCCCGACGCAACCGTCGCGGCGAAGCTCTCCGCGTATCTGCGCGGCGGCGGCATCATCACGCCGCTGATCACGGTCGTGGTCGCGTTCCTGTTCGGCGGGCTGGTCGTGCTCGCGACGGGGCACAACCCGATCTCGACCTACGGCGCGATCTTCGACGGCACCGGCCTGAACTGGCTGTTCCCGTGGACGAGCTCGACCGAGCGCGAGATCGCCGCGCTGAACCTGCAGCAGACCCTGCTGCGCACGGCGCCGCTGATCCTCGCCGGCCTCGCGGTCGCGTTCGCGTTCCGCTGCGGCCTGTTCAACATCGGCGGCCAGGGCCAGTACATCGTCGGCTCGATCCTGGCGCTCTGGATCGGCGTCTCCTTCGAGAACATGCCGGCGTTCCTGCACATCCTGCTGGCGATCATCGGCGGCGCGCTGGCGGGCGCGGTCTGGGCGGGCATCGCGGGCGCGCTGAAAGCGGTCGCGGGCACCAACGAGGTGATCTCGACGATCATGCTCAACTGGATCGCGATCTGGATCGGCGTCTGGCTGTTCAACCGCGGCGGCCCGCTGCAGAACACCAACCCGCAGCAGCAGGACGTGCCCGTCTCCGACGACATCGTCGAGGGCGCCAAGCTGCCGGTCTTCTGGGGCGACCCGATCCTGCAGGGCCTGCACATCGGCATCTTCATCGCGCTCGCCGCCGTGCTCGTGTTCTGGGTGATCCTGCACCGCACCGTGCTCGGCTACGAGGTGCGCGCGGTCGGCTACAACCCGGACGCGGCCGCCGCCGCGGGCATCTCGGTCGCGCGCAACTACATCGTCGTGATGGCGATCTGCGGCGCGTTCGCGGGCCTCGCCGGCGTGATCGACGTGCTCGGCTGGCAGTTCCGGATCGCCACCAACGACATCCGCATCAACGACGTCGGCTTCACCGCGATCGCGGTCGCCCTGCTCGGCCGCAACACCGCGATCGGCGTGGTCTTCTCGGCGCTGCTGTTCGGCGCGCTGATCACGGGCACCTCGGTGCGCAACCTCGACCCGACGATCTTCGAGCCCGCGCTGGCGACGAACCTGACGCTGGTGATCCAGGGCCTGGTCGTGCTGCTGGTCTCCACCGACCTGCTCGTCGTGTACCTGTGGCGGCTGCGAAGGCGCCGCCTGAGCTCCCGAAAGGCGGTCGCCGCATGACTCGCGCTGCGCGCTCGCATGCTCCGGCGGGAGCTCGCCTGGCGGCTCGCTCCCGCGCCGTGGTGACTAGGAGGGTCTCGTGACGCCCAAGCGCGCGGGCTGGGCGGGCGCGGCGCTCGCCGTGCTGGCGTTCTTCGTCGCGGTGCCGCCGCTGATGCTGCGCTCGCCGGTGTTCCCGGTGCTGCTCGGCCTGATCGCGATCGGCTGCGGCGCCTGGGCCTACGCGCGCGGGGAGAAGCGGCTCGGCGGCGCCGCGATCGCGGGCGCCGCGTTCGGGATCGCGGGCGGCGTCGCCTCGACGATGTCCGGCGAGGCCAACCTCGAGCGCGTCGTCGTCTGGGGCGCGCTGTTCGCGGCCACGCTGCGCTACGCGACGCCGCTGCTGTTCGGCGCGCTCGGCGGCCTGTTCTCCGAGCGCTCGGGCGTGATCAACATCGCGCTCGAGGGGATGATGCTCGTCGGCGCGTTCTTCGGCGCCTGGGGCGCGGACGTGACCGGCTCGTGGCTGCTGGGGATCGTGATCGCGATCGTCGCGGGCGCGCTGTTCGCCGCCATCCACGCGATCTTCTCCGTCTCGCTGCGCGCCGACCAGATCGTCTCGGGCGCCGCGCTGAACCTGCTGGCGATCGGCATCACGGGCTACCTGTACGTCGACATCTACGGCACCGCGGGCACGCCGGACGACCTGCCGCAGGTGCCCGACATCAGCCTGCCGATCGAGTCGATCCCGTTCTTCGGCGACGTCTTCGGCCAGCTCAACCTGCTCGTCTGGCTCGGGCTGATCATGGTCCCGCTGACGTGGCTGTTGGTGTTCCGCACGCCGCTCGGGCTGCGGCTGCGCTCCGCGGGCGAGAACCCGCTCGCGGCCGAGACCGCCGGCCTGTCGGTGGTGCGCGTGCGCTACCTGGCGGTCATGACCTCGGGCGCGCTGGCGGCGCTCGGCGGCGCGTTCCTGTCGATCGGCTTCGTGAACTCGTTCACGCAGAACATGACCGCGGGCCGCGGCTTCATCGCGCTCGCGGCGCTGATCTTCGGCCGCTGGCGGCCGTGGGGCGCGCTCGCCGCGACCCTGCTGTTCGGGTTCGGCTCGGCGCTCGCGCAGCGGCTGCCGGTGTTCTCGGAGTCCGGCGCCGTGCTCTTCCAGGCGCTGCCCTACGTGCTGACGCTGATCGCGGTCACCGGGGTCGTCGGGCGCTCGATCCCGCCGGCCGCGCTGGGCCGGCCGCTGGCGAAGTCGTGACGGCAGCCACGGCCGGGGCCGTGGCTGCCATCAGCGGGCATCAGCCGAGGACGCGGCGGATGCGGATCGACTCGTAGACGGTGCCCTTGGCCACAGACTTGTTGCCCTTGAAGGAGTACCGCAGGCGGTAGTTGCCGCGCTTGCGCTGCGTGAAGCGGACCGTGAAGACGCCCTTGCTGTTGATCTTCGGGCGGCCGATGCGGCGGAACTTCTTGCCGCGCTTGCCCTTCGCGATCGAGACCGTGACGCGGCTGCCGGCGGCGGCCCGCTCACGCACCTCGCCGCGCAGCTTGTAGCTCGGGCCGCGCGAGTCGGGGAAGCGCGTGGAGGCGAGGTCGAACGGCGCCATCAGACGGAAGGTCACCGGCGCGCTCCACGGCGTGTAGAAGTCGCCGTTCTTGGCGCGCGCGACCATCGTGTAGTCGCCCGGCTCGCGCTCGCTGATCTCCACCAGGCCGGTGGTGCGGTTCAGGTAGGCGTCCTTGGGCACGCTGGCGAACGTGCCGTCGGGGTTCAGCGTCAGGCCCTTGCCGTACTTGATCTCGTAGATCACGGCGCCGGGCGTGCCCTGGAACTGGAAGCTGTGCGTGTTCGTCGAGAACGAGAACGGCGCGCGGATCATCAGCGCGCTGGTCGGCTGCCCGAGCGCGACGCCGGCGCCGGTCGACCACTGGAAGGCGGCGGACTTGACCGGCTTCGCGCAGGCCGAATCCGAGAACGTCGACACCGTCAGCGTGTAGGTGCCATTGCCGCGGTAGGTGACGAGCCGGTCGTTGCTCGGGGTCGACTGGGTCCGCCAGCACAGGCTCGACGTGGCGTCGACGCCGTCAGGGCCCGTGACCTTCCAGCTGTAGTACGCGCCGTCGGACGTGCCGACGTTCACATAGCCGCGCACGTCCATGTTGCGGATCGGGAGCACCGCTCCCGGGCTCAGCGCCACCGGCTGTCCCGCATCGCCGGTGACGCTCGCCGTGATCGCCGCGTGCGCCGCTGCGGGCGCGCACGCGGTCACGATCGCGGCGCCGGCTGCCGCCGCGATCAGCTTCCTGCCTGACTTCATCGTGCCTCCTGAAGGGTCCGTCGAAGGTCAACATCCTGGCGCATCGTTCGTCGCGTTCAAGGCCCAACGGACAAAATGAGCCTCCCGGCCCATGCCCGTCCTCGTCGATCCGCTGCGTCACTACGACCACGTTCCGTTCGCCGTCAAACACTGGTGCCACATGGCCGTGGACGGCTCGTTCGAGGAACTGCACGCGTTCGCGGCCGAGCTCGGGATCCCGCGCCACCGCTTCCAGGGCGACCACTACGACCTGCCGCCGTGGCTGCGCGAGCGGGCCGTCGCGCTCGGCGCCGAGCAGGTCCCGACGCGCGAGCTGCTGCTGCGGATGGCCGGCCCGCGCGGCGAGCGCGCGCGGCGGCGCGCGGCGTCCCGCTGAGTTGACTCAGCAGCGCGTCGGCTTGTCACGGCCGGGCGGCAGGCACAGCCGCTTCATCGGCGGCGTGCCCTCGCGTTGCGTCCTGAAGCGCCAGACCCGCCCGATCGAGTTCGGCTGCGTCAGGCGCACCTCGATCGTCAGCTTCGGGCGCAGGCGCATCCGCAGGAACTTGCGCCGCAGGTCGACCTCGCCCTTGCGGTTGATCGTCGTGGCGCGGCGCTTGAACGGGCAGCGCTTGCCCTTGCAGCGGACCTCGACGCGCGCGCCCGGGGGCGCCTCGGAGATCAACAGCTCCCTGGCCCGCGTGCGCCCCTTGTGGTTCTTCCACTCGTGCTTGATCACGGCCGACAGGCGCCCGGGCGCGTCGCCGCCGGAGCAGTCGTCGTCGATCCCGTTGCCGGGGATCTCCGGCGCGCCCGGGTACACGGTCGCGTTGGTGTCCCAGCAGTCGATCGTCTCGGGCGCGCCGTCGCCGTCACGGTCGGCAGGCGGCGCGGGCGGGGGCGGCGGCGGGCGGCCGATCGTCAGCGCCGGCTCGCACACCTCGATCGCCCCGTTGGACGGGTTGAAGCGGCAGAACGTGAAGCGCACCTGGGTGATCCCGCCGACA
>Ga0180215_1004712_pt1 | contig 11967 bp, 8 predicted proteins | sample eDN3rd37CBELigBY_FD_128871 | JGI IMG/M metagenome (GOLD analysis project Ga0180215, IMG submission 128871) | Enriched backyard soil microbial communities from Emeryville, California, USA - eDNA 3rd pass 37_C BE-Lig BY (version 2) (version 2) | ecosystem: Environmental > Terrestrial > Soil >...
GAGGGCGAGGGCGAGACGACGAGCGGGCGAGGCCATGCGGTACGGGATTGCAGCTTGCGTGCCTTCCCTCCGGGGTTGGCTCGCAGCCGCAATGCCCGTCTATTTCGTAGCCGGTGCCGATCGCACGTGGCTGCGGGGACACGTGCGTCGCCACCGGGCCGCAGTCTCGTCTCAGAAGCCGATCGGAAACGGGAACGGAAAGCTCGACGGTTTGCCTCCCGACGAACGCCATTGCGAGGCCGCGTTCTGCACGATGGGCATCCGCAGCTGCGGCGGCGGGTGGGTCGCGAGGAAGCCGAGCAGCATGTCCTCGACCCCGAGGCTCTGAAGCCGCGAGAAGAGATCGAGCGTCATCATGGCGCCCGTCTCCGACCACGCTCCCGACTGCCGCTTGGCGCCGGCCGACAGCAGGTTGTGGATGCCTTGCACGTCGGAGTCGATCTCGTTCGGTTGGTTGAGGAAGGGCACCGCGCTCGAAACGACGCGGGCGATGTCCTCGGCGACGACGGTGGCTCCGGAGCTCGCGACGCATCCGGTATGGCCGCGATAGTGGTGTGCGAGCTCGTGGCCGAGCACGAAGGCGAGCTGCTCGTCGAAGAGAATCTGCTGCCGAGCGAGCTTGCGAGGATCGAGCGCTTGCGGAGCGGGCAACGTGCCCGGCGCGGGGCCTTGGATGGCGCGGCCCGAGCGAATCTCCGCCGCGATGCTCTTGACGAAGCTCTCGTAGTGCGCGGTCTGGAAGACCTCGTCGAAGGCCCGTGCCTCGGCAGCCCGCGCATGGAAGATGAGCAGCGGCGTCGTGATGGCGACGAAGGCCGAGCTCGTCTTGTTGCAGCCGGCGAAGGCGTTCACCTCCTTCGGGTCCTCGATGACGATGGTGGGAATCGACGCGACCTTGTTGCGCGAGCCGTCCGGCAAGGCGGCGACGAGCTCGGCGACGACGCGGGCCGGCTGCGCCCGGATGTAGGCCGAGGTGAAGCTGCCGGTGGCGTCGTAGCTTCCTGCGACCGCAGGCGGAAGCGTGGTCGGGGCCGGCCAAGGCCAGGGCGTCGGTTGCTGCGGTTGCGGCTGCGGCTGTTGCGGGGCGGGAGGCTGCGGCGTCGGGTAATAGCCCCCGGACTGCCCCGAAGGCGGCGTCCAGGGTCCCGGCGGCGGAGGCTGCTGACCCGGCGGAGGCGGATACGGCGCGTAGAGAGGAGGCTGCTGCGGGTACGGGATCGAGGACTGCTTCTTCGTGCAGCTCGTCGCGGCGAGAAGCAGGGCAATCGAGGCGAGTACGGACTGGGGGAGTCTCACGGTTCCGGCTCCGAACGAAGGGTGGCGAAGACGCCGAAGTGATCGCTGGCGAAGACGCCCTGGATGGGCTCGTCCATCACGACGCTTGCCGAAAGCGGCTCTCCACGACCGTGCTGGTCGGGGCCGCGGACGAAGATGTAGTCGATGCGCCGATCGGGCTCGCGCAACGGCGCCGCGAAGACGTTCCTGCGCGCGAAGGTGACGCCGGGACCTTCCCCCGCCCAGCCGAAGGCGTCGGCGAAGTGCACGCTCGTCCCGCCCAACGAGCAGCGACCGCGGAGGAAGCGGACCTCGTCGGCATCCGGCTCGGCGTTGAAGTCGCCCACGAGGATGGGGGGGAAGCCGTCCCTGGGCGCGAGGCGCGCGACGTGCTCGGCGATGGCGCGGACCTGCTTCTCGCGGATGTGGCCCTCGTCGAACCTCCAGTTGAGGTGGGTGACGAAGAAGGGAACGTCGGCGAACGGGGCCGCGATCTCGGCGAAGACCAGGCAGCGCGACTCGTCGGCATTCTCGTTCGGCAGGATGAAGTGCTCCGAGCGCCGAATGGGCCAGCGCGAGAGGACCGCGTTCCCGAACTCGATGCCACCGAGCTCCCAAGCCGACCCGAAGGCGACGTGGTAGCCGAACCCGTCGGCGATCTGACGCGCTTGGTCGATGCCGAGCTGCGGGTCGCGGGGGTGGAGGACTTCCTGGAGGCCGACCAGATCGGGCTGGTGTTCGCCGATCCAGCTGCGGATGGCGCCGAGCCTCTCCTCCCAGGGCCCGTTGCGATTCCAGATGTTCAGCGTGAGCACCCGCAGAGCCATGGCCGGCCAGACGCTAGCACGACGCATCACGCCCATAGCGCTCCGCAACACGCCGCGCCGCCCTCTCCTACGCGCAAGCGCTCACAAAGCGAAAAAGCCCAGCAACGCTGGGCTTTGAAACCTGAATCACGGGGAGTCGCTCTTCGGTGTACGAAGCAACGCGAAGTACACCGAAGACAGACGACCTGAACCCTGGCTGTGGTGCTTCGCACCATCAGCAATAGTGGAGCTGAAGGGAGTCGAACCCTCGACCTCTAGAGTGCGATTCTAGCGCTCTCCCAACTGAGCTACAGCCCCGGCCGAAGCAGCGCGCAAGTTACTCGGACGGCGGACCAAGTCAAGAGGGGAGCACGGCTTTTTCGAAAACTCCGTCCCAGGATGCGGGACGAAGGCCGGTCCGTCGTAGGCAGTTGACGTGCGAAACCGCGTGGTTAGCTTCGGGCCACCGCACTAGGAACGGAGCGGCGAATTGAGCGGAACCGCGCGCTTTTTCGGGCGCGGGCGCCTTCCACGCACACTTTTTTCATCGAAGGGGCCACGGTCATCGCCCCGTCGGAGATAGCCACCATGGGCAAGATCATTGGAATCGACCTGGGCACGACGAACAGCGTCGTCGCGGTCATGGAGGGGAAGGAACCGAAGGTCATCGTCAACGAGGAGGGTTCGCGCCTGACCCCGTCCGTCGTCGCTTGGGACGACAAGGGCGAGATCTTCGTGGGCCAAATCGCGAAGCGCCAGGCGGTCACCAACCCGGAGAACACCGTCTACTCGGCGAAGCGCTTCATGGGCCGCCGCTTCGACGAGGTTCAAGACGAGATCAAGCGCGTTCCCTACAAGATCGAGAAGGCGCCCAACGGCGATGCCTGGTTCAACATCCGCGGCAAGCTCGTCTCGCCGCCCGAGGTCGGCGCCAAGGTCTTGCAGAAGCTCAAGAAGGCCGCGGAGGACTACCTCGGCGAGAAGGTGACGGAGGCCGTCATCACCGTCCCCGCCTACTTCAACGACGCGCAGCGCCAGGCCACGAAGGACGCCGGCCGCATCGCCGGCCTCGAGGTCAAGCGCATCGTCAACGAGCCGACCGCGGCCGCCCTCGCCTACGGCCTCGACAAGAAGACCAACGAGGTCATCGCCGTCTACGACTTCGGCGGCGGCACCTTCGACATCTCGATCCTCGAGGTCGGCGACAACGTCGTGCAGGTCATCTCGACCAACGGCGACACGCACCTCGGTGGCGACGACGTCGACATCCTCGTGATGGACTGGCTCATCGCCGAGTTCCGCAAGGACACGGGCATCGACGTCTCGAACGACAAGATGGTCATCCAGCGTCTCAAGGACGCGGCCGAGCAGGCGAAGATCGAGCTCTCCTCGCGCATGGAGACGACGATCAACCTGCCGTTCCTCACCGCGGACGCGAGCGGCCCGAAGCACCTGCAGAAGCAGCTCACGCGCGCCGCGCTCGAGAACATGATCCGCCCCCTCGTCGAGCGGACGATGGAGCCCGTGAAGCGCGCCCTCGCCGACGCGAAGAAGGATCCGAGCCAGATCGACGAGATCGTGCTCGTCGGTGGCTCGACCCGCATCCCGCTCGTTCAGGAAGTGGTGAAGCGCTTCTTCGGCAAGGAGCCGCACAAGGGCGTCAACCCCGACGAGGTCGTGGCGATCGGCGCGGCGGTGCAGGCGGGTGTGCTCTCCGGCGAGGTGAGCGACATGGTCCTGCTCGACGTGACCCCGCTCTCCCTCGGCGTGGAGACGCTCGGTGGCGTGATGACGGTGATGATCCCGCGCAACACGACCATCCCCACGCAGAAGAAGGAGATCTTCTCGACGGCCGCCGACAACCAGCCCTCCGTCGAGGTGCACGTCCTCCAGGGTGAGCGCACCGAGGCCCGCTACAACCGCACGCTCGGCAAGTTCCACCTCGAGGGGATCATGCCGGCGCCGCGTGGGGTGCCCAAGATCGAGGTCACCTTCGACATCGACGCGAACGGCATCCTCAGCGTCCACGCCAAGGACCTCGCGACCGGCAAGGATCAGCGGATCACCATCACCGCGGCCTCGGGTCTCAACGAGGACCAGATCAAGAAGATGGTCGACGAGGCCAAGGAGCACGAGGCCGAGGACCGCGAGCGGCGCGAGCAGATCGAGCGCCGGAACAAGCTCGACAACCTCTGCTACACGCTCGAGAAGACCATCAACGAGAACCGCGAGAAGCTGCCCGCGGACGAGGTCTCGAAGCTCGAGGGCATCATCCGCGACGCGCGCTCGGCGATCGAGCGGCAGGACGATGCGGCCGTGAAGGAGATCACGGAGCGGCTCGAGAAGGAGGCGCACCAGATCGCTTCCGTCATGTACCAGCAGGCGGCTCCGGGAACCGGAGCACCCGGTGCACCCGCGTCCGAGCCGGCCGGCGAGAAGGCGCAGGACAAGAAGTCCGGCGTCATCGATGCGGAGTTCGAAGAGACGCAGTAGTCTCGAGAGTCCTCCAGGGTTGCCCGGCCCTCCTCGGTGACGAGGGGGGCCGGGTTTTTCATGCTCGGGACGCTTGCGAAAGGACCATCGTCCGAGTAGTTTGCGCGCCTCGTCAGCGTCCGTAGCTCAGCTGGATAGAGCGTCGGCCTCCGGAGCCGAAGGTCGCAGGTTCGAATCCTGCCGGACGCGCCATCGGCGTGACCTGACCCGACGGGTCGAGGTCGAACGTCTTTTTCGGAGGTTTTCGAAGAGCCGCCGTAGCGGCGACGTCACGCGTGCATCGACGAGTGACCGCATCGAGGTGACCGGGCCTGCATCGTCGGCTCGTGCTACTCGGCCGCCCGAATGTCTCGCCTTCCTTCCAAGTCCGCGCTCAAGCAGGAGCTCGTCCAGATCCTCGAAGCCGACCTCGAAACCCTCGAGAGGGCGCAGCAGGCCGCGCTCGAAGGGGCCACGCACGAGGAGGCCAAGCCGGAGAACGACAAGGACACCCGCGCCCTCGAGCAGTCGTATCTCGCGCGTGGTCAGGCGATGCGCATCGAGGAGCTGCGTACGGGCCTCGCCCAGGTCCGCGCCATGCCCGTTCGCGACTTCGAGAGCGGGGATCCGGCAGCACTCGGTGCGGTCGTGACGCTCGAAGACGACGAGGGTGAGCGCACGCTCTTCATCGCGCCCGCTGGCGGAGGCAGCCGTCTCGCCGATGGCACCATTCAGGTCACGACGCCGCGCGCCCCGCTCGGTCGCGCTCTCCTCGGCAAAACCGAAGGCGACGACTTCGAGCTTCGCATCGATGGCAAGGCGCGCGTGTTCTCGGTGGTCTCCCTCGCCTGATCGTCGCAACCGCCGTCGCGTGGGGAGAGCGAGGTCCCGGCCACGCGTGGGGCGAAAGCCGCTTCATGCATTGGCTTTCGGCGCAACCCGAACCAGTGGTATAGGAGCCCCTTGCCGTCCGAAACGGTGGAAGATTCGAGTTCGGTCATACAGGCGGCGGGCGGCGCGATTTCGCGGAGGTATCGGCGATGAAGAGGCTGGCTTGGGTATTGGGCTTCTTGGCCATGGGCTGTGGCGCGAGCGGTGTCAGCGCCACGTCGGAAACGGACGACGCATGCGTGGCCGGCGAGACGCGGTCCTGCGATTGCGACGCCGGTAGCTCGGGCAAGGAGACGTGCTCCGAGAAGGGGAAGTGGGGCGCGTGCGTTTGCGGTCCCGACAGGCCGTCGTTCGACGACGATGGCGGCATGCCCCCGGATGACGGCCCCGCGGTCTGCGGCGACTTCCGTTGCGATACGAAGAAGGGCGAGACCTGCGAGGACTGCCCGAGTGATTGCGGCGAGTGCCCGAGCTGCGACCTCGCCCCCACCTGCACCGGCGCCTTCTCCGTTCCGATCGAGTTCACCCCGCTGCCCGAGTTCGACAACAACGGGCAGACCAACTATGGCAGCGGCGTCGGCATGGGCGTCCCGCCGGAGGAGACGACCTGCTCCGCGCCGCGCCTCAAGATCCAGCTCAGCCGCGTCGTCGCCCACAAGGACGGCCTCAGCTTCGGCGGCAGCGGTGGCTTCAAGGTCTTCTGCGTCGTCGAGGCGAACGACGGCAAGGACATGGAGCTCATCCTCACCGAGCAGATGGACCTCGAAGGCGACGGCAAGTCCTTCGAGATCAAGCCGACGAGCGGCATCTTCTGGGGACAGGGCACGAGCACCGTCAAGCAGTCGCAGTTCAACCTGACGCTCAACTACAACTGCTATCGCGACAAGGACGGCGACGTCTGGGCGGATGTCCTCAAGGGCATCAGCGACGCGGCAGGCGCCGGCGCGGGCATCCCGGGCAACCCCTACGGCTGGGCGTTCGGTCTCGGCTCGGTGGCGGCGGCTGCAGCCGAAGCCGCCATTCAGAAGGCGGGCCTTACGAACGTCCTCTCCGTCGAGCAGCGCATCGCGAAGGAATCGCTCCTCCTGCTCACCGAAGGCCGCACCTGGAGCGTTCGCCAGAAGGGCAAGTTCGACAGCGGGCTCGGCAGCGAGAAGTCCGACGTCGAGCTGCTCATCCGCGCCTGGGGTTGCAGCACGCCGCGTCCGCTGCCTCCGCAATAACGGAATCCGCCAAGCCTCCTTTCTCGAAGGCGCCGCCGAGGAACTTGCTCCCGGCGGCGCCTCCGTGTTTTGACGGAACGCATGCTCGCGTTCGAACGTCGCGCCCTCCTCGTCGTCTTCGATGCGATTTTGCCGGCGGGCGCCCATCCGCAGCTGCCGTACGGCGCACGCGACGTTCCCTTCGATCGCTTCTTCGAGGATGCCGAACGCCACGCGCCCTTCGACTTCATGCTCGGATTGCGCGCATCGTTCTGGGTGATCTGGCTTTGCCCACTGTTCGCGATTGGACGATTGCGAACCTTCGGCGGGCTCTCCGAGCGCGATCGCTTGCGCGTCCTGCATTGGCTACAAGCGCGGCGGACGTACTTCCTTCGGGAGGTCCCCAATATCGTCAAGACCGTCGCCTGCCTCGCCTATTGCGGCCTTCCACCCATCCAATCGGCCATCGGCATCGAGCGCGTGGATGCGACGCCGCCGTCGTGGGCGCGTGACCTGCGATTGCCTCGGCTGACGAACGAAGCGCGGGGGCGAGCGTTGCCGATCGAGAGCGAGGGTGCGCGATGACGAACGGATTGCAGACTCTCGCGCCCCCCGAAACCGGCGCCGAGCGGGCGTACGACAGCGATACCCTGGTCGCCTTCGACGACGTCGTCGGGCGCGGCGAAGTCCTCGACCTCGCGGACGTCGTCATCGTCGGTTCCGGCGCCGCCGGTGCCACCTGCGCCCGCGTGCTCGCCGAGGCGGGCGTCAGCGTGATCCTCGTCGAGGAAGGCCCCCTCGTCCGCACCAGCGAGATGCGCGCCGACGTCTACACGACGATGAAGCGCATGTGGCGGCAGATGGGCTCGCAGCTCGCCCGCGGCCGCGCCTTCATCCCGCTCTTGCAGGGCCGCTGCGTCGGCGGCTCGACCGTCATCAACAGCGCCATCGTCCACCGCCTCCCCGAACGCATCCACGCGATCTGGGCGAGAGAGTACGGCCTCGGTGAAGCGCTCCCCTACGAGCGGCTCGCGCGCATCTGGGACCAGATCGAAAAAGAGCTGCACATCGCCCCCACCGATGCGCGCATCCAGGGCGAGAACAACCGCCTGCTCGAGGTGGCCGCGAACGCGCTCGGTTTCGAGAGCCATCCGACCCGGCGCAACGTCCACCACTGCCGCGGAAGCGCGCGCTGCGCCCAGGGATGTCCGAACGGCGCGAAGCAGAGCATGAACCTCAGCTACGTGCCGCGCGCCCTCCGGCACGGCGCCCGCATCTACGCGACCGCGAAGGTCGAGCGGATCCTCGCCGAGGGAGGGCGGGCGACCGGTGTCCAGGCTCGCTTCGTCGATCCGAGCACGGGGCGAAGGGGCCCGAACCTCACCGTGCGCGCCCGCCATGCCGTCATCGTCGCGGCGAGCGCCCTGCAGACGCCCCTCCTCCTCGCGAAGAGCGGCATCGGCCGGCAATCGAAGCTCGTCGGACGGCGCCTCCAGCTCCACCCGGCCACGGCCGTCGTCGGCATCTTCGACCGCCCGACCAAGCTCTGGTTCGGGGCCACGCAGGGCTTCGAGACCTCGCAGTTCCTCGAAGAGGACATGAAGATCGAGACCGTGGCGCTGCCGCCCGAGCTCGCCGCCGTCCGTCTGCCGGCGCTGGGGCCGGAGCTCGTCGAGCAGCTCGCCAGCTACGGGCACCTCGCGCAGTGGGGCATCGAGATCCGCGCCAAGGCCCACGGAACGGTGAAACCCGGCCTCTTCGGCTTCGGGCCTCGCTACGCCTGGGATGCCGCCGACGAGGACGTGGCCATCGCCAAGCGTGGGATCGCCACCACCTGCGAGATGATGTTCGCGGCCGGCGCGCGGACCGTCCTGCCGGGCGTCTACGCCATCCCCGACGCCGTCAGCTCGATGGACGAGGTCCGCAAGCTCGACGAGCTCTCGGACGACCCCTCGCGCTTCCATTTCATCGCCGCCCACCACTTTGGCACCGCCGTCATGGGCCTCGACCCGGCGACGAGCGTCGTCGGCCCGAACGGCGAATCGCACGAGCTTCCCGGCCTCTACGTCGCCGATGGCTCGATTTTCCCGACGACCATCGGCGTCAACCCGCAGCACGCCATCTGCGGCCTGGCCTGGCACGTCGCCGAGCGCCTCGCCGAGACCATCCCCGCCCGCGCCCGCCGGCCGCGCATGTCGATCGAGGACCGCAGGGTGGGGAAGGCTCCGTCGAGCTCGGTCCCGACGATCGAGGCCTGAGCGCCGCCGCAGGGGAGGGGAATTCGGCACCGGAGCGCTGGGCGCCAGGGCCATCGCGCGCCATGAATGGCGGCCTCCGAACGCGCCCTGCCCCGGCCGGGCCCGGTCGGCTCGAACGAAAATCAAGACTGTACGCGCGTACCCCGTGCGCCTAACGCGGCTGCCCGATGAGCGACACCCCCGAACCGAACGTCCCGACCCGTCCCTTCGACCCCGTCCCCCTCGTCGCCGAAGAGCTTGGGCTCGCGCCGTCCTCGGTGGCCGCCGTCCACCAGCTCCTGACCTCGGGCGCGACCGTCCCCTTCATCGCCCGCTACCGCAAGGAAGCGACCGGCGGCCTCGACGAAGTCCAGATCCGCTCGATCGAAGAGCGCTGCGCCTACCTGGCCGAGCTCGACGAGAGGCGTCGCGCGATCCTCGCGGAGATCGCCTCGCAGGGGAAGCTCACCGACGCGCTCGCCAAGAAGATCCACGAGTGCAAGACGAAGTCCGAGCTCGAGGACCTCTATCTCCCGTACAAGCCGAAGCGCCGCACCCGCGCGACCATCGCGCGTGAGAAGGGCCTCGAGCCCTTGGCGGAGCGCATCCTCGCCCAGCCGAGGGACGGCAACCCGCGGGCCGAGGCCGAGGCCTTCGTCGATCCCGCCAAGGAGGTGGCCGACGTCGATGCCGCCCTCGCCGGTGCCCGCGACATCTGCGCCGAGCGCATCGCCGAGCACGAGGAGGTCCGCAAGACCGTCCGCAAGGCGTACGCCGACGAGGCCGTCGTCCGCGTCACCAAGCACGAGGACTTCGCCGACAAGCCCACGAAGTTCGACATGTACGCGAGCTTCGAGGAGCCCGTCGCCACCATCCCCTCGCACCGCTTCCTCGCCATCCGCCGCGGCGAGGCCGAGAAGGTCCTGCGCGTCTCGATCGACCTCGACCCGGCCCGCGTCCTTCCGCTCATCGAGAAGACCGCTCGTGTCGATGCGGCCTCGCCCTTCGCGAGCGAGCTCGTCCAGGCCGTGCGCGACGCCTACAAGCGCCTGCTCGTGCCCTCCATCGAGGTGGACGTGCGCGTCGATCTCAAGTCGCGCTCCGATCGCGTGGCCGTCGACGTCTTCGCGCAGAACCTCCGCGAGCTCCTCTTGTCCGCGCCGCTCGGGCCCAAGTCCGTGCTCGGCATCGACCCCGGCCAGCGCACCGGCTGCAAGTGCGCGGTCGTCGACGCGACCGGCAAGCTCCTCGGCCACGACGTCTTCTATCTCGTGCAGGGCGACGCCGCGCTCGAGAGGGCGAAGAAGACGCTGCTCGAGCTCATCAAGACGTGGAAGGTCGCCGCGATCGCCGTCGGCAACGGCACGCACGGCCGCGAAACCGAAGCCTTCGTGCGCGACACCCTCAAGGCTGCGCACATCGACGACGTCATCTGCGTCTCCGTCGCCGAGACGGGCGCGAGCGTCTACTCGGCCAGCGACATCGCGCGCGAGGAGTTCCCGGACCTCGACCTCACCGTCCGCGGCGCCATCAGCATCGCGCGCAGGCTCCAGGACCCGCTCGCCGAGCTCGTGAAGATCGACCCGAAGAGCATCGGCGTCGGCCAGTACCAGCACGACGTCTTCCAGCCCCTCCTGACGAAGAAGCTCGACGAGGTCGTCGAGAGCTGCGTCAACGCCGTCGGCGTCGAGCTGAACACCGCCAGCGCGCCCCTGCTCTCGCGCGTCTCGGGCATCGGCTCGAGCCTAGCGAAGCGCATCGTCTCGCACCGCAACGAGAAGGGCGCCTTCCCGAGTCGGCAGAAGCTCCTCGAGGTCCCCGGCATCGGGCCCAAGACCTTCGAGCAGGCCGCGGGCTTCCTCCGCATCCTGGGCGGTGAGCACCCCCTCGACGCGAGCGCCGTCCACCCCGAGCGCTACGCCCTCGTCGAGCGGATCGCGCAGGACCTGGGCGTCCCCGTCGCCTCCCTCGTCGGCAACCCGGACCTCGTCGCGCGCATCGACCCCAAGAAGTACCTGGGCGACGGCGTCGGCGAGATGACGATGAACGACATCATCGACGAGCTGAAGAAGCCGGGCCGCGACCCGCGCGCCACCTTCGAACCGCCGAGCTTCCGCGACGACGTGCGCGCCATCGAGGACCTGAAGCCGGGCATGGAGCTCGAGGGCGTGGTCACGAACGTGACCGTCTTCGGCGCCTTCGTGGACGTCGGCGTGCACCAGGACGGCCTCGTCCACGTCTCCAAGCTCGCCGACCGCTTCGTCAAGGACCCGAGCGAGGTCGTGAAGGTGGGCGACAAGCTGAAGGTGCGCGTCCTCGAGGTGGACCTCGAGCGCAAGCGCATCTCGCTCACCGCCCGCAAGGACGACCGCCCGACGCAGGGCGCCGGCCCTTCCAAGAAGGGCGACGCGGGCCCGCAGCGGCGTCAGCCGGGCGGTCCGCAGGGGAGGGGCCCGGCGCCGAAGTCGTCGGGGACCTTCTCGAACAACCCGTTCGCGGCGCTGCTCAAGAAGTAGTCGCGCGGCACGCCGCCGGTGCTCGGGCGCGGGCACCGGCGGGCGGGCGCGGGGAGGGGGCTCGCATCTCGGAGGAAGGGGGCCGAATCCCGGAGAGAGAGCTTCGAAGCTCGGAGGAAGGCCCTCGCATCCCGGAGGAAGCGCTCCGAATGTCGGAGGAAGACGCTCGAATCTCGGAGGAGGGCCCTCACATCCCGGAGGAAGCGCTTCGCATCTCGGAGGAAGGGCGCCGAATCCCGGAGAGAGAGCCTCGAATCTCGGAGGAGGGCCCTCACATCTCGGAGGAAGCGCGTCGCATTTCGGAGGAAGGCCCTCGCATCCCGGAGGAAGCGCTTCGAATGCCGGAGGAAGACGCTCGAATCCTGGAAGCGTCGGACACGGCGGAGGGGGCTCGGTGACTGGAGGCGCGATGCAACGAAGCCCCCATCCCCGGCCCTTCCCCCGCTTCGGGGGAAGGGAGGCGACCGTCGGTGGTGAGCGCATCACGAGGCCTCTCCCCCGAGGCGCTGAGCTTTGACCTGATCGCTGGAGCTCCCGAGATTGTCGCCGGGTTGACGACACCCCCACC
>Ga0180215_1004720_pt1 | contig 11941 bp, 10 predicted proteins | sample eDN3rd37CBELigBY_FD_128871 | JGI IMG/M metagenome (GOLD analysis project Ga0180215, IMG submission 128871) | Enriched backyard soil microbial communities from Emeryville, California, USA - eDNA 3rd pass 37_C BE-Lig BY (version 2) (version 2) | ecosystem: Environmental > Terrestrial > Soil >...
GCAATCAAGCGGTATTTATTTTCACTTTCAAGCAAAGCTTTCTCAGCCTTTTTCCGATCAGTAATGTCGATACAGGAAGCGATTACCTCGACAACTTCACCTCCGCGTTTGATGGGGCTTAACGCGGTAAAATAATGAATCCCATTTAGCTCTATCTCATAAGTTATACGTTCCTCGCCATGCCAAGCTCTCTCGTAATACATTTCTTTTTCTTTCGCGATTTCATCTGGGAGAAACTCCTGCAATTGTTTCCCAACAACCTGACTAGGAATCAGTCCAATACGATACAATAGATCCCCATTGCAAAGAGTGTGTATATATTGATCATTTATTTTTTTGTACTTATATATCATCCCTTGTTGGAGGCGAATCGTTTCATGTAATTCTTCATTTGCTAACCGAACTAACTCCTCTGCCCACATTCGTTCATTGACATCCTGAGGAATACCAAAATCCTTGACCACTTCCTGAATCTCAATCAAGGTTTCCTCCAATTCAGTTGCTTGGATTGGTTTAGTAAAGAAAAAACCCTGACCCTCATCACAGAGATGTTGTTGTAAAAAGACTAATTGTTCCTTTGTTTGGATTCCTTCTGCGACCACATTCAAATTCAAACTATGAGCCATTGAAATAATCGTTTTAACAATCGTTTTATCGTTTACATTGCTTTCCATTCTATGAACTAAGGACTGATCAATCTTGAGTGTATCAATCGGGAACTTTTGCAAATAGTTTAGTGAACTAAACCCTGTTCCGAAGTCATCAATGCTAATCTTTACGCCAAGCTTTTTTAAATTTTGTAATGTTTCAAATGTCCTTTCAATATTAGCGGTCATACTATCAGAAATCTCAAGTTCTAAATATTGAGGTTCTAACTCTGTTTCTAGGAGAATCCTAGAAACAGTTTCTTGCATATTTGATTGAGTGAATTGTCTAGCAGATACATTGACAGACACAATTGTCGAAAGACCCTTTTTCTGCCACTCTTTATTTTGTTTACAAGCAGTATAGAGAACCCATTCGCCAATCGGAATGATTAACCCGGTATCTTCTGCAATCGGAATAAAGTTTCCAGGAGCTACTTCCCCAAGCTCTGGATGATTCCACCGAATCAATGCTTCAACTCCTACTATTTTCCCTGTTTTTAGACTGACCTTAGGTTGATAGTGGAGGATTAATTCCTCATCTTGGATTGATTTATGAAGGTCCATTTCTAATTTTAATGGATTCATATTTTGTTCTTGATCTTTTGATGAATAAAACTTGAAATTATTCTTCCCTTCTTTTTTCGCTTTGTACATGGCAAAATCAGCGTGTTTGATTAAGTCCTCTACTGTATCGCCATCATCTGGGAATATACTAATTCCAATACTTGAGGATGTAAAAATATCATAGTTTTCAATTTTGAAAGGTGTAGCCAAAACATCCAGTATGGTTCGACATGCATTTGTTGCTATATCTCGGTTCGCATCCTTTAATACTACGATAAATTTATCACCATATGGTCGATAAAAGATATCTTTATCCGCTAAGGAGTCCATGACTCGTTCAGCAACGATCTTTAATAATTGGTCACCAGTATTGTAACCAAGAGTATCATTAACGGCCTTAAACCGATCGAGATCCATAAAAAGTAAAGCGATATTCTGTTTTCTTTGCTTTGCTATGGTCAATTCTCTTGAGATACTCGAATGCAGTTGGTTATTTAATATCAAGTCCAAACTATCATTTGTATTAGCCCCTTGACCGTGAATCTTTAGACAACTGATTGTGTCATCATGGTTAACGTTGGAATAATGGCAATTTTCTACCACTTTCAATTGATTTTTTAACCGGAATATTTCTTCTTTTTGAACGGTAATATCCTGAATTGTACCATTTAATTCCATTACACTTCCGTCTTCATTCACTATAGGATTGGCACTATCTTGTACCCAGATTACCTCACCATTAGGGCGAACGATCCGATATTCGATCTTTGTTGGGAATCCTTGCAAAAGCTTATCCATCGCCGTTTCAATTTCACCGTGATCCTCGTGATGAACAAAATCGTACCAATGCTTATGAGATCTTTTTAACTCTTCCTGTGAATACCCAAATATGGAAGCCATACCATTACTTACCCATAATATATCCTCTTGTGTATCACGATACCAAAATGGTAATTCAGGAAAATTGAACATATTGCTTTCTAGTTGATTCGAACTAATCTTTTCGTCAAAAAGGGCAACAATAGTCTGACTATCCATATGAAAACTCCGTTCCTTGATAAATATATTAAAATATGACTATTTCCTACTATATTAATCGCCAAGAAATCAAAATGTTTATTTGGCGCCAAGCACGTATTCTATGTATGTCGGGTTCGCCTATACGGCACATTTTTTTCTAACTATTATGTTTTTTATCTAATTATACAATTATAAAAAGATAAAACTATATATTTTTATTAATTTCTATTAATGTCCCGTTCGGATCTCTGAAATGAGCTACCCTTATTCCCCAATCTTCACGATTATGTGGTTTGGATATAAAAGGAATTGTAGATTTAAGACGGTGATAAATCTTATCGACATCGTCAACTGCAAAGATCAAGACAACCTCGTTTATCTGCCCTGAGTAGGTCATATTTTCTACTTCTATATCTTCTAGCATTTCAGCTTTATCAAATATTGCAAGTAAAGTGTTACCAACGTTAAATTGCGCATAATGACTTGTTTCATCTCCCCAAGTACATTCAAAGTTTAATATTTCATTGTAGAAATGAAAGCATTCCTTGTAATTCTCAACCAATAATCTAGTATGTGTCAGTCTCATCGAGTTCCCTCCTCTATCTTCCTTATTCCTATTCCTCTAAATTGGAAAAATTTATAACCTAAATAATATTCTACCATGAATTTCTATCAAGACAGGTGAAGAAAATCCGCTCAGATATATTTTCTGAACGGTTGGATAGGTAACAGATTTTACCTGGGCTATATTCTTTTTTCGACTTCTTTTCGTAGTAATTCAATCATTTCATCTGATAAATTTGCGGGAACAGATGTTTCTTCCTCAAAAAGCCAGCTATTCATGATTTCTAAGTCTGCTTTCTTAAAGGTGATGCTATAATGTTTAGCATCGCAGGAGAAATCAGCTGTTACGTATTCTTCACCGTCAAATCCATCGTCAATGATCATTTCATTTATTTCGTATGGCTTCACAATCAGTCTCCTCATCATTTGTTTCTAAATAGGGTTCACCTTTTCCTAATGTTTATTCTAAAAAAACAATTTTCTAGAGGATCGTTGCTTCGCCGCTAATACTATTGCTATATCATAAATCGCCTTCAAGACATTATTTCCCATTTTCGGTGAATCGCTATTTCTGATAGTCGTGAATCCGGTTTAACCGCAACTGGGTTACCCACTAACTCGAGAACAGCTAAATCTGAATAACTATCTCCGTAAGCATAGCTATCACTCCAATCGATTTCCATATTGGAAAACTGCTCTTGAACTACCTCTTTTTTTCGAGTTCCTTGAATTGGGTCGATACGAAATTGTTTTTCCATAATTTGATTAAAAGGAATGCTCGTGCCAATGATCTTATCGAAGGGTAATTCCTTTGTAACAGAATATAGAAGTGGTTCAAATGCCCCTGAAACCAACATGATGTAATAACCATCTCTCCTATGTTGTTCTAGTCTCTTGATTACTGAACCACTAAGCTTCATAGTCATACTGTCCCCTACCTCGTAAAAAAACTGATCAATCTCTTCCTTTGATGCTGTTTTAAAAGAGGTAAGATAACGTCGCATTGAAAACTCCTTCATGGTCATCTCTGGGCAAACCTTGCACTTGTAGGCTAGATAAACTGGGACTATTCCCATAATGAATTGGCGATAATTTCGATGATATTTCGGATGTATCTTTAAACGACTCATTAAGAGAGGAAATGTCTCCTCTGGAAACAATGTCCCATCAAAATCAAAAATAGCTAGCTTCAAAAAATCAACCCCCGATTTCTCCAATTTATACTTAATAGACGTCTGTTAATCATGTATCCATTGTATTTCAAATGCATTTACATATTTGGTACTTTCAAGCTTTGAGAGATCCATGATGTAAATTTGACCAAAAGAATTTTTGACAAAGCCCTTCAATAAGCTCCCTAATGGGGTTAAATGTTCATTTGAGTGAAAAATTAAATATTTACCATCAGGTGAAAAGCCAATGGGTTGATAACCTGTCCATTTTTCATCGTAAATTCCATGGAATTTCTTAATTGGTTTTTCAGTTCCATTTTCCGATAAATAAAGTGAACCTTGCTTTGAAGTAACTGACATATTTCCCTGTTGTTTTTGGAGATAATTTATTTTTGTTGTCATTCTTTCTCTCTCAAGCAAGACTGGTTTTTCCTCTCCTTCTTTTAAGGAAAACAAACACCATGACCCATTATCCATAGCAATGAAATAGATGGTTTGGGTCTCTTGGTCATAATAGAAATCACCAATATTATCATTATAGTCTCCATATCCATCCTTGCCTTTGCCTTTATGGCTATAAATCAGCGTTTTGTTTTCAAGCGTCGCATCTGCTTTAAATAAAGTACGAACTCCGTCTACTCTTTCTATGTAATAGATTGTTCCTGATAACTTTGTTAAGAGGTCTGATTGAGCATAGCTTTTAAAAGCTTGAAAAAAATTTAGAGATAGAAAAAAACTGATGAGTACTAGAAAGCTGATAATCTTCTTTTTCTTCACTGAGAAGCTCCTCCACAAGTACCATTTTTTACTATTATACATGAATACTCTTGTAATAGCTGAAGACCTCAGCTTTCAGAAAAAAATAATCCATCCCAGACATTAAGTCTTAGGATGGATTATTTCACAATACTTGCACGTCTATTTTATTTCCTCCGGGCAAAATCGACAAAGCGGAATTTGTCGGGGCGATGGCGCGATTCTGTGTATTGAAACATGCTGGCATCATCTAGGTAGACAAAGTTTTTCACCACGACAATGTATTGAAAACCTTCTAGATCAAGGTAAGTTCGATCTTCTTCTGTCGGGACTTCCATTGTGATTTCTTTTTTCGCAAAAGAAATGGTCAATCCTAGCTTGCCTTCAAGGTATTCATAGATGGAGTCTTGACAGATTTCTCTCGTTAAAGCGGGCGCGAATTTCTCTAAGAGCAGATCCTTGTCCAAAATAATTCGCTCGCCATCAATCTCACGAACACGATAGATTTTCCATACACCCTCATCACTTTCAAGGCGCATTGTTTTTCTTGTCTCGCTAGTCGGATTGATTCTTTCAAACTCTTCAACGATAGTCCTGGCCCTATGGCCAATCTTTTTCGAGATTTCTTTAAAGCTGACCAAACCGGAAATCGGAAAGTCAAACTTGGACACATCTAGAACAATCGATCCTTTCCCTTGAACCTTGTGGATATACCCTTCCTCTGCTAAGAGATTGAGAGCTTTTCGAATCGTTTCCCTTGAAGCTGAATACTTTTCAGCTAATTCATTTTCCGAAGGAAGTAAGGAACCGGCATCGAGTTGGCCACTGCGAATCAGTTCACCCAATTCTTCTTTTATTTTTATAAATTTATTTTTCACCATTAATATCACCAAGTTTATTATACCTGTATGTTTAGCATACTGGAATGGTTGTTATGATTTCTTTGTTAAAAGGTAAACCATTGACTCATATGGTTCAACTTGCATTTCGGTTTTCAATTCTTGTTCATTTTTATTATTAACTAATAGAAGCTCGATTTCATAATCCTCTAGAACCATTTCAGGCAATGATAGTTTCACTGTTTTCCCATAAAAATTATTGATTACGAGCAGTTTTTCATGTTCTAAAACACGTTCGTAAACAAAGAGTTCTGGATGTTCCTCTTCAAGCAAACGGTATTCCCCATCAGTAATAATCTGATATTGTTTGCGAAGCTGAATCAACTTTTGGTAATGATAGAAGATCGAGTCTTCATCTTCGAGTGCTTGTTTTGCATTGATTTCAGAATAATTTTCTGCCACTGGAATCCACGGAGTACCCGTCGTGAAACCTGCTTGATCTTCATCGCTCCATTGAACCGGTGTACGAGAGTTATCACGGGATTTCTCCTTTAGAATTGCGAGAATCTCCTCTTCTTTCTTACCCTCTTGCTTCATAATTTGATAATAATTTAATGTTTCCACATCACGGTATTGATCGATTCGATTAAATTTAGGGTTCGTCATCCCGAATTCTTCACCTTGATAAATATAAGGAGTTCCCTGCATCATATGGATCGTCGTCGCGAGCATTTTCGCTGATTGCTTATGATAGTTACCATCGTCACCAAATCGCGAAACAATTCTTGGTTGGTCATGGTTACACCAGAACAAAGCATTCCAACCGCCACCCTTGTACATTTCTGTTTGCCAGGTTGAGAGAATCTTTTTCAATGCTGAGAAATCGAAATCTGCTAATGCCCATTTTTCTCCATTTGGATAATCCACCTTTAAATGATGGAAGTTAAAGGTCATGCTTAATTCTTTCCGTTCGGGATTGCTGTACTTGATACAGTTATCAAGTGTCGTGGAGGACATCTCTCCTACTGTCATGCTTTCATATTTTGATAATACTTCCTGGTTCATTTCATGTAAAAATTCATGAACTCGTGGTCCATCCGTGTAAAATTTACGACCATCTCCAGGTTGCGTGCTGCCATCATCATCCGGAAAGCTTTGATCTTTAGAAATTAAATTAATAACATCTAAGCGGAAACCATCAATTCCTTGCTTAAACCAGAAATGCATCATTTCATATACTTCTTGTCGAACCTTTTCATTCTCCCAGTTCAAATCTGCTTGGGTTTCATCGAAAAGATGAAGATAATGCTGCTTAGTTTTCTCATCATATTTCCAAGCAGAACCACCGAATTTTGAGATCCAATTATTCGCCTCCTCTTTCCAGATATAATAATCACGATATGGATTATCCTTTGAAGATGCTGCTTCCTTGAACCACTTATGCTCTGTTGAAGTGTGGTTCACTACCAGATCCATAATCACCTTAATTCCGTGGTCATGCGCTTTTACTAGTAATTCTTGAAAATCTTCCATCGTTCCATATTCTTCATGAATGGCATAATAATTACTGATATCATACCCATTGTCACGCTGTGGAGATTGATAGACTGGTGTTAGCCAAATTATATCCACACCTAGTGTTTTTAGATAATCTAATTTTTCGATGATTCCTTGTAAATCACCTACACCGCTACCAGTACTGTCATTAAAACTTTTCGGATAGATTTGATATACTACAGATTTTTTCCACCATGGTTGTTTCATTTTTATGGCACCTACCAATTCAATTATTATGTAAAACCCAATTTTAAAACCAATAGTCTATGAAATTTATTAAGGTAAACAAGCAAAGAGGAACAAGTATATGTTCCTCTCGCTTTTATTTACGCTTTTTTCTTAAATGAAATATTTCCGATATTCAACTTATTGAAGACAATTGTTAGTACAAACGGGATCGCTACTGCAAAGACCATTGCAAGTGCGAATGTTCCCATATGCTGTGGCTGAATGGAAAGAATTCCTGGTAAACCACCTACACCAATTGAGTTCGCCATTACGCCACTACCTACTGAAATCACAGCTGCAACTAATGATCCGATCATTGCTGCTAGGAATGGGAAGCCGTATTTCAGGTTGATCCCAAACATCGCTGGCTCTGTTACCCCTAAGTAACAAGAAATAGCCGCTGGAATCGACACTTGCTTTTCTGCTTCATTTTTGCGATTAATGTAAATCATTGCAAGAACCGCAGATCCTTGAGCAATATTTGATAATGCGATCATTGGCCATAGGTTTGTTCCACCAAGTTCACTCATCAACTGTAAGTCTATTGCATTTGTCATATGGTGCAATCCTGTAATAACAAGTGGTGCATAGATGAAACCAAATACTGCCGCAAACAACCAGCCAAAAGCAGAAGTTAGACCAGAATAGACGATATTAGAAACCCAAGAGCCAATTTCCCAACCTACAGGACCAAGGATTGTGTGTGCAAGTAGCACCGCTGGTACTAATGATAAAAATGGAACTACAATCATCGAAATTGCATTTGGAATCACTTTACGTAATTGAATTTCTAAATAAGAGAATACTAGACCTGCTAAAATTGCCGGAATAACCTGTGCTTGGTATCCAATCATTTGAATTTGAGCAAAGCCAAAATCCCAGAATGGAATGTCTTCTGCACTAGCACCTGCTACACCATAAGCATTCATAAGCTGAGGTGAAACTAGTGTAATCCCTAGAACAATACCAAGGATTTGCGAAGCACCCATTTTTCTAGCCACTGCCCAGGTAATCCCAACGGGTAAGAAGTGGAAGATTGCTTCTCCAATTAACCATAGGAACGCATGAACACCAGCCCAAAACTGGGATGTTTCAACAATTGTCTTCGTGCCATCTTCTAATAGTTTGATATCACCAATGACATTTCTAAATCCTAAGATCAAACCACCAACAACAAGTGCTGGAATTAAAGGTGTGAAGATGTCAGCTAAATGAGAAATCATTCTTTGCAAGAAATTCATATTTTGTTTTGCAGCGACTTTTGCATCATCTTTTGATGTATCACTCACGCCTGCAATTTTAATAAATTCATTGTAAAAGGACGAAACTTCATTTCCAACGACAACCTGGAATTGTCCAGCCTGGGTAAAGGTCCCCTTTACAATCGAAAGCTTTTCGATTTCTTCTACATCCGCTTTATTTGGATCATTGAGAACAAATCGCATTCTAGTTACGCAATGTGTGACAACAGATATATTTTCACTACCACCAATATGGTCTAATAGCTGCTGTGCTGATTCTTGATATTTACTCATATTTTCTCCCCCTCGCCCTCTGGCAAGACTATTTATCTATTTGTTACCGTTTACTCCACTTGTAATGATAGGTTTGATGACGGTTTCACCTGACTTGTATATACAAGTTTTGTTTACGTTTTCATTTTAACTTGTATATACAAATCGGTCAACACATTAAATTTAAAAAGATTATTCTGTTTTTTCTATATATTTAAAACTACCAACTTAAGTTCACCATTGTTTTGGAATTACATGGAGAACTGGTTTCAATCGATATGCTAAACTATAAGGGAGAATAATTATATCCAAAGGAGACTTCCCCGATGCACCTCAATGAAAAAGTAAAACAACTTCCTTTATCTCCTGGGGTCTATTTAATGAAGGATTCGCTTGGTAATACCATCTATGTAGGAAAAGCGAAAAAACTCAAAGTTCGCGTCCAATCTTATTTTCGGGAATCTAAGCATCATTCACCAAAAGTAAAAAAACTAGTTAAGAATATCGATAATTTCGAAGTGATCCATACCGATACAGAATTTGAGGCTTTTTTATTGGAGAATCAATTAATTAAACAGATAAAACCATTTTTTAATTCTAGGCTGAAAAAACCTCAAACCTATCCCTATATTGTTGTAATTAAGAAAAACGGGATCCGAGAAATCAAAATCACCAACCAACCCTATCAAACTAGTGATTCTTCGCCGCTTATCTTTGGCCCTTATACCAGCAAAAGTACCGTAGAAATAGCCTTAAACGTGATAAAAGATACCTATAAAATTAATTGTCGGAATCTAGGCAAAAGAAATTCTGCCTGTCTCAATTATTCGCTAGGTACATGCCTTGGGATCTGTTTAGGTGGGAAAGCTATTGAGCAATATGAAAGAATCCTTGATAAAATCATCGGTTTATTAAAAGGAAATGATCTAACCATTGTTAAAGAAATGAAGCAAAACATGGAGCTTGCCGCAGAGGATTTTGATTTTGAAACAGCAACCAAATATCGAGATTCTATCACTGCTATTCAGCATTTAATACGCAGCAAAAAGGTTGTTACATTCATTAAGAGCACCAAAAATATAGTCGTCCTCGAACCGCTTGTAGATCATACCTATAAATTCTTTTTCATTAAAGGAAATCAAGTTCTTTATAAAGAGAAATTTGCTTTAGAATCATTGGGACTTGAACAGCTTAAATCAAGAGTACTAAAACATATCCTTACTTATTTTAAAGAACTAAGAAAAGAATCAGTTCATAAACTCGAGCAAGCTGAGCTTGATGAAGCACAAATCATTTATAGCTATTTAAAAGGTAGCAATTGTCATCATCTCTTTATTCCCAGACTATGGTTGAACACAGACCAGATAGACAAATTGGTAACTGCTCTTGACAACTGGTTGATTCAGGTTGACATCAATGTAAAAGAATAGCTTCTAGAGCAGCCATCAACATATCATTTATTATTTCAAGTGATTCTACTTAAAATATAGATGAGACAGCTACCTCCATTGCCTTGTCTAACCAATGGGGTAGCTTTTAGAATATTTTCCTAATTTGAACGCTTATTGTACCCTTATTGCTTTTTAACCGGGGTACAAACAGCATATAAATAATCTGCCGGAACGCTAACATTGACTTCAATGACTTTATATCCGTTCCCTCCTTTATATTCGTTAGAATTTGACTTAATCATCTCGTTGATCTTCATCTTTCCCTCTTCCTTCCTGGTATTTCTATTTCCCAAAAGCTAATATATGCATGTTGGGAAATAGTGTTCCATCTACACAAGAGTTTTTTTGTTACGAATAGATGAATCCAATCATTACCCACCCTAAATACCCCCAAGGAATGCTCCAAGGGGTTTCTTTTCGTTATATCTGAAACTGTATCATGTTATCCAACGTATACTGAGCAGAGAAGGCTATTTCGCTTAAAAAGGACATGGGATGGGACTTCCCTTAATTAAACTGCCTAATTCTGAATAATCCTTTGATATTTTTGAGCCTACTAAAAACGGTTCAAAAGTAGCTAAACGAAATTCGTTCTTATACTTCTAATCCTGCAATCCCGAACCCACCAGGACCAGCATGAGTAGAAATCATCGCTCCGGCTTGAATCCACTTTACATTTTTGAATCCATATTCTTCAGCGATTTGATCCATCCGTTGCTTAATCCCTTCATCAAGTCCAATTGAATAAACTAAATATAGTTGTTCTCTATCAATTTCGTATTGAGTTAAAAACTCCCGCATAAGTTTTTCTGCTACTCCATCAATTTTCCCACGATACTTTTTAGTTGAGACAAGCTTTCCTTCTATTAATTCAATGCATGGTTTTATTTTTAACAAAGCTCCTCCGAGATAAGCCAGATTACTAACCCGTCCACCCGCTTTTAAATATTCTAAGCTCCCGGGAACGAAAGCCAGTCTCGATTTCGGTACCATTGCTTCAATTTGTTCAACTAGGCACGAAGGTTCAATCGTAGGTTCTTTCTCTAACAACTTAACAGCAAACATCACAATAGCGGCTAAACCACCCGTCACGTTCAAAGCGTCTATAAGAAAAATATCCTCGAATTCTTCTGCTGCAATGATCGCATTTTGGAAGGAGGAAGAGGCCTTTGACGTATAACCAATATGGATAATGATGCAATCGGGAAAATCCACTTTTATTTTTGAAAAAAACTCTTCATATTCATGGGCATTTGTAGCAGTAGTTGACGGTATTTTTTTAGTCCGGTCATAATAATCATAAATTTCCAATACAGGTAATGATCCATCTAAATAGTCCTGTTCGTCCATAATCACGTGCATCGGGACAACCTGAACAGCATGTTTTGCAGCTAGATCTTCCGGTAAATCGGCTCCACTTTCCGTCGATAATATAATTTTTCTCAAATTGTATGCCTCCACTTCCTATAAAAACCTATTGCTGATAGTTCTTTATGTTGATGTTCTACTCTACTATACAGGAAAAGGGAGCCACATACTTGAGAGAATCGCCTATTTGTTTACGAGGCTGTGAAAAGTGAAGAAAGTGTGAATCCAGATAAGTTTGGTATATAGCTATCTATTCTATTA
>Ga0180215_1004724_pt1 | contig 11935 bp, 8 predicted proteins | sample eDN3rd37CBELigBY_FD_128871 | JGI IMG/M metagenome (GOLD analysis project Ga0180215, IMG submission 128871) | Enriched backyard soil microbial communities from Emeryville, California, USA - eDNA 3rd pass 37_C BE-Lig BY (version 2) (version 2) | ecosystem: Environmental > Terrestrial > Soil >...
AGATCGCTCCCGCTCTCGGTGCGCAAAGAAATCACTCCATCACTCATGCGTCGTCATCTCGCTCTCAGGAAAAATAGAAAACACGATCGCTCCCGCGGTGGCGGGGAGGGTCCCATCGGCCCAGTCTGCACCCTCCGCTCCGACGAGGGAGGGCCGGCGTTCACCGGGGACGCGAGCCCTCGTCGCTCCAGCGAACGCAGGAGCCCGGTGCGCATTCCGGATGCCGATCATTCCGCCGCCCCCTCGTTCACCTGGGCAGGCAGCGCGCCGGGGGGGAGGAGGAGGGTCAGCGCCCGGCTGGCCTGCTGCACCAGCGGATCGTCCCCCAGCTCCTTCGCCACCGCGGCGAGGCGCGCGTGCACCTCCGGGTCGAAGGGGTTGGTCGAGATCGCCCGCTCCAGATAGGGCTTCGCGTCCGCCGCCAGCCCCTGCTGCATCTTCACCCGGGCCAGGTTCAGGTTGGTGAGCGGGTCGCCGGGGTAGAGCTCCAGCGATCGCAGGAGCTCCTTCTCCGCGCGGGCGCCCTCCTCCAGCTCCAGGAGCGAGATCGCGTACTTGTTCGTGAGGCTGGGGAACTTCGCCCCCACGATCTCGATCGCCTCCTCGTACTTCGCCGCAGCGGCGGCAGGCTGCCCGCGCGCCCGCAGGAGCTCCCCCAGGTGCGCCGCCCTGCGCGCAGCGGCGTCCTTGATCTGGCGAAACTCCGAGAGCTCGGTCAGGTCCCGGAACTTGTTCTCGTCCTTCGCCTTCCCGTCGCTCTCCTCCTGCTCCGGCGCGTCTCCTGCGAACTTCAGGTGGAGGGACTCCATCGAGGCGTCCTCCTTCGGGAAGGGACGCCGCGCCAGAAAGCCGCGCCAGCCGCTCTCGAACTTGGAGAACGAGCCGCCGAAGAGGCGCCCCACCGCCTCCCGATCGGTGAGGCCCTCGCGCAGCCCCTCCAGCACCTTGGCGATGTTCTGCTGGTCCCGCCCGTGCAGGTACTCCATCACCGTGAACACCTCGGCGAAGGCGAGGGCAGCGTCCTCCGCCGTGGGCAGCAGCGCGATCGAGGGATGCATCGCCTCGAAGCTGATCAGCTTGTTCGCCTTCACCGCGTCGCGGAGCAGGGTCTGCGAGGGGAGCTGCAACGCGAGGCCGGGCGACCCGCGCCAAGAGGTCTCCAGGTACTTGGCGATCCCCTCGTGCAGCCAGATCGGCGTCTTGTTGCGGGTCTTGCGGGTCACCGCCAGGTGCACGTACTCGTGGGCCAGGGTGTCGCGCCAGCCGTAGCCCCGCAAGAGCGCCTTGGGGCTGGTGATCATCAGCTTGTCGAACTTGCAGATCGCGATGGTCCCGGTGGTCTTGATCGCCTCCAGGGAGAGGGTGGAGACCTTCGCGAGCTCCTCGGCGTTCGCCACCACCTCCACCAGGATCTTCGGCCCCTCGGGCCGGTAGCCCAGGATCTCGCCGATGCTCTCGTAGGCCTTCTCCAGGGTCTCCAACGCGTAGGGGACGAGGATCTCGTCCTTCCCCGGCTGGTAGCGGAAGATGAAGTGCTCGCTCTGCGCTTCATGGAAGGTCGCGGCGATCCTCCCGGTGTCTTCCGCCACCTGCAGGAAGCTCCCGGGGCCGTCGCTGGCGCCTGCCTCCCGCAGATACCGCGCGGCCCCTTCGTAGTCTCCCTGGTGGAGGAGCACCCGACCCAGGAGGTGTGCGATCCTCGGTGACGCAGGGTGTTCGTGGCGCAGCTCCTCCGCCAGGGCGCGGGCGCTGGGGAGATCCCAGGCGTTCAGCGCCTCCTCCGCCGCGGCGATCCGCCGCTCGCTGGGCGCCGCCAGGGCGAGCTGCGGGATCAGGAGGAGCGCGAGAGCGACGACGCCGCTTCGCAGCAACGCACCCGCCGATCGATCGATTCGCTGGAAGACTCGAGCCATCCTCACTTCACGATCTCCTGGTAGTACTCCCGCACGTTCTCCTGGAAGCCCTCCGGCGACGCCTGCTTCATCGCGTCCAGGATCTCCTTCCGATACTCCTCCGGCGCCTTGTATTGATCCGCGTTGGGGATGGCGACCTTCTCCTTCCCGTCGAAGCTCCCCTTGCCGCCCGAGCGGCCTCTGCCGCCACCCGACGAGAGGGGCATCGGAAAGCCAGCGCCGGTGCCGCTCTGCTGCGCCCGCTCCCGCGCCTCCTCCAGCCCGCGCTTCAAGGTCTGGAGCTGCTCCTGCGCGCTGCGCTCCGAGGCGAGGGCGCCGCCCGTGTCCTGGCCCTGCAGCTTCCCCTGCGCCTCGCCCATCGACTGCTGCGCAGCGGCCATCGCCTGCTTCGCCTCCTCGTCGAAGATCGGCGCCTGCTGCCCGACCTTCTCCGCCTGCTGGCGGAGCTGCTCCATCCGCTCACCCAGCTCACCCTGACGCTGGGCGAGCCGCTGGCTGCGCGCCTTCTGCTGCTCGCTCATCTGCTGGCTCGGATTGGAGAAGAGCTGGTCCAGCTTCTCCTTCACCTCCTGCACCAGCCTGGCGGCGGGCGTCGCCTCCTTCTGCAGGGCCTGGAGCCGCTTGGCCTCCGCCTGGGCGTATCGCTCCATCCGCGCCACGTCGAGATCCAGGTAGCGGCTCAGCGCCATCACATGGGCGAGGGCGCGGGCAGCGCTCTCCTGGGCAGCGTCGAAGTCCTTCGCCGCCAGCGATCCGTCCAGATCGTCCAGCCGCTCCAGGGCGCCGGCCAGCTCATCCACGAGCTGCGAGGGGATCTGCGTATCGGGAATCCGGCCCAGATGATCCTTGGCCTGGGCGATCTTGCGCCGCAGCTCCTCCATCAGCCGGTCGCCCTCCTTGGCGAGCTTCTCCCGCAGGGCCTGGCTCTGCTCCTTGCGAAGCGCCTGGGTCGCCTCCACGAGCTGCTCTTGATCCCGCGCCAGCTCGTTGAGCTCCTGCTCGTACTTCTCCATGTCCTCGGCGATCTGCTTCAGGGTCGGATCGTTCTCGGCCTGGCCGTCCGACGCGTCGGAGAGCGCCTTGGCCATCTCGTCCATCTGCATCCCGAGCTTCTGCAGCTCCGCCAGCGCCTCGTCCATCTTGCCCTCGGAGAGGAGCCGCTCCACCTCGTCGAGCTGGCTGATCATGTCGCGCTCCTTCGCCAGGGCCTGCATCGCCTCCTGGTTCAGATGCTCGTCCCGCAGCCCCTTCCCGAGCTCGGACATCCGCCGCATCATCTCGGCCATCCGGGCCTTCAGCCGCGCCAGCTCCTGGCGGATCGCGTCCTTCGCCTCGTCGCTGGGCGCGTCGCGGTACTCCTCCAGGAGGCTCGCGAGCTGCCGCCGATCCGCCGCGAGCTCCCTGGCGAGCTCCTCGATCTCCGCGAGCCGCTGCCGGTCCAGCATCGCCTCCAGGTAGAGGATCCCCTGCTCCAGCTCCCGCTGCTCGTCCGCCTCCACCCGATCGAGCTGCGCCACGAAGCCGCGCCGGGCCTGGGGGGAGAGGAGGGCGCCCCTGCTGCGGCGCTCGCGGGTGGCCCGGTTCTTCGCACCGAGCTCCCGGGAGATGTTCCGGATCGCTGCGAGGAGCTCCACCGGCGCCCGCTCGTCCTCCCCGAGCTCCGCTGCCACGTCCTGCAGCTCGGTCACCACCTCCAGCACCTTCTGATCCGCCGGCTTCCCCGCCTCCAGCCGCTGGGCGTCCTCCACCTTCCGCGGACCGAGGCGCGGGGTGATCCGCTCGCCCAGCGCCAGGATCATCTTCTCCCAGGTCTCCTGCACCTTCGCGATCAGCTCCCGCCGGTGCTCCGCCTCCGAGAAGATCTTGATCTGTTGGGTGCGGCTCTGCCCCCACTTGGGTCCGCTGATCTCGTCGTTGTCCCTGGCGCGCAGGTAGTAGGTGACCAGGTCACCGGGGCGCACGCCGAGGGTGGACATCTCCCAGAGGTGGCTCCCGCCTGCGCGGGGCCTGGGCTCGCCGAACGAGGCGATCGGCACCTGCCGCTCGTCGCCCCCTGCGATCCGGTAGACCAGCTCCACCCCCGCGATCCCGAAGTCGTCCGCGGCGTCGAAGAGCAGCTCCACCGAGTCGCGCTCGGTGAGCACCAGCTCCGGCACCGGGGCGTCGATCGAGATCGTGGGCACGCCGTCGTTCACCGCGACGATCGGGATCCGGGGACCCACCGCGATCGTCCGCCCGCGCGCGTCCTCGAAGCGAAAGGAGTAGCCGCCATCACCCTGGATCTGGAGGCTCCCCGAGAGCTGCCTCCCGCCCTGCACCTCGAGGGGCGTCGCCGCGCCGTTCACCTCCAGGAAGGCCTTCGCCACCTCCCGATCGGCGCGGGTCTCGATCCGCACCTGGGTCCCGCGCAGCGCCGAGATCTCGCCGTTCGTCCCCTCGACGGTGCGAGGTGAGAGGCCCGTGTACCGTGGGTACAGATAGGTGAGTCGGATGTCTCCGGTGATCGGCGTGGCCCGCGGCGCGGGGGCCGCCGGCTCCTTCGATCCCAAGGCCAGGATCGAGAGCCCGGTCCCCACGGGCTCCACCGCGAAGAGCGCCACCACCAGCACCGACAGGGCCGCCCCCGCCGCCCCCGCCGCCCGCTTCAGCGGCTCGAGGCGGAAGGCGCGATCGGGCCCCAGCCACACCGCGCGTCCCGCCGCGACGGAGACGTGGGCCCAGGCGAGCTCCTCGGAGAAGTCCTGGCCCGGGTGTTTCGACGGGGCCAGGTCCGCTGCGGTTCGCCCGGCACCTTCAACGTTCGACGCCTCGCCGCCCTGGCTGCGCTCCAGCGCGCTCGGCGGGGTGGCCGCCGCAGCTTCCGCGGCGCGGGCCGTGAGGATCCCCGCGAGCTCCACCGCCGTGGTGAGCCCCGCAGCGTCGGGATCCCGATCCTCCAGGCTCCTGGCGAGCTCCACCGCAGTGGGGCGGGCCGCCTTGCGCCTCGCGTGGTAGGCGGCGCCGATCGCCATTCCCAGGATCGCGAGGAGGGCGAGCTGCCGCACCCAGCCTCCGGCGCCGAGCCCGAGGGCCAGCGCCCCGATCCCAGCCACCACCAGGGCCCCGGCCAGGAAGGCCAGGGCCGCGGTCCCGCCATGCACCAGCCACGCCCGCCTGCGCAGGCGGGAGATCGCGAGATCGAGAGAGTCCGCTGCGACCGCTGCTTGCAGCGTCGGATCCGGCTCTGGGATGTCCGGGGAGGGCGTACGGCGATCGATCATCGATAGACTTCAGGCTGGCGAGGCGTTCATCGGCCGTGAACAACCGTTACCGCTTGGGGACCATTCCCTCGGGGGGCGCTCTCGGGAGCAGGGTTGCCGGCCGACAAGCTACCATCGAAGGTACTGGATCTCCTCGCTTTTTTGCCCCGACCCTCCCTTGCTCCCGGCAATTTGCCCATGGTACCGTGCCGCGCAGATCCCCCGGAGCGGGTGGCGAGATCCCCGATCGCCACCGCCAATGAATTTGATCAACCTTTCTTGCGTCTCACCCGGGAGAGTGGAGCCAAAGCGGTTGGAGATCGACGACCTGACCCTGGTGCGCCGCTGCAAGGAGGGCGATCGACCTGCGTTCAAGCTGCTCGTGCAGAAATACGAGCGCAAGGTCTACGCGATCGCGTTCGGCATGGTGAAGGATCGGGAAGAAGCCAGAGACATCGCCCAGGAGGCCTTCCTCAAGGTCCATCGGAGCCTCGGCACGTTCAAGGGCGACGCCTCGTTCTCCACCTGGCTCCATCGGATCGTGCGCAACCTGGCCATCGACAAGATCCGCGCGAAGCGCAACGAGAGCCTCTCCTTCGACGACGCGGTGGGAGCCGACGAGGAGGTGGAGCCGGGCTTCATCGCCACGAGGCTGGGGACCGATCCGCAGAGGGGCGCGCTGCGCCGGGAGCTCGCAGCGAAGCTGAACGAAGCGCTGGCGCAGCTCCCGTTGAAACATCGGGAGATCCTCCTGCTGCGGGAGGTCGAGGGGATGAGCTACGAGGACCTCGCCCAGACCCTGGATGTCCCCAAGGGAACGGTGATGAGTCGCCTGTTCCACGCCCGCTCGAAGATGCAGAAGCTGTTGGAAGGTTACCTGGATGAAGATCCTCTGGCTTTCGCCTCTGGCGGGGACGAAGGTTAGGAGGAGGACGACCATGACGAACGAGCGAGAAGAGATCGGACCGCTTCTCTCCGCCTATGGCGACGGGGAGCTGAGCCCCGTCGAGCAGCGCCGGATCGAAGCCCTCCTCGCGGCGGATCCCGAGCTCGCGCAGCGACTCGACGATCAGCTCGCGCTCTCCTCGGCGCTGGTGAAGAGCCTCGACGCGGAGGTGGACGAGATCGACTTCAGCGGCTTCGCCGACGAGGTGATGGCGAAGCTCCCTCCGCCGACGGTCTCCCTCGCCTCCCGGATCCGGACCTTCTTCGAGAACGCCTTCGAGTTTCGAAAGCTGCAGGTCGCCCTCGGCGCCGCCACCGTCGCGGCGGTGGCGGTGGTCACCGTCCCCTACCTGCGCGGCGACGTCGGGGAGGGCGATCGGATCGCCGCCCTCGTCATGAACGGGCAGGGGCAGGAGGCCGATCGCACCGCGTCTGCGGCGCCCCCCGCCCTCGACCCGTCCGCCTCGGTCCTCTCCGTCGAGACCGCGGGGGATTACGAGACCATGCTCTTCAAGACCTCAGCGGGAACCACCATCATCTACGTGCGGGAAGTCCAATGACCCAGCTCCTCAGGCTCTTCGCTGCTGTCTCTCTCCTCGCCGTGATCCTGCCGGCGCAGGCGCTCGCCGCGCCCAAGGCCACCGTCGCCATCGACATCGTCCAGGCCAGCAAGGAGCCGGGGGAGAACGATCCGCGCGTCGCCAAGTTCCGGTCGCAGTTCGCCGACTTCAACTACAAGTCGTTCAAGCTGGTCGCGAGCCGGCTGATCACCGTCGACGAGAAGAAGGCCACCACCGTCGACCTGGCGGGTGGGCACAAGCTCAACGTCACCTTCACCAAGGCGGAGCCCAACGGGCGGGCGCGGCTGAAGCTCTCGGTCCCGGGCGTTCTGGACACCACCGTCTCCCTCAAGCGGGACGGCTCGGTCCTCGTCGGAGGCCCAGCGCTGCCGAGCGGCAACGGGGTGCTCTTCATCCCGGTGACCCTGGTGGAGGTGAAGTAGCCGAAGAACCTCCGCGAGCGCGGAGGCATCACCGTCACCTCGCGCCTGGTACGAGGGGGCTCTTCTTCGTCGGCTCGCATTCGGCTCGCGCTCCCTTCGAGACCGCCCGCTCCTCCGGCTTGCGCCGCTTGTTCGCCCGCATCTTCTCCTCCACCAGATCCAGATCCGCGTCGGGGCCACCCTCCGCCCGCAGCGAGCCGCGCTTGCGCACGAAGCGGTAGGCCACCAGCATCGTCCCGAACGAGAGGAGCTTGTTGTCCGAGAGACCCAGGGGGATGAAGATCGCCTGCAAGTCGCCGAGCTCGGCGCGCAGCTCGGGCGGCGGCAGCCCCTCCACCTCCGCGTTCTTCCGCGGCACGGCCACCCACAGCGACGAGACGTCGGCGAGCTGGTGGGCGAAGGCTGCGAGCGCCGGGACGTCGTCCTTGGAGAGCGCGTAGACGATGGTCAACGCCGCGCTCGGCACCGGCGCCCTGGCGGACACCACCCTGCAGCCTGCGAGGCGGAGGGGGTGGGCGAGCATGAAGATTTCGGGGGCGAGGGCCACCTTGCAGCCGGGGCCAATCCCGAGCTTGGGGACCAGCTCGCTGGGATCGCGGTCGATCAAGTTTCCTCCCGATCATCTCGCATGGGAAAAGCCTTCCACACCGGCGCCCGGGAGCAAGCCGGGCCGGTGGATCATTTGGGGGGTCGGCGGCACGGGCGCCCATCCAGCCAGGGTCAGGGTTGAAGCTCTACTCTATCCCAAGTGCATGGCGTTGAACCATCGGTCACCCCAAGAGCAGGCCGCAGGGGAGCGTCGGCGCTGACGATCCTCGCTCAACGCCCTCGCGATGCGCGCTCCAGGCGCTCGCGCTGCAGCGCCTCCTTCGCTTCCTGCTCCCGCTTCCGCTGGCGCTCGAGGCGATCCCGCGCCGCCTCCGCCGCAGGGCTCTCCCCGAGCTTGGCCACCTCCGCCGCCGCCTCCTCGGTGCGCCCCAGCTCGAGGAGGGTGTTCGCCAGCGCGATCCGCAGCGGCTCCCGATCGGGTGCGAGGCGGACCGCCATGCGCAGCTCGTCCCGCGCCCGCAGGAGCGAGCGCTCGGCGCGAAACGCCCGGGCCCGCAGCTCGTGGTAGCGGACCCGCGACCCGGTCGGCACGTTGGAGCGAAGCCGTGCCAGCACCAGCAGCGCCTGGTCGGCACGCTTCTCGTCGAGCTCGAGCTGGGCGAGCCCGAAGATCAAGGCGGGCGATCCCGCGTGCTGCTCCAGCCCTTCGCGGTAGGTATCCCTCGCCTCGTCCCTCCTGCCGAGGCGGGTGAGGGCGGCAGCCTCCCCCGCCCAGGCCCCGTCCAGATCCGGCCGCAGGCTCCTCCGCTTTCGAGCGAGCTCCCAGGCCTCCTCCCGCTCACCGGCAGCGGCCTGCAGCGAGGAGAGCGCCGCCAAGAGCCCGTCGTCATCGGGCGACTTTTCGAGGGCCCGCTTCGCCACCAGGATCCCCTCGTCCCGCTTGCCGAGCTGGGAGAGACGAAGCGCCGCCACCCTGGCGGGATCCCCCTCCTGCGGGGCCCCCTCCAGGATCGCCTCCCGGCTCTGGTAGCGGGCCACCACCTCGTCGATCGTCCGCGTCCCCAGGGTCGCCGCCCGCCGGAACTGCCGGAGCGCCTGCCGACCCCTGCCCAGCTCCGAGAGCGCCACCCCTGCCAGCACGTGCCCCCTGGTGCCGAAGGGCCGCAGGATCCGCAGCCGGTTGATCCAGGGCATCGCCGCCTCGGCGTTGCCAGGCTCCGAGAGCAGCCGGCTCGCCATCAGATCCACCGGCAGGTAGTCCGCGGGCCGCTTCCAGAACGCGTCCCGCACCAGCGCCTCGAACTCCTCCATCGACGCGTCCTTCGCCGTGGCCAGGAGGCGATCGCTGTCCGCGTCCAGTCCGGGCCAGGCGCGGATGGAGGCCCAGCCGAAGCCGATCACCGCCAGACAGATCGCGGCGATCCCCGCGGCGGGGTGGGCGAGGGCGGCGCGGATCCCCGCTGTCTCGGAGACCTCGTCCCGCCTCGCCCGGGCGCCGGCGGGATAGGCCAGGAGGCAGAGCGCCGCGAGGCCGCAGGCGTGCTGCAGGCTGAAGTCCGCGAGGTTCTGCAGGCAGAGGGCGAAGACCCCCGCTGCAGCGCCCGCCTCCGCCCAGGAGCGGCGCCCCCGAAGCGCGAGCCCGATCCAGACAGCGAAGAGGCCCAAGAGCAGCCCGCCCCCGACAGGGAAGCCCAGCTCCGCCAGGGCCTGCACCGGCTCGTTCTCCACGTGGGTGAACCAGATCCCGGGGAAGGGGTTCTCCTGGTAGAGCGCGCCCACCGTCCCGAACGCGCCTCTGCCGATCCCGGTCAGCCAGCTCCCCTGCGCAGCCCGCCAGCCCGAGAGGAGCGCCTCCAGCTTTCCCTCCTCGGAGGCAGGATCCAGGTTCAGCAGGCTTGCCACCTCGCGGAGCAGACGTGGAAATCGCAGGTAGATCCAGATCCCCACGCCGGCGGCGGCGGTGGTGGCGAACCCCAAGGTCAACCCGCTCTGCCAGCCCCCGTCCTCGCCGCTCCTCCGCCCGCCCCACCCCAGGGCGAGGAGGAAGATCAGCCCGGCGATCAGCGCCACGAAGCCGCCGCGGGACGCCGACAGGAAGGTGCCCGCTGCGCAGAGGATGAAGAGCGCCCCCCAGCCGAGGCGCGCGCGGCGCAGCTCCGATCCCGCGGCGATCCCCAGGGCGAGGAGGCCGCCCAGGACGAGGAAACCAGCCAGATGGTTCGAATTTCCGAAGGTGGAGCGGAAGGCGTTCGAGGCCTGAAATTCATACAGACCGAAGAGGACGCGCCGCTCCCCCACCAGAAAATGAAACAAGCCGATCAAGGCGACGGCGGCGGCGGCGGATCCCACGTAGCGCAGCAGCCGATCCCGCGCCCCCCGGGCGGTCCGCACCCGATGCCAGAGGACCCAGGCGATCGCGGTCCATCCCGCCCACTTGGCGAGCTCCGCCGCCGTCGCCGGCAGGTCGAGGGAGATCGGGCGCATGCCGCCCCAGCCCGCCGCAGGGCCCAGGGCGATCTCGCCGATCCGAAACGCCTCCGGGGCGATCGCCGCCAGGACCCTCGCGGGCAAGGGCACGAGCTGGAGCGCGATCGCCGCGCAGACCCCGAGGAGCAGGAGCGGCAGGAGGCCCAGGTGTGGGAGCCGCCAGCCGCGGGCGGCGACCAGGAGCCCGAACGCGATCAGGCCCAGCGCCGAGATCACCAGGGTGGAGGAGAGGTGGGCCATCCCCAGCGCCAAGGGTGCTCCGATCAGCGCGGCGGAGGCGACGGTCTCCGCCGCCGCTGCGAGCTCCCTCCGCTCGTGGATCTCCATCAGGAGCTGGCCCCGCGCAGCCCGCATGCTAAGATCCAAAAAATGGAATTCGCCGTCCCTCGAACCCTGGTCGCCGCCGTCGCGCTCGCCATCGTCTCCATCCTGTGGGCGGGGCCGGCCCCTGCCCTCACCCAGCCTGGCTCGACCATACCAATCCCCAGAGGGAACAACCTGCGCAACTTCCTAATCGCCGAGGGAGAGGACATCGATCCCCTCACCCAGGCTGCCACCACGCCGCGCACGTTCAACCCCAACTGCGCCCTCACCTTCACCGTGATCGGCAGAGGCGGGGGCCAGCGCAACAGCTTCGGCTGGTACAACGTCACCGGCCAGAAGCCGGCGCGCTCCGATCTCCACGAGTTCCTGCGCTGCGACGACGGGGTCGGCACCGTCCGCGAGCTGGACATCCGCGATCACCCCGCCTACCTCGGCGGCGAGATCGCCTTCTTCCAGGCCACCACCCAGGGCCGGGACTCGAACGGCAACCCCACCGGCGGCACCAGGACCGGCAACTGCGTCCAGTTCACCGAAGGGGTGGGTCCCAGCGAGGAGACCCTGGGGTTTCTCTACTACTCCGAGCCCCAGTGGAACGACGACAACCAGGGGGAAGGCGATAGCACCATCCACCTCCTGATCATGAACAGCACCATCTACCCCCAGTCCTTCTACTTCGGCTGGGAGGATCTCTACGTCGGCGGCGACGACGACTTCGAGGATCTTCTCACCCGGGTCGACGGGATCACCTGCGCCGGCGGCGGCGGCGACTGCGAGACGGGCCTGGACGGCATCTGCAACGCGGGCACCATGCAGTGCCGCGACGGTTCGCTCACCTGCGTCCCCCAGATGCAGCCGAAGGAGGAGGAGCTCTGCAACGGCCTCGACGACGACTGCGACGGGGAGATCGACAACGGCGCCCTCTGTCCGGAGGGGCAGGTCTGCCACCGCGGCGCCTGCGTGGGCAGGTGCTTCCCCGGCGAGTTCGCCTGCCCCGGCGACCTGGTCTGCGACGAGGGCGTCTGCGTGGAGAGCGCCTGCAGCGGGGTTCGCTGCGAGGGCGGTGCGATCTGTGTGGACGGAGACTGCAAGGCAGCCTGCGACGGGGTGGTCTGCCCGCTGGGCACCGTCTGCAGGTTGGGGAGCTGCGTCGATCCCTGTGAAGGGGTGAACTGCGACAGCGGCCAGCTCTGCGACCACGGCGTCTGCAAGGAGCCCTGCGGCTGCACCCCCTGTCCGGAAGGTACGGTCTGCGGCGGCGAGGGGCTCTGCGTGGTCGAGAGCTGCGACGGCGTGAGCTGCGGGGCAGGGGAGAGCTGCGTCGGCGGGAGCTGCGTCGACTCCTGCGACGGCGCCGTCTGCCCCGAGGGCGAGGTCTGCAAGGTCGGCGCCTGCGTCGCCGCCGGGACCGGCGGCTCAGGTGGCTCCGGCGGCACCGGCGCGGGCGGGAGCGGCGGCACCGGCGCGGGCGGGAGCGG
>Ga0180215_1004728_pt1 | contig 11925 bp, 15 predicted proteins | sample eDN3rd37CBELigBY_FD_128871 | JGI IMG/M metagenome (GOLD analysis project Ga0180215, IMG submission 128871) | Enriched backyard soil microbial communities from Emeryville, California, USA - eDNA 3rd pass 37_C BE-Lig BY (version 2) (version 2) | ecosystem: Environmental > Terrestrial > Soil >...
ACCGGATACCTATTACACTACCGCTTCAGACAAAGTGAATTATGTAAAGGAAAACGTTCAGCCTGGTTCAATTATTTTAATGCACCCAATGTATGATAAAACTGACGAAGAACTTGAGGCTATTGAAGGAATAGTTCAATCATTGTCAGCGGAAGGATATACATTCGTTACGGTCAATGAACTTCAAAAATTTCAAATGAAATAATAAGAAATACTTTTTTATTTAGCTCAAACGGGCATCAATAGCAGAATAAAAGAATGAATGATTCCATTATGAATCATCCAATTTATACTTGGTATTTTGCTACAATGATACAGAGGTGATGGCTAAATGAATGATAATAAGTTCTCTGAATCAGAAACAGAGGTTAAACCATTCAATAGTGTCACAGACCACTATCAAAAACATGTGGGATTACCCAACAAAAGAGTAAATCTAAATACTTTGCCAATGTGGTTACAAACGTTTTGGTACTCTATTATGGGGTTCATGCTAATTGGATTTATTCTGTTGTTGATTTCTTGGATGATAAGATAATTAAGCTACTCAATGAAGGTAGCTATTTTTTTTATAAGAACAATTTCGAAAATACCCTCCAATGTTCCATAATACTAAGCTCGTTGTTTTTCCTCACAATGACACTCCCAATCAAGCTGGGTACACGTTCCAATACACTGAATATAGGAGAGGAGCGGGAGTGAAGGGTTATGTGGAGCGAATTCTGCGGAGTATGTTTGCGTAAGGTTTGCCAAGTAAGGCGTAAACCTTTCTTGAAGTACGGACAAAAGCTGCATAATCGATCTCTTTCTTGGTCAGGATACGCATCCCATGTTTGCGAGCGATTTGCAGGTAGATAGGGTCATGCTTAATAAGATAATGGCGTTCAAAGTCACGTGAGATTTTAGAAGCGTGTAGAATTTTCTGTTTCATCATCTTAGATAAGCCATCAAACTTACGCTTATTCATCACAAATAAAGCAGGGCTGTACACATGACTGGTCAAGCTTAAATAATGTTGAACTTCATAGAACCGATTCGGGACAATAATTCCCAATGGATTTTCTTCACCTTCGACCGTTCTGTTTTTTAAGGCTTGATAGAGCCCTGAAAAGGGGATGGAAACCAGTCGAGTTCCCCAAATTCGGAATAGGGTTTCATAGATTTCACTATCCAGTGTCCGGAATTTTAACCCTTTGAGATCACTGGGTTTGCGGATCGGTTTCGTTGCCGTCGTTATATGCCGGAAGCCATTTTCCCACCAGGCCAGATTTTTTAATCCCACCCTCTCCATTTTACGATTGACACTATTCCCAATCTCTCCATCCAAAACCCGATAAGCATGCTGGCGGCTTCTAAACAAGTAGGGAAAATCAAACACGTTCGCTTCCGGCACGAGCTCGCCGATGGGACCTGAAGCGGTAATGCCGATGTCAAGTTTGCCTTCTCTCACCGCTTGGATCAATTGACTCCCGCTTAAGTTTAGTTTTGGTAGGATACGAACCTTAGTTTGCCCTCCTGTAGATTTTTCTAATACCTTTTTAAACATTTGAGCACCCCTCTGATAGGGTGAATCTACCGGATTCAAATGTCCGACTGTGATGATCAAGCTGCAATCCTCCTTGCGACCGTATTTTCTATTCTTCATTTATATGTGCCATAGGAAGGGGAGGTATAGACTAGAGTTGAATCCACGTGACCCTGAAAACAGCGACACATTAAGAACATGGTATGACATAAAAATAAAAGGGAACGCAGGTCATGGTGCGGAGGATGAACAACATGAATCAATATCAAGCATCCAATGGGATCAAAATAGGTGCTCTTTATCCATTAAGTGGATCACTGGCGCCAGTTGGAAAAAGCATTCAGCATGCGTTAGAGTTGGCCCGAAATATTATTAATAACCAGTATGAACTGTCCTTGCCATTGGCCGATGTACTTGGGCAGCAATTCTTAACCGATGCTATAGATGCCGTTCGAGCACTTAAAGCGCTCAACTGGTTCCCAGACGGGTGGGTAGTCCAGGATGCGGGTTATGTCGTCCCTGATTTTTTAAAGGCGGTTGGAGAGGATGGGAATTATATCATCAGCCGTGCTGCCTGGGCTAGGCACAGGTAATAGGAGAATAGGGAGATTATTCAATAATGTTGCCGTCTCCAGTTCTTATCGAAGGTAGCTAAGAGAACCCGGTTTGATACTGTGTAATTGCGAAAAGTTTGCATGGCCTGTTCCCGCCTGTACGATATTTTTTAGTGTATCCTATGCTAAATAAGATTCGGATGAACTGATCATGTGTACAAGGTGGAGGGAAATTAAAGGGGTTCTTTACTTTAACAAGGAGTTGTTCGGCATATATTTTCTTATTCAAGTAATGGGCAGAATAACGCAACAAAATAAATGAAATTACGTTTATAATTTATATAAACAGCAAAGAGAGGAAATACACTTTTGGGTCAGAGATTAAGTTCAAAGGTCTATGTCTTGCTAATAACGATAGCATGTGTCGTCCCGTTTATTTTGTTGTGGTTGTTTATCTCTATGATGAATGGGTTGGGTAGACCTCCCCTTTAATTGTTAAACCCTAGAGCTAGCGAAATCTTCATTACAACAGGCTGTCCGCATTAACGGGCAGCCTGTTAAGCTATCGGGCAGATTATGTTTAATAAGGCAATATTGAATTTGTATTATAATTAAATAGGGGGGCTTAGATGTTACTAAGAAAATTTTTAGGAATTGTTTTAACCACTCTCTTAACTGGATTATTTCTTAATCTCTTTTTTGCAATAATGGAAGGCTATGGTAATTTATTTGCGGCACTTGGTGTTCTTCTTGTAGGTGCAGCTCCATTTATACTTCTTATTGGCTTACCAGTATCTTTCTTATCTGATTACCTAACAAAGAATATAAACGTCAAACAAAGATATAAAAAGGCATTTTTGATTCATATTATCTTAGGTCTAATTATTGGATTAGTTCTTTCTTTCTTTTTTGAGCATTTATTACTTGTTGTAATAACATTAATAGCCGCATTAATATTTTGGATAGTTGATGAAATTCTGAGAAAGAAAATTTAATCGTTACTCTAATACGGCTGATAAGGGGTGAATCTTTGGTTACAATTATTTTTTACGGACTGCTTATCATTGTGGTAATAACTATGATTTTGGCGACTATTGTTGGGATTGGTATAAAACCTTATGTAGGTTGGTTCGCAGGTTTGGTGTGGTATATACTAAGTTTTCTAGGAAGTATGTCTATTGGACTGTATTTACTAGTTTTTCCTTTCGTATTGTGGACGTTATCGTTGGCTCATACATTCGGTTTAATTAAGAATCGTAAAGATAAAGGATTATATATAACTATCGGACTTATACTATGGATTGTTAGCATGACAACGATAGATGATGTTTACTTGTTCTATCCTTTTAAGTTGTTGCTCAACTGACGGGAGTTGAATAGACGAAGGTGGGCTTCCGAGTGAAGGCCCCTTTTATTGTGCTATTTTGCAGTTTGAGGAAGGATTTTTTTGTGGATTAGTAGAATATTTCATTTGGGATTAGCAGTCCATAAGAAACAACCAACCTGAAATGTCCTATAAGTTAATGTAGATATCCCTCATGAACAAAGGAGAACTGAAAATGAGAAAACTTGTTCTGTTTCTGCACGCATCGCTTGACGGTTTTGTAGAAGGGCCGAACGGTGAAATGGACATTGGCTGGGTTTCCTACGATGCTGAATTGGAGAAACACGCGAAAGAAATTCTGAGTACTGCCGACACTGTCATTTGGGGACGTGGGACTTATCAGATGATGCACAGTTACTGGCCATCTGTGCCTTCGAACCCAACAGCTTCACAGCATGAACGGAATCATGCCGAGTGGATCGACAAGACAACCAAAATCGTTTTTTCCACGACGCTGGAGAAAGTCGAATGGAACAATTCCAGACTGGTGAAAGAAGATGTCGAGGAAGAGATCAAGAACCTCAAACAGCAGCCAGGCAAGGATATGGTCATCCTCGGCAGTCCTAGGTTCGCACACTACCTTATGCAGCTTGATTTAATAGATGAGTATAAAATTACGGTTTCTCCTGTCCTGATCGGCAGCGGGTTGCCGTTATTCCAAGGTCTAAAGGAGAAGATCAATCTTAAACTAATCGAAAACAAGACCTTTGATTCTGGAGCCATAGGTCTCGTATACCAGACGATAAGATGACCTTGTCACCTAAAGTAGATTACGCTAAACGAGAATCAATAGTTCAAAAACGGTTGCCTATGTGGTAGCCGTTTTTTGTTACTCAACTAAAGGGGTAGATACTTTAATAAAATCCTGCTAATGATCATTTATTTTCCATATTTGTGGGAAGAAATAATTATAAAGAGAGGTGTAGTTAAAAATGAAAATAAAACTTGGCTATATCGGTATAACATTAGCAATCTTATTAAGTGGCTTTGCAAATCAAGGAATCGAAAATAAACCAACAAATTCTAAGATTAATATGCATTCTGATCATTCCAGTTCAGGTGAAGTTCCTAAAGGGGTAAAGGAAGCTAAAAATCCAACCTACAAAGTTGGAAGTAAAGTCGTTATCTTGGCAGACCATATGCCAGGTATGAAAAACGCAAAAGCAACGATTGTTGGTGCTTATGATACGATCGTATATTCCGTTTCCTATACTCCAACAACTGGTGGAGCAAGAGTGACAAATCATAAGTGGGTTGTTCAAGAGGAGATTAAAAATGCTGGTGAAGAGCCTTTTAAACCAGGTTCAGTAGTTACATTATTAGCGAACCACATGCCAGGTATGAAGGGTGCAACTGCTACAATTGAATCAGCAGAACGTACTACAGCGTACATGGTTGATTACATTCCGACAACAGGTGGACAACCAGTTAAAAATCATAAATGGTTAATTGGAAGTGAACTCTCGCCAAGATAATTTTTCTTGTATTCTCGGGTTGTCGGGTTGGAGAAGTATATCTACTTAATAGAGAGGACAGCATTTGGGAAATGGCAACTGAGTTCAGCCTCAGAGAAGGTGAATAATATGGATGTTATTGTAGAAACGGGATTTTATAGTTTAACTGTTGCATACGATAGCAACCCTTTTTCCCTTACTTGACTATTATGAGTTTAGGACAGTTACAAATCATTTTACGGTATGGTAAAAATTTTGTATATTGGAGAAGACTTAATCAATGTAACACGTGGGAGAGAATAGTGAAAATAGGTGATCTGTTTGCTTAGATGGACTGGAGAAAGAATAATCCCGAAGTTGCTGAAGCCAACCAATGGGATGTTATTGGAACACATCGCCAGATATTATTTTGCCACTCCCTATATAAAAGGAAGAGTATTAGATATTGCCTGTGGTACAGGGTACGGTTGTCATATGGTGGCAAAAGAGCGTAAGCGAGAGGTTACTGAAATGATTGGTGTTGATAATGATGAACAAACGCTTGCCTATGCCAATCATGAATATAATCATCAAAAAGTTACATATATGTTAGGCGATGCGGTTGACCCTGGGCTTCCCGAAAAACTTGGAAAGTTCGATACGATCTTAAGTTTTGAAACAATTGAACATGTACAGGATGATCAGCGGTTTATGGATAATCTTTATCAGATGTTGAAACCAGACGGTATCCTCGTGCTTTCCAGTCCGTTTGGAAGAGGACGGGGGATGCCTACAAGTGAGCCCTTTCATGTTCATCAATTGACTCCAGATGAATTTAAAGAGCTTTTTGTTAAGTTCTCCGATGTAAACATTTATTACCAGCGAGGAGTGACCTTTGAGAAGCCAAGGGAGGGAACGCGGTATTTTATTGGGGTAGCAGTTTGTAAAAAATAAAAGGAAGTGTACCCAAAACCACAGTTGCCTGTCACGAATCCAAAGTATTTGTGACAGGGTGGGGGCAAAGAACACAGTTGCCTGTCGCGAATCCGGAGTATTTGTGACAGTGTGGGGGCCAAAACCCTGTTGCCTGTCACGAATCCGGAGTATTTGTGACAGGGTGGGGCAAAGAACACAGTTACCTGTCGCGAATCCGGAGTATTTGTGACAGTGTGGGGGCCAAAACCCTGTTGCCTGTCACGAATTCGGAGTATTTGTGACAGGTTGAGGCCCAAAACCCTGTTGCCTGTCACGAATCCGGAGTATTTGTGACAGTGTGGGGGCCAAAACCACAGTTGCCTGTCACGAATCCAAAGTATTTGTGACAGTGTGGGGGCCAAAACCCTGTTGCCTGTCGCGAATCCGAAGTATTTGTGACAGTGTGGGGGCCAAAACCCTGTTGTCTGTCGCGAATCCGAAGTATTTGTGACAGGGAGGGGGCCAAAACCCTGTTGCCTGTCGCGAATCCGAAGTATTTGTGACAGTGTGGGGGCCAAAACTTGTTGCCTGTCGTCCGCCTATTTTAAGAAAAAATTTATTCCTGAAAATTATTCCTGAAAAGTATCGATGAAAGCCCGTGCGCTTTTTGAAAAATGACGTTCTTTAAGCCATACGATACCAACATCAGATTGGAAAGAAGCATCAAATATATCTAACATCTTAATCTGCGAAATGGGAAAGGAAGACATCACAGATTTCGGCAGGATCGTAGCTCCGATACCAGCTATAACTAACGCTATTATGATGGCAACACTTGAACATTCACAAACAATGTTCGGTTCAAAACCGAAACGTCTGCATTCATTTACGATTTTTTCGTTTAATCTTACGGTTCTATCACTCTTCAATGCCAAAAGGGGGAGAGACGCGATATCTCTCATGGAAATAGATTGCTGCGAATGTCTCCATTCTTGCGGAACCACGACCACAAATGGATCAGATGGTAAGTGGATGATGTTGTATTTGTCAGGTGCATCATTAGATTCAAAAGGAAGTCTTGTGATCACGAGTTCAATCTTTCGATTTTCCAAATACTCTCCAAGAGTGAAGTGATCCCCTTCTAGAATTTTAAATATAACATTTGGATACCTTTCTCGAAAAAGTTTTATTTTCTCGGGAAGGAGAGAGGCACATGAAAATACGGAACCAATCGATAATGTTCCTCGTAGCCCTTGGTCAATGTCTTGGATTTCCGTTATCGCTTCATTCAGTTGATGGATTAAATTCTCCGCTTTTTTTTGTAAGAGTACCCCCGCCTGTGTTAGCTTTAACTGTTTTCCATTTCGCTCGAACAATGTGACACCCAGTTCTTGTTCCATTAATTTTAATTGTCTACTTAACGGCGGTTGTTCCATGTTTAGTGTTTTTGCTGCACGAGTAATTTGCTCTTCTTTGGCTATAGCCAAAAAGTATCGAAGTTGCCGAATATCCATGGAAATCCCCCTATATATTCATACCTTTTTGGTATGGGAAACCAACAATACAGATATTTTTTATATACTTAATAGGATGATATCATAAAATGGAAAGGATGTAGAAGGGGGATCGAAAGATCGTGACAACGCAAACCATCTCGGTATTGGTAAACAATCAACCTGGTGTATTAGCACGAATTGCTGATTTATTTAGTCGTCGAGGCTGTAATATTGAAAAGCTGACTGTTGGCAAATCCACGGGGAGGCATATTTCTCGAATGAAGATTTTAACATCCCTGGACGATATGAATCTGAGAGATGTGATGGACCAACTTGAGACTTCAATGGATGTGATCCAAGTCAAGGTGGTAAGCCATCCAATCCCACAGAATGATTGGCTGAATAAACTCAGGAATCTCATCAGCGCTCAGAACTCATCCTTTTGGTTGGTTGCCTACAGTTTGTTCATTACCCTGCTAGGGACGAACCTTCCCGCACCACTTTATGCCATTTATCGAACGCAATACAATCTCTCGTCAGGAATGATCACGCTTGTTTTTGCAGCCTATGCACTTGTCGTGATTCCAACGATTGTCATTTCCGGGCAACTATCTGATCGAATAGGAAGGAAGAAAGTGCTGATAACTGGTGTTCTATTTTCCATCATGGGATCGATTGGGTTTGCTCTAGCGAATGGCATCGGAATGATTTTATGGTCTCGATTGTTTCAAGGGGTATCCGTTGGAATGCTGAACGGAGTAGCTGTTGCAGCGATGACGGAATTAGAACCGAAACAGGACAGAATAAGATCCGCTTTCGTTGCTGCCATTGCGGTGACGATTGGTAATGGTCTAGGTCCTGTTTTATCTGGGTTTCTAGGGGATTATTCTCCCTATCCAACGGAACTATCCTATATGATCCATCTTCTATTTGCTATTCCTAGTATAATCGGATTATTTTATATTCATGAGAAAGTCCAGCCTACTCTGACCCCACTTCAGTTGCGCAAACCGTATGTTCCAAAGGCCATTCAAAAACCATTTTACTTGTCCTCGACAACATCCTTTCTAGCATGGGGAATCATGAGTTTAATGTTGTCTATTATCCCTTCGTATTTAGAGGCTATAGTTGGAAAAACCAATTTAAGTATTTCTGGAGGAATTATTGCCCTTGTACTCGGATTATCTACAATCCATCAATTAATGCTGAAAAAGGTATCCATTCGAACGTTGATTACGATTGGGTATACGTTATTAATTCTAGGATTAATCGGAATGATCCTGACCATGATCACGGAATCCCTTTGGATTCTAATTTTTACCACAGTCCTCATAGGCTTAGGTCACGGTCCAACGTATGCTGGGAGTTTAGCGCTCGTGAATCAAGTTTCCCCTAATACTTGCCGTGTGGATATCGTGTCAAGCTTTTATGTTGTTACGTATTTGGGGGTAAGCATCCCCATCCTTTTGTTAGGATTTGCTTCCCTTTGGATTGGGCTAAATGATGCTATTCAATGGTTTTCATTGATCATGGGATGTGCGATTGCTGTTAGTTTGATATTTTGGCTACGTAATGTAGGGAAGTAATACAAAGTTTTGAGACATTATTGAATATGATTTTACATAGTGGATAATACTTTAATTGCTAATATTATACAAAATGGGGAGTTTCCTGAAATATGCTGATGGAGCATTGGTTTCTTATTGCAATGTGGCTGCTTGGCTTCGTTGGCTTTATTCTGCTTATAAAACGTAAAGACCGGCGTAAGGGTTTCTTAGCTCTTATGGTGTTTCAATCCATCGTCTGGCTTTGTGATATGCCTGCTTTTACATATGGCCTGTTAAGTGCGCCTGTCCGAGAATTCCCAAAAGCGACAGATCTCCCACTAACGATCAATTATTTCTTTTATCCCGTATTGTTTTCTATATTTTATGTCCACAAGAGGGTAACGAGGAGTCTATGGTCCCAATTTATTTACTTTTTTGTGTGGATCACGATGATCACGTTTTTTGATATCGTGATCGAGAGGTATACAAATTTATTAGAATATGGGATTTTGACGTGGTATGGGATGTGGATTTACATTGGGTTTCTCTTTTGTGTGAGTTTAGTGTGCTGTAATTGGTTTTTTAAAGACAAATCATTGGAGCGGTTAGGGTCCTAATGAGAATGGAATGGTGGATCTTATTATCAGCGTACGCAGTAGGATTAGGATTGCTTTTCTTCCTACCTAAAAATAAAATTCGAATGGCTGTAGTGGCTATTTTGTTCAAACAGGTTATTACTTTTCTTTTAGGTTTAGTCGTTGTAGAGATGGGGATGTTGGAATATCCAGTGCGCTTATTCGCTTCAGTTAGTCGTACAAGTTTCACTTATGAGTATTATTTTTTTCCCATTATATGTGCCATTTTTATTGTATATTTTCCAAATGATCATCGTTCGATATGGATCAAAATGGGATACTATGTTGGATATACTTCCATTTTGACGATCTGTGAAGTCATGATCGAAGAATATACAGAGCTCATTGAGTATATCCATTGGGAATGGTATGTTACTTGGATAACAGTGTGTCTTTCATTTTATTTTACGCGTCTCTTTTGTTTATGGTTTTTCATGAAGGGCGGATTTCATATTAAGACAAAAGAACGCGCAGGTGATTAGCATGATTGAGATAAGGACTTTCAGCCCAATAGTTGAGCAATAAAAAGAGGGGCAGCGATATATCTGCTCCTCAACAATCGAATCTCGTTTGTTTAATGACACTTATAGATATAAAATCATAAAGTCTACATCAAAATATATATTCTTTTCTAACTTTAACCCTTTTTTCTCCGTACCAAAAACTTCAAATCCCAATAATGAATACATTTTTTTTGCGGATTCATTTGTTGAAACTACTGCTAAATATACCTGTTCCAAACCTTCTATACTCTTTGCTTTCTTTATTGCTTCTTCCATTAAAGCCTTCCCAATTCCTAACCCCCTTTTGGAGGGATAAACATACATTGCTCCAATATGTGCTCTATGTTGTAATTTAATTAACTTTTCTTGATATAAAGTTATGATTCCAACTAATTCTCCTTGATTAAAAGCTCCGTAGGTAAAAGAGGTCTTCGATTGTAACTTGTTCTTAAATTCTTCACTTGATAAGTCTTTTTCTTCTCCATAACTCGTAGCGAATGCTTCAGGTGTGTTTTTTAGAGATTCAAGTCTAATCATACGATACTTTTCTGCATCTTCAAATGAATTTAAAATTCTAATATCCACTATTTTCTCCTTAAACTAATTAATCTATATGGTTTATTTTACAATAAAGTTATTCATTTAGAGTGGAATAAGTAAAATTAACGGTTGTTCATTGATGGAACGATGGTTCGTATCGATGGCGGCATGTCTTCTACTTCAGCACAATTTCGAGCCGAAAGTCCGTAGGGGGGGCGGTTTGTTGGTTGAGAGGGAAGTTATACTTGTTCTGTGGAAAAATGGGCGCAGGAAAATCAATCAAAACAATTGGCGATAGATAAACATGCGGTACTGTTGTCTGAGGATGAATGGCTTTCATCTCTTTATCCCTGAGGACTAGATAAAATTCTCAGCACAGCTCAAGGAGTCTGGCTATTGGTTTAATCAGCCTCTGTACTTTTCCATTCTTCCCATCTGTGCATATATTTCTGTAAGATCCCATTCGGTCTAAAATGGTCGTCTGCTCGAATGATCAGGCGAATTTTCCGTATTTGTTCCTCAAAGCCTTTATATGTAGAGATTTTATCGGCATAGATAGCATTCATCAAAACGAAATGCGGTGACGGATATTTTTCGGTTAAGAACGAAAGAGATGACTCAATCGGCGTGTACTTTTTTCTCTTACCTTCCCACTGGTCAATAGAGGCTGGCATTACATGAGTACTTTCCTCAAGTAGTTCCAATAAAAGGTCCAATCTTTTAAAATACGGTCTCGATACAGGGATATTCATTCGTCTTAATGTGTCATCATGCTGCGGATAAAAAACAACTTGGGAAAAGCCCCCCTATCACATTTTGGGATATCCCTGAAATTACGCCAAGTATACCTACTAACATACATATTATCCCTATTAACTTTCCGTTTCCGTAGACGAATTTAAAAAATAGATTCAAACGAACACACCTCATTTTTAATCGACCATATAGACCCAAGATCCTTTGCAGTTTCCATCTGTAAGGATTAAATTGAAGATCATTGTATGATTAAATCCTTTATGAGTATAGTACTTATTTAAAGTAGTACCCTACGAATCGCTGTCGGCGAAGGAGGCCATTTTTTATTAACATTATGTTTAATCTAAACCAGTTTCAACTTATGGTAAAATGGGTGGAGGATTTTTTGGCTTGATTAAATGGAAAATGTTTTAATGAAATAAATGTGCTTGTGGATCATGGATCATGCGGATGTGAATTATCCAATAGGTATTAATAATATGGAACATAGGAGGATCACATGTCCTGGAGCAAAGTGAAGCAAAATCTGGAGAGTTTTCTCTGTCCTGCGTTATATGGAAGAGTCGAATACCATGCAACCAGTTACCGTTATCTACCTGATAAAGCGGGAATTTGTTATATCGCAGTAGATAAAAAG
>Ga0180215_1004729_pt1 | contig 11923 bp, 4 predicted proteins | sample eDN3rd37CBELigBY_FD_128871 | JGI IMG/M metagenome (GOLD analysis project Ga0180215, IMG submission 128871) | Enriched backyard soil microbial communities from Emeryville, California, USA - eDNA 3rd pass 37_C BE-Lig BY (version 2) (version 2) | ecosystem: Environmental > Terrestrial > Soil >...
GTCGAAGCGAGCTTCGAGCTCTGCAACCTGGGCGATGCGGAGGCCTGGGGCTTCCACCCCAGCGTGGTGATGGGAGACTCGCCACAGGTCAGCCTCGGCACCGACGTCCCGGCGGCCACCTCCCCCTCGTTCTGCTTCACCCCCGACTCCCCGAACCACCAGCCCTGCGCCGACGTGGATGGGAAGGCCCCCCACTGCGTCGCCTCGACCTGCAGGATCCCCTGCACCTCCGGGAGCGATTGCCCCGGCTCCTTGCGCTGCGGCGACGACCCGCAGCTGGAGGCCTTCCTCGGCCAGAGCGGCGCCAAGAGCTGCATGAACTATTTGGGGACTACCACCGCCGATCGCTGCCGGACCTTCCAGGTCCAGGGCAGCCTCCCCCTCGTGGACGAGTCCGGCGCCCTCTACCTCGCGGGCGAGCGCCACTTCCACTTCACAGACGACGTCCTCGGCGCCCTCAGCGAGGAGTTCCCCGACGTCTACACCCTCGGCACCGTCTACGAATGTGCCGAGGAGCTTCCCGACCTCCTGGTCACCCACCTCTCGCCCCCCGCCCGGCTCGTCGCAGGCAAGGCCAGCCCGATCACCCGGGTGATCCGAAACCAGGGCTTCATCGAGAGGCCCCGGAGCGGCGAGCGCCCCTCCAGCCTCGACGCGAGCTACGCCTACTTCATCGGCCCCACCCCGGACATCTCCCCCCTTCAGATCCCCCTCGGGTTCACCTCCCCCGGCCCTGCCGGCGTAGTCTCGCTGGGGAAGATGGACGAACACCTGGGCAGCGATCAGGTGGTGCCGCCGCCGGAGACGACCCCTGGCGAGTACTACCTCGGCGTGGTCCTCGATCCCCGGGGCGAGCATCGGGAGCTGTCGAAGCGCAACAACGTCTTCGTCCACCCGCAGAAGATCCGGGTGGAGCCGGCGGACCTTCGGATCCTGACCCGCTCCATCCCCCCTGCTACCCTCGGCGCCCAGTACGTCCACCAGCTCGTCGGCGGCGGAGGGGCAGGGCTCCGGAGCTGGTCCGCCTGGGCGCTCCCGCCCGGCCTCACCCTCGACGAATCCGGACTCATCCACGGCACCGCCGTCGCCGAGGGGAGCTTCCCGATCGAGGTCCGCCTCGTGGCAGGGGACCTCGTCGACAGGCGGACCCTCGTCCTCCGGGTCCTTCCAGCCAGGGGCTCCCTCGAGATCCGCACCTCGGAGCTCCCAGCGGCGAGGAACGGGGCCCCCTATGGCGGCGGCGAGGAGGGGGTCCCCCTGGCCGCGGGGGGCGGCGCCCCGCCCTACGTCTGGGGCCTCGAGGAGGGGCGGCTCCCGGAGGGGCTCTCCCTGGCCCCGGAGGGCGTGATCCGCGGCCAGGTCACCTCCCTCGCCGTGAGCGCGGACTTCCAGGTCCGGGTCGACGATTCGGCGGGCAATCGGGTCCGCGGCGCGCTTCGGATCGACGTCCTCGGCCCCGACCACCTCCGGATCGACGTCCGGATCCTCCCGATCGGCCTCACCGCCGAGCCCTACCTCGGCTGCATCGGCGCCTCCGGCGGGGCGGCGGGGGCGACCTACGAATGGGAGGTGGATCCGGCCACCATCCCGCCCGGCCTCGAGGCGGAGGAGCGCGCCGGTCAGATCTGCCTGGTGGGGACACCCAACCGATGCGGCAACCACTCGGTCTCCGTGCAGGTTGGCGACGGCCAGGGCCAGCGGGTGCACCACCTCGTCCCGCTCTCCATCGAATGTGAGCCCCTGCGGCTCCTCGACCCCTCCCTCCCTTCCTTTCGACGAGAGCAAGCGGTGGAGCACCAGCTCCGGGTCGCCGGTCGGCAGGAAGGATCGACGGTCACGTTCCGCGTCATCCAGGGGGAGCTCCTGTCGGGACTTTCCCTCAGCGGCGACGGGCGGATCTCCGGCACCATCGCCGCGGAGGCCTCCTTGGGCCTGCACCACCTCACGATCGAGCTCAGCGATCCAGAGGGTCGCCGCGGGCTCGGCGCCGTGGTCATCGCAGTCGAGGCCGATCCGCCCCCCTGGAATCGTCAGAAGATCTACTCCGGCGGGTGCAGCGGCACCCTGGGATCCGACGCAGGCGCTTCGGCGGCGCTCCTCCTCTTCGCCGCCCTCTTCCTGCATCGCCGGCGGCTCCAGCCCGCCACTCCCTCCCGAAGACCTGGAGCACCCGGCGCCGGATCCCTCTGGATGGCGGTGGTCTCTGGCGTCTTCCTGCTCGGTGTCGCCGATTGCGGTTCCAGCTCCGCGACGGTCGGTCGCCCACCCTGCGAAGCGGTCACCTGCGAGGCGGGCCTGCGCTGCGACGACGGCGACGGGATCTGCAAGTGCGGGGGAAACATCTGCGGCCCCGACGAATTCTGTGACCTCGATCCGACCCCGAGCTGCGTCACCTCGCGCTGCACCTTCGTGGACTGCGAACGCGGGCAGCGCTGCGACCCGAGCTCCGGCGCCTGCATCTGCGGCGCGTCCAGCCTGGGAGCCTCGAGCTGCGAAGCGGACGAGCGCTGCGTCGACCAGCGCTGCGTCCCGGACGACGCCTGCGCCGGCATCCACTGCCCCGGCGGCCAGATCTGCGACCCCGCAGACGGCAGCTGCAGGTGCGCAGGTGAGATCTGCGGCGACGGAGAGGCCTGCCTCGACGGGGTCTGCACCCGCAGCCTCTGTCTCGGCGTCCATTGCAGCCGAAACGACGTCTGCGATCCCGCCGACGGGATCTGCCGCTGCGGCGGCCTCGGCGGCCCGATCTGCCCCCTGGGCGAGGCCTGCCTCCCGAGCGACGAGGGCCCCGCCTTCGCCTGCGCCGCGGCGGACCTCTGCGCCGACGTGATCTGCGAAGGGGGAACGAGCTGCGATCCCGTGGACGGCACCTGCAGATGCGGCGCCGCCGGTTCCCTCTGCGGCGAGGAGCAGAGCTGCATCGACGGAGCGTGTAGGGGCGGTCGTCTCTGCGTCGACGCCGAAGGTGCAGACCTCCGCTGCGACGGGATCCTCGCCTGCGACCCCGCCGACGGGGTCTGCAAATGCGGCGGCGCCGTCGGCGAGGTCTGCGGCGAGGGGACGAGCTGCGCCCTCCTCGATACGGGATCGTTCGTCTGCGCCAAAAACTGCACCCCCCTCGCCGGGAGCGCCTGCTCGATGGGCGAGGCCTGCTACTTCAGCGTCGCGGGTGCCCAGCCCACCTGCATGCCCGCCGGCTTCCTCGGCCCGGGGCAGCCCTGCATGCAGGCCCACGACTGCGCCCCGGACCACCTCTGCACCGCGGCAAAGGAGTGCAGGCCCCTCTGCGACGTGCGGGACGGGGACGAGGGCTGCGAAGCCCCCGCCACCTGCTACCTCCTCGACGCCTCGAGCTCCATCGGCTACTGCCGCCCGCCCTGAGCCGCCCGCGCGCCGCTGCCCCCGCTCAGCGGCGCTCCCCCCGTCACGGCTGCTGCCGGCGGATCCACGCCAGGACCACGTCCGCCACCTGGGCCATCACCTCGGGATCGAGCTTGTCCAGGGTGTCCTCGTGGGTGTGCCAGTTGGGATCCTCGATGTCGATCAGGAGCGCCACCGGGACTCCTCTGGCGAGGAATGCGATGTGATCGTCCAGGATCTGGGGGCCGGTTCGGTCCACGAAGGCGGTGGCGCCCCGCTCCCGAGCCAGCTGGAAGATCGCATCGACGACCTCTGGCGCCCCCTGCTGCGATGTCGGCTCCCGCGGGATCTTCGTCCCTCTGCGGCCCACCATGTCCACGATCACGCCTGCCGTGGGGACCGACACCCCCGTCGTGAACCACCGCTCCGCCAGCTCCTTCGAGCCCAGGAAGTGATCGCCCAGGTGATGCTTCGGGCCCTCCTCCCCGTCGAAGAAGACGAGGTCGACCCCCACGCCCTCCGGCGGCGGATCCTGGCTCAGGGCCCGCGAGATCTCCAGGAGCACCGCGACCCCCGAGACCCCGTCGTTCGCCCCCTCGAAGGGCAGCGCCCGCTTCGCGGGATCCGGATCCTCGTCCGCCCATGGGCGGATGTCCCAATGGGCCCCGATCAGCACGCGGTGCTTCGCCTCCTTTCGGAAGGAGGCCATCAGGTTCACCAGCTTCCAGCTCGTGTCCATCGACTCGAGGCGAACCTCGAAGGGCAGGCGCCGCACCCAGGCGTCCCCCCGCCCCAGGCGCTCCAGGATCAGGGCCTCGACCTCCCTCTTCGAAGGCTGCCCCTGGGCAGCGGGACCCACCGCGACGATGTCGCGCGCCGTCGCCATCAACCTCGCAGCTGCGGGGGAGAGCGTCTGCATCCGGGCCTCCTCTTCGTTCTGTTGGAGGACCAGCGCCGCGCATCCCAGGAGGATGCCGCCGGCGATAACGGCGGTCCAAAAAGCCCTACGCTTCACCACACCGACTCCTGTTCGAGAGGGGCCAATCTACCTTGCGCCTGCGTGCGATGCACCCCCGGTCCACGCGCCCTTCGCTCGCTGCGTCCTCCCGCCTGCCTCGGGCGTCTCTTTGCCCGGGGCCCACTTCCCTTGCAGCGGGGCTGTCCCGGCCCTACAACCGGCGGTGTCTCCTCCAGCTCGCCCCTTCTCGCGAGCGCCCGGTGCGCGCTCAGAAAATGGAGCCCGAAGATGATCGGTGGAACGGCGCAGGCAGGCTCCCTCCCCTCCGATACGGGGAAGGGCCTCTTCTCGCATCCCGTCTGGCTCGTGGGCTTCCGGCCCTTCTTCACCCTCGCCTTCGTCTCCGGCGCCCTCCTCCCGCTGCTCTGGGCCCTGGCCTTCGCCGGCACCCTCTCCTGGCCCGCAGGCGGGCTGAACGCCCAGGCCTGGCACGCCCATGAGATGTTCTACGGCTTCGGCTGGGCGGTGCTCGGCGGCTTCCTCCTCACCGCCAGCAAGAACTGGGTCAAGATCCGGGGGATGCACGGCGGGGCCCTGGCCGTCGCGGTCCTCCTCTGGCTCGTGGAGCGCGGGGCCATCTTCCTCACCCAGCCCCTCCTGCGCACCGTCGCCCTGAACGTCTTCACCCTCTACCTGGTCTCCTACCTGGTCTGGACCCTGGTCCGATACCGCAAGCAGGACTTCTTCCAGGACAACTGGTTCTTCGTGATCGCCTTGCCGCTCTTCCTCGCTGCGAAGAACCTGCTCCTCGTGCCGGAGACCTACTTCCTGGGCACCACCATGACCCTGGGGCTCTTCCGCGTGGCCTTCGCCGTGATGTTCGAGCGGACCATGCCCCAGTTCATGCAGAACGCCATGGGCGTCAAGCTGCCGCGCAGGGCCTGGCTCGATCTCCCCATCAAGTCGCTGATCCTCCTCTCCGTATTCGAGCACCTGATGCCGGCCTCGGTGGGCGCCGCGCTGATGGGACTCGCCGCCCTCCTCCTGCTCGTCCGCTTCTTCACCTGGCATCCGATCATCGGCATGCGCCGCTTCGAGATCGGGATCATGTACGTGGGCTATCTGGGACTGGTCGTGAACCTGGCCCTCACGGCGCTGAAGAGCGCCGGCCTCTTCTACGGGATCGGAACCCTCCCCACCCACGCCTTCACCTTCCTCTGCATGGGCCTGGTGATCCCCGCCATGTTCATCCGGATCAGCCAGGGACACACGGGCAGGAAGCTCCTCTTCACCACCTCCGACAGGCTGGCCCTCGGGGCCATGGGGGCCGCGACCTTCTTCCGCCTGGTCGCCACCCAGCTCTGGCCCGCCCAGTACAGCCTCTGGGTGTCCCTCGCCGCGATCGGCTGGAGCCTCTGCTTCATCGTGATCGGATGGAGGGTGATCCCCTTCATGTGGAAGGCTCGGATCGACGGCAAGGTCCACTGACCGGGTCTCCGGAAATCTACTGCGCGTCCCGCCTGCGGCGTTGGACCTCTGCTCCGATGCTCACGTACTGGTGTACGCTCCGCTTCGGTGCTCGCTCCGCCTTGCATGCGGGCCTGCTCGCTGCGATTTCTGAAGACCCGGTGTCTCAGCGCGCCTTCTTGCGGACCGGGTAGGCGCTCTTGCGCGTCGCCCGCTTCGGCCCCCGCGCGCCCCCGCCGCCGAGCTTCGGCATGGGTCCGATGCCCAGGTCCGCGTCCTTCAGCGCGTTGATCTGATCGCGCAGCGCCGCCGCCTCCTCGAACTCCAGGGCCTCGGCCGCCGCCCGCATCTCCTTGCTCAGCCTGGCGATCTCCTTGTGGATCTTCTCGGGGGTCAGATAGATCGCCTGGTCCTCGGCGGCGAGGGGGACGGTGCTGTAGTCCGCCTCGATCTCCTGCGCGAGATCGGAGATCGACTTCTGGATCGTCGTCGGGGTGATCCCGTGCTCCTCGTTGTAGGCCTCCTGGATCGCCCGGCGCCGCTCGGTCTCGTCGATGGCCACCCGCATGCTGTCGGTGACCCGCTCCGCGTACATCAGCACCCGCCCGTTGGCGTTTCGCGCCGCGCGGCCGATGGTCTGGATCAGCGAGACGGACGAGCGGAGGAATCCCTCCTTGTCTGCGTCGAGGATCGCCACCAGGGAGACCTCGGGGATGTCCAGCCCCTCCCGGAGCAGGTTGATCCCGACCAGCACGTCATAGACCCCCTGCCGCAGCTCCCGGATGATCCGGATCCGCTCCAAGGTGTCGATGTCGGAGTGGAGGTAGGCCACCTTCACCCCCACGTCCGTGTAGTACTCGGTGAGGTCCTCCGCCATGCGCTTGGTCAGGGTGGTGACCAGCACGCGCTTGCCGTTCTTCACCGCCGCCTGGATCTCGCCGAGGAGGTCGTCTACCTGGCTCGCCACCGGCCGCACCTCCAGGTGGGGATCCACCAGCCCGGTGGGCCGGATGATCTGCTCGACCATCACCCCCTGCGCCTTCTCGATCTCGTAGTTCGCCGGGGTGGCGGAGACATAGACCGCCTGGTTCACCAGGGCCTCGAACTCGGCGAACTTCAGCGGCCGGTTGTCCAGGGCGGAGGGGAGCCGGAACCCGAACTCCACCAGGGTCTCCTTCCGCGAGCGGTCGCCCTTGTACATGGCGCCGATCTGGGGAACCGTCTGGTGGCTCTCGTCCAGGATGATCAGGTAGTCCTTCGGAAAATAATCCAAGAGACACGGAGGCGGCTCGCCCGCCTTGCGGCCCGAGAAATGTCTCGAATAATTCTCGATCCCGCTGCAGAAACCCATCTGCTCGATCATCTCCAGATCGAACATGGTCCGCTGCTCCAGGCGCTGGGCCTCCAGCAGCTTGCCCTCCGCCTTGAATCTCTGGAGCTGCTCGCGGAGCTCGTCCTGGATCGATCGCTGCGCGATCAAGCGCTGCTCCGGCGCGGTCACGTAGTGCGAGTTGGGGAAGATCGCGACCTTGTCCAGCTTCTGGAGCACCACCCCGCGCAAGGGATCCACCTCGGAGATCGCCTCCACCGTGTCGCCGAAGAACTCGATCCGGATCGCCTTCTCCTCCTCGTAGGCAGGGAAGACCTCCAGGGTGTCGCCCCGCACCCGAAAGGTGCCTCGGTGGAAGTCGATGTCGTTGCGCTCGTACTGGATGTCCACCAGCCCCCGAAGGAGCCGATCCCGGACCACCTCCTTCCCCACCTCCAGCGACTGGAGCATGCCGTAGTAGGACTCGGAGGAGCCGATGCCGTAGATGCAGGAGACCGAGGCCACGATGATCACGTCGTTGCGGGTGAGCAGCGAGTGGGTCGCCGCGTGGCGCATCCGATCGATCTCGTCGTTGATGGAGGAGTCCTTCTCGATGAAGGTGTCCGACGAGGGGACGTAGGCCTCCGGCTGGTAGTAGTCGTAGTAGGAGACGAAGTACTCCACCGCGTTGTTGGGGAAGAGCGCGCGCAGCTCGTCGTAGAGCTGCGCCGCCAGGGTCTTGTTGTGGGCCATCACCAGGGCGGGCTTGCCGCATTGGGCGATCACGTTCGCCATGGTGAAGGTCTTGCCCGTCCCCGTCGCGCCCAGCAGCACCTGGTGCTTGTCGCCGCGGCGGATCCCCTCCACCAGCTCCTCGATGGCCCGGGGCTGATCCCCCCGCGGCTCGTAGTCGGTGACCAGCTCGAAAGTGCTCATCGTCTCCGCTGCCTCTCCAAACGATCCACGCCCGCCTCCCGGGGATTCCGTTAAGGCGAACAGCGGAGCTCCTTGCTTTCTTCGAGCGGCCCGATTGGACCGGTGCCAGACGGGATCCCTGTCGACAGTCTCGACAGGCCCTTAGCGGGGCTCGACCGTGACCTTGGAGACCGCGAGATCGTCCACCTCTTCCCGCTCGAAGAGGAAGCGGACCGGCTCGTTGTCCAGCCAGCCAGGGACCAGATCCCCGTAGTGTGCGCCGTCCCGATGCAGATCCTGCCCGCCCGGGAGCTGGATCCACGTCACCACGCCGGACTCCTCCGAGAGCTCGCTGACGATCCGCAGGGACGCGCCGTTCGAGTGGCTGTAGTTCGGCCGCCCGCTGATGGAGAGCTGGGGGTTCGCCACGTTCACGGTGAAGAGCCCACCGTGGGTGGGGAAGGGCCCCAGGTCCAGGGTGGGGACCAGCGCGCTGAGCTCGGTGCGGAAGGTCACCGTATGGAAGCGGCCCCAGCGCCAGTCGTTCGGATCCGCGCCGAGCAAGGAAGCGCTGCTCGTCGCTGCCCGCTCCAGCCCGGCCAGGAGGACCGCCGCCGGCTCACGCACCTCCGCCACCTCCCCGCTCTCGTCCAGGCGGTTCCAGAGCGCGTCGCCGCTGATCCGATCCTCCGGACGCTCGAGGGCGATCACCAGGGGCCGGATCAGCCAGTTGAGGTTCGCCCCGGTCATCCGCTCGTTCTCCTTCTTCCCCGGCCAGATCAGCGCGAGCTTGTCGCCGTAGGCCTCGTCGAGGACCCGCGCGAGCGTGAAGTGGAAGGCGGTGCAGCCGATCGAGGAGGCGGCCACAGCCTCGTCCGCGACGTAGGGCGACTTGGTGTCGTGCCCGTCGAGGCCGGTGGGGCAGAAGAAGTCCCAGTTGGCGAGGGCGTCGACCAGCTCGTCGAAGGCCTCGGACGGCTCCGAAGGGCCCCCCGCCGCAGCCTCCAGCAGGTGCGGGACGATCATCGCGCCGAGGGTCGAGAAGGTGTCCCCCTGCAGCTCGATCATCGCCTCGGGGGTCAGGTCCGTGCGGTCGCCGATCCACTCGAGGATCCGGGCCTGCCGGAAGCCGGGGGCAGCGAAGCTCTGCAGCATCGGGTGATCGTCATTGGTGGGATCCCCGTCCTCCGTGCTCCCGTTCATGTCCTGGTTCGCCGTGGCGATGAAGCCATCGGCCGGATCGAAGAGCTGGGGCAGCTCCTCGGCGGGGATGTAGGGGCCCCACTCGGCGCTGCCGTCGCCGGGCAGCGGCATCCAGGGGGGGAGGGAGTCGCCGGCCGCGGGGTCGGCCTGGTTGAACGACGCCCAGGGGCGGGTGGGGATGTTGGCGTGGGGGTACCAGCCGATGCTCCCCTTCGTGTCGGCGAGGACGAAGTTCTGGGCGCCGACCTTGAAGGTCTCGAGCGCCTCCTTCCCCTCCTCCACCGTCGAGGCGCGGGTCAGGTCGACGAAGGCCTTCAGCTCGTTGGTGGCCTCGTGCCCCGTCCACTTCACCGTGATCGCCGTCCGGTTGGCCACGTCCTTGGCGACCACGGGACCGTGATGCGGGACCCACTCGACGGTGCGGGTCACCGGCGCCGACCCGGCCATCTCGAACTCGAGCTCACGGACCAGCAGCTTCACCTCTTCCCCGTTGAAGATCACCGCGTCGCCAGCCTCGTTCAGCGTCTCGACGTAGATGTCCATGGCGTCGTAGTAGGCGACGGTCGCGCCCCAGGCCAGGTTCTCGTTGCGGCCGATCGGCATGCTGGGGATCCCGGGGAAGGTCCCACCCGCCACGTGGAGGGTGCCGCTGCCGCGGGTCTTCGAGTCCATCTCCGCCAGGTACCAGATCGAGGGGTTGCTCAAGGAGAGGTGGGGGTCGTTGGCGAGGAGCGCCTTGCCGGCGGTGGTCCGCTCCGGCGCCACCACCCAGTTGTTGGACCCGGCGGCCTCCTGCGGGTCGGCGAAGATCGAGAGGTCCGGCAGCTCGCTTCGTGCCTGGGCCATCAGGGCCGCCACCGGCGCGAGCCGCGCCTGCAGCGCCTCGATCCCTTCGAGGTCGACCCCAGCTGCCGCCGCCCTCGCCCCTGCCAGACCGGCGCCCCCGGCGGGGACCGTGTAGCTCTTCGCTCCGGGGCGCACCGTGAAGAAGTCGGCGGCCAGCTCCGTGGGCAAGGTGGGGAACGCCTCGCCCAACATCATCTCGACGCTGCGGGTGTCCGAGAGGAGCAGGGTCATCAGCCGCGCGATCGCCACCGAGTCCTTCGGCTCCCAGTCGCGGATCGCCGCCGGCGAGATGTTCACCAGCGGGAGCAGGTACTCCTCGGTGAGCTTCGCGCCGTTGCGCCCTGCCCGCGCGTCGTCGAGCCAGGCGTTCACCCCGGCGCTGTACGCCTCGAGCATCCCCTTCAGCTCGTCGTCCAACATCTCCCAGATCACGTCCTCGAGCGGCTCCCCGTCGCGGGTCGACATGAAGGGCCGCATCGCGGTGTCCTGCGAGAGCATCATGGGGACCATCGCCGCGAGCTGTCCCCGCCCATAGCGCCGCTGCAGGTCCATCTGGAAGAAGCGGTTGTCCGCGTGGAAGTAGCCGAGGGCCGCGACGCAGTCGTCGTCGGTCTCGCAGGAGAGGTGGAGGATCCCCGCGTCGTCGATGGAGGCCTCCACCGGCGCGCTGAGGCCCGGGATCCCGAGGCCCGTGATGGGCTCGTCTCCCCCTTCGCCCCCGCTCCCGCCCTGGCCGCCGGTCCCGCCGGCGCCACCGGATCCCTTCGAGGGACCATCGTCACCGCAGCCGCTCGACGCGAGCGCTGCCATCGCCACCGCCAGTGCCAGTACGATTCCGAGTCTTCTCATTCGAGCATCCTCCAGGTTGTACCGCCAGGTGAATCCATGATCTCGACGCCGCGCTCCAGGAGCTCGTCGCGGATCCGATCGGCCTCTTCAAAGTTCTTCGCCCGCCGCGCATCCACCCGCGCCGCGATCTTCTCGTCCACCCAGGACGGCTCGATCCCCTTCTGCCGGGCGAGCCGCACCCGGTGGCGGAGCAGCCACTCGTCGGCGTGCTGCTCGAAGACCCCCAGGACCGCGCCCACCCTGGCCACCTCGTCCAGGATTCGGGACAGGGTCCGCGCCACCAGCGGCTTGTCCTTCACCGGCGGGCGGTCCACCAGCTCGTTGATCCAGGGGAAGAGCTCGCTGATCGAGGCGAGGGCCGCCGCCGTGTTGAAGTCGTCCTCCATCGCAGCCGTGAAGGCCGCCCAGGTCTGCTCGATCCGCTCCGGCATGAGCACCGGGCCGTCTCCGGGAGGCGAGGACTCCCGCGCGATCCGGTCCTGGGCCTTCGCCAGGGTCCCGTAGACGTAGGCGATCCGCGCCTGCGACGCCGCCACCGACTCCAGCGAGAAGTCGATCGGAGAGCGGTAGTGGGTCCCGAGCATCATGTACCGGATCGCCTCGCCGTCGAAGCGGCCGAGGAGGTCGCGGATGGTGAAGAAGTTCCCCAGGCTCTTCCCCATCTTCTCCGCGTCGATGGTGACGAAGCCGTTGTGCATCCAGTAGCGGCAGAAGGTCAGCCCGTTCGCCGCCTCGGATTGGGCGATCTCGTTCTCGTGGTGGGGAAAGATCAGATCCTTCCCGCCGCCGTGCAGATCGAAGCTCGGCCCCAGATACTTCTCGCTCATGGCGGAGCACTCGATGTGCCAGCCCGGCCGCCCCTTGCCCCAGGGGCTCTCCCAGAACGGCTCCCCGGGTTTCGCCGACTTCCACAGGGCGAAGTCCAGCGGATCGCGCTTCTGCTCCCCGACCTCCACCCGCGCCCCCGAGAGGAGGTCGTCCAGGTTGCGCTTGGAGAGCTTGCCGTAGGACTGGAA
>Ga0180215_1004730_pt1 | contig 11921 bp, 15 predicted proteins | sample eDN3rd37CBELigBY_FD_128871 | JGI IMG/M metagenome (GOLD analysis project Ga0180215, IMG submission 128871) | Enriched backyard soil microbial communities from Emeryville, California, USA - eDNA 3rd pass 37_C BE-Lig BY (version 2) (version 2) | ecosystem: Environmental > Terrestrial > Soil >...
ACGCCATTTCGATAGCGTTCAGTCCCTCTTTTACCCTGATGATGAGTTCTCCAGTCAAAAGTTTTATGAGCCTGCTGCCACAAATTGTTGTAAACATTTTGCTGTCTTTGCGTCATCTCCCAATCCCGTTTCCCCATACTTCTAACCCCCTGTTAAAAAAGTGCATAGTTCACCCGTTAGCATCGCCCCTATGTTTCAGGACTGTTTCAGCTCATAAATGAGCCGAAACGGGTAACAGCCGGGGATTCCCCCGAGCTGTCTCATTCTTACTTCTCGATTTAAAAAAATCTCGAAATAAGAATGAGACAGCTCGGTCCCCTGATTTAGTTGTTCTACCGTTAAGTAGCAAACGACAAATTCCCGCAGTTGCGGGCGCATCATTCTGATGCAGTGTCAACAGCACAGGCATTGCTGCCACCAGCACACTGGCACCACTTCGTGGTTGTGCAAAGTAATTTCCATAAGCCTAAAGGGTTACCATATCCTCTAGGCATTGACGTATAGTTACATGTGATCCTGTCATTGACAGTCGCGATAAACGAGCGTTTATCACTCGTTCATCACACTTGCGGTTCCGCCACAGGCTAGTTGTATTCGCATGGCCGACAACTAGCAAACAGCAAAAAAACGACCCGCCTTACGCAGCTCGCTTGTTCTAAACTCACAAAAGAAAAAACTTTTGTTAATTATTCTCGAAAGGTTCCACTTCCACCATTTCTTGATCGGTCTCTTTAAATAATTTTAGAAATACATCTAAAATATTTTTAAATTCTTCTTGGTTTAACACGCCTATCTTTTTCAAAATAACCGGCGCATCAATAGTGAAGACCTTATTAGTCCTTGCAATGGATGGCTTTAGTAAACCTGACTCTTCCCACTTCTCTATGTTCACATCGAATGGCGTAGATCCTGTAACTGAAGAAATCATCATGCAAATCACATGGTTGGTTTCTTTCTGAACATCCGATTTACTCAAAACAAGTGCTGGACGCTTTTTAACTCCCGTAAGATCAGAAAAGGGGAAAGGAATTAATACAAGATCCGCTTGATTATAGATCATTGTATACATCATCCTCCTCGTTATCCCATTCAGAAAAGGCAGATTCGCTGATTTTCAAAAAACCTTTGGTCTCTCGTCTTTCTAAGGATTTTTCAGTCATTACCTCGACTAAGTCCTTTAACTTGGAAATCTCTTTTGCTGTTAAAAAGTCCAATAACTCCACTAATTTTTCTTTTTCGCTCATCGCCATGATCCAACACCTCATTTTTGATTATTTTACTCAATAATCTTCTGAAAGCTGAACGCCTCAAATAAATAATAAAGACTAGTAGCCTTATTCATCAAACTCCCGAATTTCTCGTTTCATAATTTCAATCAGCTTTTCACGTCTTTCAATGTTCCGAAAGAGATTATCACGCTTCATGAAATCATCCAGTTCCTTTTCATTTTTGACATCAACGGAAAATGTGTAAAGTGGTATAGCGAATATATAAGTGGTATCCGCTGCACACACATCTTTGACGACATAAAGCATGGCCTCAGTCTCATTTTTAAATACACTTTCGCGAATATCGATCGCCTTTGCTCTCATACAAATCCCCCTCTAAATATTTTTAAATACTTCTACTCAAAGAAATCTTTCGATACAAAGCAATAATCGCCCTGTTTTCTTCTTCAAATTCAGCCTTCCTCAGCATTGGAATCTTAAATTCCTGTTCCATCTCCGTCATTAAGGCAGCATATCGCCGATCCTTTTCATCCTCGCTCAAGTTCTCTGAGTGCAGAATTTGCTCATAAAGCTGATTAATTACAGATAAACGCTTTTTCATTTTACCCCACCTCACCAGAACGCACAGAGCGCCCTTATTTTCGTCTCTTCATTCCACTCCTGTTTAAATACACATTTTTTATTTAAACGCCCAAAAAGGCTATTATTTTTACTCTCATTGCTGTTTTCAATTATCTTTCCCAAGAAAACACCCAAACAAAAAGCCCCTGGCTTCTGTTTGATTTTTCGCATAGCAAATAAATATGCTATAAAACACTCAAACAGCCCAGAGGCTTCATTTTAGTCATCACCGCAGATCCTCCAAAGGGATCGCAAAAAAATAAAAGAAATTTAATATAATTAAATTCTATCAATTCTTTTCGATAACAACAAGTAAATAAAAAAAGCCTGCACATTTGCACGCTTAAACTTTTAGAAAAGGACACACTTATCCTTAGTCTCAACCTTGAAATATCCTTTATGCTGCTAAACAGCATAAAGTCACCTGTTCTAGCATCTCCGCCAAGAACTGCCTAGTTTCTCCCTGCTCATTTTCCAATGGAGGAGTATAAAGACCTCAGCTAATACATGATTAACTGCTTTTATGAAGGTGCTTTCGCTCTCCTTCTGCCCAACTTCACTCTGCTCGTAACCATTTAGATACGGAAGTGTTCGAGGGCTAGAAAATTTAATAAGACTATATAACTATTATAGCAAATTCCCTAAAAAGGGGAGTACTTATTTATTACCTGTTCACGTAGGTAGATGTCTAGACCCCGGACAACCGCGGAGCATAATATGCAATGGAATACAGAAACAGGTCTAAGGTAATTAAAATGAATTTCTTTGAAAAACAAAGGGTACGTGCTTCTTGTGAAATGTACTATAGTCTCCAACGGTGTAACACCCTGCTGTGCTAAAAAACATACGACCTATTATTTAAAGAATTAGAAAAAATAAAAATGCCATATTTTTTATTCTATAACTTTATACGAAAAAATTTGAAATAAAGGTAGGGCAAAAAGCAACTTCAACTAAGTGAGGGATATGAATGGAAGAAGAGCAAAGGCAATACCTTGAAAATTTGTTAGATTGGTGTAATGACATGTATTCCCATTGGGAAAGTGTGAAGCCTAGGTTTTCAAACCAATTTGATCTAAAAAGTATAGAGGAATGGGAAGAATCACTTCACGAATTAAAGGAAAAATTACAAGCAGATTTAAAAGAAGATTTTGATCACCATCAAAGAGCCCAGGATTTATATGATCAGTGGGAAATACTATATAAGGAATCACAACAAACTATTCAAAGGATTTAGTTTGCCTCTATGAACCGCAAGGTACTTCATGAATACCCCAAATAGCATTCAGGGATAAAAGGTAAGGGTTTCCCACTAAAGGTCCTAATCAATAATATTTACTTTGCGGTTCAGAACAAGAACCCAGTATTCAAGCCAAAAAGGCTAAATATCTAATTCTTAAAAATATGATTTAGGTCAAGTTCAAACCCTCTAATGGTTTGAACTTGTATTGTATCCTCCTTTGTAAATACACCAAATGATTCAAATTTATTTTCGTTAAATAGAAATACTTCTATGAACTCATTCAAAGCATCAACAATCCAGTATTCCTTTACTCCAACCTTCTCATACAAATAATACTTTTCCCGTCTGTCCAATTTGACAGAGGAAGGTGAAAGTATCTCGATTATCATATCGGGTGTTCCCTTGCATCCTCTTTCATCTAATTTATTTTTATCGTAGACGATTGTAATATCCGGCTGCACAAAATTGTATACATCATCGTCGTCCTTATTCTCGGCTTGTAGACGCACATCGAATGGGGCGATATATGCTTCGCCTTCACTTGAATTTTCACGAAAATAAAGTGTAAATTCAATTAACAGTTCCCTAAGGATTTGTTGATGTCTCCGAGAATGGGGAGGAACCATTCTAAAAATCTCCCCATTAATAATTTCAATCTTTTCTTTTTCATTACTTGACAGATAATCTGCGTATGAATATCTTCTTTCTCCCTGACTAAAAACCATATATCATTCCCCTAACTTTAGGAACAACTTTAAAAAAACCAAAAAGGGCAGTAAGAACTGTATTTTCTTAAATAACAGGTTGTCCATCAATTATTAAATTGTATGTATACAGGGCCACTCAAATACTTGAATTACGCGAAAGTAAAGAAAAAATCACCTGTAAGCAATAAGATAGCTTTTCATCGCCTTTTGCAATTGCCGTAGCTTGTCCGAATTCCGGAATGGTTTAACTTGGATAAAATGTATGGCTTTGCTCACAATAATAAACAAACTTAAACAACAGAGGTATTTGCTTCGATGTCTATAAAAAATCAATGGTTACTTAATATTCTAATGGTTGCGATAACGTGGTTGTCATTACCTTTTTTAGGTACTCGTAGCATTAAAAGATTTCTTCCTGCATCCATTTTTATTGTCATTTTAGAAGCATTGCATGTACAAGTTGGAAAAAGGCGAAAATGGTGGGTTTTTTACAATAAGCCCGATTCTTATTTATTTAATGAATTTCCTTTTAATTTAGGTCCGTTTTTGATTATCGCACTATGGATTCTTAAGTTGACATACGGGAACTTTAAACGTTTTCTTTTACTTAATGCAGCGACAAATGCCTTCTTTGCATCTCCTATCGTTTTTTTTGCAAAAAAAGCAAGATATTTTACTTTAGTTCGTCTTAATAACCTTCAATTTTTTCTTTACTTCTTTTTTAAGGCACCTTTACTATACGGATTCCAATATCTTTTTGAAAAGGGAAATAGAATTCCTCATGATATCGTGAAGATGGATAAAAGTGTTTATCCAGAAGACTGAAGATACTGGCCTTGCAATTCCGTCTATTTGTAAGGCTAGTATAGTCATCCGTTATAGGCTAATTATGATAACCACGAAATATTATCAATACCCCGTATAAGTAAACTTTTACTTAAAAAGTCAAATACCTTAGGTCCACAAAGTAAAGTTTGTTTTTCCTTCTATAAGCTTCCTGCGTTAATTTTTTCGTATGCCACAGGAACCATAACCATTTTTACTTTTTGGGCTACGATATAACGTCTATACCCATCTGAGAGAATTTTTGTATCTCGATTAATAATAATAGGCTCGTCTAAATAGCCTGTTCGTTTTACATAATCAATGACCTGCTGCGTTTTTTCAGGATTCGGGTGTGAATTTAAAAATTCCTCAGGAACAATGATTTGATCCAGCAAAATAAAATCTTCTGTTCCTTCAGGACCTTTTGGCTTTTCTTGCAGTGTTTCTTTTGCCTTTACCTCTTCTTTTCCGGGATTTGAATTTGTGTTACCCAATGACATTTCTTTCGTTTTTTCGGGAATAATAGTCACCTGGAAACAGACAACGCCAATCTCGCCTGGGCAATCTTCAATAGGCATGTCCAATGTCGGTTCACCTTGAACCATGATTTTCTCGTTTTGTATATTTTTTTTCGTTAATCCGGCTTTCGTTAGCTGTTTTTGATTAACAAATACGGTGTATGTAATAGTTGAGCTTTTAGGCAATCCTTTTGGAGCAGCTGGTGATCCATTCTCCTCCATATCGAAAGCACAGAAGGATCCTTTTTGGCGTAATGAACTAATTGGCTTTCCCGTTAACGTAATTTTATGTGGCATATAGTACCCCCCCCTATTTTAGTTACCCTTCTTTATTAAGCTTATCTTTTTTATTTAAACAATAGCAAACTAAGCCTTACTATCTAAGGTTTTTAAAATACTCCTAATTCATCTAATTCTTCTTGTGTTACCCTTTCTATTTTGGTAACGAACTGAACCCTTTCTGGTTTCTTAATGTGGTCAAGAAGTTGGTAAAACTCATTTATATCAAGGATTTCTCCATTTGTTAAACGTTCATTTAATTGGTTATAGCCAATTTTATAAGCAAGTTTACACAATTGGTCTTCAGTCAAAACTTTTCCTTCTTTAACATATTTTTTTAACTGCTCAAAAGTTATCAATCCTACATTTTGCATGGTTTCTTGATCTGTAGCAATACCTAATTTTTTGGCAGCTAACCATATGCGACCATAAATATCCTTCACTTGCTTACCAAAAAATGCTTGGAAATGTTGTAAAGACCTTGGAACAAACTTTATGTATGGATGACGCTTAGTATTTAAATGATTAATATTATTTGAGCCCGGTAAACAATAGGTACGAGTCTTTTTTTCGCCTTCATTCGTTGATACACCTGAGTTTGATGCTTTTTCTACTTTATCATCTACATTGTCATCTAGCTTGTCCTCTAGGCCCAATAAGTCCTTCCAGTATTTAAAATGTTCATGTCCTCTCAAAATAAAAATAGGAGTTTTATAGCCATTACTTACAGGGTTATGACGATAAGCTACAACAACTTCGTTGGAATCTTTTAATACCCGAATAGCCCTGTCCACCGTTGCCAATGATGTTTCACATTTTTTAGCGAGGGTTTCCCGACCATTAAAAGAATAGCCTCTATCTGTGGCTTTATAAATAATTTCATCAATGACTTGTAAAATCTTGCCGGCGCGCCCCCACCTTAAAGACACCTTTTCTTTAATCCTGTTAATAAAGGTGTGCTTCAGCTGTTGCCGCTCTTTTTGATTACATTCTAGTGTTTTGTAAGATTGCATTTGTTTGAATAAGTTATTTTCTACAATGATTGCTGCCATGTCGATCTACTCCATTCCAACGAAAAAAGACACTGCTCCCGAATCATAAAGGGAAACAATGTCTTAAAATGTCAGATAGAAACATTCTTTTGTTCTTGAATCTCACATAAGAATATACTAAAATGAAAGTACATTAATATGTGAATACAAGAACTTCGACAAGTGTTTTCCCTACTGCAACTAGGGGGAACGGTTTAAGGGTGCTTCCAACACCACTTAGACACGTTGAAGTTCTTTTTCACGTTCATTATTTATTAGTTAAATTCTAGCACTTTTAGAAATTAATTGATAGATTAATATGAAATTTTGTCGTTACTCAAAAAAGAATAAAAGACTGTTCATTGACAGTCATGTTTTTCAATTAAAGGCTCTCGTTATTTGAACAAGATAACCTAAATAAAATGTTTTCAATAATTAGTTTCGCTCTTTCATCAAGTGGAAAAGGTAATTCCTTAACGGAGAAATATTTTAAATCCAAACTTTCCCCATCATTCATAGCTAACTCACCACTTATACCTTCTGCCAAGTAAACACATATAACGTTATAGACTTCATCACCGTTAGGATATTTAAAATAAAGATCTTTTCCCGACAAAATATCAATGAATTTAAACTTTTTTGCCTTTAAGCCTGTTTCTTCAAAAAGTTCTCGTTCAGCAGTTTGCTCTAAACTTTCACTAAGTTCCATTGAACCTCCAGGCAAACCCCAATCCAAAGTATCTGAACGATGTTGAAATAGAATTTCCTTTTTCTCATTCACCACAATAATCGTTGCTCCAACACTTATAATTGGTTTACTACCAATAAACTTTCGTAATTCATTTATATACCCCAAGATTTTCGCCTCCAAATCCCCTTTAGATATCTATATATTTCTTCTAAAGGAATTAAAACACCTTGTTTCATGATTTTAATGCACTCACGTGTGTGCTTCGAAATCATGGGACAAAGTGTGAAAATTATACACACCTTCGATAATCACAAAAAATATGTATCTTCGCCCAACAGTCATTCACAATTTCTTTCAGATAAGAATTTCAAATAAAAATTGATTTTCGATAACATATTTGTTATCTTAATTTTATAACGAATATGTTATCAAATTGAAGAAAGAGGTCATAATATGAACTACGAGGTAATCTTCTATGAAGATGATCGTGGTCGTTCCTCTGTAAAAGATTTTTTAGCCGAACTAGATGCCAGGGCTAAAACAGATAAGAAGGCGAAACAACTGCTCTCCAAGATAGCTTTGTATATCGAAGTGTTGGAGAAATTAGGTACACGTTCGGGGTTACCGTATACCAAACATATCGGAAATGGAATTTGGGAGCTGCGCCCTAAAGATCATAGAATCTTCTTCTTTGGCTGGGATGGCAATAAAATAATCCTTCTCCATACATTCCGAAAAGAAACTAAGAGAACCCCACCACAAGAAATTGAAAAGGCAGAACAAGAAATGGCTGACTGGCAGGCTAATGGCAAAAAACGATTGCAGAAGTGAGATCACGAACAATGAGTTAGGGAGGGAAAAATCCTTCCTAACTCCAAAGAAAGATTACCGCGGTAAAAAATATTGTAATTATCTGTAGCAACACAAATTTTAAGGGGAAGAGAGGTGAAGATCATGAATTGGGCTGACTACAAAAGACAAATTACATCATTAGAAAAAGAAGAGCTACAACAAATTGAGCTCGTAGCCCAACTAATTGTTCGTCGAAAACAGTTAGGATTATCTCAGAGAGACTTGGCAGAACAGACCGGATTAAAACAATCTGCTATCGCTCGTCTGGAACGCGAAGGCGCTATTCCACGCTTAGATACCCTAGAAAAAGTATCTAAAGCTTTGGGGTTAAAGTTGGCCTTAATTGAGGAAGACGCCTGTACACCCAAGTTTGCTATGCCTTAAACAGTCCATTAAACGCACCCCTAAAAAGAACATCTGTTCGAAAAAAGCACTCTTTTTAGAGTGCTTTTTTCTTGCCTACTTTTTGAAATGAAAAACGGAGAAAAAACGAGAAAAACAGAGTTTGACCTTTGAGTTAAAAATATTTATTTTGGACCTTCCGAAACGTTCGGAACCCCCCGAAATGGCTGAATAAGGGTTTTGACATCTTCGGAACCTTCCGAACTGTACCAATTTAGGTTCCGATAGGACACTTTATGTAAACTAGAGACTAATTCGCACTAAAAAAGTTGATTCCCAATGAACTCAGATTTTTAATTATTAAACCTTCATAACCATACGTACTGTTTTTAAAATATGCCCATCGAATTCATCATCAAACTCTTTAACAATTTCGAACCCTTTTGCTTCATAAAAGGCCATTCCAATCTTATTATCTTTTTCGACGTTTATATAAATCTCTTTTATACCCTCTAATTCTTTAATTGCTTGTTGTAACAAAGCAGAACCTATTCCTTTACCTTGAAATTCTGGATAAAGATAAATAGCAGCTAATTCAACCTTCCCACCATCGCTTACTGGAGAATAGTTTGCAAAACCGACAACTTTATCCTCAACTTCTGCAACATAAAGAAAAGAACGTTCTAAGCGTTGTTTCATCATTTCGTCATTGTAAGCTGATTTTAAGTAGTTATTTTGTACCTCTAAAGGAATTATGTCCTCATATGTAGCGTTCCAAGTTGTTTTTGCTATACTTTGAACTTGTTTTGTATCTTTGTAGTGCATCTTACGAATGGTAATATTCATATAAAGCTCCCCTTTAATAAATTTGAATAACTTTTTTCAGTGCTGATAACAAACGATTATGTAAATTAAACCGCTATAAAATTTCTTAATAGCCTTAGAACTGTAATAATTCCCCCATATGATGTACAGTCAGGGAAACTTGGTGATTTACAACGGTAAGGAGATTTTCTCCATTAAAAAGGCGATTTCTTGAGACTAGAAATCGCTCCTTTAAATTTAGTTTGCGTCACTAAAGCTACCCGTTACTTTAAGAGCATTGTTTCACAAATTCATTTTAATAAATTTAAAATCAGTATCAGAAGAATAGAGATTGAAAAGAAACCAACCATAAAGTAACCAAAATATTTTAATGGTCTTGGTAACTTCTTCAAGTCTGCATTAGCAAGGTTTGAAACGTTTCCTTCAATCTTATTCATATGATCTATCGCATCATTGAAGGGCTTTTTATCGTTATCCATCCTCAATTCCCCCCTTTATGGGGTTCCACCAACGAAACGCTGAAAACATACGCTAAGGAATTGTTCAGAAAACCTTGAGTTATTGAACATCGTATAAATAAAGGGTTTATAAAGCTTTTCCTTATATGTTAATGTTCAATAACTTATCTCTTTATCTATGTTCAGTTAATAGGTAAAACATAAGTTTTGTTACACCTATGACAGTCTTAGCGTGTAGAAAACGTGTTTTTCCTATGTCGAAATTTGCTTAACGTATGTTTTCCGCGAAATGTTGGCGGTACCCCTTTATTATATATAATTCCCTTATTTCATAAAATTCCCCTTCACTAACCTGCCCGGTTAGATGACTTTTCTCAAAAATCCTTATCGTTGTAAATCTGCATTTTCGGGACTTTACCCTTTAAGGAACGGAGGATTTGATACTGGTAACAAAACTCAAGTTAACAGATTGATAGTAAATCACCAACCGTTCCGATTCCTCTCCAAGCCGTCCTTGACAAAGGGGCCCTACGCCATATGGTATTGTTGGTGTGTCTTGGGGGAAAAACTCCCCAAGCCCCCCACCAACCGCTATCGCTTACCATATGGCACTTCCCATTATCAAGGAACCGCTTCGCTCGACTTTCCGATGAATCTGCACTGTACAGTATTTTATAATCCGGACCGCTGCCAGCCTCGCACCCCAAAAAAGACAAAATTCTTCAAAGGAAATTTTCTGCATAATGGAGAAGATACTATAGCGAGGGAGTGTGAATGCTATGGCGAATAATACATCAAAAGAATACAGCACAAAAGAGATCAGTCATATGACAGACATAGCCGAAAGTACAATCAGAAAATATGCTCTACTACTTGAGAGAGCTGGATGGTTGTTCTTACGCAACGAGAATGGATATAGAGTATTCACAGAAAAAGATATTTTTATATTTAACGAATTTAAAAACCTATCAAAAAAGAATCTTCAGGTAGATGATATAGCAAAAATCATAGCTTCAAAACATAAAAATGCTATGGCGGAAGCCGTCACAGAACGGCAAGAAAACCTTGATGTGCAAGGGGTATCACCCGTTACACTGGAAAAACTATTAGAAAAAATGGATATGCTGCTACAGGAAAATGAGATACAAAAGCAATTTAACCAAGAACTTCTAAGACGCCTTGACCAGCAAAGTCGATATATCGAGGAATCGTTAGAAAAACGAGATCAACATCTGCTCGCTTCAATTCGTGAGGTCCAAGAAATAAAATTACTCGCAGCTGCAGCAGAAGAAAAAAAGAAAAAGTGGTTCGAATTTTGGAAATAAACGCTCATTAAAACAAATGAGCGCTTTTGTTATTTTCCTAAATAAACCCTTGTCACATCATCTCTCCCATGCCCTAATTGCTCAGCGACAAATAAACGCGCTTCTTTTGCGCTCATACCGCTTTCTAAGCCCTTTTCATATTGCCATCGGGCATAGGAGTGTCTAAGACCATGCATGGTCAAATTCGGGCGTTGATCATCTATTCCTAACTGCTGCGCATACTCTTTTGAATCCTCGCGTATCTCTTTTTCCGTAAAAATTCCTCTATGGTTTTGAACCCAATTTTCAATGGACTTGATGACCTGCTTATGCGTGCGTCCATGACCTGTAAAAACCCTTTCTTGATTACTTTTAGCCAGCATCTCCCTTAGCACTCTTTTAGCTCCATTGTTAAGGGGAACGTCGCGGGCTATGCCCCCTTTAGTATTTGTTAAATGAATAATACGGCCATTTGTCAGAGCTTCTCTAATTTGAGACTTTGTAAGGGCCGTTGTTTCTTCAATTCGCAACCCTAGAGTCCTGGCACATCGAATAGCCCAATCCACATCATTTCTCCCCATTGAATTGGCTAGATTACTAGCTTTTAAAGCCTCGGAATCCTTCCAAGCCCGATCTACCCCTACAATTTTTCGTTTCTCGGCCCCAAGAATTTTATTATCAGTCGATAATTTATTCCTGGTCTTAGGCAACATGGAGTGCAGCTTACGGATAGCGGAGAGATCTGTTTTTATTGTGCTTGCCGAAACCCCTGCTTCTTGAGATGCTCTGACAAATGACTCCAGGTGCTTATCGCTAATGTTCTTAAAATTTTTTGAGCTATATTGAATAGCTAAATGTTTACAAAACGCCTTCACGCCATTTCGATAGCGTTCAGTCCCTCTTTTACCCTGATGATGAGTTCTCCAGTCAAAAGTTTTATGAGCCTGCTGCCACAAATTGTTGTAAACATTTTGCTGTCTTTGCGTCATCTCCCAA
>Ga0180215_1004736_pt1 | contig 11912 bp, 10 predicted proteins | sample eDN3rd37CBELigBY_FD_128871 | JGI IMG/M metagenome (GOLD analysis project Ga0180215, IMG submission 128871) | Enriched backyard soil microbial communities from Emeryville, California, USA - eDNA 3rd pass 37_C BE-Lig BY (version 2) (version 2) | ecosystem: Environmental > Terrestrial > Soil >...
CGACGTTGGGGGCAATGGGGCGTCATCAACGCGTATCGTCTCCTGCACCGCTCAGCGCCGGCGGCGCTGGTGGGCGGCGGAGACGGGGACCACCTACGAGACCGGAGTCCTATGAGCCCAGCCTCGGCACAAGCCAGCGACCAGGTCGATCACGACGGCAAGCGCGGTGCGTTCAGCTCACGGCGTGTCTTCATCCTGGCCGCCATCGGCTCGGCTGTCGGCCTGGGGAACATCTGGCGGTTCCCGTACGTCGCGTACGAGAATGGCGGCGGCGCGTTCATGATCCCGTACCTCGTCGCGCTCCTGTGCGCCGGGATCCCGTTCCTGCTCTTCGACTACGCGATCGGCCACCGCCATCGCGGATCGGCGCCGTTGTCCTTCGCGCGCATGCATCGCCGCGCCGAGGGGCTCGGCTGGTGGCAGGTCGGGATCTGCTTCGTCATCGCCGTGTACTACGCGGCCGTCATCGCGTGGGCGCTGCGGTACACGTTCTTCTCGCTGAACAAGGCATGGGGCTCGGACCCGGACGGCTTCTTCTTCGGTTCCTTCCTGAAGGCTGGGGACGTCGCCGTCAGCACCGACGTGGTGCCAGGGGTGTTCATCCCCCTCGCGCTGGTCTGGCTGGCCATGCTCGCGATCCTGGCTCTGGGCGTGCAGCGCGGCGTAGGCCTCACCTCGCTGTGGTCCATCCCGGTCCTCGTGATCACCTTCAGCGCGCTGGTCGTGCAAGCGCTGCTGCTGCCCGGTGCCGGGGCGGGCCTGGACGCGCTGTTCACGCCGGACTGGTCCGAGTTGGGGTCGGCGTCGGTGTGGGCAGCGGCGATCGGGCAGATCTTCTTCTCGCTCTCGATCGGCTACGGGATCATGATCACCTACTCCTCGTACGTCAGCCGCCGCGAGGACATGACGGGCTCCGGCCTGGTCGTGGGCTTCTCCAACTCGAGCTTCGAACTGCTCGCCGGCATCGGCGTATTCGCGGCCCTCGGCTTCATGGCCCAGGCCAGCGGGGAAGCCGTCGGCGACGTCGCCAGCGGCGGCATCGGCCTGGCCTTCGTCGCCTTCCCGGCGATCATCAACGAGGCGCCCGCCGGTGCGCTGCTGGGCGTGCTGTTCTTCGGCTCGCTGGTGATCGCCGGCCTCACCTCGCTGATCAGCGTCATCGAGGTGGTCATCTCGGCCGTCCGCGACAAGCTCGACACGACCCGCATCCGCAGCACGGTCCTGGTCGTGGTCCCGGCCGCCGTGCTGAGCCTGGCGCTGCTCAGCACCACCAGCGGCGTCTACGTCCTCGACGTCGTCGACCACTTCGTCAACCAGTACGGCATCCTGATCGTCGCCGTCATCAGCATGCTCGTCGTCGCCTGGGGGATGCGCGCCCTGCATCTGCTGGCCGCGCACCTCAACGTGAACGGTCGTCCCCTCGTCGGGAGCGGGTGGCGTCTGCTGGCCGGCATCCTGACGCCCGCCGGGCTGACGGTCGTGCTCGTCCTCGCGCTGCGCGACGACCTGCGTGCGGCTTACGAGGACTACCCCGGGTGGCTGCTGTTGACATTCGGCTGGGCGGTCGCGGCCGCGTTGCCCATCATCGGCTTCTTGATCGCGCGCCTGCCGTGGCGCGCGGGCACGCACCTCGACGGGCCACCTCCTGACCCGGCGGATCACGCTGCCGTCGCGGCGGCGCGCACCGGAGGAGACGTGCGATGAGCGCGGAGGCGATCGTGATGATGGTGGTGTCGATGATCGTGATCTGGGGCGGCCTCGCGGCCGCGGTCTGGAGCCTGGTGCGGCACGGTGCCGTCGACTCACGCGTCGACGAGGTACGTCGCGACCCGTGACCTCCGGGTCATCCCGGAGGTGCCTCCGGGGAATCCCGCCTGGTGGGCACGGCACGCCGCCGCCACACTCGCCGGGTGACGACGAGAACGATCTGGTCCGCGCCCGTGAGCCCGATCCGGGCGCGAATCGCCATCGCCGTGCTCGCGGGCCTGGCGGTGGGCTGCGCGACCTCCCTCGGGCAGACCTATCTGGGCGGGGCGCTGAACGCGCTGGTCAACTCGGCGAGCGCCTGGCTGGTGGCGCCGTTCCTGGTCGGCGCGCTGATGCGCACACCGCGCGGCGCGCTCGCCGCCGGGCTGGTCACCTGCGCACTGCAGCTCGTGGGCTACTACGTGACCGCGGAGGCCCGCGGCTACAGCGCGGGCGGCGCGATCGTGCTCTTCTGGGCCGGTTGCGCGCTGCTCGGCGGGCCCCTGTTCGGCCTGGCCGGCCATCGCTGGCGCCTGCGTCCGCAGGACATCGGCGCGACCGTGCTCCCGGCCGTGTTCCTGGCCGAAGGCCTGTGGGTGTACCTGATCGAGCTCGGCTACCTCGCCACGGCCGCCCTGTGGCTGACGATCGGCGCCGCGCTGGCGCTCACGCTCGCCCGGCCGGCGGCGCGCTGGCTCGCCGTGACCGTGCCGCTCGCCCTGCTGGGCGAGTTGCTGCTGTCGCTGGTGTACCGCCAGGCGTTCTAGCTGCTCCCGGCTACGCGCACGCGGTCACGGACGGAGAAGAAGCGCCGCCCGCGACCGCGTGACCGAGGACTCACCCGCTCCCGAGCGTGGCGACGAGCACGGCCTTGATCGTGTGCAGGCGGTTCTCGGCCTGATCGAAGACGATGCTGTGCGGCGACTCGAACACCTCGTGGGTGACCTCGAGCCCGTCGTCGAGCCCGGTGTGCTCCATGATCTGGCGCCCGACCACCGTGTTCTTGTCGTGGAAGGCGGGCAGGCAGTGCAGGAACTTGACGCGCGGGTTGCCCGTCAGCTCGAGCGCCGCGCGGTTGACCTGGTAGGGGCGCAGCAGGTCCACGCGCTGCTCCCAGACCTCCTTCGCCTCACCCATCGAGACCCAGACGTCGGTGTAGACGAAGTCCGCCCCCGGCAGCGCCTCGCCGGGATCGGCGGTCAGGGTCACGCGCGCGCCGCTCTGCTCCGCCCGCTCGCCCGCGAGCCGGCGCACGTCCTCGGGCGGCCAGAGCGCCTCGGGCGCGCACACGCGCACGTCGGCGCCCATGATCGCGCCCATCGCCAGCAGCGAGCGACCGACGTTGCTGCGCGCGTCGCCCATGTAGCAGTAGGAGATCGCGTCGTAGGGCTTGTGCGAGGTCTCGCCCATGGTGAGGAAGTCGGCGAGCATCTGGGTCGGGTGCCAGTCGTCGGTGAGGCCGTTGTAGACCGGCACCCCGGCGTACTTCGCCAACTCCTCGACGTCGCTGTGGGCGGAGCCGCGGAACTCGATCGCGTCGTACATGCGACCGAGCACCCGCGCCGTGTCGGCGATCGACTCCTTGTGCCCCAGCTGCGACCCCGTCGGGTCCAGGTAGGTCACGTGCGCGCCCTGGTCGAACGCCGCCACCTCGAACGCCGCCCGCGTCCGCGTCGAGGTCTTCTCGAAGATCAGGGCGATCTCCGCGCCGGTCAGGCGCGGCTGCTCGGTGCCGGCGTACTTGGCCGTCTTCAGCGCCGCCGAGAGCTCCAACAGGAAGCCGAGCTCGCCGGCGCTGAAGTCGAACTCCTTCAGGAAGTGGCGGTTGCGCAGGTTGTACATGTCAGGAGAACACCGCCCCGAGGCCGAGGAACGCGACCGTGAGCACGAACAGGATCCCGAGCAGCGGGGCCAGGAACCGCAGGTACTTGTCGTAGCCGACGCGCGCGAGCGCGATGCCGCCCATCACGACGGCGGTCGTCGGGACGAACAGGTTCATCCAGCCCGAGGCGGCGTTCCAGGCCGTGATCACGAGCGAGCGGTCGACGTTGGCGAAGTCGCCCAGCGGGGCGAGGATCGGCATCGCGAGCGTCGCGTGGCCGGAGGTCGACGGGATCAGGAACGCGAGCGGCAGGTTGATCAGGAAGATCACGATCGCGAAGACGCCCGAGCCGACGCCTTCCGCGGCGCTCTCCATCGCGTGCAGGACGGTGTCGGTGATCTGCGTGTTGTTCATGATCACGGTGACGCCGCGCGCGAGCACGATCACCAGCGCCGGGTAGATGAAGTCGCCGGCGCCCTTGCCGAGCGTGTCGGTGAGCCGGTTCTCGCCGAGGCCGCCGACGACGCCGATCACCACGGCGGCGACGATGAACATCGCGGTCAGCTCGGGGAACCACCAGCCGAGCTCCCACGAGTACGGGTCGGCGTCCGGGCCGGAGAAGATCCCCGACCACGGGATGATCGAGAAGATCATGAACGCGAACGTGAACGCGACCAGCCCGAGCACCGTCTTGTGGCGCGCGCTGAGCGCCGGGGGCTCGGTCGCCGTGCTCGCCACGGCCTGCTCGCGGTCGCCGGGGGCGAAGCCCACGAGCGAGCTCTCCGGCTTCGCCTGGACCTTGTTGGCGTAGCGCACGACGTAGAGGATCGCCACCACGGTGAACGTGATCCACATCAGCAGCCGCAGCACGATCCCGTCGCCGATCGACGTGTCGGCGAAGCCGGACGCGACGCCGATCGAGAACGGGTTCACGGTCGAGCCCATGACGCCGACGCCGGCGCCGACGATGATCACGCCGACCGCGACCATCCGGTCATAGCCGAGTGCGAGCATCAGCGGGATGACGAGCCCGTAGAAGCCGAGCGTCTCCTCGGCCATGCCCTCGACGGTGCCCAGCAGCGAGAACACACTCATGATCGCCGCGATCAGCAGCCATCCGCGGTGGCGCGTGCGGTACGCCAGCCGGGCGATGCCGCGGTCGAGCGCGCCGGTGGCGAACATCACGGTGATGAACGCGCCGATCGCGAGCACGAACAGGAACACGCCGGCGGCGCCGAACAGCTCACCGCTGGCGTTCGCCCCGACCGCGCTCGTCTCCGCGTCCTGGACGCCGTAGAGGCCGTTGACCGGCGCCAGGAACAGGTCGTTGAGCCGCTCGCCGAAGTCCTGCGGCGACGGCACCTCCTTGTAGGTCCCGGGGATCGGGGCGCCGTCCTCGAGCTGGTAGGTGCCGGAGGGGACGACGAACGCCAGTGCCCAGACCGCCAGGGTGACGATCGCGAGGACGGTGAACGCGCTCGGGAACCGGAACTTCTTCGGCTCCGGCTCGCCGCCGTCGGGCGGTTCCTGGCCGCCCGTGGCATTGGGTGCAGCCGGCGGTGGAGTGGCCTGGACATCGGTCATCGTGGGTGCTCCTTTCGTGTCGCGTATTCGCGGAAGAACTCGGCCTCGGCGACGACCGCGCGCTCCAACTCGCGGAGCAGGACGCGCTCGTCGGGCGCGTGCAGGTTGCAGCGGCCGTCCTGGGCGCCGAACAGCAGGATCTCGGCGTCGGGCAACGCCTCGTGGAACGCGTTCGCGAGCGGGATCGACCCGCCCATCGCCACCTCGACCGGGTCGCTGCTCCAGGCCGTGGCGAGCGCCGCCCTGGCGGCCGTGTACGCCGGACCGCCGGTCGTGGCGGCAAACCCGGCGCCGACCTCACCGGCCGGCGCGACCGCGAGCGCGATCCCGAACGGCTTGACCGACTGCAGGTGACGGATCAGCGCGGCCTGCGCCTCGGCGGGGTCCTGCTCGGGATGAACCCGCAGGTTGAGCTTGGCGCGCGCGTACGGCACGACGGCGTTCACCGCCCCGTCGACCCTGGGGGCGTCGAGGCCGACGACGGTGATCGCCGGGCCCGACCACAGCCGCTCGCCGAGGCTCCCCGTCCCGATGAGCGGCGCCGCCGGGTCGACCTCGGCCAGCTCGCGGAACTCGCTGTCGCTGTAGGTCGCCCCGGCCCAGGGTTCGCGCCGCAGGCCGGGGACGGCGACGTCGCCGTGCTCGTCGTGCAGCGTCGAGAGCGCGTGCAGCAGCACGACCAGGGCGTCGGGGGCGGCCCCGCCGAACTCGCCGGAGTGCTTGGGGCCGGCGAGCGTGGACACCTCGACGACCACGTCGGCGTAGCCCCGGAGCGCGACCGTGAGCGTCGGGACGCCCGGGCGGATGTTGCCCGCGTCGCCGATCACGATCGCGTCCGCCGCGAACAACTCGGACCGCTGCGGCGGGTAGGTGTCGAACGCGCCGCCGACCTCCTCCTGGCCTTCGATCACGACCTTGATCCCGACGGGCGGCTTGCCGCCGAACGCGCGCAGCGCGCCGACGTGCACGAGCACGTTGGCCTTGTCGTCGGCGATCCCGCGCCCGTAGATCGCGCCGTCGCGCTCGGTCGGCTCGAACGGCGGCGTCGTCCAGCGCGTCTCGTCACCCGGTGGCTGGACGTCGTAGTGCGCGTACAGCAGCACGGTCGGCGCGCCCGCGGGACCCGGGATCTCACCCGTGACCACCGGGGGCGTGTCCGGCAGCGAGAGCGTCGAGACGTCCTGGACGCCGGCGCCGCGCAGCAGCTCGGCGACGAGGTCGCTCGCCTCGCGCAGCGGCTCGCGCGGGAAGCCCGGGAAGGCGATCGACGGGATGCGCGCGAGCCGCACGAGATCCGCCTGCAGCTCCGGCATCAGCGCTCTGACGCGATCGGCGAGCATGGCTAGTAGGCCGGGTCGCGTTCGATCGGGCAGCTCAGGCAGTGCGACCCGCCGCGTCCGCGTCCGAGCTCGGAGCCCGAGATGGTGATGACCTCGATGCCCTCCTTGCGCAGGCGCGTGTTGGTGCTGACGTTGCGGTCGTAGGCCACGACCACGCCGGGCTCCAGGCAGAGGACGTTGTTGCCGTCGTCCCATTGCTCGCGCTCGCTCGCGAACGGATCGCCGCCGGTCGGGATGACCTTGAGGTCGCTGAGCTCGAGCGCGTGCTTGAGCGCCTCCACGACCCCGCCCGCGAACGGCTCGACCACGGGCAGATCCGGCTCGTCGCCGGGCCGGATCGACCACACGCGCGCGCCCTCGACGACCTCGGGGAAGCTCGTGATGGCGTCACGGTCGACCATCGTCATCACCGTGTCCAGATGCATGTAGCCCCGCTTGTTCGGGAGCAGCACGGCGAACACGAGCCGGGCCGAGCCGGCCTTGAACAGCTCGCGCGCGATCATCGTCACCGCCTGGGGCGCCGTGCGCTCCCCCATGCCGATCATCACCGCGCCGTTGCCGATCGGCATCACGTCGCCGCCTTCGAGCGTCGCGCGGCCCCAGTCCTGCTCCACGTCCCCGTGCCAGACCTTCAGCTCGCCGCTGCTCGCGAACATCGGGTGCCAGCGGTAGATCGCCTGCATGAAGACGGTCTCGTGCCGGCGCGCCCGCATCCTCATCGGGTTGAGCGTGACGCCGTCATAGATCCAGGACGACGGGTCGCGCTGGAAGATGAAGTTCGGCAGCGGCGGCAGCAGCATGTCGGTGCTCGCGCTGGCGTCGTAGGTCAGGCCCGCGCCCTGGGTCATGTCGGCCTTGGTCATCCCGCCGATCAGGAAGTCGGCCACCTCGGCCGGTGAGGCGGTGCGGCCCCATTCGTGCCGGGCGCGGGCGAGATAGACGCCGACGTTGCGCTCGTTGAGCACCTGGTCGAGCACCCACTCGCGCGCTTCGGTGATCGCGAGCACGTCCGACAGCAGCTCCTCGGCGTAGAAGACCTCCACGCCGCGGTCGCGCATCACCTCGCAGAAGGCGTCGTGTTCCTCCTTCGCGCGCTTGACCCAGATCACGTCGTCGAACAGCAGCTCCGCGGCGTTCGACGGCGTCAGCCGCGTGTGCTCGAGCCCGGGCCGGTGCACGAGCACCTTGCGCAACGTGCCGACCTCCGAGTCGACGTGGAACGAACTGGCGACCTGGGTGTCAGCGTTGGCGGTCATGGTCGGTTCTCCTTTGGTCATGGCTCGTACTCGATCTCCGGCCCGTCCGCGCGGATCTGCGTGCCGGCACGGCCGGCGAGCAGCGCGGCCAGCTCGTCGAGGCTGCCGATCACGGCGCGGCCACCGGTGCGCTCGACGAACCGGCACGCCGCCTCGACCTTCGGGCCCATCGAGCCCGCGGGGAAGTCGCCGGCGCGCAACCCGGCGGGCGTCGCGCGCGCGATCGCCCGCTGCGCGGCGCTCCCGTAGCCCTCGTAGACGGCCGCGACGTCGGTCGCGAGAACGAGCGTTTCCAGGCCCAGCTCGGCGGCCAGCAGCGACGATGCGAGGTCCTTGTCGACGACGGCCTCGACGCCTTCGTGACGGCCGTCCGCGTTCTCGAGCACCGGCACGCCGCCCCCGCCCGCGCAGACCACGAGGTAGCCCGCGTCGAAGAGGCTGCGGATCGCGCCCAGTTGCACGATCCGGCGCGGTTCGGGCGAGGGCACGACGCGCCGCCAGTGGTCGCCGTCTCGCTTCACCGTCCATCCTCGCTGCTCGGCGAGCGCGTGCGCTGTCTGCTCGTCGTAGACCGGGCCGATGAACTTGGTCGGCGCGGCGAACGCCGGGTCCTCGCGGTCGACCACCGTGCGCGTGATCAGCGCGACCGTGTCCTGATGGTCGACGAAGTTGTCGAGCTGCATCTCGAGCACGTAGCCGATCTGGCCGACGGTCTCCGAGCCGAGCACGTCGAGCGGATACGGCTCCGTCTCCGTGTACGCGTCGCTCATCAGCGCCAGCAACCCGACCTGCGGGCCGTTGCCGTGGGTGATGACCAGCCGGTGCTCCGGCGCCGCTGCGCCGATGATCCGCGCTGCGTCGCGCGCGGCGCGCGCCTGGTTGGCGGCCTCGAGCGGCTCGCCCCGGCGCAGCAGCGCGTTGCCGCCCAGAGCGACGACCGCGGTCGACGAACCGTTCGCCTCGATGCGTGGCATGGCCGGATGCTCGTCCAGCGCTCCCGGTAGCGGCAACCGCAGAACCACGCGGGATCGCCCGTAGTCAGCCGCAGTCCAGGTGCGGTCGAACCTCATTTTCCGGAGCGGGCGCACGTGCCACGGTTGCCCCATGGCGCGCGCACGACAGGCGGCCGGCCTCTCGACCGCGGAAGCGGCGCGGCGGCTGGCGCAGGTCGGTCCGAACGCGATCGTCGAGGCGCCCGGGCCGTCGCACCTGCGTCAGTTCCTGGCCAACTTCGCCGGGCTGTTCGCGCTGCTGCTGTGGGCGGGCGCGGCGCTGGCGCTGGTGGCCGGCATGCCGGCGCTCAGCGTGGCGATCGTCGTCGTGATCGTCGTCAACGCCGGCTTCTCCTACTTCCAGGAGCGCCGCGCCGAGAACGCGGTCGCGGCCCTGCGCAGGATGCTGCCGGTCCTGGTCCGGGTGCGGCGCGACGGGCAGGTGGTCGAGATCCCCAACGACGAGGTCGTCCCCGGCGACGTGCTGCTGCTGGCCCCGGGCGACCGCGTCGCCGCGGACGGCGAGCTGCTCGAGGCGATCGATCTGCGCGTCGACGAGTCGACGCTGACCGGCGAGTCGGCCCCGGTCGCGCCCGACCGGATGTTGTTCGCCGGCACGTACGTGACGGCCGGCACGGCCGAGGCGCTGGTGACGGCCACCGGCATGTCGACCCGCTTCGGCCGGATCGCCGCGCTGGCGCAGCAGACCCCGCGCGAGCGCAGCCCGCTCGAGCGCGAGCTCGACCGCCTGACGCGGCTCGTGGCGCTGCTCGCGGTCGCGGTCGGCGTGTTGTTCTTCGTCGTCGCGGGCGTGGCCGGGATGGGCCTGACCGACCGCTTCGTGTTTGCGATCGGCGTGACGGTGGCGTTGGTCCCGGAAGGGCTGCTCCCGACGTTGACGCTGTCGCTGGCGCTCGCGACCCAGCGGATGGCCAAGCGCGGCGCGCTCGTGCGGCGGCTGTCGTCGGTCGAGACCCTGGGTCAGACGACCGTGATCTGCACGGACAAGACCGGCACGCTGACGCAGAACGAGATGACCGTGCAGCGCGTCTGGACGCCCGCGGGCGAGCTGACGGTCGAGGGCGCCGGCTACGAGCCGTTCGGACGCTTTCGGGCCGGCGACCGGGTCGTGGATCCGGCGCCGATCGCCGAGCTGCTGCGCGCGGGGCTGCTGTGCAACGACGCGCGGCTGATCCACGGCCAGGGCGGCTGGTCGGTCCTCGGCGACCCGACCGAGGCGGCGCTGGTCGTCCTCGCCGAGAAGGGTGGGCTGCGGCACGAGCAGGAGGCCGCGCGGGCGCCGCGGCTCCTCGAGCTGCCGTTCAGCTCCGAGCGCAAGCGCATGACCAGCGTGCACCTCGCCGGCGGCGAGCGCGTCGCGTACGTGAAGGGGGCCGCCGAGGTCGTCCTGCCACGCACCACGCTCAGCGACGCGGAGCGGGCCCGGGTCCTGGCGGCCGAGGCCGCCATGGAGCGCGACGCGCTGCGCGTCCTCGCGCTCGCGCGCCGGGTCCTGCCCGCCGGCGCGGACACCGATGCGGACACCGTCGAGCAGGAGCTCGAGTTCCTCGGCCTCGTCGGCATGCTGGACCCGCCGCGGCCGCAGGTGCCGGACGCGATCCGGCGCTGCCGCGAAGCCGGGATCCGCATCATCATGGTCACGGGCGACAGCGGCCGCACCGCGGAGGCGATCGCACGCCGGATCGGCCTGCTCGACGGGGCCGTGCACGTGATCACCGGGGACGAGCTGGCCGGCCTCGACGACGACGCGCTGCGTGACCGGCTCGCCGAGCGCGACGTCATCTTCGCCCGCATCGACCCCGAGCAGAAGCTCCGCCTCGCCCAGCGGCTGCGCGCGGACGGCGAGGTGGTCGCCATGACCGGCGACGGCGTCAACGACGCGCCCGCGCTCAAGCACGCCGACATCGGCATCGCGATGGGCGCCGGCGGGACCGAGGTGGCCAAGGAGGCCGCCGACCTGATCCTGCTCGACGACAACTTCGCCTCGATCGTGGCGGCGATCGAGGAGGGCCGCGCCGTCTACGCCAACATCCGCCGCTTCGCCGGCTACCACTTCGGCTCGAACGTCGGCGAGCTGGTGCCGTTCCTGGTGTGGGGCATCTCCGGCGGCGCGGTGCCGCTGCCGCTGGTGGTGATGCAGGTGCTCGCGATCGACCTCGGGACCGACCAGCTGCCGGCGATCGCGCTCGGCACCGAACGCGCCGAGCCGGGAACGATGACCCGCCCGCCGCGGCCGCGCTCCGAGCACCTGCTCAACCGCGCGTTCGCCGCGCGCGTGTTCGGGCGGATCGGACCGCTCGAAGGGCTCGCCGCGATGACGAGCTTCCTGTTCGCGTTCTGGCTGGCCGGCTGGCGGCCGTGGGAATCGCTGCCCGACAGCGGGACGGTGTACCTGGAGGCGACGACGATGGCGATGGCCGGCATCGTGATGGCGCAGGTCGGCGCCGGCCTGGCCTGGCGCACCGACCGGCTCTCGCTGCGCTCGGTCGGCCCGTGGACGAACCGCCTGCTCCTGGTCGGCATCGCCGTCGAGATCGCGATGATCGCGCTGCTGGCCTACACGCCGGGGCTCGACCGCATCTTCCACACCAGCGCCCTCGGGCCGTGGCACTGGCTGCTGTTGTGTGCGTGGCCGCCGCTGATCCTCGGCGTCGACGAGGCGCGCAAGGCCGCCGGGCGGCGGCGGGCGGCGCGCGCGCCCAGGAATCCGCGGCTCGGCGAGAACGGTTAGCGTGCCTTCTGTGAAGCGCTTCTCGATGTGCCTGATCGCAGCCGCGCTTGCGATCCTCGCCCACTCTTCCACGGCGACCGCCTCGGTCCGCTGGTTCCACTCGCCGGGCGGGAACATCTCCTGCGAGGTGTCCTCCGGCGGTAAGCGCGGCGCGTACGCCTTCTGCCAGTCCAAGCGGACGCCCAAGAGCGTCACGCTCGGCCGCAATGGACGCTCGAAGATCTGCCGCGGCGTCGCGTGCCTGGGCGATGGTCCACAGGATGCCAAGGCGCTGGCCTACGGCCGCTCGATCCGTGTCGGCGCGTTCCGCTGCACCTCCCTGAGGACCGGGATGCGCTGCCTGGTCGTCAAGTCGGGCCGCGGCTTCAAGATCAGCCGCTCGAAGATCCAGCGTTTCTGAGCGCGTGCCCGGCTCAAGGC
>Ga0180215_1004738_pt1 | contig 11909 bp, 5 predicted proteins | sample eDN3rd37CBELigBY_FD_128871 | JGI IMG/M metagenome (GOLD analysis project Ga0180215, IMG submission 128871) | Enriched backyard soil microbial communities from Emeryville, California, USA - eDNA 3rd pass 37_C BE-Lig BY (version 2) (version 2) | ecosystem: Environmental > Terrestrial > Soil >...
AATGCTCGCATGCTCGTAGTCCGATGTACAACAGCGAGCGATACCCGGACGATTACGCCGTTTGCGAGGGCATGCAGCGCGCGTTCGAGGACCTCCTGCTCGAGTACAAGGTGGACGTCGCGCTCTACGGCCACTATCACAGCTACCAGCGCACGTGCAAGGTCTACAAGAACGAGTGTGTCCCAAACGGCCTGGTACGAACATCCCGCAGGAAGCGCTTGATGGCGGTGATAGTCTACTCTAACTATACCTATTTATTTACTTGTCATCCTTCGCTTGTATTTACTTTTGGAGACTCACATCACGGTGGGCTCTGCGGGCGCGTGGCTCGACCTGGTCGGTTTTTATGACGTACGCGCCCCCGCGTGAGGGCGCTGTCGGGTGCTGTCGGGCGCGACCGAAGGCTGACGTCGGGCGCGCGAGGCCCCTTACATCATTTCGCACAGGTCGAGTGGGACGAGTACGTGGAGCAGGTGTTTGGCATCGTGCGCGTGATGGTCGAGGGCTCGACAATGCGGCTCGAGTTTGTCCGCACCGAGGACGGTGTCGTGAGCGATAGTATCGTCCTGCCGAGCCAGTTCTAACGCTGTTCACGTGTGTCACGTCATTACGTGTATCGTGTATAACTTGAAACTATTTCATTTCAATCCCAAAGTGCTACAGGTACTTCCATGAGAGCGCGCCCACCCTAGTCAGGCCCTGCTGCCCGTCCGCGCGCGCTGGACAACAAAGAGACCCTTGACAACTACCCAAGCAAATACATGATGCCAGCGCCCGAAATGTGCAGTCCCTTCTCTCTGTCGTGCTCAACGCCCGCCGTTTTTTAAAGAACCGTGCAGTTGCGCTTCTTCTTGGTCTTGGTGTTGAGCGCGGCCCGAGTTGCGTTGATGAAAACCTCCTTGACGCCCTCGCCGGACTTGGCGGAGCACTCGAGGTACATGTACGCCGAGATCTTGTTGGCGACGGCCGCACCCTCCTCAGTGCTGACCGGCTTTTGTTTGTTTTTGGCCAGCTCCTCGATGACCTTGGGGTCGTTCCGCAGGTCCTTCTTGCAGCCCACGAGCAGGATGGGCAAACCCTGGCAGAAATGGATGACCTCCGAGATCCACTGTTGGGTCGATCCAGCCGGGCGTAAACCAGGCGGTGGTGTAGGTTGAGCGGGCCGTGCCACGGCGGCAGCAACGCCTTAGACAGGAGCAGCGAACACACCTTCTCCTGGACATTCTCGAGCGAGTCGGGGTTATCTATGGAGAAGCAGACGAGGATGACGTGCGAGTCGGGGTACGACAGTGGCCGCAGGCGGTCGTAGTCTTCCTGACCAGCAGTATCCCACAGCGCCAGCTCCACGTGCTTGTTGTCCACCTCGACGTCGGCGACATAGTTCTCGAACACGGTCGGCACGTAGACCTGCCGCGGAGAAACGGCGAGCAGGAAGTGGGCGCGAAAGCGGCGTGAACGGCGCGTGGGCACGTGCGATTCTTAGGGCGCGACGCGCTGCATACCTCGGGGAACTCGCCCTTGGAGAAGACAATGAGCAGGCAAGTCTTGCCGCACGCACCGTCACCGACGATGACGAGCTTGCGACGGATCTCGGCCATGGCGGCGATTCGGCACACGCAGCAGGTGCGCACAAAGTCGGGCGAGTAGCTGGTTTTGGGTTACGGTGGGCGTACTTGACGATGGAAGCGCAAAGCGAGCAGTACAACAAGTTCGAAAAACGCAGTTTTGGCGAGCACAAGCAAACACCTCGAACTCAAAACGGGCCCCTTGATGGCTAGAACGCTTCGGCGGGGGTGACACGCTGGGTCACTGCGCGATCCGAAGTCGTCCAGCCGCAAGGGCGTCTGGAAACGAGGTGGCGACTCTTCAATGCACGCTCCGCAGCACGCGGTGTGCCGCAAGCGATTGCACAAACTGCAAAACCTACAGGACAGGACGGGCCGAAAGACGGGCAAGAGGCAGAAGGTGCGAGGTTAGCCATGCTGTCCTTGCACAATCGCGGATCGGGTCTGTTCGCGGGCGCCGGCCCGTTCGTTCAAGCAACCGGTTCGCGTGCCGCGTGCACACGACGCCCTCCCCGGACACTCCACAACAAAAACAAACCCGGCCGCTTCCGGCCTGCGACCAGGGGGCTTGAACGTTCCCTGCACGCACACGGCCACAACCAAGTCGACGCATGTGTCCGCAACGGCGTGGCTCGCTCGCAACGGCTTTGGAAAGCGTCTTTCAGACCGCACGGCGCGTGCTTGCCTGTGCGTCCGCTGGCACGCAGTTCGAGCGAAACCGTCGAGCCGCGGCTTTGGCTTTTGCGTCCGCACCACCCCACGAGGCGCCTCGCCATACATCCAGTTGTTCAATGTCACCGCCATCTATGTCTGCGACTTCGTCCTCGTCTATGCATCGAACGCGTCCTCCCGCGCCGCTGCGTGCTGCGTGTCGCGTGCGTTCCGACGGCGTGGTTAACGAACGCATCCGATGCATCGTGCCCGTTTCCGCGTCCGATCGCACATCCAGCGGGACCGTTCGATTCGTCGTGCCCTGCTTCAGGCGGTGCGCGGGAGGCGGCAATGCGCGTAGGCCGCGGTGGCGGGCGCAAAAGCGGGCGCGAGCGCCGGCCGGCATCGGGGACCGCGTACCGAGAAAACGTCGAGCGAAAAAGGCGACGAACACGCGCGTGTGGCAGAAATGTGGCAGAAAAACGGCATAACCGCGGTATAACTGTGGCAGAACGCGAGAGAATGCGGTGGAATTCGGCAGAACACCGGCATAAACTCGGCAGAACAGCGGCAGGATGGCGGAATAATGGTATAACAATGGCAGAATAACGGTAGAATAGGGTGGAATCATGGGGTGGAAGCGAGGCAGAATTGTGGCAGAATGGCGGCAGATCGGCGTCCGAACGCCTAGGGCAGCGGCGGGGTGGAATGGGGTGGAATAGTTTATACGGCGATTGGCTGAGGAAGTGGCAGAATGGGGTGGAACGCGGCAGGACGCCGTCACATTTCCGGGGAACTCGGGCGCATTCCACAGCCGCTGTTGGCAGGCAGACTGCGCATGAAGAGCGGCGCATGGAGTGGGAGCATACTCGACCATACAGCGATGGTTCATATTGTGGCCCGTGGCCTGGCGCTGTCATGCATACGATGGGTGTGCGTTGCGCATGTATTGGTATTTGATATGCTGACGTTAAGAATGGAGTTAATGCCGTGAGCTATTCTGAGTAATCCACTGTCTAGCTTAAGCCTACGGTCCCATAGGGCTACAGGGGCCAGCGCTCCGCGCTGGATCATAACTATGGCGTTTGGGGCTGACACATCCCTGCACATCCGCATGCATCCATGCCTGCACACATGCCGTGTTGGGTGGCCGGCCCGATCCGCGGACTCATCACTAGGCCACGACGGACAACACCACCCGTTGCGCTCTTACGCGTCGATTAAACGGTAACACTCAATGGCTATATGCCCGCATGCGCGCAAATGTAGACGTTCTCCATCGTGAACACATGTAATCATGTATGTCCAGTGTACATGCAATGGTGTATGGTGCGAAACATTATAGCGACATTTGTACGTGCGATAGCTAGCACAAGCAATGCAAACTAACTAAACAATAGTATACGCATATGCTGTAAAACTTGGTAATTAATCTCCTCTACCCTTCGCTCACAGTCGACATCGATCCGGCGCTCCATATGTTCTACTCGAGGCGCTCCTCGTAGATCGGGTTGTCGTACGGCTTGGAGTACTCTTCGTAGAGTGGGTTCTCAAAGGTCGGCTGCTCGCTAAAGTTAACCGGCGCCAGCGCGAGCGGGCCTCGGCCGCGCCCGCGAAGGTAGACGAGCGCGGCGATGGCAGCAGCGGCGACGATGCCGGCGATGACGGTGCCGACGACCCAGCCGGCCGCGGAGCCCGAGTCGTTGGTGGCCTCGGTGACAGAGGAGGACGCGTCGGAGGGTGGTGGGGTCGGGCAGACGTCGAAGGGCGTGCCACACTGCGCGCGGCGGTTAAAGTCGACGCAGGTGCCGGTACTGTTGCACCACACGCAGTAGCGCTGCTGCTGCGCGCCGACACCGAGGTTGCACTCGCCGCAGGTGGTGCGCTGATTGCACTGGAGCTCGATCACGCAGCTCGCGCCGTCGCCGCCGCAGACGCCGCAGCGGTCGATGACCTTGCCCGAGTTGGGCACACCGTCGCAGCCGGTGCAGGTGGAATCGTCCCCGTCGCAGATGCCGCACGCGTCAAACTTGCGGCCTGAGTTGGGCACCCCGTCGCAGCCAAGGCACGTCGTGCCGTCGCCGTTGCACACGCCGCATGCATCGTAGCGGCACACGCCGGAGCAGGTGCGGCCAAAGTAGCCGTCCTGGCAGGTACAGGTGCCGTCGCAGTTGCATGTGCCGCGGCCACTACACGGGCTGCCGTTGATCGAGCCGCACTGTGTGCAGTTGCACGCGGGGCCCCACCAGCCGGGCTGGCAAATGCAGTGGCCGCAGTTGCACGTGCCGTGGCCGGAACAGGTGATGTTCTGGGTGGCCGACGGGCACGGCGCCGTCGAGCACTCGCAAGAGCTGCCGGTCCAGTCGGGTTTGCACTCGCACTGGCCCGTCGCGCACTCGCAAGTGCCGCCGTTGGCGCACTCCTTGGCGCAACCCTGGCACGGCACGCAGAGCGCGGCGCCGGTGACGTTGGCACCGTAGAAGCCGTCGGGGCACGTCGCGTTGCAATAGCCCGTGTGCGCGAGGTAGCCACCGGTCTCCGTGCACTGGGTACACTCGTCGAGCGCCGCGCAGCTGCCGCAGCCGGGTGCGCACGCATCGCAGGTGCCCGTGGCCGCGTTGGCGAACGTGGCGGCGGGGCACGCGGCAACGCATTCGCCAGCCGCGGTCAGGTACGTGCCGGCCGGGCACGACAGGCAGTCGTCTAGCCCGCCGCCATCGCAGGTGGCGCACGCACCCGAGCACGGGTGGCAGGTGCGTTCGGCGTCGGCGTACGCGCCGACACCGCAGTCCTCCACGCAAGTGGTGCCGTCCAGGAAGTGGTCCGCGGCGCAGCCCGTGCACTCAGTCGCGGTGGGCCCGCTGCAAGTGCCGCACGCGCCGTCGCAGGGGTCGCAGACGTTGGTGACGCCATTGGCGTAGCGGCCGTCGGGGCAGGTGGCGACGCAGGTGTGGGTAACGGGGTCGAGCACGGTGGGCGGGTCACACGCGGTGCAGGTTGCGCCGTCGCCGACACACTCGCCGCAGGTGGCCGAGCACGGCATGCACACGTTGTCAGCGGTGCTGTACGTGCCAGACGGGCACGCCTCGACGCAGGCGCCGCCGTCCAGGTACGGCAGGCTCGTGATGGAGGCGTTGCAGCCGGTGCAGGAGGATGCGCTCGCGGCGATGCAGGTGCCGCAGGTCACGTGGCACGGCAGGCACCGCACGCCATTCGAGTAGAAGCCGTCTGGGCAGCCCGGAGCGCAGGCGTCGCCACCCGGCTGGACGAGCAGCGGCGGGTCGCACTGCTCGCAGGTGGCGGCGGCGTGGCAGGTCGCACAGTCCTCGAGGCAAGGCAGGCACTGCGAGCCCGTGAGGAAGTGGTCGCTCGCGCACTGGTCGCACGCCCCGCCGGGCGTGAATTGCACAAACCCGCTGGTGCAGGTGCACGCGCCGTTGCCGGCGATGCTCTGGTTGCAGATGCCGCCGATGCCGCAGTCACACGGCAAGCACGCCGGGCCGTAGTAGTTGGTGGCGCACTGGTCGCAGACGCCGTCGGTGCCGACGGCGAAGCCCGGTGGGCACGTCTCGCCGCAGGAGTGCGTGAGCGTGTTGAGCACCTGGCCATCCGGACAGGCCGTGCAGCGCGCGGCGGTGCCTACGCACGTCGAGCAATTGGCGCTGCAGGGCGCGCAGGTCGCTGTGCCAGTCAGGAAGGAGCCGTCGGGGCACGTTTCGACGCACGTGTTGCCGTTGTACAGGTACGGGTGGTTCGAGCTGGCGCTGCAGGACGAGCAGCCGTTGGCGCCGCCTGTGGTGCAAGTGGCGCACGTCGGGTCGCACGGCTGGCACGCCTGGCCGTCCGAGAAGAAGCCCTGGTCGCAGTTCTCGCGGCAGCGCGTGCCACCCGGCTGGAGCAACAACGGGTCCTGGCAGTCGGTGCACGTGGCCGGGCCGGTGCAAGCGATGCAGCCGGGCAGGCACGGCAGGCACTGGGCGCCGCTGAGGTAGTAGCCCGGCAGACACTCATTGCACGGCGCTGCCGGAGCGGCCTGCGCAAAGCCGGTAACGCACGTGCAGTTGCCGCTGCCGGTGATGCCCTGGTCGCACTGGCCACCGACGCCGCAGTCGCACGCGACGCAGTACGGCCCGTATTGGTTGAGCTGGCACTGCGCGCAGGTTGTGCCGTTCGGGTGGAGGCCGTTCGGGCACGTCGAGCCGCACGTGTGCGAGCCCGGATCGAGCAGCAGGCCCGGCGGGCACGTCTCGCAGTAGCCCGCAGTGCCAACACAAGTGGCGCAGTTGGATGAGCACGGCACGCACTCGTTGGACGGCGCGGCAAAGGTGCCGTTCGGGCACGCCGCAACGCACTCATCGCCCAGCAGATACGGCAGCGACGAGGACGGCACGCAGCCCGTGCAGGCGTTGAAGCCGGCGGCGGTGCACGTCGCGCAAGTGCCGTCACACGGCAGGCAGCGCGTGCCGTCGGAAAAGGTGCCCGCGGGGCAGGTCGGCGCGCACGCGTGGCCGCCCGGCTGGACGACGAGACCCGGCGCGCACTGGTCGCAGTCGGTCGCGTTCGGGCAAGTGTGGCAGCCCTCGAGGCAGGCGTCGCAGTCGACGTCGCCGTTCAGGTAGTAGCCCGGTCGGCACGTGTCGCACGCCGTCACGCCTTCCTCTGCCTGGTAGAAACCCGCGCGGCATGTGCACGCGCCGGTGCCGGCGATGCCGTCGTCACACTCGCCGCCGATGCCGCACTCGCACGGCGTGCAGCCCGGTCCGGCGTGGTCGACCGCGCATTGGTCGCACACGCCGGGGCTCGCCTCGACAAAGCCCGCCGGACAGGTCGGCGCGCATGTCTTGTCGTTGATGCTGAGCACCTGGCCGTCTGGGCAGCTCGTGCAGGTTGTTGCGGCGGTGCGGCAGGTCGCACAGTTGCCGTCGCACGGCGCGCAGGTTGACGTGCCCGGCACGAGGTAGGTGCCGTTCGGGCACGCGCCGACGCAGTGGTCGCCGTGGGTGAATGGCGTGGCCGACGCCGGGTCACACGACGTGCATGTGCCGTCGCCAGCGACGCAGGTGCCGCAGGACGGGTCGCACGGCTCGCAGCGGCGGCCGTCCGAGTAGTAGCCGTCGTTGCAGTTCTCGCGGCACTCGGTGCCGCCTGGCTGGAGCAAGAGCGGCGGCACGCAATCGGTGCACATCTGGCTGTTGGGGCACGCGCCGCAGCCGTCCAGGCACGGCACACACTGCGCGCCGCTCTGGTAGTAGCCGCTGAGGCAGTGGTCGCACGGCCCACCGGGCACTTCCTGGCCAAAGCCGACGCCGCACGTGCAAACGCCCGTGCCGGTGAAGCCCTCGCTGCAGATACCGCCGACGCCGCATGCGCACGGCGTGCAGTAAACACCGTACGTGCCCGGCGGGCACGACGTGCAGTAGGTGCCATTGGGCGCCAGGCCCGCGGGGCAAGTGCCGACGCAGGCGGCCGTCTGCGGCACGAAGAGCTGGCCAGGCGGGCAGGTGACGCACTGGCCCGCGGCGCCGGCGCAGGTAGCGCAGTTGGCGCTGCACGGGTTGCACACGCGGCCCTCGGCCGCGAAGGTGCCGTCAGGGCACGTTTCGACGCAGGTGCCGTTAAGAAGGAGCGGCGCGGCCGCGCCGGCCGGGCACGACGTGCACGCGTCGCTGCCTTGGGTGAAGCAGGTGGCGCAGCTGCCGTCGCAAGGTTGGCACGCGGTGCCGTCCGAGTAGGTGCCGTCAGGGCAGGTGGGCGCGCATGCGCCACCGCCCGGCTGGACGACGAGGCTGCCGCTGCACTCGGTGCAGTGCTGCGGGTCGGCGCAGGTGGCGCAGTTGGCGGGACAGGGCAGGCACTCGGAGCCGTTGCGGACGTAGCCCGTCTCGCAGTCATTACACGCGGCGCCCGGCGCGGTCTGCGCAAAGTGCGGGTTGCAATTGCACGCGCCCGTGTTGGCGATGCCGTCGGCGCAGGTGCCGCCGGGCCCGCAGTTGCATGGCTGGCAGGTCGGGCCGTAGTAGCCGGGGGCGCACTGGTTGCACACGCCCGGGGTGGTGCCGACCACAAAGCCCGCGGGGCAGGACGGGCCGCACTGGTTCGTGAGGGTATTGAGCACCTGGCCAGGCGGGCACGACGTGCACTGCGTCGCCGTGCCCGTGCACGTGTAGCAGTTGCTGCCGCACGGCTGGCAGGTGGAGCCGACCTTGTAGGTGCCCGACGGGCACGTGCCAACGCAGCTCGTGCCGTTGAGCAGCGGCGTGGGTGAGGTAGCGCTGCAGCCAGTACAGCCCGTGGACCCGATGCAGGTCCCGCAGGTCGCTTGGCACGGCTGGCAAGCGGTGCCGTCCGAGTAGTAGCCGTTTGGACACGAACCGCCGCAGGCGGTCTCGCCCGGCTGAACGACGAGGCCCGGGTTGCACTCCTCGCAGGTCTGGCCGTTCCAGCACACCGCGCAGCCGGGCAGGCACGGCAAGCACGACGTGCCACTCAGGTAGTAGCCGGCCTGGCACTCGTCGCAAGCGGCGCCGGGGCTCTCCTGGGTGAAGCCGGTGCGGCACGAGCACGCGCCTGTGCCGGCGATGCCCTGGTCGCAGATGCCGCCGATGCCGCACTGGCACTCGAGGCAGTTAGGCCCGTACTGGTTGGGCTTGCTACATTGAGTGCACACGTTGCCGTGCTGGTCGTAGCCGTCTGGACACTCGGAAACGCACGTGCTCGTGTTGAGAGCCAGCAGCAGAGGCGGCGCGCACGACGTGCAGTTGGCTGCTGAGCCTGCGCAGGTCTGGCAGTTGGTGCTGCACGGCGTGCACACGTTGCCCCACGCCGGGTAGCTGCCGTCAGGGCACACCGGCACACACGTGCTGCCGTCCAGGTAGGGCACGCCCGAGGCCTGGTCGCACGACGAGCACGCGTTGGGCCCGGCATTGAAGCAGCGATCGCAAGTGCCGTCGCACGCTTGGCAGCTCACGCCGTTGGAGTAGTAGCCGGACGGGCAGTCAGGGCTGCACGTCGCGCCGTCCGGCTGGACGAGTAATGTGCCAGTGCAGTCGGTGCAAGTGCCCGGCGTTGCACAGGTTGTGCAGTTGGCCGAGCACGGCGCGCACGTCGTGCCCACGAGCACATAGCCCGGCAGGCACGAGTCGCAGGCGCCGCCCGGCGTCGTCTGCGCAAAGCCCGTGGCGCATGTGCACGCCCCGTTGCCGGTGATGCCATCGCTGCAGGTGCCGCCGATGCCGCACTCGCAAGGCTTGCAGGTTGGGCCATAGTAGCCCGCGGCACACTGGTCGCAGACGCCCGGCGCGCTGCCGACGACAAAGCCGGCCGGGCACGCCGAGTTGCACTGGTTGGTCAAGATGTTGAGTACCGTGCCCGGTGGACATGTCGTGCACTGCGTCGCCGAGCCCGTGCAGGTGGCGCAGTTGGGGTCGCACGGCTGGCAGGTGCTGCCGACGCGGTACGTGCCCGGGGGGCAGGTGCTCACGCAATTGGTGCCGTTGAGCAGCGGCGTCGCCGAGGTGGCGCTGCAGCCAGTGCAGCCCATGGGCCCGTTGCAGGTACCGCAAGTTGGCTGGCACTGCTGGCACGCGGTGCCGTCCGAGTAGTAACCGTTCGGGCACGAGCTACCGCAAGCAGTGCTGCCCGGCTGCACCACGAGGCCTGGTGTGCATTGGTCGCAGGTGGCGGCGCTGGGGCATATGGCGCATCCCGACAGGCACGGCACGCACGCAGTGCCGTTGAGGAAGTAGCCGAAATGGCACTCGTTGCACGCGGCGCCGGCGCTCGGCTGGCTAAAGCCCGAGCGGCACGTGCACGCGCCCGTGCCCGTGAAGCCGTCATTGCACACGCCGCCGATCCCGCACGCGCACGGCGTGCAGTGGACACCGTACGTGCCCGGCGGGCATGACGTGCAGTAGGTGCCGTTGGGTGCCAGGCCCGCGGGACAAGTGCCGACACAGGTGGCCGTCTGCGGTACGAAGAGTCGGCCCGGCGGGCAAGTAACGCAAGTGGTGGCGTTGTGCGTGCATGTCGCGCAGTTGCTCGAACACGGCACGCACACGCTGGCTGACGTGGCGTAGTAGCCCGTCGGGCAGCCGGCGACGCAGGTGCCATTGTACAGGTAGGGCGCCACGCTGCCCGGCGGACAGCTCGTGCACGACGACGCACTGGCTGAGATGCATGTCTGGCAGGTCGTGTGGCACGGCTGGCACTGGGCACCGTTCGAATAGTAGCCCGCGGGGCAACTGCTGCTGCAATTGGCGGCGCCGGGCTGCAGGACGAGAGGTGACGTGCACTGGCCGCATGACACCGTGTTGGTGCAGACCGCGCAGCCGGGCAGGCACGGCGTGCACGTGGTGCCGTTCAGGTAGTAACCGCTCGAGCACGTGTTGCATGGCCCGGCGGCGACGGGTTGCGTGAAGCCCGGCCGGCAAGTGCACGCACCCGTGCCTGTGATACCCTCGCTGCATACGCCTCCGATGCCGCAGTTGCACGGCTGGCACGTCGGTCCATAGTGACCCGCCGCGCACTGTTCGCAGACGCCGGGCGTCGTTCCGATGACAAAGCCGGCGGGACAGGTTGGGTTGCACTTGTTGGTGAGGATGTTGAGCACCGTGCCGGGCGGGCACGACGTGCATTGTGCCGCCGACGACGTGCAGGTGGCGCAGTTGGTATCGCAGGGGCGGCACATCGAGCCGACTTGGTAGGTGCCTGGCGGGCACGTGCCCACGCAGGTGGTGCCGTTGAGCAGCGGCGTGCCCGAACCAATTGGGCAGCTCGCGCAGCCGTTGGCGTTGGTGCAGGTCGCGCACGGCGGCGTGCACGTCGGGCAGGCCGTGCCGTCGCTGTAATAACCGCTCGGGCAGGTCGGGCTGCACGCTGTGCCGCCAGGCTGGACCAGAAGGCCAGGCGTGCACTGCTCGCAGGTCTCGGAGTTAGTGCAGATCGCGCAGCCGCCCAGGCATGGTACGCAGGTTGTGCCGTCCAGATAGTAGCCGGAGCGGCACTCGTTGCAGGCCGCGCCAGCGCTCGGCTGCGCAAAACCAGTTCGGCACGTGCACGCGCCTGTGCCGTTGATGCCCTGGTCGCAGATACCGCCGATGCCGCAGGTGCAGTCGTAGCAGTAAGGCCCGTACTGGCCGAGTGGGCACTGGCCGCACGACGTGCCATTCGGGAAAAGCATCTCGGGGCAGGTCGACACGCAGTTGTTCTGCAGCGGGTTGAACAACAGCGGCGGTTGGCACGTCGTGCAGTTGGTGGTGGTGCCGACGCACGTGGCGCAGTTGGTGTTGCAGGTCAGGCACCGGTTGTCCGCGGTGCGGTACGTGCCCGGTGGGCACGCGCCGACGCATGTGCTGCCATACAGATAGGGCAACGCCGAGTCAGCGTCGCAGCCCGTGCATGCGTTCGAGCCCGCGGCGAAGCAGTCCTCGCAGGTCGAGTCGCATGGCAGGCACTGCGCGCCGTTCGAATAGTAACCCGTGGGGCAGCCCGGCAGGCACGCACCGCCACCCGGCTGGACCACGAGCGGCGGTTGGCATTGCGTGCACGTCGTGGCGCTCGTGCAGGTAGTGCAGTTGGCGGGGCAGGGCACGCACGTCGTGCCGATCAGCACGTAGCCCGACCGGCACGTGTTGCATGGCCCGCCGGGCGTTGCCTGGAAGAAGCCCGGCGCACATGTGCAGGCTCCCGTGCCCA
>Ga0180215_1004739_pt1 | contig 11907 bp, 13 predicted proteins | sample eDN3rd37CBELigBY_FD_128871 | JGI IMG/M metagenome (GOLD analysis project Ga0180215, IMG submission 128871) | Enriched backyard soil microbial communities from Emeryville, California, USA - eDNA 3rd pass 37_C BE-Lig BY (version 2) (version 2) | ecosystem: Environmental > Terrestrial > Soil >...
ATATAGTAATTAAGTTTTAATGATCTCTGCAAATCATAATTTTAATAGCTTTACAGTAAAAAATTAAATTTATAGGATGGACATTTTTTCAAATTTAAGTGTTATCCCCCATGGACAAGCGCCCTTTTTTCTCAGTATAGGATAGTAGTTTAAGCATGTCCAAATTTTAAACATAACATGTCTACGTAAGGGTTCCCTTGCTAAATGACTTTAAAGGGGGGATATCATCATGGTAGAACCATTAACGGTGTTAATTGTCATTCTTTTAGCCGTTGTATTACTTTTGGCAAGCATTCTTGTACCTTCAGCAGAAGGTGCCATCGTGGAGGCAATTTGCAGCCTTTTGGGATGCTCTGCAAATGACGCTTAAAGAAAAATTACAGAAACCCTGGTATATTTCCAGGGTTTTTCGTATGAAAAAATAAAATCTTTTAATCCTGTATGTTTGTCCATTCCAAATATACTGCAGTTTCATAGAATAGTGAGTGAAAACGAAGAAGGACGGGATAAAAATGGAGGAAAATAAACCAGAACAGCAGAATTCATCTGAAAAACCGGCAAGCAATAAGAATCGGTATAATTCCGAGGCTGTAGAAAAACTGGCAGCAAATTTACTGAAGGATGAAAATAATATCAATTTCGGATCTTTATTTAAAATGGCCAATAAGATATTGAAGGATGATTCCCTAATGGGACTGGTCGGGGAAATCTCTCAAAAGCCGCCTGAAGATAAAGATGGAGCAGCTATCGAAGAGATTCCAAACATCGAAAATAGAGAACTTGTTTCCTTGCAAAAAGAAATGGAGGCAATAAGATCCGAATTAAAAACAACTCGAAAAGAGGTAGCTGAATTAAAGAAACAAAACGCTTCCCTTTTAAGCCTATATTTAAAAGTACTTAATGCAGCAAACAATGATTTTAAAAAAGGTATTGGGCTTATATCAGGATTAAGCAAATTATTAAAATAGAGACTTAAGGCATTACTTTTACGGGTAATGCTTTTTTTATGGCACAAAACTAGACCGGCATGCTATAAAACCTTAGGATAGAAAGAAAAACGATGGAAAGATGGTGTCCCAATTGGAAGAAAAAACAGGAAGGATTGCTCAGCAGCAGCTTGATGCTTATAACCGGCAGAACATTGATGAATTTTTAGCAGTATATAGTGATGATGTAACAGTTATGACATTCCCTGGGGACGAGGTTATGTATAAAGGAAAAGAAAAAATGAGGGAGAGGTACAGCCAGCTTTTTAAAAACAATCCAAATCAGCATGCTGAGCTGATTTCCAGAATGGCAAAAGGAAATATAGTTATTGATTATGAATATGTTACTGGAAGGGCAAACGGTCAGTCTATTTATGCAATAGCAATGTATGAAATTGAAGAAGATAAAATTCAAAAAGTCTGGTTTGTAAAATAAAATAGTGTTAATTAAAAAATTTCGTATTCCGATTAAAAAAGTATTGTGCTATGCAGGAAAATCATTGATAATTTTTAAAAGATAGAGTGATACTCATCTATACATTTTCTGATGAGGGGGAGTACATTGAAAATTCGTGTATCTGCTGTGCAGTATCATCTGCACACCATTCGTTCGTTTGAAGAGTTTGCCGGGCAATGTGAGCATTACATTAAAACTGCACAGGAGTTCGGATCGGAGTTTGTCTTATTTCCTGAATTTTTTACCACACAGCTTTTGTCCATTGGAAGCGAGCAGGGAACAAGTCTGACGATAAATGAATTGCCTGGTTTTACAGAACAGTATAAAATGCTATTTTCCAATTTTGCTAAAGATACAAAAATGCATATTATTGGCGGTACACACGTTATTAACAGAGATGGCCGCCTTTATAATGTGGCTCATTTATTTTATCCGGATGGGCGGATTGAAGAGCAGGCTAAACTGCATATCACTCCTACTGAAGTCCATGAGTGGAATATGTCACCTGGCGAAGGCCTCCGTGTATTTGATACAGATAAAGGCAGAATAGCCATCCTGACATGCTATGATATTGAGTTTCCGGAAATCGTCCGTATGGCAAAAGCAAAAGGAGCAGATGTTATTTTCTGTCCTTCCTGTACGGACGACCGGCATGGTTTCCACCGTGTCCGCTATACAAGCCATGCAAGAGCTATTGAGAATCAGGTATATGTTGTGGTCACAGGAACAATTGGTTCCCTGCCTACTGTCGACTTTATGCGTGCCAATTTCGGCCAGGCAGCTGTCATTACACCGAATGATATTCCATTTCCGCCAAAAGGGATTATGGTGGAAGGCGAGTTGAATGACGATATGATTGTGACTGCCGACCTTGACCTTAGCCTTTTATATGAAGTCCGAGAACGCGGCTCTGTTACGACTTGGCGCGACCGCAGAACGGATTTGTATGTCGACTGGGAAAAAGAAAATATCGAAGGATGAAAAATGGCATATAGAAGCGAATTTTATGTGTTTGATGGGGATAAGCCGGTGCCTGCTGTAATCAGGAATTATACTAAAGCGGATTTTGATCAATTAATTGACATTCAGGCTGAATGCTTTCCGCCCCCTTTTCCTTCAGATTTATGGTGGAATAAGGAGCAATTAACTAACCATGTGGAGCTCTTTCAGGATGGTGCACTTTGCATCGAGATTGAAGGAGTATTAGCAGGGTCTTTAACTGGGCTGATTGTTGATTTTGATCCTTCCCACCCGGAGCATACATGGGAAGAAATAACCGACAGCGGCTATATTCGCAATCATAATCCTCAAGGCAAAACATTATATATTGTTGATATAAGTGTCCGACCCAAGTTCCGAAAACTTGGGCTGGGCAAATTAATGATGCAGGCTATGTATCAGGTTGTCATTAGATTAGGTCTCGATCGCTTGCTTGGAGGGGGGCGGATGCCTGGCTACCATAAATTCGCCCATGAATTGACTGCCCAGGAATATCTTCAGCAATTGATCGATGGGAAGAAGAAAGATCCGGTTATCACATTTTTGCTGAGGTGCGGCCGAACTCCGCTTACTGTTGCAGAAAATTATTTAGAAGATGAGGAGTCACTTAATTACGGTGCCTTAATGGAGTGGAACAATCCATTTAAGGTATAAGCGGCAAAGGAGATAGTACATTGGAATATATCAGAATTACGAGTATTCATGATCCTCTTTTTGTTAAAATGCATGAGTTGATGAAAGAAGTCTTTCCTCCTGAAGAAGTACTTGAGTTTGAATTGTGGAAGGAACCTCTTGAAGATTCTGGAATTCGTGTGTTTGCGGCTGTTCATGAAGGTGATGTGGTCGGTGCTACCGAATATCGCTACTATCCGCAATGGAATATTGCCATGACTGATTTTACCATCATTGGCCGTCAGGGCCTAAGCCTTGGCCGTTTCCTTGCACGAAATCGATCCAAGGATCTTGACGAGCTTGCCGGCCAAAACGGTAAAGAGCTATTTGGCATGTTTGCAGAAATTTATGATCCTTATGGAATTGAAGACCATGAATTTGGCGGTGCCAAGCCAATGAACCCATTCGTCCGCCGGGAGGTTTTGTCTCATATGGGCTATAAGAAGCTTGATTTCCCATATCTTCATCCTTCTTGGAAAAATGATGGGGAAGCAGTTAAGGGACTTGATTTTTGCTTCATGCCAGCAGATGAAGAAATCACAGAGATTCCTTCTGGCTTGGTTATTAATTTCCTTTCAGAATATTACGCTGTTCTATCGGCTAAACCGCAGGAGTGGTATGGAATGATTGAACAGCTGAAAGAAAAAGAGAAAATATCCCTGCTTCCTTTATAATCAGCAGAAAGCCCTTGCCTCAAGGGCTTTTTTGCATTCAATGTTTAACGGACATACTAAAAAGGTAAAGAATATAAAGTAATGTTCAAACCGAAAAGAGGGATCCTTTCATGGCATTGAAAAGATTAATAAAAGCAGTCATTGTAAAAAACGGTGCTTCATTAGTGAAAAAATATGTTGTTCCGGCTGTAAAAAGAAAGCTGAAAAGCAGGAGATAAATTTATTCAGGCATCTTCCATTGGAAGGTGTTTTCTTTTTTGGGGGGGCAAAAGAAATACGCAAAGACTGGTTCAATTAGTGTAAATATCATCTTCCATTATGTTCACTAGTTATATAGGATGGAAGAGAATCAGTCATATATTGTAGAAAATATAGGAAAATTTTCTGATATTAAAAATTCTGAATTTTCTTTAATATAAAAAATGCAGTATTTCGGGACACTTAAACTTAGCGTACCGACTACATAGCTAAATTATATTAGGGGGAATAAATTTGAAGAAGAAAATCTTAATTAAAACTGCTTTAGCCGGAGCTCTTGTCCTATCCGCTGGTGGCCCAACAGCATTTGCACATGATGAATTCAGCGGAGGTATTGAAAAAGGTGATAGTCTGGCAGGTGTTGAATTAGCTGTTCCATTGCTTGATGGCAGCAAAAATACAGGTAATCTTCAAGAAGTAGCGTCTGTTCCACTAAAAGAAGTAAAAGAGGGAGTACAAAATTCATCGGGTGATGTTTATGCGCATAAAGGCTTTTCCTATGTAGGCACACATACCAAAAATGGGGGTGAAGGCGGAGTGCGTGTATTTGATATGAAAAAGCCTTCAAATCCAGTAGAAGTGTCGTCATTTGCTCATATTCCAGGGACATGGCAGGAAAAAGTAATTGTAAAAACTGTTAATACGAAGCACTTTAAAGGTGATTTGGCTGCAGTCAGCGTTCAAAAGGTAGATCGAACCAACCCAAATGCAAAAGGAGGATTTGTATTATACGATGTAACAAACCCTCGGGAACCAAAGGAATTGGGATTTTGGGAAGATACATCGGGGGCACGGGGAACACATGAACTTTACCTAACCGTTCAAGGAAATAATGTTTATGTGCTGACTGCAAATTGCTATGCAGATCTGTATTCTCATGGTGATAAAATGGATGTTAATATTGTAGACGTTACTAATCCCTCAACGCCTGAAACAATTTATGAATTTAATCCGCGCAATTATATATCTGAAGTGAACGATGATAATTATGATGGATATAATTGGACTGATGAAGACGGAATTCAAAGGGCAGCGTTTGCTCATAGCGTCAAAACAGATGGAACTGGGAAAACAGCTTTCCTTTCGTACTGGGATTTAGGAACAATCATACTTGATATTAGCGATGCCAAAAATCCAGTTTATCTGGGCAGGACGGATTTCGCCAATGATGTTCAGGGAGCCGCCCATTCGATGGATTTAGCTAAAGGAGGAAATGTCCTTATAGAGACAAGGGAGGTATTTGGTCCAACCAGAGAGGGCTTTGAGAGTGCCTATGGCTACACAATGATTTATGATATCAAAGATAAGACAGATCCAAAGCTTCTAAGCACTTTTAGAACCGACTTCACTGAGAAGATTCCTGGAGGAGCGACGGTCCATGATCCAAAGGTTCAGGGGAACACATTGTATCTCTCACATTATGCAGGGGGTGTAAGGACAGTTGATATTACAGACCCGTCGAATCCGGAAGAAATTGGTGTCTATATTCCAAGCAAATCTAACATTTGGGGTGTATTCGTAGATCGCAATTATGTACTTGCATCCGATATGGGATCTGGATTGAAAGTCCTGCAGAAAAACGGCAGCCAATAATAATTAAAAAACAGGAGTCCCCGAAGAAGGCTCCTGTTTTTTGATATCTCCTAAAAAAGGACGGTTATAATGATAAACTTTTGACCTGACAAGAAGCAGGTTTTGTGAAACTACAGAGTTATTTTTGAGTTTTCAGCTTTCATTTTTCTCGGCCAAACAGTATAGCTGAAGCTGATGGCAAAATCGATTGCAAGAACCAATGTCCATATTCCTGCTAATCCTTTGAGACTCTCCGTTTGCTGGGGATTGTCAATAAAAAGGATCATAGCCATTAATAAAACCAAACCAATTATCCATGCGAGAAGATGCCTATACCATCCGTTTCTCTCTCTCCTTGCATGTTCTTTGCCGTATTTTGCTGGCTTTTCAGGTTTTGGTCCATTTCCGAACTTAAAGGCAAATCTTTCGTCTGCCCATTGAATCATAGGTTTTCCATAGGCTAGGGTTACGCCAATATAAATTGCTGCAAAGCCATGGAAAATGGTTGCCTCTGTTCCACTGTGCAAATCAATGGTCGTTGCTGCAATTAGAATTAAATCAATTAGCGGGGTACAAAGCAGAAGGAAACCACCTAATGATTTTTTCTTTACTATATATCTTGCTGTTAAACCTGCAGCAACAAAAATCCAAAAACCAATTTCACATGCGATAATTAGCCAGCCAATCAGATTTTCCACATCCCTTTTTAACACAGTTGTACTATAAAAATATTGTAATACAACTGTGTTAAAAAAGCAATAGGTGGTATAATATAATTATGCCAAAAAAAGTTAACCATGAAGAGCAAAAGCATATTTTAGGAAAAGCAGCATGGCGGGTGATTAAAAAAGAGGGCATTGAAGGTGCTTCTGTTCGTAAAGTTGCGGAGGAAGCAGGTCTATCTGCTGGGTCTTTGCGCCATTATTTTTCAAATCAAAATGAACTGTTGGCGTATTCAATGAACTTAGTATCAGAAAGGGTGAAAACACGAATTCAGAATGCGGCTTTTACAGATGATCATTTCGAAAATATGATTCTCGTGCTGGGGGAATTACTTCCTCTAGATGAAGAACGGCGATTGGAAATGGAAGTCTGGATAGCATTTAATATAAAGGCTTTAGTAGACCCGCATCTTTCTGAACTTAGCAGCCGTGTATACGAAGAAATGAAGACAGGCATCAGAAACATCATTGAGGGACTAGTTAAATTAGGACTGTCCGGAACTGAAATGAAAATTGAGGAAGAAGCAGGTCGTCTGCATGCCCTTATTGATGGCCTCGCCCTCCATGCAGTAATGAAACCAGATCAATTTAATGAAGAAAAAATGAAAGCGATTCTTAGAAATCATTTGTTGTCATTGCTGGAAAAATAAATGTGTTAAAGGCGGCTGAATTTACAGCCGTTTTTTTTGTGTCCATTAAAATCTATTTTTGTTAGAATGCCTGGAGTTATCTGCCAATATCATTAACTAAACGTTTAACTTTTTCTTGCAAGGGTAGTGAAAACCTAAGAAACCGATTCATTGAAAGGATGATTGAGTTGCCAGCATCTCTCAATATAAAGATAAATGGTATAGAAATGAAGGCAAAGCAGGATCAAACCGTTTTGCAATTATTAAACGATAGTTCGATTGAAATTCCTCAGGTTTGCTTCCATCCGAGCCTTGGAGCAATAGAGACCTGTGATACCTGCATTGTTTCTGTCAATGGAGAACTTGTACGTTCGTGCTCCACAAAAATTAAAGATGGAGACGTAATTGATACTGTGGATCCTGATGTAAAACAGGCGCAGACCATTGCCATGGATAAGATTCTCTTTAATCATGAATTGTATTGTACGGTTTGTGATTATAACAACGGGGGATGTGAAATACATAATACGGTTAAGGCGATGAAAATCAATCACCAAAGCATCCCGTTTGATCAAAAACCTTATGAAAAGGATGAATCTCATCCATTTTACAGATACGATCCCGATCAGTGCATTCTTTGCGGAAGATGTGTGGAAGCCTGTCAGGACGTCCAGGTTACTGAAACCCTTACCATTGATTGGGAGCGGGAGAGACCAAGGGTTATCTGGGATAACGATGTGCCCATTAACGAGTCCTCCTGCGTATCCTGTGGACACTGTTCTACGGTTTGTCCATGTAATGCCATGATGGAAAAAGGAATGGAGGGGGAAGCCGGATTTCTGACTGGAATTGCCAAAGACACTCTTCGTCCAATGATTGAAATCACTAAAAATGTTGAAACAGGATATGGGTCCATTCTGGCTATATCTGATATGGAAGCAGCTATGCGGGAAGAGAAAATTAAAAAGACCAAAACAGTCTGTACATATTGCGGTGTCGGCTGCAGCTTTGATGTATGGACAAAGGGCCGTGAAATACTGAAGGTGGAGCCTCAGGCAGAAGCACCTGCCAATGGAATTTCTACATGTGTAAAAGGGAAATTTGGCTGGGACTTTGTGAATAGTGAGGAACGATTAACCAAGCCGCTAATCAGGGAAGGCGATTCATTCCGTGAAGCAGAATGGGACGAAGCATTGGAACTGATTACACGAAAATTCTCGGAAATTAAAGAACAGCATGGCCCAGATGCATTGAGCTTTATTACATCATCTAAATGTACCAATGAGGAATCGTATTTAATGCAGAAACTTGGCAGGGCAGTCATAGGGACAAATAATATCGATAACTGTTCAAGATATTGCCAGACCCCTGCAACTGTAGGGTTATTTCGAACTGTGGGATATGGGGGGGATGCTGGTTCAATCGAAGATATTAAAAACTCTGAATTAGTGCTGATTATTGGTTCCAATACGTCTGAATCCCATCCGGTTCTTTCTACCAGGGTGAAACGATCCCAGAAGCTTAACGGCCAAAAAGTAATTGTGGCTGACTTAAGGGAACATGAAATGGCAGAGCGGTCTGATCTGTTTGTGCGTCCTCGTGCAGGTACGGATATGGTCTGGCTTTCTGCCATTACCAAATACATTATCGACCAGGGATGGGCGGATGAGAAGTTTCTGCAGGAAAAAGTAAATGGACTTGAAGAATTTGTATCAAACCTGGAGAAATATACGCTGGAATTTGCAGAAGAAACGACCGGGATTTCCAAAGACAATTTAATCAAAATGGCGAAAATGATTCATGAAGCCAATAGTGTTTCCGCTTTATGGGCAATGGGTGTCACACAGCATCTTGGAGGCAGTGATACAAGTACAGCCATATCAAATCTGCTTCTTGTAACAGGAAATTACGCTAAACCTGGTGCAGGTGCGTATCCTTTAAGGGGCCACAACAATGTGCAGGGGGCAGGTGATTTTGGAAGCAGCCCCGATAATTTGCCTGGGTATCAGAAGGTTTCAGACCCTGATGTGAGAAAGAAGTTTGAAGATGCATGGGGAGTAAAGCTTCCGGAAAAGGCCGGACTGAATAATCACGAAATGGTAGAAGGGATTCATGAAGGCCAGCTGAAAGCGATGTATCTGAAGGGTGAAGATATGGGACTTGTGGATTCAAATATTAATTATGTGCAGGCTGCTTTTGAGAAGCTTGATTTCTTTGTGGTACAGGACATTTTCCTTTCCCGTACAGCTGAGTTTGCGGATGTGGTGCTTCCTGCAAGTCCAAGTTTGGAAAAGGAAGGAACATTTACTAACACAGAGAGGAGAATTCAGCGTCTTTACCAGGCGTTCGAGCCGCTTGGGGATTCGAAGCCGGATTGGCAGATTATCATTGAAGTTGCAAATCGGCTGGGAGCAGGCTGGACATATACGCACCCAAGCGAAGTAATGGACGAGGCAGCTGGACTTATGCCATTATACGCAGGAGTTACTTATGATAGATTGGAAGGATACAATAGTCTGCAATGGCCAGTGGCTGAAGATGGAACGGACAGTCCTCTCCTCTATACGGAAGGCTTTCCTTTCCCGGATGGCAAGGCAAGACTTTTTCCGGTAGATTGGACTCCTGCTCTTGAATACCCAATGGAATATGATATTCATGTCAATAATGGGCGTCTTCTGGAGCACTTCCATGAAGGTAATATGACCTACAAGTCAAAAGGAATCAGCTTGAAAACACCGGAAGTTTTCCTGGAGGTATCACCTGAACTAGCCGAAGAACGAGGGTTGAAGGATGGTACACTTGTTCGTTTGACATCGCCATATGGCAATGTGAAAGTAAAGTGCCATATAACGGATAGGGTTAAAGGAAAGGAAGTTTACCTTCCTATGAATGATAGGGGCGAAGCCGCCATAAATTTATTAACAAGCAGCTATGCCGACAAGGATACCGATACACCGGCATATAAGGAAACGAAGGTAAAGCTTGAAATCCTGAGTGAAGAAGGAAGCAACCCGCTTCCAAGAATTAATCACCGCTATGGCAATCCGCAGCCGCAGATAGGTGTAAACGTGCAAAAGAAATGGGCAAGAAAAGATTATATTTTCCCGGGAGAAATGGTGAAAAAGGAGCGAAAGCAGCATGGCTAAAGCGATTAATAACATCAAGCGTTTTGAATTAAGCCCAGAGGATAAACGCAAAAAGGACCTGGAAGAAGTGGAGAATGCCCTGATAGATAATAAGGATTCCATTCTTGAGCTACTGACAGCAGTAGGACATATGCATGATCGGGGAATTCTTTCATTATTAAATGGCTTATTTGGACAGGGAGATAAAGTATTGAATGTCCTTGTTAAAGCAGTGGATAAACCGGAAGCTACCAATACAATCAAAAACCTGCTTCTCATGGTTGGAACTCTTGGCACCATTAATGTTCAGCAGCTTGAACCCTTGCTGTTAAAATTAAATTCCGGTATTGCCAGGGTGGCGGAACATAAAGAAACGGATGAAAAAACAAGCTACTTTGAACTGGTAAAGGCATTAAAAGATCCAGAAGTCAATCGTGCGGTTACACTTCTGATTACTTTCCTAAAAGGGATGGGAGAAGATACAAGCGCCATGGAAAGGAACACCCAGCTTCCAGAAGACCAGAAAATACACAAAATGGAGAAAAACGAAAGAGATGTCCCTCCTAACAAAAGAGAATGACAACAAGCCGGTGACCCCATTTAAGGTCACTGGTTTTTTATTGGAAATGATAAAATCAGGCAAATAGCCTTAAATATTGTCAATATTCTCTTTAATATCAATTTAATAGCAAAATTTTTGTGGAAAAATGGAAAATCATGTACTAGAATGGCAATATAGGAAAGTTTATTAATTTGCCACCCAATACATACATCATTTGCGAAGTATAAGAAAGAGGGTAATAAAGTGGGCATTATAAATGAAGATAGTTTCATTGAAACAGTCCACATGAAAGGCTTGCAAATCTCCCTGATTGCTTCGGGGGACGGGACAGAGGTTATTTATCATAAGCTTGAACCTGATGCCAGGTGGGGACTGGAACCGTTAGAAGGCGGTGAAACGCTAGAATATCTTCATTTGCTTTCAGGTAAACTTCTTTTAAAAGATTCTAATGGGGAAAAAACATTCAGAGCTGGTGATTCGTTTCAAAGATGCCCAGTAACTGAACATCATATTTTTCAATCAATAGGTCAATCTGAATTTTTATATGTAACATCTAATCCAGTTTTTCACTACTATAGCAGAGTGACAAATGAATTAAGAGATTTGGTCATATCAATCGAAGAGAAAGATGGATATACAAGCGATCATTGCGATAGAATTACAAAAATGTCAATGCTCATGGCAGACGCACTTGATTTAAATTCCCGGCAAATTTTAAAACTTAATCTTGCTGCATTTTTGCATGACATAGGAAAAGTGAAGGTGCCAGTAGAGATTCTTCAAAAACCAGGTAAATTAACCTCTGATGAGTGGGAATTAATGAAGCAGCATTCTACGTTTGGAAGAGAAATACTGCAAGAGACAGGTTTGCCGAGTTTAATAGAAGCAGGCGAAGTGGTGGAGCAGCATCATGAAAGATATGATGGCACTGGATATCCCAAAGGACTTAAAGGGGATGAAATTGCAATAGAAGCAGCAATTATTTCTGTTGTAGACTCATTTGATGCCATGACTACTGATCGGGTTTACCAGAAAGGCAGAAGCGTACTTGAAGCAATAGATGAACTTAGAAAAAATCGGGGAACCATGTACAATCCAGATATCGTTGATACATTTTTTAAAATAAAAGACAAATTAGTAAAAATGTAAGGGGGAACAAAAATGAAGAAAACAGCATTTGTTCTAGTAAGTTTGATGTTATTGTTTGTATTCAACGCAAAGACATCAGAGGCAGCATATTTACCTGAATAT
>Ga0180215_1004740_pt1 | contig 11904 bp, 9 predicted proteins | sample eDN3rd37CBELigBY_FD_128871 | JGI IMG/M metagenome (GOLD analysis project Ga0180215, IMG submission 128871) | Enriched backyard soil microbial communities from Emeryville, California, USA - eDNA 3rd pass 37_C BE-Lig BY (version 2) (version 2) | ecosystem: Environmental > Terrestrial > Soil >...
GCCCGCCCGCCACCACGGCGGAGCCGTCACGCGAATCGCGCTCGCCGCGCATGCTGCCCGCCCGCCACCACGGCGGAGCCGTCACGCGAATCGCGCCCGCCGCATGCTGCCCGCCCGCCACCATGACAGTAGCCGCAGGTTTACGGTATACTAGATCATATACGTAGAATCTCGGGCGATCCCTCCTGCTACTAGTATTCCCAGAGGTGAGAACATCATGGCGCGTGAACGCAAGTTTACACAAGAAGAGCTGTACCAAGCGACGAAGCAACTCCTATTAGAGCACGGATACGAGGGCTATACGTTTACCCTATTAGCGAACCAGTTAAACATATCCAGAGCGGCAATCTATAAGTATTACGATAACAAGGATGAGCTTCTAAGCGAGTACATGGTATACGAATTAGATGCTTTCTTACGTCAACTGCATGAGATCAGTAAAGTCGAGACGTTCACTGGTCAGTTCGATGCGTTGTTTGCTGTTCTCTTCAACGATATGAGTCTGTACCAGCTACGCGATATGGGGATGCAGATCGTGAATGTGAATAAGAAAGTGGCGGCGAATAAACGGAAGATTAGTGAGCTTCATACGAGGCTATATACCTCTCTCCAACAGTTCGTCGATCAGGGTAAGCAGGAACAGAAGATCAGGGATGATATTCCTAGCACGATGGTATTAGGCATGATCTTTCAGACGGTGAATATCCCGAATACGGAAGGCCTCCAACAGCAAGCATGGGTGAAGAAATTGAAGGAGGTCATCTGTCACGGAATCTTCACCACTTCATAATTGACACCGCCGTAACTTTCCAGACATAATGAATAAGCGGCCTAACCTCCGTGATATTTATCACTAAAGTTACGCGAGTGTCACTTTATGTAGAAAGGAATAGATCGATGAACAAATGGTTGCAAAGTATAACAGATCGAGTCTCCACGAAGAGAGGGATGTGGGTCACCTTAGTCGTCTGGCTACTCGTCATGGTAGTGCTAACGGTAGCCGTTCCGAATGTACGTGAATATCAAGTGACGTCTATAGATTCTCTGCCAGATGATATGCAGTCGGTCGTGGCGAGTGAGAAGCTGAAGACCTACTTCGGTGAGAGCGAATTACTACCTGCTATACTGGTGATTCAGTCGGAAGCAGCAGTAGTGGAGCTGCAGGATCTCGTCACCATCACAGATGCTATCATGGAAGAGGATATTAGCGGATTAGAAGAGATCGTCCCCATGGGAAGGTTGCCGGAGCCAGCGACCAACGCCTTCTTCTCAGAGGATCGTACGACCGCGATCATCCCTGCGAATCTAGATGCTAGTCTGGATACTCCTGAGATCAAGGAGGTCTTAGGTCGGATCACTGCGATCATCCAAGACCATACGGATGGTCTATCGGTTATGATCACAGGTCCTGCTGGCATCGCGGTAGATACGACGGATCTATTCACGAGAGCAGATCTGGTGTTAATCATGGCCACGGTGGGCATCATCCTCATCCTGTTGATCGTCATCTACCGATCACCATTGATCGCGTTGATCCCGCTCTTAGCCGCTGTCTTCGTCTATCAGACAGTCACTCAGCTGCTGGGCTTCTACGGTGAAGCAGGCTTACTGATGAGCACTCAGTCGGTCTCGATCATGTCAGTCTTGCTGTTCGCAGCCGTGATCGATTATTCTCTATTCGTCTTCGCTAGGTTCAGAGAAGAGCTGAAGCAGCATGAGGATAAGCACACCGCGATGAAGCTAGCGATGAGAGGAACAGGACTACCCGTCTTCTATTCCGGCGGAACCGTACTGCTAGCGATGATGATATTGATCTTCGCAGACCTTGGGGATTACAAGAATTTCGCTCCGATCTTCAGTACTGCCCTGGCAGTCATCATGCTCGCTTCAGTGACACTGGTACCAGCACTATTCACGATCTTCGGGAGGAAGTCCTTCTGGCCGATCGTTCCTAAGGTTGGTCAGCCTACCGTCACACGCTCCTCGTTCTGGAGTAAGGTTGGAGGCTTCGTCGTGAAGAAGCCGATCGCCTCTGTGGTGATTGTAGGGCTATTCATCCTCGTCAGTGCGACAGGAAACTTGAACTTAAAGTATGAATTTGATCTTATCAAATCATTCCCGGACGACATGCCATCTAGAATGGGATACGAGGTATTAGAAGAGAAATTTGCGCCAGGAGATCTCGCTCCCACTACAGTGCTAGTGGAGTCGGACCAAGAAATATCGGATGAGAGTCGTCAAGCTCTACTCGATGAGCTTGCTAGTCAGGAGCATGTCAGCTCGGTAAGAGTGGATAGTCAGGCAGAGGATAAGAAGGCGGTATCGTACAGCCTAACGTTCGATGACAGTCCATATGCCCTGACATCGATTCAGGCGCTGGAAAGCATGCAGAAGAGCTCCGGGCATATGCTGCGCGCGAGTGAGATTAGCGGAGCACTCTACTATGCAGGTGAGACAGCTTCCTCACTTGATGATCGCGATACGAACAATCGGGATCTCGTGGTGATCGTGCTATTAGAGACGTTGCTAATCTTCATCATGCTGATCTTCTTAACGAAGTCCATCAGGATGTCGATGTATATGATCGGTACGATCATCGTCTCCTTCTTCGCGGCATTAGGTCTGGGGATGTTCCTGATCGACCTGTTCTTCGGGTTCGATACGATCGCGAACCGGGTGCCTGTCTATGCATTTATATTCCTCGTCGCGCTCGGCATCGATTACAATATCATACTCGTATCGCGATTCATGGAGGAAAGGAAGCATCGTTCCGTACGAGAAGCGACGCAGATCGCTGTCGCGAATACGGGCGGGGTCATATCCTCTGCCGGCATCATCTTAGCTGCAACATTTGCCGTGCTCATGACACAACCGATCCAGCTGCTGTTCGTATTCGGCTTTATCGTCGCGATCGGTATACTCATCGACACGTTCTTGATCCGAGGAGTCTTACTGCCTAGCTTGATCGTGTTGTTCGAACGAGATAAGGGAAGATTGGAATCGAAGTAATCATCGTGAAAGAAACTAGAGCAGCCCCTGGTAGGCCGCATCGCGCACGGCTTATTGATCACGATCGGTTACCTATGGATGGCTGCTGCGATGTGGGGGCGCGTTCACGACATGCTCGACTATAGACCGATAGCGTCCTCGTTGCTCCATACAGCGTATCGCCTCATTGTTCGCTTGGCAGCGGGAGAGGTTTCTCACGTCTGCAGATCGCCTTCAGTCCCCGCCACAGATGGCCGTTTGCAAGTTCTACGATCCCGGCAGCGATGTGATAGGGGAATCGGCCGCTGGAAGCCATGCATATAGAGCGAACGCTATTATACTGGATCATCCTGACGAGGAAATACCCATTCTTGAGCTGCGTGTCGCGCTCTAAGGAATCCGGCATGCTGAGTGCTTTCTTGTAGTCCTTCTGGATGAGCATCATCATGGCTGAGACGAACAACCTTCCGATGAACGACCGTCTTAACTCGTGGAGCTGCGTTTCTAGCGAATATGGCGCTCGCTTCTTCGTTACGGTATCCGTGCCCGCGCGGTTGCTAACGAGCTCTGCGAAGGAGGCCGAGATACTCTGCGGTGGACTCTTGTAGTCGGACATCACGGCATCTGAATAAGGAGAGGCTGCTTCTTCCGCATCGCTGATCGTGAACGGTGCTGTAATTCGAATGTCAGCAGCGGAAGCGGCGACACAGATCTCGTAGTCGCCGTTCTCCAGCACGGGGCGATGCAGCTTCACATGCCAGTAGGACAACTCGGATCTGAGGAAAGTCAGCGTAACGGTCTTCGTCTCATCTGGTTGTAAGTAAACCTTCGCAAAAGCCCGCAGCTCCTTGTCCGCCTTGAACACCTCGCTCGTGATGTTGTTACGCACATAGAGCTGTACAACTTCCGCGCCGCTTCGCTCGCCGATGTTGGTCACGTCAACGTTCGCGACGATCTCGCCATCCTGTTCGCTGACTGAAAGGTTATCATAGTGAAACTTGGTGTACGACAGCCCATAGCCGAATGGGAATCTTAGCTTCGTCCCGGTCTTGTCATAATAGCGGTAACCGACATAGATGCTCTCGTAATACTCTGCAACGGGTCCATGGTTATAATCGGCGGAGCAACTGGAGTCTCCAGATGTCAGTGGCCAGCTCTCCGCGAGCTTCCCAGAAGGCGAGAGTTCACCATACAACAGCGCAGCTGTCGCCTCGCCCCCGTACATACCAGGCAGATACATATCGAGAAGGGCAGACAACCCATCGAAGAACGGCAGTTCTACCGGGGCGCCAGCGAATAGGACGAGCACGACGTTCTTACCGGTCGCGATCAGGGACTCCAACAGTGAAGTCTGATTATCGCTCATGCGCATATGCTCACGGTCGAAGCCTTCGCTCTCGTCGAAATCCGTTAATCCACCGAAGAATAAGATGGTATCCGCATGAACCGCAGCATCTAGTGCGTGTCGCTCCAACGCAATATCCCGTTCCGGATAAAATGCACGGTAGCCTTTGTGATAAGTATATGAGACTCCCCGTTGGTCGAACGCATCCTTAGGCGTCACGACCAATGGTGGATTAATGAGCGAAGATCCTGCACCTTGGTAGCGCATCTTCTCGAACATCTCGCCGACGACGAGCAGCTTCTCGTTCCTTGATAGCGGTAGCGTACCGTCGTTTTTCAACAGGACTGCGGAGTCCTTGGCGATCTCACAAGCTAGCTGAGCAGGATCCTCGCAGATAACTGGTTCAGTAGGCTTCTGTACGGTGCATCGCTCGATCAGGGTGGCCACTCTCTTCACAGATTGATTCAGTGTCTCGATCGGTAGTTGACCTCTATGAGCTGCTTCGATGATCGATCTACGATTATGCCATACACCTCCGGGCATATCCAGATCGCAGCCGGCCAGTACGCCGGCGACACGATCGCATGTGGCTCCCCAATCCGTCATGACCACACCTTCGAAGCCCCACTCCCCGCGCAGCACATCGGTTAGCAGCCACTTGTTCTGCGAAGCGAAGGTTCCCCCGATACGGTTATACGAACACATGACGGTATATGGCTGCGCCTCTTTGACGACTCGCTCGAATGCGCGGAGGTAGATCTCCCGCAGAGCACGCTCGTCGACGACGCTGTCACCGACAAACCGGAAGTTTTCGTTCGAATTCGCAGCATAGTGCTTCACACTGCAACCGATGCCTCTACTCTGGACACCACGAACGAAGGCACTCCCAGTTATGCCTGACACGAGAGGATCCTCCGAGTAATACTCGAAGTTACGCCCGCATAATGGACTGCGCTTAATGTTCAACCCTGGTGCGAGTAGCACGTTCACACCAGCAGCTAGACATTCGTCTGCGATCGCAGCCCCCATCCGATAAGCGTTGTCAGGATTCCACGAGGAGGCGATAGTAGCTGAAGTGGGAAACGCTGTCGAATGCTCGTTGTCGGTGATGGCGAAGCCGCCCTGATCTTCTCTTACTTTGCGTAGTCCATGTGGGCCATCCGTGAGATATAGCTTCGGGATACCTAGGCGCGACACAGCGTTCGTGTTCCAAGAATCTCTGCCCTCGAGCAGCGCGGCTTTCTCTTCGATCGTCAATTCATCGATCCACTTCTCGACGTTGTGCGACATGATAACCTCCTATATATGTAAGATAGGACGACAAATATACGGAAACCTAAGCGTTGCTGGCTTGATTGCATCAACTCTCTTAAATATTAGACTTATGATAGGGAAGTGACAAGAGGAACGGAATTGATAGGATAGTTGAGGGCTGTATCTTATTGGTAGGCTATCAGTGTCGAATGAAGGGTCAGCCGTTACCTCGAAAGCTAGTGTTTTTTCGCCTATCTCTTCACTCTCGATGATATCGATCACAGGAGTGAGCTATCCAAGTTTGCTATCGTGAGTTCTAGTAAGGTGCTACGTGAGGCCGATGGAAGGAGAACGAGCGATGGCAAGTGTATGGTCTAACATCAAGGTATCATCGGATTGCTATATACTGACGGTCGAAGGTAAGTATGGTGGTAGGATGGGACAATTCTACATGGTGCGGGGATGGAGGCGGGATCCGTTACTGCCCAGGCCATTAAGTATCTATGATCTGAACGAGCAAGGGATCTCGTTCCTCTACCGCGTAGTTGGAGCAGGAACGGAACGGCTGGCGGAGCTCAAGCGTGGAGACCACATCGAGCTGAACGGTCCTCTCGGCAACGGGTTCCCCGAGGTCGATGGTCATGTGGCGCTCGTCGGTGGCGGGCTAGGCATCGCACCGCTGTATCTTGCCGCGCGGCAGCTGCCCCGATCGACAGCTTATCTCGGCTTCAGCCGAGAAGCGTTCGCCGTCGAGCCGTTTCGCGTGGTGTGTGAGGAAGTCGTCGTGAAGACCGGCGGAAGTATCCTCGACGATATCGATCTATCAGGCTTCGACGCGGTATTCGCATGCGGCCCCAAGGCTATGCTGCAAGCGTTGACCGATAGGGCGGAGGAATCTGGCACGACCTTGTACGTATCCGTGGAGAGCCGCATGGCATGCGGAGTCGGTGCATGCCTCGTCTGCTCCTGTCCGACGATACACGGTAATCGCCGGGTGTGCGTGGAAGGCCCGGTATTCGCTGGAGGGGAGGTGCTCTGGGATGAACATGACGAGCTGTAGCATCGCCGGTGTCATGCTCCGCAATCCCGTCATCATGGCGTCAGGAACGTTCGGATACGGTCGTGAATATGCAGCGTACTATCCGCTGTCTGAGCTTGGCGGTATCGCGACCAAAGGATTAACACTTCATCCACGCTCAGGTAATCCGGGCGTGCGCGTCTGGGAGACATCTTCGGGTATGATGAACAGCGTTGGTCTAGAGAATCCTGGCGTGGACGCCTTCATCAGCCGGGAGCTCGACTGGATGCTGGAGCAGGATACGGCGGTGCTGGTGAACCTCGGTGGCGGGACGCTCGAGGAGTATATCGAGGGAGCGATGCGCATCGATACCGCTTGCCGTGAGAGATATCGTGCGGACGGGAAGCTGCCGGTGCTGCTGGAGCTCAATATCTCTTGCCCCAACGTCAAGGAAGGCGGCATGGCATTCGGCATCGAGACGGAGCAGGCACGGCAGGTCATCCGTGCGGTCCGTGCGGTGACTCAGCTGCCACTCGTCGTCAAGCTATCGCCCAATGCACGGGATATCGTCGAGATGGCGTGCATGTGTGAAGCAGAAGGTGCCGATGCGATATCACTGATCAACACGGTGCTGGCGATGAAGATAGACATCTTGTCGAGAAGGAGCATCTTCCACCAGCCATACGCGGGCCTGTCCGGTCCGGCGATCAAGCCGATCGCGTTGCGCATGGTTCATCAGACGGCGAAGGCGGTGAGCATCCCGGTGATCGGGATGGGAGGCATCACTTCTGCTGAAGACGCGATCGAGTTCGTGATGGCAGGCGCTACAGCGATCCAGGTCGGTACGTGGAACTTCGTCAACCCGCGCGCAGGAGCGGAGCTTGCAGCTGGGATCGCAGACTGGATGCAACGTGAAGGAGTTGCGTCGCTAGATGAGATACGCGGCATCGTGTAGACGGGTTCATCTGTAATATGACATCACAGCTCTCATCCTCGTCACTAGGTGAGGGCTGTTTGACGTAGCGCAACTTCGTTGCTGATAGTAGCGTCTTAGTCAAGAGGTGACTGATATGAAGAATCTTGTAGTGCGTGCGACGTTACTCGTGTATATCCTCTTGACGGCAATATCGCTGAATATGAATGAAGCTTATGCACTAGATTGTGCGAAAATATCAACGGTCGAAGAGGCGTATGGGGAGTATGACGGGATTATAATAGGTCAGGTGTATAGAGTGAGCCGCAGTAACGACACCATGAATGAGGTGAGAATAACCGTACTGAAGAGCTATAAGGGGATCGGAGAGAAAGATGTAACCTTGTATGAGAATGCAACATGGGGCAATATGCATGGTCCGAGTGAGTATAACCAAGTGTACCTATACTACCTACAGGAAATAGACGGCCGGTGGGTGAGTCCGCTTTGTTCTCCTTCCAAGAAGGTTGACCATGCGGCACAGGATCTCGACTTCCTAACGGATAAGGAGATCAACCTGGAGCCTGGCGATGCGTACTCTACGGATATATTGATCTGGAAAGAGCCCACATTCAACTATTGGGTAGCAGCTGCGATTATCACATTGATAGTGATAGGAAGTATCGCATGGATATGGAAGGCGAAGAGATCGAACATGAGGTGAAGGGAAGAATGGAGAACGGTTATCGGCATACGGCTACACTATACGATGCGGATCCGCGGGCGATATTCACGGCGGATATCCCGTTCTACATCGATCGGGCGAAGAAGCTAGGCGGCAGGACGCTGGAGTTAGCATGCGGAACGGGCAGGGTGATGATTCCACTCGCTCTAGAAGGTATCGATGTGTGTGGATTAGATTACTCGTCGAGTATGCTAGAGGTGCTAGAAGCGAAGCTCAAGCAGCTACCCGAGAAGACGCAGGACCGGATCCAGTACATGCTTGGTGATATGGCTGACTTCTCGCTGCCCGGTACATATCGACTAATCTTCATCCCCTTCCGCAGCTTCCAGTCTCTAGAGACTGATGAACAAGCCATGCGATGTCTGAATTGTGTTCATCGTCATCTAGAGGATGGCGGGCAGTTCATCGTGAATGTATTCAAACCGTTCAGAGAGATCGGCGATTGGTGGGTCAGCCATGAGGAGCAGTTAGATTTTGAATCTACCCTAGAGAGCGGACAGCAGATAACGCGCCATTCGGTTCGGAAGGCGTATGGTCTTGACCGGCGCTTACTCTATACAGATCTTATCTATCGTCTCACTAGAGAGGACGGTGTTGTCGAGGAATATCGTGACAGCATCAGACTCCGGTACTTCTACGGAGACGATATTCGGAAGCTAATCACTTCTGCCGGATTTAAGATCGTAGAGGAGTACGGTTGGTATGACGGGACTCCTGTTGATGAAGGGAATGAATTCATCTTCATGTGTCGTAAAGCTTGATGATAGGGGTATGGTGTCTGATATAGTATTACAGAAGTCGATCCGATGAGGGGTCGGCTTTTTTCACATAAGACAGTTTAACTTCGATCTATTGGCGATAAAACCCTCCGCTAAACGCGGTCGCTCATCAGTGAATGGCTTCGATAGAGGTTTTCTCATATGTTTCGCGGAGAGTTCGGGAGTGGCAGGGTACGTCAGTGATTTTCGACATATTGTGACTTTAGTTTGCTAATTTTCTGTGAAGATATTATGATTTGATTCATACATACTAAACGTTTACACAACAGGGGGATACAGACTTGGGAAATTTACAGCAGAAGTCGAAGCAAACCCGTCTTACCATTCGCAAGAAGATGCTGCTGTTCTGCATCGCATTACTAGTACTGCCGAGCGTGATCATAGGCTTCTATAGCTATGATGTGGCGAAAGACTCAACAGACGAATTAATCAAGAAGAACCTCGAAAACAGCGTCAAGCTTATGAGTCAGACGATCGCTGGATCGATCGAGATGGTGAAGAATGGGGAATTGGCAATAGAGCAAGCTCAAGAGAATGCGAAAGTCATCATGCTGGGTAGTAAACAGTCTGACGGCACACGGCCGATTAACCACCTGATCGACTTAGGGCCGAACGGATATTATTACGTGATCGATTCACAAGGACTGCTGTTAGCGCATCCGGATCTAGAAGGCGAGAATCTATGGGATAGGAAGACCTCAGACGGATTCTACTATATACAGGATGTCATACACCAAGGGCAAAATGGTGGCGGATTTACATACTATGACTGGGCGTTGCCGAATAGTGAGAAGGAAGCGCTTAAGATTACATATGCTCTAGAGATACCTGAGTGGGATTGGATCGTCGTGGCGGGTTCTTACTACCAGGATTATAACACGGGTCAGCGGCAGATCTTGCTGTCAACGGTGATGGTGATCATCGCTTGTATCATCGTAGGCATCATCGGCGTGATCCTCTTCGCGAATCATATCGCAAGGCCGATCATCTCGATCTCGAGAGATACACAGAGAGTTTCGGTCGGGGATCTGACGACAGGTGATGTGACCGTTCGAAGTAAGGATGAGCTGGGCTTACTTGCGGTTCATTTCAATAGTATGAAACGCCAGATTCGAGATCTGGTAGGACAGGTGACAGCAAGCTCGAATGACGTGCAACAAGCATCGCAAAGCCTGCAAGCTTCGATCGGCGAGACGACACAAGCAGCAAGAAATATCGCGGAGTCCACTCAGCAGATCGCGTCAGGTATAGATCTTCAAGCGAATAGCACCAAGCAGAGTACGCGAGCGATGGAAGAGATGGCGCAGGGTATACAGAGAATCGCTGATACATCGACCACGGCGTATGATGCATCGGTTCGGTCGGAAGAAGAAGCGAAGCAAGGATACGCCCTCATCCATCAGTCGATCGAGAAGATGCATGCGGTACAGCAGGCGATGGAACAGATCGTCGGTGTGATGAACGGGTTAGATAAGCGCTCGAAGGAGATCAGTAACATCGTCACCGTGATGACGGATATCGCTTCGCAGACGAGCCTGCTATCGTTGAATGCTTCGATCGAAGCGGCCAGGGCTGGGGAAGAAGGGCAGGGATTCGCCGTCGTCGCCTTGGAGGTCAAGAAGTTAGCGGAGATGTCTAGAGCGTCCTCGGAACAGATCAACAAGATGGTGCAAACGGTACAGTCCGATATCGCTTCGGCATCTCAATCAACGATGCTTAGCATAAGAGAATTCCAACAAGGCGTACAGACGATCGAGCAGATGGGTGAAGCCTTCGATCGGATCGTGAACGCAGCGCGATCGGTCGTCGGGCAGATACAGGAAGCATCGGCAACAGCGGAGGAGCTGTCAGCAAGCTCAGAAGAGATCTATGCATCGATCCAGGAGCTAGACCATATCGCTGAGCGATCGGCCGAAAGCTCCGAGCAGATATCAGCGGCTACTGAAGAGCAGATCGCGACGATGGAGCAGATCTATCATTCTGCGCATGCGTTGAACGAGATGGCGGTACAGCTCAAGACGATGATCAACCGATTCAAGGTGTAAGGTAGCTAGGAGAGAGGTCACATTGAGTTGCTGATCTGTGGTTGACCACCGGCATGTGATACCGACCACTAAGCGCTAGGAGCTTCGCGCGGTGCGGATCCTGGGCTAGGGTTGGTAAGCAGTAGGTGCATGAGATGTAGGTAGCCGCTGAGCTGAGATGCCAGACCAACCATGTCTGATGTGTGCGACGATTATGGCGGAGACTTCTACGAATATGAGAAACCGTTAGGGACAGCCATGCCACTTGTGGTAGACAGTTGAGATACAACTGTCTACCACGAGGAGGAGCATGTCACTGTTCTTAGCGGTTTTTTGTGCTGTGGAGACCGTTAGCCGTAGGGCGTGATGAAATCTTGACCAGTAGAGATGATGGGTGTAGTCCGGCGGATTCTAACGGTCCCAGACGACACGAAGTGGTTCGGAGGATGACCGTGAGCAACGAAGTGAGGAGTCCGGCGGAGTCTAACGGTCTCAGACGACACGAAGTGGACGGAGGATGACCGTGAGCAACGAAGTGAGGAGTCCGGCGGATTCTAACGGTCTCAGACGACACGAAGTGGACGGAGGATGATCGTGAGCAACGAAGTGAGGAGTCCGGCGGATTCTAACGGTCTCAGATGACACGAAGTGGACGGAGATGACCGTGAGCAACGAAGTGAGGAGTCCGGCGGATTCTAACGGTCCCAGACGACACTAAGTGGCGAGAAAACGGCCTTCTGGAATTGTAACGGTCTCAGATGCAACTATTAGGTGTTTTTGAGGTGGATAGATGCTCGAAATGTTGGAATAGTGTCACCTGAGACCTTTAGATCTAAAA
>Ga0180215_1004741_pt1 | contig 11902 bp, 10 predicted proteins | sample eDN3rd37CBELigBY_FD_128871 | JGI IMG/M metagenome (GOLD analysis project Ga0180215, IMG submission 128871) | Enriched backyard soil microbial communities from Emeryville, California, USA - eDNA 3rd pass 37_C BE-Lig BY (version 2) (version 2) | ecosystem: Environmental > Terrestrial > Soil >...
CGAATGATTCGCTCAATCTCGGATTTTTTATAAAAGAGTGTATCGACAACGGCATCCTCACCGTCTGATTTGATTCGTTCACTTGGCTTTCCAAAGTAAATTCCTCCTGTTAACTCTCGAACAACTAACATATCTGCACCTTCAATGACTTCAGGTCGAAGTGGTGAATTTGTCGCTGTTGCCGCATAATAGCTAACCGGTCTTAAATTTGCGTAGAGGTTCAACTCTTTCCGAATGCGAAGGAGACCTTTCTCTGGACGAAGATGCCCAGGGAGGGTTTCCCATTTCGGGCCGCCAACAGCTCCAAGAAGGACAGCATCGCTTTTCTTGCAAAGTGCAATCGTCTCTTCAGGAAGCGGGGTGCCGAGTTCATCGATCGCCCCTCCACCAATACTTCCATAGGTGAAAGTAAATTGATGCCCAAATCGTTCTCCTATTGCCTGAAGAATACTTACTGCACCGCGAGCTACCTCTTTACCAATGCCGTCTCCAGGCAGGACTGCGATCGTCTTTTCCATGAGTTTCCCCTCCATTTTTTCGTGAAAAATTTATCTATTAACGACTGGCTCTACACTTTCTCTCATATATAGAACACGATTCACCGCGTTCAAATATGCTTTAGCTGACGCTTCAAGAACGTCCTGCGCAAGCCCTCTTCCGCTTGTTTCTTTTCCTGCATACTTCATTTTTACATATACCTGAGCGAGAGCGTCTCTCCCTGCACCCACGGATTGGATTCGATAATCTAATAGATTAATCGTTTCCTGCATGCATTTTTCTAATGTATTATAAAGAGCCTCAATACTTCCCGCTCCAGTAGCTGCTTCTTGGATTTCTTCATTATTAGCACCAGATAAGCTGATTGTAGCGGTTGGTACTTGATTGGTTCCATATTGAACTTGAATCGAGTTTAGTTGATAGAAGCTTTCATCCTTAGAAAGTCTCTCTTCTAGCACAATCGCAACTAAGTCTTCATCAGTCATCTCTTTTTTACGATCGGCCATTTCTTTAAAAACTCCGAACAAGCGCTTGATATCTTCTTCTGGAACTGAAAGGCCTAATTCTTGCAGACGATTACGGAATGCGTGGCGACCAGAATGTTTTCCAAGTACCAACGAATTATTCTGGAACCCTACTAATTCCGGTGAAATGATTTCATACGTTGTCTTTTCTTTCAAAACACCATCCTGATGAATCCCTGATTCATGGGCAAAGGCATTTCTACCAACAACCGCTTTGTTAGGCGGAACCTGCATCCCTGTTAGTTTTGAAACTAGACTTGAAGTCCGGCTGATTTCCTGGAGATTGATTCCTGTTTCCAAGTTGAAATAGTCTTTACGAATATGAAGGGCAACAGCTAATTCTTCAAGCGAAGTATTTCCGGCGCGCTCGCCAATCCCGTTGATTGTGCCTTCGACCTGTCTTGCGCCATGCTTGACAGCGGCAAGTGAGTTGGCCACCGCAAGCCCTAAATCATCGTGGCAGTGAGTCGACAATTCGACCTTTCCAATAGAAGGAACGTGTTCGAATAAATAGTCAAAAACAGCTCCGTATTCTTCAGGATTGATATAGCCAACCGTGTCAGGGATGTTAATCACCCGAGCACCCGCCTGAATGACCTTTTCGATAATTTCTGCTAAAAATGGTAGCTCTGTTCGGCATGCATCCTCTGCAGACCATTGAACAACTGAAAACTTCGAAGCCGCATATTTAACGGTTTGAACAGCTGTTTCAATCACCTGCTCCTTCGTTTGCTTAAGCTTATATTCACGGTGAATCGGGGAAGTTGCGATAAACGTATGCAATCTTGGTTCTGCCCCATCCTTTAAAGCCTCCCAGGCTGCATCAATATCAGAAATGACCGCCCTTGCAAGTCCTGTTACAGAAGCACCTTTAATCGTTCTGGCAATCTCTTTAACCGATGCTAGATCGCCAGGAGAAGCAGCTGGAAAGCCTGCTTCAATGATGTCAACATTTAATCTTTCCAGCTGTCTAGCAATTTCTAGCTTTTCAGATTTATTAAGATTAACCCCGGCTGACTGTTCCCCGTCTCTTAGCGTCGTGTCAAAAATTTTAACCTTTTGCAACTGCAGCCACCTTCTTTTTCTCTTTATTCACAAACGGCATCATCGCTCTTAGTTCTCTACCGACTACTTCAATTGGATGTTGTTTTTCTGCTTCATTAATTGCATTGAACTCTGGACGGTTTGCTTGGTTTTCTAAGATCCAACCTTTTGCAAAACGACCTTCTTGGATATCTTTTAATACTTCTTTCATTTCTGCTTTCACAGCTGGAGTAACTACGCGTGGTCCACTAACAAAATCTCCCCATTGAGCTGTATCGGAGATCGAATAACGCATTCCTTCAAGACCACCTTCATACATAAGGTCAACGATTAATTTTAATTCATGTAAACATTCAAAGTAGGCTAGTTCTGGCTGGTACCCAGCTTCTGTCAACGTTTCGAAACCAGCTTTTACTAGTGCGGAAACGCCACCACAAAGGACTGCTTGCTCTCCGAATAGATCTGTTTCTGTTTCTTCTTTAAAAGTTGTTTCCAATGCACCGGCACGAAGGGCACCAATTCCGTATGCGTATGAAAGAGCAAGCTCTCTTGCTTCACCGGTAACATCTTGGTAAACCGCGAATAGGGCAGGTACACCAGCGCCTTCAGTATATACACGACGAACAAGGTGACCTGGTCCTTTAGGAGCAACAAGTAAAACATCGCATTCTTTCGGTGCTTTGATTTGGTTGAAATGAATATTGAAACCATGTGCGAACATTAATGCTTGGTTTGTTAAATTTGGTTCGATTTCATTTTTATAAACCGTTGGTTGCAATTCATCCGGAAGAAGGATCATTACTACATCCGCTTGTGCTGTTGCCTCACCTACTGTGAATACTTGGAAACCATCTTCTACTGCCTTATCCCAAGAACCACCTTTTCGAAGACCGATTACAACCTCAACACCGCTGTCGCGAAGGTTTTGTGAGTGTGCATGACCTTGTGAACCATATCCAATTACTGCTACTTTCTTTCCTTGTAAGTACTGTGGGTTAGCGTCTCCGTTATAATACATTTTTGCCATTTAAAATCTCTCCCTTAATTGTTATAGTTTTATTTTTTAATAGTGTTGATTAATTAGTTGGTTTAGACAATTGAATAATTTGTTTTATGAGTTGAACGTTGACTGCTTCTTGGGAAAGCGGTTGTTCCTGTACGTGCTAATTCCTTGATTCCATAAGGCTTAATCAACTCGATAAATGCTTCAATCTTTTCTGATTCACCGGTAATTTGGATAATCAAACTATCCTTGCCAACATCAATCACTGATGCCCGGAATGGCTCAATTAGTGAGTAAATTTCATTTCGATTCTGCGGATTTGATTGCACTTTTATCAAAGCTAGTTCGCGGGCAACAACGGCCTGATCACTAATATCCGCTACCTTCAATACATCAATTTGCTTGTTTAGTTGTTTCGTAATTTGCTCGATGATGCGGTCATTATCTACATTGACTACGCAGGTAATTCTTGAAACACCTTCCTGCTCGGTGTAGCCAACCGAGATGCTCTCAATATTGTAATTTCGCTTCGAGAACAAGTTCGTGATCCGATTCAGCACACCTGGACGATTGAGTACGGTTAGCGTAATGATTCGTCTCATTTTTTCACCCCTACCATTTCATGTAGCCCTTTGCCTGGGGCAATCATTGGATAAACATTTTCATTTTCAGCTACTCGGAAGTCTAGTAAAACTGGTTCCTTGTCATTCATCACTTCTGCCAGTATCGTTTCTGCTTCGCTTTCAGAAGTAATTTCATAAGCTTTGATTCCGTAAGCATCCGCTAGTTTAACAAAGGAAGGCTGTGAAGGGATTTTGCTATGAGAATATCTTTCTTCATAGAAAATTTGCTGCCACTGTCTGACCATCCCTAACGATCGATTATTGAAGATTGCAATTTTTATTGGAAGATTCATTTCTCTAATGACCGCTAGCTCCTGTGTCGACATTTGAAAACCAGCGTCTCCTAAAATCGCTACCACTGTCGCCGAAGGATCGGCAATTTGAGCACCAATCGCAGCTGGAAGACCAAACCCCATCGTGCCTAAGCCACCAGAGGTTACCCAACGATCTGGATTTTTAAATTGATAATACTGTGCGGCCCACATTTGATGCTGGCCAACATCGGTGACAACAATGCCTTCCCCATTTGTCTTTTCATATAACATTTCGGTTACACGCTGCGGCTTGAGCGGAGAACTAGAGTTTTCATACCAATAAGGATTCTCTTGTTTCCACTCATTCAGGGTCTGAATCCATTCGCTATTTACCGGTGGCTTCCCGTTTTGCTTCACTAGCATACTAAGCGCGACTTTGGCATCCCCAACAATTGGAATAGCGGTTGGAACGTTTTTGCCAATTTCAGCAGGATCGATATCAATATGCGCAACCGTTGCTTTGGGAGCAAAGTGCTTCAGGTTCCCCGTTAACCGGTCATCAAATCTCGCTCCGATGTTGATGAGTAAATCACATTCGGATAAAGCCATATTTGCCGTGTAACAACCATGCATTCCACCTAAACCCATAAACAATGGATGATCAGCTGAAAAGCCACCTAATCCAAGCAGAGTATGAACAACTGGAATCTTTTGTTGTTCTACATACTCGAGCAAAAGCTCTGATGCCTTTGAGAAAAGAATCCCAGCTCCTGCCAGAATAACTGGCTTTTTCGCAGCGCTTACTGCCTCTGTCAGCTTTCTAATTTGTAAATAGTTTGGCTCGATTGTCGGTTGATAACCCGGTAAGGATACTTCCTGTTCCGGCGGACTATCGATGATACCTGCAGCAATATCCTTTGGAAAGTCAATTAACACTGGACCAGGTCGACCGGTTGTGGCAATATGGAAGGCTTCCTTGATCATTCTCGGAATATCTTCAATATTGCGAACTTGAGAATTATATTTTGTTATCGGAGTTGTAATCCCTAAAATATCAGCTTCCTGAAAGGCGTCGGTCCCAATGACACCAGTTGCCACCTGACCAGTAAAAACAACCAGCGGTAAGGAATCCATCATCGCATCTGCAAGGCCTGTGACAATATTTGTTGCCCCCGGACCAGATGTTGCAATCACGACACCTGCTTTTCCACTAATCCTTGCATACCCTTCTGCTGCGTGAATCCCGCCTTGTTCATGGCGAGGAAGAACATGGAGAATGTCGCAGTCATAGATCTTATCGTAAATCGGTAGAACCGCTCCTCCTGGGTAGCCAAAAATGACTTCTACTTTTTCCTTTTTTAGAGCCTCTATTAAGAGATCCGCGCCAGTTACCGATTTCTTCTCAGCTTCTACTTGTGTAAAAGCAGTTTCTTGCAGCATTTTTCCAGCCTCCTATCAAGTAAATAACTCTAACCCACTTTTGAGAAATGCAGGCCCCTATCTTTTTTTTACAATAAAAATAGCCCTCCCCATCGCCAAATGCCTGCGCAACATAAATTGTCAGGCAAAGGGATGAAAAAGGCTATTGATAACCTGATCCACGGTACCACCCTCATTCACGCAGAATCAATTTTCCGCGTGCACTCTAGGACTTTGTTCAGTCCGTTTTGATAACGGGTGACAGACACCCGACCGGTTCTAATTGGAGTCCTTTCAAACCGGCGCTCCGAGGTGAGTTCATTCTTTGCGCCAACACCGGTTCACAGCACTACCGGCTCTCTGGAGATGGCCCGCAAGGAATTACTTGTCCTCGTCCACACTTTCTCTTATCGTCAACTTACGTTTGAATCTGATTTTAAGGAGTATACTTTTACTCCCTCACTTATGACTCTTTTTCTAAATTCTTCTAAAATTTTATTTGTATGAATACCAGGTTGGCCGTCACCGATTACTCTGCCATCGACTTTCACAACAGCGATGACCTCAGCTGCTGTACCTGTTAAAAATACTTCATCAGCGGTATACACATCATGTCTTGTAAAAGGCTCTTCTTTCATTTCATAGCCTAAATTCTCTGCAATATCCATGACTGCATTCCTTGTAATTCCCTCTAGTGCTCCGATATAACCTGGAGGTGTATAGAAGGTATTCCCTTTAACAATAAACACATTATCAGCAGATCCCTCGGCTACATATCCTTGGTCATTGAGCATCAATGCTTCATTGACATTGGCCAGATGAGCCTCCATCCTTACTAATATGTTATTAAGGTAATTTAATGACTTTACTTTTGGACTTAATACATCTGGACGATTCCGTCTTGTTGGAACTGTCACAATTTCAAGCCCAGTTTCATACAATTCTCTAGGGAAGATGGATAGTGGTTCAACAATAATGACCACATTTGCACTATGGCAATTGTTCGGATCTAACCCAAGGTCACCGACTCCCCTTGAAACGACTGCCCGAATATAGGCATTTTCTAGTTGATTTCTTTCGACTGTTTCAACAATCAAGTTTGTAAGTTCTTCCTGGCTATGGGGAATCTCTAGCATAATGGACTTTGCTGACCTATAAAGGCGATCCATATGCTCTTCCATTCTGAATATATTCCCACCGTATACGCGAATTCCTTCAAATACGCCGTCCCCATATAGGAACCCATGGTCATAAACGGAAATTTTCGCATTTTCTTTCGTAACAAATTCACCGTTTAAATAAATCCATTGATCGGGCACCGTAAAACATCTCCTTTTGCTCATTAAACGCTTTAAACAATTAAAATTAAAGAGTGCGGAAAATTCAGATAAATAATTCCGACCTTAAATTTTGCTTGCCCGTTTGGTAGATTATCTTACTAATAAAATCATTTAATTGATGACTATCTTACGCCGATTCTAAGCCTACGTCAACGGGTTTTAGTGAAATTTTTGATAATTTTGATTAGTCCTATTTATTGTATCCGCTTCCAATATTGTTATCTTCGCATTTTTCAGTTAAATTTTTTTTGAAGAATTTATTAATTTAATGGACAAACTCTTTTTCAAAAAAGAGTTAATTAAGGAGAGTAACTTGAAGATCCATTTTAAGCGGAACCAGCTACGAGGTGAATTGGGGTAACGACAAAAAAACTCACCCTGGTGAAGGTGAGTAAATATGTAGGATAATGGCGTCCCAGGAGAGATTCGAACTCCCGACCCACGCCTTAGAAGGGCGTTGCTCTATCCAGCTGAGCTACTGGGACAAAATAATTAAATTTTTCAGCTGTCTTTTAAAAGCTATTGTTTTTCAAAGACAAGATTTATTATATTAGACTAACAACTTAAAGTCAACAGCTTTTTCGGATTTTTTTCTAGAGGAAGAAATTAATCTTCCTCTAGTTATTATATACGGATTCCGTCTACTTTGAAACAGAAAATTCTCGTGTTAATGAACCCATTTCTCCACGATCAAATTCATAAACACGAAGAATAGCCTTCTCGTCTTTAAGCTCCAAAATCACATAGGTCTTTTCACGACGACCACGAGGCAATCTGATGCTTCCTGGGTTGATAAAAAGCACATCTTGAATTTTTTCAGCACCCAGAAGATGTGAATGACCAAAACAAACGATATTCGCACCCATTTCCTCAGCACGATAGCTCAGGCTAAGCAAGCTAGACTTAACTGAATACAAATGGCCGTGAACAGCTAATATTTTATAGCCACCCGCCTCAACCATTGCCTCTTCAGGAAAATCTCCGTAAAAGTCACAATTCCCCTTTACCGTCGTAAACCCACTAATCGATTCATTGTCCTCAGAAAGCTCTGAATCCCCACAATGAATCATTTGATCCACTTCATTGGCATGCCTTTCTTTTAATACATCAAGAATTTCCGTTGAACCATGACTATCACTTACAATTAAAATTTTGGTCATAGCTTTTCTCCAAAATTTTCTTCAAGTGTTTTAATTGCCAAGGCACGATGACTGATTTTATTTTTCTCCTCAGGAGCTAACTCCGCCATCGACTTCCCTTTTTTCTCTACAAAAAAGATTGGATCATAGCCAAACCCATTTGTCCCTTTGCGTTCGGTTAAAATTAATCCCTCACAGGCACCTGCAAAAGTTACTGTTTTTTTACCAGGTTGGGAAACAGCTAGAACACAGCGGAATCTTGCTGTGCGTTCGTTTTCAGGAACATCTTTTAATTCTTCTAGCACTTTGTCAATATTATCTTCATCATTTTTTTGAGGTCCAGCGTAACGTGCCGAATAGACACCTGGTCGGCCTTCGAGTGCATCCACTTCTAGACCAGAGTCATCGGCAATCACCATTTTCCCTAAGAGATTTGAAATGGTCTCAGATTTGATCTTGGCATTTTCTTCAAAGGTTGTTCCTGTTTCCTCGACATCCTCTATTTCCGGAAAATCAAGGAGTGTTTTTACCTGTAACCCCTTTGCCCGGAAAATCCGTTCAAATTCCTTCGCCTTGCCACTATTTTTTGTCGCAATAATTACTTCTTCCATCGGTGTGTGCTCTCCTACCTTTTTTTCGAATTGGCGATAAGCCCTGATAACTCTTCACCAAGTGCCTGCTTTTGATAGTCAAACAACTCAACCAAACCTTCTTGTGCTCCTTTTAAAAGCTCTTGAAGTTGATTATATGAAAAAGTCGCTTCCTCACCGGTTCCTTGGAGCTCAACGAACTCCCCATTTCCGGTCATCACCACGTTCATATCCACTTGCGCTGCGGAATCCTCCACATAATTCAAGTCAACAACCACTTTTCCATCTTTTAAAATCCCTACACTTGTCGCTGCTAGAAAGTCGGTTATCGGTAGAGTTTTTATTTTTTTATTTTTATGTAGTTTATGAAAAGCATGGGCCATCGCCACAAATGCACCTGTTATCGATGCAGTACGGGTTCCACCATCAGCCTGAATGACGTCACAATCAATCCAAACCGTACGTTCACCCATTCCCTCTAGATTCACAACCGCTCGCAAAGCTCGGCCAATTAAGCGCTGGATTTCCATTGTTCTTCCAGTCACTTTCCCCTTTGAAGATTCCCGAATATTACGTGTCTCTGTTGCACGTGGAAGCATCGAGTACTCGGCAGTGATCCAACCTTTTCCTTGGCCACGCATAAAAGGAGGCACCTTGTCCTCAATACTTGCAGAGCAAATTACCTTCGTATCTCCAACCGTAATTAATACAGAACCCTCTGGATGCTTTAAATAATCAATTTCAATATGTACAGGCCTTAATTGCTGCGGTTCACGTCCATCATAACGCATAGCCCTATTCCTCCTTCAGTCAATGACTCTTATCTTAAAACAATAAAGAAGAGGCAGCTTATTTGCCTGCCTCTTTACCATTCATTATTAGTATAACAAATTTCCCCAATTAAAAACTACCGGTGTTGACTTTTTGCGGACGAGTAACTGGTTCAGTTATTTCGCTACCATCTTCTGTTTTAACACCAGCTTCACCATTCACAGTAACAGCTACGCTCTCTATCCCTTTCTGTTCAGTAAGTGAAAGGACCAAGGTGTTTAGAACATGCTCAGAAATCATTTTCTCTTCGAAGCTTCCATAAATGGACTCATTGAAATCAAGTGTGACCTTTCCATCTTCAATTTTAGGGTCAGCCAACAGCTTGACACCTGTCTGGAATTGGGAAAGCAATCCTGTTCCATGCCCCGGTCCCGCTGCGAGTGCGTTGACGGTAGCTTCAATCTCACTTGTGCCATCGTTGCTTATTCGTTTCGTTACAGGAACGTAGTAATAATTATCCGCCTCACCACCAATATAATAAACAGTAATTGGCGATGTATTGGTGATATCCACCGCTCCATCGGTACTCACATTAATTCCGTCTGCTCTGCTAATCTCTTCACCAATCGGTGTGCCACCAACCGGCATGCTATCTAATTCTTTCCCGTTTAATTGTATTTTCACTTTATCAACAGCATCAAACTGAGTTAATGTCCATGTAACGGATTCAAGGATTCGTTGTTCATCCTCTTCTTTATAGGTCGCAAATTCATTAGAGAAATCCACTGTCGCAGTGCCATCTTTAATATTAACTGTCATTTCGGTATCAGCTGGTAATACCGCTCTAAAATCATTTGGAAGCATTTGACTGACTGGACCATTTTCAACAAGATATTGAAGTGCCTGCTTTGCAACTGATTCTGTTTTCGGAAGATCCATCGTTTGCGATACTACGTACCCATTTTTATCAATAAGATAAAGTTCAGTTGGCACTGTTGTTTCAACGGCTTCCTCCGTACCCTCTGTTTCTGCGTCTGCTCCCGTTGTCTCTTCAACCATATCCATTTCACTTTCCTCTAGATAGGAAGCATCCTGCGGTGGATCAATTTGCTTTTTCTCTTCTCCCCCAAACAAACCACAGCCTGAAAGAAATACCGCGGTCGCTAATGCCGATGCTGTCACCAAAGTCGTTTTTCTATTTGTAGACATATAAACCCCTCCATAAGACAGTTTGTACTAATATTTATACGAGCCTCTTTTTTAAATTAGACCGAGGTTGGGGATTTTTTTTTTAGAAGGGCGTCAAATGCTGATAAAATCGTCCTCTCAGGATGAAAAAGACATAAAATGTTTGCTTGTTTTCACAAAAAATCTTGCATTATAGTAAAAGAGAAAGGAGTGATAACTTGATAGTTAAGCCCCGCTGTATATCTGATGAATTAAAGCTTATGCGAATATTAAATGCTCGAATGGAGTTGGAGGAAAAGGACAAACAAAATTATTTAAACCTTGAAAAAGGATTGGAGGGAGAGCTAAAATTTGATGCATTGATGGAGAACCTTACACATGAAAGATTGATTTTAAATGACTTATTGCTAGAGAGAAACACCACAAAATTTCAAATAGATTCCCTTCACATTGCTCAAGGAACGGTTTATCACTTTGAAGTCAAAAACTATGAAGGAGACTACTATATTGAGAAAGACCGGTTTTACAGATATTCAGGAAAAGAAATCCTCAATCCTTTGCACCAGGTAGAGCGAAGTCATATCTTACTTCAACAATTGCTTCAAAATTTAGGAAATCCATTTCAACTAGAATCGTACCTCATTTTTATTAATCCCTCATTCACCTTATATAACGCCCCAAAAGATCCATCAATTATTTTTCCAACTCAATTGGAACGTTTTTTATGGAAAATGAACAGGATTCCTTCTTCGAATTTAAGTACGAGACACACCAAGCTAGCTGAACAGTTATTAGGGCTTCATCAGGTTGATGATGGTTATAATCGTAGAGTGCCGGGTTACAGGTATGAGAATCTAAAAAAAGGGTCTACTTGTTCCAGTTGTACTTCATTTAATCTATTAGTAGGAAAACACAAACTTGTTTGTAATGATTGTGGTATGCAAGAAGATATAAATAAGGCTGTAATACGAATTATATTGGAGTATAATTTGTTGTTTCCGAATATTAAAATATCTACGAAAAGCATTAGCGAATGGTGTATTGAAATTCCCCAAAAGACAATTAGAAGAGTTTTAGCAAAAAACTTTAAACAAGTTGGTAATAATAGATGGATTTACTATGATATTTAATAATGGTGCTTAGTATTGGATTTTTAGTGATTTTTAGGAACCGAGGCATTTTCTCGTTTCCTTTTCTTTTTTATTTATATGACCAAAGTATTGAGCGGACTTCTCATTTCCCTTCCCTCCTCTCTTTTCAACCACTATGGGCATCGACCTCTCTTCTCGCTTCCCTTCCTTCTTCTTTTCAGCCACCATGGGCATCGAGCTCTCTTCTCGGTTCCCTTCCTTCTCTCTTTTCAACCACTATGGGCATCGACCTCTCTTCTCGGTTCCCTTCCTTCTTCTTTTCAGCCACTATGGGCATCGAGCTCTCTCCTCGCTTCCCTTCCTTCTCTCTTTTCAGCCACTATGGGCATCGAGCAGCTCTCACTTCCCCTTTTTTATA
>Ga0180215_1004743_pt1 | contig 11896 bp, 8 predicted proteins | sample eDN3rd37CBELigBY_FD_128871 | JGI IMG/M metagenome (GOLD analysis project Ga0180215, IMG submission 128871) | Enriched backyard soil microbial communities from Emeryville, California, USA - eDNA 3rd pass 37_C BE-Lig BY (version 2) (version 2) | ecosystem: Environmental > Terrestrial > Soil >...
AGCGCGCCGGACGCCTTGTCGAACTCATACTTCACCGGCTCACCACCCACCGGCACTTCGATGAGGACGTTGAGGCTGTCCGGCGGATTGTCGCCGGTCGGAATATGTTCAATTCTCATGATGGCTCCCTCGGTGCAGCGCCGGAACGCGGCACCCCCTCAAATGAATGCGCGGGCGATTAACCGAACATAGGCGCATTTGCGAGCGAGGATTTGCCGATTGTTCTCTCCCGGGGCATTGTGGAGAAAGTTAGACGGGACTCGACCGCATGACAGGATCGGGCCCGAATGGCGGGAGAGTGATGAATGCATGTAGGCCTAGCTACGGGCTTCGCGCACCAGCGCGGTAATGCCTATCCCGACGCGCAATTCGTTCGCGAGGAGGTCTCCAACCTCGTTCTTGCGGAGGAGTTGGGTTTCGACTCCGTGTGGATCACGGAACATCATTTCAGCGACTATTCGATGTCGAACGATCCGCTTCAGCTGCTCACCTATATCGCGGCGAAGACCCGGCGGGTGAAGCTCGGCACGCAGTGCATCATCGTGCCTTGGCACAACCCGGCGCGCCTGGCGGAGAAGATCATCAACGTCGACATCCTGTCCGAGGGGCGCATGATCCTAGGCTTCGGCGGCGGCCTTGCCCCGCATGAGTTCGCCGGGCTCGGCATCGACCAGAACCGCAGCCGGGGGCTGTACAACGACATTCTCGACGTGCTCATCCCCGCGCTCGAGACAGGCGTGCTGGAAGGCGAGGGGGAGTACGGCCGCATCCCGCGCACGGAGCTGCGCCCGCGCCCGATCAGGAGCTTCGAGGGGCGCAAGTTCTGCGGTTCGCTTTCCGGCAACTCGATGGTGTCAGCCGCCCGGCACGGCTTCGGCAACATGGTTCTGAATCTGCCGCAGCGCGGGCAGGCGGCGCCGCCCGACAAATATACGGAGGTGTGGCAGCAGGTGAACGGTGCAGGCACGCAGCCGCCGGCGCCGATCGTCAGCGGCAATTTCTACATCGACGAGAGCGCGGATTACGCGGAGCAACAGGGTTGCAAGTACCTTGCAAACACGATGCGCGCGGCAGTGAAGAACTACAGCCTAGCCAAGCCCGGCACCTTCGCCAACGTGAAGGGCTACGAGCATTACGAGAACATGATGCTCCACAGTCCGGAAGCCGTGGACGAATATGCCGACAACTTCGGCAAGAGCGCCGTCACCGGCACCCCGCAGATGATCCTCGATCGCATGTGGGAGCTGAAGCAGATGTACGGTCCGCAGGCCTTCTTCCCGCATGTCTATTTCGGAGGCATGCCGCAGGAGGAGGCGCGCAAGAACATGCATCTGTTCGCGCAAAAGGTGCTGCCGGAGGTGCAGAGCTGGGACGCGGAGGTCTCGATCGACGACCGCTTCCTTCAGGCGGCGGAGTAGCCACCAGCCATTCTCATTGCGAGCGGAGTGAGCACAGCCGCTCCGCTCGCGATGAAGGGAACGGACCTTCTCAGCCGGCTGAGGCAACCTTCGGTGCGAGCAGGCGGTCGAGCGGCTGCTCGCCTTCCGCCGCCGGCTCCAGCCACGGATAGCGCAAGCCGCCGTCATACTCGATCGCCATGTCGAGGAAGCGATCGCCACGCTTTACCGTCAGTGCGATCGGCTTTCCTGAGGTCTGGGCCCCGGTGATCGCCTCCCTGACCCGCTCCTCGCTGTAGGCCTCGCCGCCGACGGCGACGATCTGCACGCCATCGACCAGCCCCGCCTTGAAGGCCGGGCTATCCCACACCGTCTGCGTAACCTCACCCTTGGAGTCGAGATTGACGCCGATCGAATAGAGCAGGTCGAGGAACTTGCCTGTGCGCATCTGCCCGGCGCGGTTCGGGTTGGGTTCCTCCTTCCACACCAGCCGGTATCCCGCCTTTTCGATCCCCGCCAGCGGAGCTGGCTGGCCGGGGGTGCGCAGGCGTTCCGTAAGGAAGCCGGACCAGTTATAGGGATGGACCTGGTTCAGGGTGGCGACGATATCATCGAACGTATAGGTCACCTGGCCGTAATCGCCGTCCTGCGCGGCAAAGAAGATCGCCGCGAAATCGTCCAGGCCGCGCGCTCCGCCGGTGCCCTCGCGGATGATCTGATCCGCTTCCAGCCACACCAGCGAACCTTCGTTGTAGTAATCCTCATCGCGGTGGATCGAGGTGTAGGGGCGGGGGCGGCGCGAATTGATGATCGGGTCGTGCGTGGTGTCTTCCACCGAGCGCCAGGCACGGCCCGGCTGCGTCGCATAGTAGCCGGCGGAGGTTGCCATGGCGCCGAGGACGTTTTCCTTGGGCTGCATGCCGGAGCGCGCCGCAAGGACATAGCCCCAGAACTGCGTCTGCCCCTCATACATCCACAGCAGGTTGTTGCGCATCGGCTCCCGGTAGTCGGGCGTCCACATGCCCTCCGGCCGGCGGTACTTGCCATTCCAGCTATGGACCAGCTCGTGGCTGATGACGTTGCGGTCATGACCCATCGTGTCCCAGTCGACGAAGCTGTTGGGCTCGTAGGTGTTCTCGCTGGATCGGTGGTGCTCCAGGCCGATTCCGCCAAGTCGGTCCGTCAGGCCCAGCAGGAATTCATAATGGTCGAAGGGACGGGAGCCGAACAGCGCCACCGCCTCGTCGATCAGGCGGCGATAGGTGTCCATGTTCTCCGGCTTGATCTCGAGCTGCGCGGCTTCATCAGCCACGACGTTCATCTCGACCTGCTGGCCGATGTTCCAGCTGCGAGCATGCTCACCGGCGAACACCGGCGAATCGACCAGCACCTCGTAGTTGGTCGTGTCCCAGGTGACGCGATTGCCGCGGCCTGTCGCCTTGCGCTGTCCGTCCAGCGCGGTGAACACGGTCCAGCCTTCCGGGAAAGTCACGGTCGGCGTCACCTTGATCTGCCGCACGTAATGCCCGGCGGGGTAGAGCGTCATCTTCTCCCACTGCAGGTTGAGCATCTCCTGCGTCATGGTGATGCGGCCCTCGTTCGATTGCAGCGGCGAGGTGTGGGCGAAGCGCGCAGTTACCTCGCGGGCGCCATCGGGCAGGTGGACGCGATAGGCGAAGACCTCCACCGGGTCGCGAGTCCAGGCAACAGGGCGGCCGTTCACTTCGAACCGAACGTCCGTGATCAGGTTGAGCGGCCCGCGCGGCGCATGGTTGCCGGGAAGCCAGGCAGGAAGCTGGAGGATCAGCTCACTCGTGCCGCGCGCGACGGGGATGGTCTGCGTCACTCGGTAGAGCGCGCGGGTGATGTCGGTCGCGTCGATGTCGATCACCATGGTGCCAGGATAGGCCACGTCCTGCGCCGCCGGGACCGGCGAGGGCAGCGGCGCGGCTTCCGGAGCGGAGAGCGGCTGGCCTTGGGCGGGGGCGTTCTGGCTGGCAGTGGCGAGGAGGGCGGCCGCGAGAAGCGGGGCAAAGGTGCGGTGCAATGTCATGCCTCCGTCATGGCCCTACACTTGCGCCCTCGCAATATGCGAGCTGCGCGACTTCCGGAAAGCGCGCTATAAGTCTAAGCGCGCTGCCGCAATGACCATCGAGACACCCAGGCCCGTTCGCGGCACACAGGACATTTTCGGAGCGGAGGCGGAAGCCTTCGCCTTCGTCGTCGAGACCTTCGAGCGGGTTCGCAAGCTCTACCGCTTTCGCCGGGTGGAGATGCCGGTGTTCGAGCGGACGGAGGTGTTCTCGCGCTCTCTGGGTGAGACGACGGACGTGGTGTCGAAGGAAATGTATTCATTTGAGGATCGCGGCGGCGAATCGCTGACGCTGCGCCCGGAGTTCACCGCAGGCATCGCGCGCGCTTACCTGACGGATGGTTGGCGGCAGTTTGCGCCGCTGAAGGTCGCGACTCACGGGCCGCTGTTCCGCTACGAACGGCCGCAAAAAGGCCGCTACCGCCAGTTCCATCAGCTTGACGCGGAGATCATCGGCGCGCCTGAGCCGCAGGCGGATGTCGAGTTGCTGGCGATGGCGGACCAGCTGCTGAAGAACCTCGGCATCGACGAGGGCGTGACCCTGCAGCTCAATACGCTGGGCGACGCAGCCAGCCGCGAGGCCTGGCGTGCCGCGCTGGTGGAGCACTTCCGCAGCGCGAAGGGCGAGTTAAGCGAGGATTCGCAGGAACGGCTTGAGAAGAACCCGCTGCGCATCCTCGACTCCAAGGATGAGCGGGATCGCCGATTCGTCGCCGATGCGCCGAAAATCGACGCCTTCCTCTCCGGCGAGGCGCAGGACTTCTTCGGCGCGGTGACCGCCGGGCTCGATGCGGCGGGCGTGGCGTGGGAGCGCAATCCGGCGCTGGTGCGCGGGCTGGATTACTACCGTCACACCGCATTCGAGTTCGTCACGGACCGGCTTGGCGCGCAGGGCACCGTGTTGGGCGGCGGGCGCTATGACGGGCTGATGCAGAGCTTAGGCGGACCGGAGACTCCGGCGGTCGGCTGGGCTGCCGGGATCGAGCGATTGGCGATGCTGGTCGAAGATGCCGAGGACCCGGTCGCTGAAGCGATCGTCGTGGTGGAAGACGATGCTCTGGTGACGGATGGCGTTGCGGCGGTGGCTCGCCTGCGCCGCTGCGGCATCTCCGCCGAGCTTGTCGCCACCGGCTCTCCCCGCAAGCGTTTCAACAAGGCTGTGAAGGCGGGTGGAGAGGTGATCGTCGCCCTGGCGATGCGCGACAGCGAGCCGCAAGTGCGCTTCAAGGCGGAGGATGCCGCGCGTGACCGGGTGGAGGCCGCGCTCGGCCCCGTCTTGGCAAAGATCGGCGCAGGCTCGCAGTGACCATCCCCGAAGAGCGCCTCGCCCAGATCGCGCACCGCTTTGCCGAGCTGGAGGCGCGGCTCGCCTCCGGTCAGCTGGAGGGGGAGGCCTTCGTCGCCGCCAGCCGCGATTATGCGGAGCTGGAGCCGGTCGCGCGCACCGTCGCCGAGGTCCGGGAGATGCGCGCCGAAATCGCCGAGCTGGCGGCGTTGACGCAGGATCCCGAGATGAGCGCACTCGCCAATGAGGAGCTGGGTGAGCTGCGGCAGAAGTTGCCGGAGGCGGAGCGCCGGCTCGCCATCGCCCTGCTGCCGCGGGATAGCGCGGATGACCGCCCGGCCATGCTGGAGATTCGCGCCGGCACCGGCGGGGACGAGGCGGCTTTGTTCGCGGCGGACCTCTACCGCATGTATGAGCGCTTCGCTGCCGAGCAGGGATGGCGGGTGGAGCCGATCAGCATCAACGCCAGCGACATCGGCGGGTTCAAGGAGATCGTCGCCAACATCACCGGCACCGGCGTGTTCGCGAAGCTCAAGTTCGAGAGCGGCGTCCACCGCGTGCAGCGCGTGCCGGTCACGGAAAGTGGAGGGCGCATCCACACCTCCGCCGCCACCGTCGCCGTGCTGCCGGAGCCCAGCGAGGTGGACGTACAGATCGAGGACAAGGACCTCAAGATCGACATCTACCGCGCGAGCGGCGCAGGCGGCCAGCACGTCAACACCACCGACAGCGCGGTGCGCATTACCCACCTGCCGAGCGGCATCGTCGTAACGCAGCAAGACGAGCGGAGCCAGCACAAGAACCGGGCCAAGGCGATGCAGGTGCTACGCGCCCGCTTGTACGAAAAGATGCGCGAGGAAGCACAGGGCGCCGAGGCGGAGGCGCGGCGCGCAATGGTCGGCAGCGGAGACCGGTCCGAGCGGATCCGGACCTATAATTTCCCGCAGGGACGCGTGACGGACCACCGCATCGGACTGACGCTGCACAAGCTGAACGAGGTGCTCGAAGGGCCGGGGCTTGGAGAATTGATCGACGCGCTCACCGCAGAGGATCAGGCCAAGCGAATGGCGGCGCTGGATGGGTGAGCCGACCGTCGCCGAAGCGCTGCGCGAGGCGGCGCGGCGGCTGGAGGCGGTCTCTGACACGGCACGGCTCGATGCCGAGCTGCTGATGACGGAGGCGCTCGGCGTCACGCGCTCCGACCTGCTGCTGCGGCGCACCGGCGATCCAGTCCCCGGAGGGTTCGAGGCGCTGGTTGCCCGGCGAGAGCAGCACGAGCCAATCGCCTACATCCTCGGTCGGCAGGAGTTCTATGGGCTAGACCTGGAGGTGAATCCTTCTGTCCTGATCCCGCGAGGCGACAGCGAAGTGATCATCGAAGCGGCGCGGGAATCCTTTGCTGACCGCCTGCCCGAGCGAGTTCTCGATCTCGGAACAGGCTCCGGCGCGTTGCTCCTGGCGGCGCTGTCGCTCTGGCCCGAGGCGGAGGGGTTGGGAGTCGAGCGCGACCCCCAAGCGATCGCGGTCGCCCGTCAGAACGCAGTTCGGACCGGCATCAACGCGCCACCCGGTCCGGATGAGGCTGCCGGAGAAAGCGGTCGACTGCCGCGAAAAGGCGCTGAAGCCGGGGTACACGCGCTGGATGGGCGCGCGCGGTTCGTCTGCTGTGACTGGCGCAAGCAAGGCTGGCACAAACACATCGGCAAGTTCGACCTGATCGTCGCAAACCCGCCCTATGTGGAGGATCATGCGGACCTTGCGCCCTCCGTCAGCGACTGGGAGCCGGCAGGGGCGCTGTTTGCCGGCGCCGATGGGCTGGACGACTACCGGATCCTCATCCCTCAACTGCCTGCATTGCTCAGCCCTGGCGGGGCCGCGGTGTTTGAAATCGGCGCCAGCCAGGCCGATGCGGTGCGGGAGCTTGCGTCTTCTGCCGGTCTTGCAAGCGTGTTGCGCAGGGACCTCGCCGGGCGTCCACGTGCGCTTGTTCTGCAATTACCCCTTGGCAAAACGGGCGCGAATAGCTAACTCCGCATCAGGCCAGCAGTGTCGAGGCGGAATCCGGCGCGGCGGCAAAACTCCATCTTTTGCCAGACATGTGCGGCCTTTGGTCGGTCTGGGGCACAAATGGGGGGCCACGCAGTGACCTGTCCTTAGGGGCGGCGGCGTGGAAGGGGCTGATGCGACCGGTTCGCCGGTCCCAGTGAGGAAGCGAATTCCCTTGAACACAAATCGCAACAGCAATCGCCGCCGCGGCCGCGGCAACAATCGCGGCCCGGGTGGAGGCAACAATCAGGGCAACCGGATCGACAGCCGCGCGCGCGGCAATGCTCCCCAACTGCTCGAGAAATATCGCAAGCTCGCCCACGACGCGTCCATGAACGATGACCGGGTGCAGACCGAATATTACCTCCAGTTTGCCGATCACTATTTCCGCGTCCTCGCAGATTCCCGCTCGCAGAAGGATGAGACGCGCGGCCGCCGCGATTTCGATCGCGAGCAGGCGGAGGACGAGGATCAGGAGGAGGAGCTGGAGGAAACCAGCCAAGAGCGTTCGCCGCGCGAGCGTCCTTCCCGTGAGCGCCCCGCGCGCGAACGGCCGAGCCGCAATGGCGAGGATGCGCCGGCTCCAGCCGCTGCGGCGGCAGAGGAAGGCAGCCGTGGCGTTGAGGGTGAGGAGGAGGCCGCCGATGAGGCCAATCCCTTCATTCGCGACACGCGCAGCAACCGTCGTCAGCGCACCCGCACGCGCGCGAAGCACGCTGGTGAGCAGGTCGATGGCGAGGCCGATAGTGCAGGGGTCGATCCGGCCGTTCTGCCGCCGTCCATCGCCCGGACCGAAGAAGAGGGATCGGAAGAAAAGCCGGCGCGACCACGCGCCACGCGCACCCGGACCCGGCGCACCCGACCGGCCGACAATGGCGATGCGGAGGCGCTCGAAGCCGTCAGCTGATTTCAGCGCGCGGCGCGTGCGATCCAATGGCAACAGCACACGCGATTGACCTGCCGCGACCCGTGGGGCTGATCGGCCGCCTGGCTGCTTACCGGCGCTTGCTCGCGCTGGCTCTCGGCGTGCTGTCGGCCTGCGGATTTCAGCCGTTGGGCTTGTGGCCAGTGGCCCTGGCAGCCATGGCCGGTTTCGCCGCACTCGTTGCATCGGCCCGCAAGCCCGGCGAGGCCGCGTGGCTCGGGTGGCTGTTCGGCCTTTCCCACTTCACCTTCGGCAACAACTGGATCGCGACGGCATTCACCCACCAGGCAGAAATGCCGCCGGTGCTTGGCTGGGTCGCTGTCCCGCTGCTGGCCGTCTACCTGGCAGTCTATCCTGCACTGGCGGCGTCTGGGGCTCGGGCCTTTGCCGGCAGGGGGCTCACTCTCGCGTTCGGCCTTGCCTTTGCGGGCTGCTGGACGACGTCCGAGCTGCTGCGCGCGACGGTGTTCACCGGCTACGCGTGGAATCCGTTTTCGGTGGTGCTGCTGGGCCCGTTCGATCGGCCGGGCCTCGCTGCGCTTGCGCCGTGGTTCGGCACCTATGCCCTGTCCGGCCTGACGGTGCTGATCGCGGCTGGCTTAGCCCTTTGCGTCGCGAAGCGCCGGTGGCTTGCGACGGTCGCCGCCAGCTTCCTGCTGTCCACGGGCATGATGCTCCCCGCCGGAAAGGCTGATGAGGGTACGCGCCCCTTCACGCTGGTGCAGCCAAACCTGCCGCAGCACCGGCTGAACGACTCGCTCTTCTACGAGGCTAACTTCCTGCGGCTGGCGCAGCTTTCGGCTGCGCGGCAGCCGGGCGGGGAGCGCCTCGTTCTGTGGCCGGAGTCCGGCCTCGCGGACTATCTGCGTCCGGGATACCCCCAGCACTACTACGACCGGATGACGGCCCTCGGCGACCCCGACTTCGCTCGCCGCCGCATAGGCCGCGCGATCGGCCCCGGGAGCGTCCTGATGACCGGTGCGGTCGACCTCGAGATCGAGGGCGGGCGCGCTGTCGGCGCCTACAATGCGGTGACGGCGCTAGACGAAGGCGGAAATATCCTCGGCGGCTACGTCAAGGCGCACCTCGTTCCTTACGGGGAGTACCTTCCGCTTCGGCCGGTTCTGGAGCCGCTCGGCCTCAGCCGGCTCGTTGCAGGGACGATCGATTTTCTGCCTGGCCCCGGGCCCCGCACGATCGATCTGGGGAGCCATGGCCGTGCCGGCATACAAATCTGTTACGAGATCATCTTCTCGGGCGAGGTGATCGACCGCGCCAATCGCCCGGACTTCATCTTCAACCCCTCGAACGACGGCTGGTTCGGCCAGTTCGGCCCGCCGCAGCATCTCGCCCAGGCGCGCATGCGGGCGATTGAGGAAGGCCTGCCCGTTCTGCGCTCCACCACCACGGGGATCAGCGCGGTGATCGACCCGAGTGGTGTTGTGCGCGAGCACGTGCCGATGGATGCAGCCGGTCGGATCGACGGAGTCATTCCGGCCGCGCGGGAGCCTACGCTGTTCGCGCGACTGGGCACTCTACTGTGTGTTGCGTGGATGATCGTATTTCTTGCGGGGGCCTATATTGCCCTGCAGCGGCAGCGCCCCTAGACCTTCGCCACCAGTCGGGGTCTGGACGAAGGAATTTGAGGGACATGCGCGAGAATTACCTGTTCACGTCGGAAAGCGTGTCGGAGGGGCATCCTGATAAAGTTGCGGATCAGATCTCCGATGCAATTGTGGACCTGTTCCTGTCCAAGGATCCGGAGGCGCGGATCGCTTGCGAAACCATGACAACGACACAATTCGTGGCGCTGGCTGGCGAGATTCGCTGCAAGGGCGTCTACGAAGATGGTGAGTGGGCACCGGGCGCTCTCGAGGAGATCGAGAAGACCGTCCGCAATACGGTGAAGGAAATCGGGTACGAACAGGAAGGCTTCCATTGGGAGACCTTCAAGTTCGAAAATCACCTGCACGGCCAGTCCGCCCACATCGCGCAAGGCGTGGACGCGAGCGGCAACAAGGATGAAGGCGCCGGCGACCAGGGCATTATGTTCGGCTTCGCCTGTAGCGAGACGCCCGACCTGATGCCCGCGACCTTGGACTACAGCCACAAGATCCTGGAGCGCATGGCGGGTGACCGGAAGAGCGGCGTGGCGCCCTTCCTGGAGCCGGACGCGAAGAGCCAGGTGACGCTCCGCTTCGAGCGCGGCAAGCCCGTGGCCGCGACGGCGATCGTCGTCTCCACCCAGCACGCGCCAGGTTATCACGAGGGTGAGAAGGAAGCCGAGCTCAAGGAATACGTGAAGGGCGTGGTGGCGCAGGTCCTTCCGGCTGAACTGCTGAGCGAAGAGACCGTGTACCACATCAACCCGACCGGGGCGTTCGAGATCGGTGGACCGGATGGCGACGCCGGCCTGACGGGGCGAAAGATCATCGTCGACACCTACGGCGGCGCAGCCCCGCATGGCGGCGGTGCCTTCAGCGGCAAGGACCCGACCAAGGTGGACCGTTCCGCCGCCTATATCACCCGCTATCTGGCCAAGAACATCGTGGCGGCTGGCCTGGCCACACGCTGCACGATCCAGCTTGCCTATGCGATTGGCGTGTCCGAGCCGCTGTCGCTCTATGTCGACACCCACGGCACCTGCGCCGATGGAGTGACGGACGACAAGCTCGAGAGCGCGATCAAGTCCATTGAGAAGCTCGGCCGCCTGACACCCCGTGGCATTCGCACGCATCTTGGCCTGAACAAGCCGATCTATCGCAAGACAGCCGCCTACGGCCATTTCGGACGCAAGCCGGACGGCGACATGTTCCCGTGGGAGCGGACCGATCTGGTGAACGATCTCAAGGCGGCGCTCGCCTGAATTCAGCGACAGCCTTGGGGCTGGCGTGGCGGCATTCGCCTCCCAGGCGTGAGTTTGCAAGTTTGATACCCGACACAGCGCCGCGCTGTGTCGGGTATCGTGCATTTGGGCGCGGCTCATGCCCCTCCTTGTCATTAAGGAGCCGTGCGGCTGCCGACGTGATGGGGGCGATCAGCCCGCTGACATGGGACCGCCAACCTCATGCTCTATGAGTTCTGCCAAGGGTCGCATTCGGCGCAGGTAGCGACGTAGTGCCGCTAATGAGCGAATGCGCCTCTGCGGTTCACCGGCGGCAAGACGGGGCCCATGCCGGAGCGACGGGCCCGCACTGCTGAGACAATGCCGGCGGGCGCCTCTGTGCCACCGCCGTGTTCGTGCTGCAGCTCTTCCCGGCAAACGCTCTTCTAGGCCGCAGCGCTACGCATCGCCTGCGTGTCATCGCCCAAGCGACGAGCCGCCAGCAGGTAGTGCACGCCTGCCCAGACATAAAGCAGCGCAGACAAAGCCATCGCCAGCGCGAGACCAAGGCTCTGCCCCCGCGCCTCCGCCAGCCCATCGCTCAGCATGCCGAGCAAGAAGGGGCCGAGTGCGCTGGCGATGCCGTAAACGACATTGAGCAACGCCGATGCCGTGGCCCGCATGCGGGGGTGCATGAGGTTCTGCAGCGCCGCGTAGGTCACGCCGAGATAGCCGAAGTTGAGGAACGTCGCGATGCTGACAAGGCTCAGCAGCAGCACGAGATCATCGCGGGTAATGGCGAAAGCGTAGAGCGGACCGCCGATCAGCAGGCACACCGCGGGCACCAGCGCATAGGCCGCCGGGCCGCGTGCGCCGAGCTTGTCAGCCAGCCAGCCGCTACCGATCACGGACAGAGCGGCGGGTAGGCTGGCGATCACGCCCGAATAGAAGCCCGCTTCGCCGATCGGCAGTCCGAACCGGCGCATCATCAGCGAGGTGAAGAAGTAATTGATGCCGAAGCCCAGCATTGCTGCGACGGCCGATCCGATCACAAGGTGGCGGGCACTGGGCAGGCCGAACAGGCGCTTCAGCACCCCGCTGATCGGCGGCACTTCCTCGCCGGCGTCCGGATCGTGCTGGCCGCGCCTGGGCTCCGCCACCAGCAGCCAGGCAAGGAGAGCAAGCACCACGCCCGGTATGGCCGCGATGTAGAATGTGAAGCGCCAGTCGAAGCTCTGCGCAACCCACCCGCCACCGACATAGCCGACGAAGGCGCCGATCGGCGGCGCCAGCATCAGCGTGGAAATGGCCAGCCCCCTCCGCCCGG
>Ga0180215_1004745_pt1 | contig 11889 bp, 10 predicted proteins | sample eDN3rd37CBELigBY_FD_128871 | JGI IMG/M metagenome (GOLD analysis project Ga0180215, IMG submission 128871) | Enriched backyard soil microbial communities from Emeryville, California, USA - eDNA 3rd pass 37_C BE-Lig BY (version 2) (version 2) | ecosystem: Environmental > Terrestrial > Soil >...
GGAAGAGAGAGTCAAAAATAAGGTTGTAAGGAAATCTGAGAAATCTCCCTTTCTATTTCGCTGGTTTGGTGTTTTACCTTACTCATTCATGCTATTGATAAAACGTCGTAAACATTGAAATGAAACCCGGCTAAGCATCGCTTAGCCGGGTTTTTGATTAAATCGCGTTATCTGTTAGATAAAAAATGCCACCGTTGATCACAGAGATGTTTATTTTTGGTTCAAACTGCTCTCTTAATGCTTGTTTTTCTATTTCATAGCTTTCAGTATCTTCAACTACATCTTTATAAAAGTGATCTAGTAGTTGAAGGTCCTTTTTCCAACGTTGTTTTGCTTCCTCGGCCCAGGTGTGGTCCTCATCGCTAAGATTAGTCCTAAGCATGTTTTCAATTCTGGTTATCCCACTCTTCGGCATGATGAGTGGAGAAAGGGTGAAAGCAAAATCGGGTATTTTGGGTGTAAGTGGTAATTGAAGGAGATGGTCGTGAAAGTCGGTCACCATCCGTCCATTGATTAATTGTAGCCCGATTGACTGGTAAACGTCCCGTTTTCGATCACATTGATATGAGATTTTTGTATTTAAACAGAGCCAAGGGAGCAAAGGAGTTTGTGTTCCTGGAGCTCCCTGGCGATCTTCATATAAGCGAATATAACCAGCTAGTTTTTTTGTAGAAGCGAAAATTTGGTGTAGCCTAGGAGAGCCAAAGTGAATGATCTCCCCCTTGATGTCGTCATGAACTTCTTGTTGATTGGTTATCAGCGTAAGCTGCATCGGATTTGGAATTCCACCGGTTTTTTCGAGATAGTGCCAGTAAAAAGGTCGATTCATCAGCTCTTTATCCATTTCCTCTGTTAATTGAACGGTCATAAAACCGGACCGAGAATCGACTAATTCACAGTTATTAGACTGGAAGTATCTTAGAAGAAAATCATGAATTTCCTGTTGCTGCATGTCCATCCCCTTCTCTTAATTCTTCGGCAAACTGGATCATTGATGTGAAATTTTCCATTTTAATTTTCATTTCGCCTTCGGAAGCAGACTTACTGAAAATATCTACAAGATGATCTTCAACCTTTCCAAAGTCAAGTTTTGTTAGGATATCATCTAAATCCCCAATTACCTTTTCGAAAAGATTGATTTTTTCATATAAAAGTTTAAGGATATGATCTTCAACAGTATCTTTAATGGCAAAATTATAAATCATGACATCCTTTTCTTGTCCGAGACGGTGAATTCGGCCAATTCTTTGTTCTAGACGCATAGGATTCCATGGTAAGTCGAAATTAATGATATGGTTACAAAACTGAAGATTAATTCCTTCTCCACCGGCTTCAGTTGCAATCAAAACCTGTGCTCTTTTTTCAAAAAGCTCTCTCATCCAATCCTTTTTCCCACGTTTAAATCCGCCTCTGAATGGGACTGAAGTAATCCCATGTTGTTGTAAGAACCACTGAAGATACAATTGTGTGGCTCTGTACTCTGTAAAAACAATCACTTTATCATCAATTTTTTTAATTAATTCTAATGTTTTTTCGGCTTTTGAGTTTTTCGTAACAGCCTCTACTTTTTTGATGATCGCAGCTATTCTTTCTTCAAAAGCAGAGGATGGTGTTTCTTGCCGCTTAAGCATATTTTTCAATGTATAGTAAACAGCCTCTCTACTGCTACAGGCTTCTCGTTGTAAGGTCATTAATGAAAACGGGCTAGAAATTGTTTCACTTGAATTTTCCTTTAGCATTTGGATGCTATCGTAAAGTTCCCGTTCTTCATTTGTAAATTCAATTGGAAGCGTCTCCACATACCGCTTTGTCCATTCTATTCCTGTATCTTCACGGCGATTGCGAATCATTACTTTGTTTACAAGCTCACGTAAATGCTCATCGTCATCAATCGAACGTGCATCTTTTTTATATTTTTGAAAGAAGGCTGATTCACTTCCAAGGTGTCCAGGTTTTAGTAAACTAACAAGATTGAAGATTTCAGATACCCTATTTTGAATCGGGGTAGCCGTAAGCAGTAGGCAAAATTTCTTTTTTAAATTTTGAACAAATTCATAGTTTTTAGTTTTGCTGTTTTTTAGCTTGTGGGCCTCATCGATAATGACCATATCATAGCTTTGCTGGGAAATGATATCACGATGCGGGTTCCGCTTGGCCGTGTCAATGGAGGATACAACAACATCACATCGCTCCCATACATAGCTCTTCTTCTGAGCAACAGCGGGAATGAAAAATTTAGTGTTCAATTCCATCTCCCATTGAGAAACAAGGGAAGCAGGTACAAGAATCAATGCTTTTTTTACAAGCCCCCTGATCATATATTCCTTTAAGACTAAGCCCGCTTCAATTGTTTTTCCTAGTCCAACTTCGTCCGCTAAAATGGCTTTCCCGTTCATATTTTCAACAACTTGTTTTGCTACCTCAAGTTGATGGGGTAAAGGAGTCAGCTGAGAGAGATGTTTAGGGGCTTGCAAGCCTTCAAACTGTGGAATGAGAGTGTGTTTTTCAACTTCATTCGCAAGCTTATACAGCTCCCAATTCCCCCAGGGACCATCATTTGTGATTCTGTTTAGTAGCTCCTCCTGCCATGAGGAATCGAAGGTAATTTGAACCGTCAAAATGTCCACTCCTTTTAAGGTAAAATATTATTGCCGAAACGATTGATTTAATGGTAGGATGGGAGTAGATTTGAATGTTTTGAAATTTACTACAATAGTAATATGGAAATAGCTGATAATTGGTATTTATCTCATAGCATACCCTCACAGAGGGAAATTTATAATAGCGGATGATGACAAGGGGAGAGACTACAGTAGTAGCGCCGAAGGAGCAAGCATTTATGTGAATCTCTCAGGCAAAAGAACACTTGTTTGACGCAGCTCTGGAGAGTGTTCCCACTAGGGAGCCACCAAAGGGGAAAGCCTTGTAAAAGGTAAACTTTCAGGTGAAAGGACAGAGACCTTCTTTATTGATAAGGGGGTTTTCTGTCCTTTTTTTGATGCCTTTGCTTTGAGAAAGCCAAGAAAAATATCAGTGAAAGCCGACCTAATTAAAGGGGGTAACTACATGGGTGAATTACAACGTACACCGCTTTTTCCTGTCTACAAGGAGTATGGAGGGAAAACAATTGACTTTGGTGGCTGGGAGCTTCCTGTACATTTTTCCAGCATTAAGGAAGAACATGAGGCGGTAAGAACAAAAGCGGGCCTTTTTGATGTATCACATATGGGAGAGTTTGAACTCAAAGGCAGAGATAGCTTAGCCTTTCTTCAAAAAATGATGACGAACGATGTTTCCAAGTTGAAAATTCATGGTGCTCAGTATACCGCTATGTGTTATGAAAATGGTGGTACTGTTGATGATTTAATTATTTATAAGCTAGAAGATGACCATTTCCTTCTTGTTGTTAATGCAGCAAATATTGAAAAGGACTTTGCATGGTTAACAGAACATATAGAAGGAGACGTTACTTTAAATAATATATCTGAAGAAATCGCACAGCTTGCATTACAAGGGCCAGTTGCGGAGAAAATTTTGCAAAAGTTAGCGGGCGACTTTGACCTCAGTAAAATTGGATTTTTCAAATTTAATCAAGCTGTTAAATTGAATGGAAAAACTGTATTTCTCTCGAGAACGGGTTATACAGGGGAAGATGGTTTTGAAATCTATTGCAAGCCTGGCGATGCCGTTAGTCTATGGAAAGAAATTGTAGAGGCTGGCGAACCTGAGGGAATTCGCCCTTGTGGATTAGGAGCTAGAGATACCCTTCGTTTTGAGGCAAATCTTGCACTTTATGGTCAAGAGCTTTCCAAAGAGATTTCTCCATTAGAAGCTGGGATTGGTTTTGCCGTTAAGTTAAATAAGGAAGTCGATTTTATTGGGAAGTCTGCATTAATTAACCAGAAAGAAACGCTTCTAACACGAAAGCTAGTTGGAGTTGAAATGGTTGACCGTGGGATTCCAAGGCACGGCTATCCTATCTATAAGGATGGAAGTAAAATTGGCGAAATCACGACTGGGACGCAGTCACCAACATTAAAAAGAAATATTGGTCTAGCATTATTAGAAACTGAGTACACAGCGCTTGGAACCGAAGTGGAAGTTGAAATCCGTGGGAAAAGATTAAAAGCAATTGTGGTGCAGACACCATTTTATAAACGAGAGAAGTAAGGAATAGAGAGGGGAAACAGAATGAAGCATCGTTATCTACCGCTAACTGAAAGTGATAAGCAATCAATGCTTGAAACGATTGGTGTAGACTCAATTAATGAATTATTCAGTGATATTCCGGAAAAAGTGCGTTTTTCAGGCGAATACAATATTAAGCAAGCAAAATCAGAGCCTGCCTTGATGAAGGAACTTTCTCGTATGGCGGCTAAAAACGCAGATTTAAAATCATTTTCCTCTTTCCTTGGGGCAGGTGTTTATGACCACTATATGCCAGTTATTGTTGATCACGTAATTTCAAGATCAGAATTTTATACAGCTTATACTCCTTATCAACCTGAAATCTCTCAAGGGGAATTACAAGCCATCTTTGAATTTCAAACCATGATTTGTGAACTAACAGGAATGGAAGTCGCAAACTCATCGATGTATGATGGCGGAACAGCCCTTGCGGAAGCAGCTATGTTAAGCGCAGGTCAGACGAAACGTAAAAAGGTTCTAATCTCTGCGGCTGTTCATCCAGAAGCAAAAGAGGTAGTAAAAACCTATGCGAAGGGTCAATATATTGAAGTTGTTGAGGTTCCATATAAGGATGGAGTAACTGATTTAGAGGCATTAGCAGAGCTTTCTGGTCCTGATGTTGCTGCAGTAATTGTTCAGTACCCGAACTTTTTTGGACGAATTGAACCGATGATTGAGCTAGAAAAACTCGCACACGAACATAAGTCTTTATTTGTTGTTTCCAGTAATCCATTATCACTTGGGGTGTTAACTCCTCCTGGAAAGTTTGGGGCGGATATCGTTGTGGGGGATGCTCAACCATTCGGAATTCCAGCGGCATTTGGTGGACCACATTGTGGTTACTTTGCGGTGACTTCTAAATTAATGAGAAAAACACCAGGTCGTCTTGTTGGGCAGTCAACGGATGATGAAGGACGTCGTGGCTTTGTATTAACGCTTCAAGCTAGGGAGCAGCATATTCGCCGCGATAAGGCCACATCAAATATATGCTCAAACCAAGCCTTAAACGCACTTGCTGCTTCAGTTGCCATGACCGCTTTAGGCAAGAATGGCGTTAGAGAAATGGCGACTGCCAATATTCAGAAAACCCATTATGCGAAACAAGCCTTTAAGGAAAATGGCTTCGAGATTGTGTTTGAAGGTTCTTCGTTTAATGAATTTATTGTAAAAATGAATCGACCAGTCAAAGTAATCAATGAAGAACTGTTGTCAAAAGGAATTATCGGTGGATATGATTTAGGTCGCGATTATCCTGAGTTAGACCAGCATATGCTTATTGCCGTAACAGAGCAAAGGACAAAGGAAGAGATTGATATATTAGTGCAAGAATTGGGGGATTGCCATGCATAAGGAAGATCAGCCACTCATATTTGAAATTAGCAGTCCAGGTAGAATCGGATTTAGCCTGCCCGAAATGGATGTACCGGAGTTAGATCTAGCAGAATTGCTTCCTGATGGATACCTGCGGGAAGTGGAGGCGGAGCTTCCTGAGGTTTCAGAGCTTGATATTATGCGTCATTACACTGCATTATCCAAGCGTAATCATGGTGTGGATTCCGGATTCTATCCGCTTGGTTCATGCACGATGAAATATAATCCTAAAATAAACGAAAATGTCGCCCGATTTAATGGGTTTGCACATATCCATCCTCTTCAAGAGGATAGCTCTGTCCAAGGGGCTTTAGAGCTAATGTATGATCTTCAACAACATCTAATTGAAATTACGGGAATGGATGAAGTAACATTACAACCTGCTGCTGGAGCACATGGCGAATGGACAGGGTTAATGATGATTCGTGCCTACCATGAAGCGAATGGCGATACTGGGCGTACTAAGGTTATTGTCCCTGATTCAGCTCATGGAACGAACCCAGCATCAGCTACAGTTGCTGGATTCGAAACTATTACAGTAAAATCAAACGAACAGGGACTTGTTGATTTAGAGGATTTAAGAAGAGTTGTCGGGCCAGATACCGCAGCATTAATGTTAACGAATCCAAATACACTTGGTCTGTTCGAGGAAAATATCGTTGAAATGGCTGAAATTGTTCATAGTGCCGGGGGAAAACTTTATTATGATGGAGCTAATCTAAATGCGGTATTATCTAAAGCTCGCCCAGGTGATATGGGCTTTGACGTGGTCCATTTAAACCTGCATAAAACGTTTACTGGTCCTCATGGCGGCGGTGGTCCTGGTTCAGGTCCTGTAGGTGTGAAAAAGGATCTTATCCCATTCCTACCGAAGCCAATTGTAACAAAAAGAGAAGATCGTTATATTTTTGATTATGATCGTCCGCAATCAATAGGTCGGGTTAAGCCTTACTATGGGAATTTCGGCATCAATGTTCGAGCTTATACCTATATTAGAAGTATGGGTCCAGATGGCTTACAGGCAGTAACTGAGAATGCTGTCTTAAATGCGAATTATATGATGAGGAGATTAGCTGAATATTATGATCTGCCGTTTGACAAACATTGTAAGCATGAGTTTGTTTTAAGTGGAAAGCGGCAGAAGAAGCTTGGGGTAAGGACACTTGATATCGCCAAGCGGCTTCTAGATTTTGGCTACCATCCACCTACCATTTATTTCCCGTTAAATGTTGAGGAGTGTATCATGGTTGAGCCGACTGAAACGGAATCGAAGGAAACGCTTGATGAATTCATTGATGCAATGATTCAGATTGCGAAGGAAGCCGAAGAGAATCCGGAGATTGTTCAAGAAGCCCCACATACAACAGTTGTCGGAAGGATTGACGAGGCAACGGCAGCAAGAAAGCCGATTCTCCGTTATCAAAAAGCGAAAATTGAGGCTTAAAATAAGTAAACCCCCTTGGATTTATTTCCATGGGGGTCTTCTATTGTGTGGTTTATTTGGTTTTAATTTTCCCAGACCACTTTTTAAATCCACCCTGAAGATGGGAAAGTTCCTGGTATCCTTTGCGGTGGAGCATCTGTGCTGCTCGGGCACTTCTTGCACCACTTTGACAATACAAGTAGACAGGCTTGTCCGGACGAATTTCCTTCATGCGCATTTTAAGCTGCGATACTGGAATATTTCTAGCTCCTAAGATATGCCCACCATTAAATTCATTCGGTTCGCGAACATCAATTAATTGTGCTTTACGATATCCTGCTCTAAATTCCTCTTCGGTTAGTGTTTTCAGAAATCGGCGCTGATAGAAATAATTAAATGCTGAGTAAGCAATGATAACACCGATTACTGCAAGAATAAAATATAATGCTTCCAATGTTCCTTCTCCTTTCGAGCTAAGTAGACCTTCTTTATTATATAAGTGATTGGGTATTAGGGCAAAGGAATTTAATTGGAAAGCCATTCTATTGTTTTTCTCAGTACGCTCTACTTTGTTTTGGGCAGGATTTTTGATAGACTATGTAAAGTCAAAATTTTTATGGAAATTGTTTATATATAGTAGAAAATAAAAGTGGGGTTTGGAAAATGAATAAAGAAGTATGGAGATATATTGATTCAGGTAATGGTTCACCTGCTTTTAACATGGCCCTTGATGAAGCTTTGCTTGATTGGCATAGTGAGGGGAGAACCCCACCAATCATCCGATTTTATGGCTGGGACCCTGCAAGTTTATCAATTGGTTATTTTCAAAAAATAGAAAAAGAAGTAGATATGGAGGCCGTAAAAAAACATGGCCTTGGTTTTGTACGGAGACCAACAGGCGGTCGAGGTGTTCTCCATGAACACGAGCTTACATATAGTGTGATTGTTTCGGAAGAACATCCAGAAATGCCACAGACAGTCACAGAAGCATACCGAGTTATCTCTGAAGGGGTTTTAAGAGGATTCCAGAAATTAGGCTTAGAGGCCTACTTTGCTGTTCCACGGACAACGGAGGAAAGGGAAGCTTTAAAGAGTCCACGTTCAGCAGTTTGCTTTGACGCACCTAGCTGGTATGAGCTTGTTGTGGAAGGAAGAAAAGTGGCTGGCAGTGCGCAGACGCGACAAAAAGGAGTAATCCTTCAGCATGGCGCTATCTTACTTGATTTAGATGAGGACAAGCTTTTCAGCTTATTCAAATATCCTAATGATCGGGTAAAAGGGCGAATGCAAAAAGCGTTCAAATCAAAAGCTGTTGCGATCAAGGAGATTAGTGGGCGTTCTGTTAGCATCGAGGAAGCGAAGCGAGCCTTTAAGGAAGGGTTTGCAGAAGGACTTAATATTGACTTAGAACCTTATACTCTAACAGATGAAGAACTTGAATATGTACAGAATCTTGCGAAGACAAAGTATGAAAGTGATGAGTGGAATTTTAAAAGATAGGTAAGCAGGAAATGCTTCCTATCTTTTTTTCTGACACTTAAAAATGCAAGTGATGAAATTTGTTGAAATACATCGTTTTATGGGGGAATTCGTCCATTCTCTCATTTTCTCTCGATGTTTTTATTAATTTTAAGTTTGACAAATTTTATTTCACTTGATTTTAAATCAATATGTAGTGTTGTCGAAAATTAAATATACACTATATATTGATTTAGGGTGGTTCCTTGTGATAACTTAATAAGTAATTCGTAAGACATCCAGAATCAACGCTAAATCTATCAGCCTTGTAAAAACTGGACGGTATTACTGAATTTTTTACTAGAAGGAGATGTGAACATGTCAGTTGAGCTAGGCCAAAAAATGAATATTAATATTGAAAATCTGAACAAGGACATCCAGTTGTTTCCTCAGGTTCATCCAATTACTCCGGATATGAAAACAACCCATAAAGGGGTATCACGCCTGGTCATGTTGGATCGCTATACGTTTAAGGATACGGAGAAAGTAACCTTAGGCAAGGGAGATTTCGTTGTTCTTACGATTAAAGAAGATCCGAAATTTCCTGCACGTGGACTAGGATATATCCTTGATATTGATTGGGAATCCAAAATGGCTACGGTAGTGGTTGATGAAGAGTTTCGTGGCGTTCTTGATGACCCTGAAGAAATGAAAACAGGAATCATTCGGAAATCACTCGATGTTATTGAGAAACCCCTTGAAGTGTTCTATGAGCAGATTGCCAAACGAAACGCAACGGGCTTAGCTTCAGTTGAAAAAACAGAGGAAAAACGCAAAGAATGGTTTGAAAAGTTTTATCAAGAACTATCGAATTTAAACTTCATTCCTGCAGGGCGCGTTCTTTACGGAGCAGGAGCGGATACTGACGTTACGTATTTCAACTGTTACGTTATGCCATTTGTACAAGACTCACGTGAAGGAATCTCTGAACACCGTAAACAAGTAATGGAAATCATGAGCCGTGGTGGCGGAGTTGGAACAAATGGTTCGACCCTAAGACCGCGTAACACTCTGGCAAAAGGTGTGAACGGAAAATCATCAGGATCTGTATCTTGGTTGGATGATATTGCGAAGTTGACACATCTTGTTGAGCAGGGTGGGAGTCGCAGGGGAGCTCAGATGATCATGCTTTCTGACTGGCATCCTGACATTATTGAGTTCATCATTTCAAAAATGCAGAATCCAAGAATTCTTCGTTTCTTGATTGAAAATACTCAAGACGAAACGATTAAAAAGCATGCAAAAGAAAAATTAAAATTCACTCCATTGACATTGCGAGAAGAGGCAATGTATCAAGGGATTATAAATTATAAAAATATTCCTGGGTTTGGTGGTTTCAGCTCAGATATTATCAAAGCAGCTGAAGAGAAGCTTGAGACTGGTGGAACCTTTAATGTCCATAACCCAGAGTTCCTTACTGGCGCAAATATCTCAATCACATTAACCAAGGAATTTATGAATGCCGTAGAGAACGATGCTGAATTTGAATTACGTTTCCCAGATGTTGAATCGTATGATGCGGAAACGATGAAAATCTACAATGAAGAATGGCATAAAGTCGGCGATGTCCGCGAATGGGAAAAGCTTGGATATAAAGTACGCACATATAAGAAAATCAAAGCAAAAGAGCTTTGGAATTTGGTCAATATCTGTGCGACTTACTCCGCTGAACCTGGCATTTTCTTTATTGATAATGCAAACGACATGACAAATGCACAAGCATATGGACAAAAGGTTGTTGCAACCAACCCGTGTGGTAAACTGCTTGCCTCACGTTAAAAACCTTTTCTGATTGACTTGGAACCCTAACGTTAAGACGAGGGCGACAGGGCCGAACCACTCTAGCTTTAGAGGTGGAGATAACTCCTTTAGGACGGTGAGAGACTGAGCGAAAAGGGCGGTATCCGCAAGCGACAGTCCGACACTCCTGGAGACAGGAGAAAACAGAGTGGAGCAGCCACTAGCACCATATAGTGTTTGTAACCTAGCAGCCGTCAACCTTGCGGAAATGGCTGACAAGGAAACAAAGACTGTTAATTTCGAAAAATTAAAGCGTACAGTAGAAGTAGGAGTACGAATGCAGGATAATGTTATCGATGCAACTCCATACTTCTTAGCTGAAAATAAAAAGCAAGCACTAGGTGAGCGTCGTGTTGGTCTTGGGGTTATGGGACTACATGATCTACTGATTTACTGTGAAACAGAATACGGTTCTGAAAAAGGAAATGAACTGGTTGATAAAGTGTTCGAAACGATTGCGACAACAGCATACCGTGCTTCTGTAGAGCTTGCGAAAGAAAAAGGAAGCTTCCCATTCTTAGATGGTGGAACTTCTGAAGAAACGAATCGCTTAAGAAATGCGTTCATAAATACAGGCTTTATGAAGAAAATGCCTGAGGACGTTCGTGAATCCATCCTTGAAAATGGAATTCGTAATTCTCATTTGCTAACTGTTGCTCCGACGGGTAAATTGCTTGCCCCCTATATTCGCAAGAATGTAGCGTAAACTTGGCTATATGCGGGAAACTCTGGCGTATCTCTTGCTACCTGGGTCTTGCCAACTCGTAAAAGGTAAAAATGTAAGAGTGTTGGTGAAAACTAACCAGACAATCCGCAGGGAAGTCGTGGCTGACCCCTCAACGACTACATGCCGAGCAACCAGAAATATAATTGGTTGATGATATAGTCTGACCCATATGGCGACATGTGGAGCGGGTAATGATAATCCCGCCCTCTATTTAAGGATAGAGAGTAACAAAAGTGAGCACCGGAACAATGGTTGGCGTATCAACAGGACTTGAACCTTACTTCTCATTCTCTTACTTCCGAAGTGGCCGTCTTGGTAAATTTATTGAAGTAAAAGCAGATATCGTTCAAGAATATTTAGATGCAAATCCAGAAGCAGATGTAGAGAATTTGCCGAACTGGTTTGTTGCGGCAATGGAATTAGCTCCTGAAGCCCATGCTGATGTTCAATGCATTATTCAACGCTGGATTGACAGCTCGATTAGTAAGACTGTTAACGCACCGAAAGGGTACAGTGTTGAACAGGTTGAAAAAGTGTACGAGCGCCTCTACAATGGTGGAGCAAAGGGAGGAACTGTCTATGTTGATGGCTCCCGTGATTCACAGGTCCTTACCTTAAAAGCTGAGGAGAATAGCTTTGAAGAAGAGAAGGCAACGAAGAAAGAAAAATCAAAACAGCATGTTGTTTTAGTTGATACCATTAACGAACTTCGCTCTACAAATGTAACAATCGGATCAGAGGTAGGAGATACATGCCCTGTTTGCCGAAAAGGGGAAGTTAAAGATATTGGTGGCTGTAATACATGTACAAACTGCAATGCCCAATTAAAATGTGGTCTATAAGTGAATAACTTTGTACAAGA
>Ga0180215_1004746_pt1 | contig 11888 bp, 10 predicted proteins | sample eDN3rd37CBELigBY_FD_128871 | JGI IMG/M metagenome (GOLD analysis project Ga0180215, IMG submission 128871) | Enriched backyard soil microbial communities from Emeryville, California, USA - eDNA 3rd pass 37_C BE-Lig BY (version 2) (version 2) | ecosystem: Environmental > Terrestrial > Soil >...
AACCCGGAGGCCAGCTCGGAGTTGTCGTTCGCCGCCGAGCACTGCGGGTCGGCCGGGAAGTCGACCAACAGGTCCTGGTCGTCGTCGTTGTTCTTGCCGTCCTCGCACTGGGCGAGCGGCGAGGGCGTCAGGTTGAAGGTCGTGTCCTTGATCGCCAGGTTGCCGCCGATGATCGACATCGCGAACGCGCCCGGGTTGGCGACGACTTGTGCACCTGCTCGCCGTAGCTGTGAGAAGGCCATCGACGACGCGAGCAGTGCCAGCGCGACGGCGATGGTGACAGCGATCCGGTTCGGGCGACGAACGCCCACGGCCGATGTGCCCATGGTTCCCCCCTGTCGACGGGTGCAGCCCCCGCAGCACCCGAGACGGGGAACATAACTGATCCGTTTGACCCATGCAGGGAAAAGCCAAGATTTGGTAAAGCCCGCCTGGGTCGGGGCCGGCTCGAGGAGGCGGGATCAGCCCTCGACGCGGGGCGCGCACTCCTCCTTGGCGCGCCCGGCGTACACGGCCAGCGCTTCTTGGAACTCCGTGCCCATGAGCACTTCGGTTGCCTCGTCGCTGCCGAGGAACTCGGGCGAGTAGCCCGCCCGCTCGGCGGCTTCGGCCAGCCGCGCCGCGGCCACGCGGAGGCGCTCCGCGTTCGTGTCGTCGACCGGCTCGGTGGAGGCCAGCGCCTCCATGACCGTCGTCTGCATCTCCACGGTGCGCCGCATCTGGTGCGGGTTCGCGGCCGCGGTGTCGAACTGCACGGTCGCCGCCTCGACGAGGGCGCACAGGTCGCCGGCTGCTGCCTGCACCTCACCGACGAACCCGTCCGCGAGCTCGTCGAACTCCTGGTCGCTGATCGTGGTGGTCGTGGTCGACGCGTCCGTCGACGCGGTGGTGGTGGTCTTCTCCGGGGAGTCGTCGGAGCAGGATGCCCCCACCAGTCCCAACGCCAGGACCAGTCCCAACCCGAGTCGTCCGACGATGCTCACACGCACGGTTGCTCCCCCTCTCACCCCACAGCCCGTCCGGTCGGGGCCGCGGCACGCTAGCCGCTTCACCGGATCCTTCACTTCGAAAAGTCGGCGTCCTTCTTCTCCACGAACGCGTCGCGCGCCTCGTCGGACACACCGGAGAGGTTCAGCTCGAAGGTGAAGCCCTGCTCGAAGCGGTAGCTGCGCTTCACGTCCACCACGTCGATGGCGTTGAGGCACTCCTTCGCACGGCGGATGACGAAGCGGCTCTTCGAACAGATCTTCTCGGCGACCTCGAAGGCCGCCGCGCGCAGCTCGGCGTGGGGGACCACCTTGCTGACGGAGCCCCAGGACTCGAGCAGCGACGCGTCCACGGGCTCGGCCGTGTACACCATCTCGCGCATCTTGTGCTGGGGGACGAGTCGTGCCAGGTGCGTCGCCGCGCCCAGCGCGCCCTGGTTGACCTCGGGCAGGCCGAAGCGGGTGCCCTCTGCCGCGACGATCACGTCCGCGTTGCCGACGAGGCCGATGCCGCCGCCGAGGCAGTACCCGTGCACCGCAGCGATGACCGGCACCTCGCACTCGTACACGGCGGCGAACGCCGCGTAGCACCCGCGGTTCGCGCCGAGGAGCGCGTCGAAGCCGTCGGTCGTCTGCATCTCCTTGATGTCGACGCCGGCGTTGAACCCACGGCCTTCGGCGCGCAGCACGACCGCGCCCACCTCCGCGTCACGACCCGCCGCGGTGATCAGATCCGCCAGCTCGAACCAGCCGGCGACGGTCAGCGCGTTCACCGGCGGGTGGTCCATCACGATCTCGGTGATCCCGTCGCTGGTGTTGACCTCGAAACCCATCACTGCCCCCGTGCTCGTCGGTGCGCGGAGGGTATCGGGTCCGCGACCACCACCTCGGCGAGCGCCGCCAGGAGCACGGGATCGGCGAGGTACGAGGAGTGACCCTCGAGCGAGGTCGGCAGCGAGCGCGCCACGTCCGCGGGGTCGGGGCCGTGCACCACCCCGAGGCGCGACACCAGCGAGATCGGGTCGAGGCGCGCCGTCGCCGCCCAGAGGTCCGCGCCGTCCGCCAGGCGCAGCGCGGCGAGGTCCGCGACGCCGAGGCCGGGAGCGCCGAGGACCACCAGCTCGTCCGCGCCCATGCCGAGCTCCGACGCCGCGGTGGCCACGAGGGCGCCGTAGCTGTGCCCGACCACCACGACCCGGTCCGCGCCGCCCGCGCGCAGCTCGGCGACCTGGCGTCGCAGGTCCTGCGCGCCACGTGCGGCCGGGCGCCGGTCGATCCCGAGCGGCACGTGGTCGGGCGGGTCGTAGCCGAGCCAGGACATGACGGCGACCTCGGGCGCGTCCCGTGGTGCCCGTTCGGCGCGGGCGGCGAGGTGGCGCCACACCTCCTCGGCGTCCCGCGACAGCCGGGGGGCGTCGCCCAGGTCCGTCCCGACCCCGGGCACCAGCACGACCACCACCTCGGCGGCCGGATCGCCGGTCACCGTGACGAGGCGGCCGTCGCCGCTCGGGTCCCGGAGGAGCACCGCGCGGGGCGGATCGGGGAGGGAGGCACGCCGCTGCCCGTCCGCACGAGCACGCAGCCGCCGGCTCGCGGCGTTCGACCGGGCGCCGGCCGAGACCAGCAGCGGCACCACCGTCGAGTCGACCTGGTGCCACCAGCGCCGCGCCGCAGGACCGGTCCACCACGCCCGGTCCGCCGCGCGCAGGCGCGTCCGGACGTCGGCGAGCAGCCTCCCGCACACGTCGTGCGTGACGGCGAGACGCTCGAGGTCGACGGGATCCGCACCCAGCAGCACGGCGGCGGACCGTACGGAGCCCGGCCACGGTCGTCAGCGGGCACGCGCCCCCGGTAGCCTGCCGCGCCCATGAGCGAGACGCCGGAGATGGACTACACGGGCCGGGTCGTGCTGGTCACCGGTGGGACGAAGGGGATCGGACGGGTCATCGTCGAGCGGTTCCTCGGGTGGGGCGCCGAGGTCATGACCTGCGGTCGCAGCGAGCCCGAGGAACTGCCGAGCGCAGGTGGCCGGCGAGCGAGCTTCATGGCGGCCGACGTGCGCGACCCCGAGCAGGCCGCGGCGCTGGTGGACGCGACCGTCGGGCGCTACGGCAGCATCGACACGGTCATCAACAACGCGGGCGGCGCCCCCTACGTCGAGGCCGCCACCGCGTCGCCGCGCTTCAGCGAGTCGATCATCCGGCTCAACCTGATGGCTCCGCTCCACGTCGCCCAGCGGGCCAACCACCACATGCAGTCCGCGCCCGAGGGCAGCCTGCAGGGCGTCATCGTCAACATCGCCTCGGTGTCGGGCATGCGCCCCTCCCCCGGCACGGCCGCCTACGGGGCGGCGAAGGCGGGTCTCCTCAGCCTGACCCAGTCACTCGCGGTCGAGTGGGCGCCGAAGGTGCGCGTCACGGCGATCGTGGCGGGCCTGATCCAGACCGAGCAGGCCCACCTCCACTACGGCGACGAGGAGGGCATCGCCCGCGTCGCTGCGACGGTGCCCGCCGGCCGCATGGGCACGCCCGACGACCTGGCCGAGGCATGCCGCTGGCTGGCCTCCCCGCTCGCCTCGTACGTGAGCGGCTCGGCGATCTGGCTGCACGGTGGCGGCGAGCGGCCGGCGTTCCTCGACGCCGCTGCCGACTGACGGCGCCCGGCACCGGCGCGGCCGACGAACCGGCCAGACGGACCACAACCAGCCAGACGACAACCAGGGAGCCGGCGGTGCGCCGACTCCCTGATCGTGATGGGGCGAACCCTCCCCCCGGGGGCTACCCCGGAGCCTCTCCCCGCCAGCGGGTCGGTCGTTCCCTCGCCGCTTCTGTTGTGAAGACTTTCTAGTACGTCACATCCTCCAACGCAAACAAATCTTCACACTTGTGTCAATGTGTGACGCACGACCATTTCAGGCGATGTCCTCATCGTTGGAGGTTCAACGAGGCGCCGCTGGCGGATGGCGATCGTCGTCGGAACGTAGTTCCCACTACGTCGCCGCCGTAGTGGCTGCTATGGTCCCTGCGATGTCCGAGCGCAGCACCTCGCACCAGGGAGCCGGCCGGGACCCGCGCATCCCCGGGGACCTCTCGCCGCGGGACCGCCTCGTGCGCGCCGGGATCCTCGAACTGGTCGAACAACCGCTCCACAAGGCGATCGGTGGCATCACGACCGCACAGGTGGCCCGGCGCGCGGGCGTCACCACGGGCTCGTTCTTCCACCACTTCGCCAACGCCGAGGAGTACGCCGACGCCATCGCACTCTCCTACGCCCTGCCGCCGAGCGACGTCGACCAGGCGATCGGGGAGATCAACGAGGCGCTCCTCGACGTCCACCTGCTGGACATCATGCGTGCTTCGCTCCGGGAGGCGTGGCAGACCTTCCGCTCCGACGAGGTCATGAGCACGACCTTCCGGGTGCAGATGCACCTGTGGGCCCACCACGACCAGCCGCTGTCCCGGCCCTCCGACGACTTCGAGACGCTCGCTGACATCCTCCGGCACACCTACCGCCGACGGCAGGAGGAGGCGGCCGGCGTGTGGGGTGCGCTGCTCGAGCGGACCGGGCGCAAGCTCCTGCCGCCCTTCACCCTCGAGTCCCTCGCGGCGACGCTCAACTCCCTGTTCGAGGGCCTCACCCTCCGTGCCGCCGTGGACCCCGAGTCGGTCCCCGACGAGCTGTTCGCACAGGTCGCCACCGCCCTCGGGGCCGCCCTCACCGTGCCCCGCGGCAGCCACCTCCGCCTCGCCGACCTCACCCGGCCGCTGCGGGACGAATCCCGGCTGTCCCCGCAGGCCCGCTCGGGCGCCCGACGGCGGCGGGAGACCCGCGCGCGCATCACCGAGGCCTCCCTCGACCTGTTCGCCGACGGCTGGGAGTCCGTCTCGGCGAGCGACGTCGCCGAGGCCGCCGGCGTGTCCCCGCAAACGGTCATCAACGCGTTCCGGAGCGTGCGCACCGTCGCAGCGACGATCTTCGCCCGCAACCTGCCCGAGATCCGGCGGGTCGCCGTCGGCGAGGACCCCTCGACCGAGGGCCGTCCCCCGCTCGAGCGCCTCGAGGCGGGCCTCCGGTGCCTGTCCGAGGCCGTCGAGGCCGACCCCGAGCCGGCGCGGGCGCTCCTCGGCGAGCGCATCGAGGTGAACCTGCACCAGGGCGGCGAGCTGACCGAGAACGACATACGGATCGAGGTGCCGATCGCCGAGCCCTTCCTGCAGGTGATCGAGCAGCTGGAGCTCGGCGACGCCGAGCCCATCGACGTCGTCCGCACGGTGGTCGACTTCGTGCTCGCCCACTCGCTCGGGCGACCGGACCGTGCCGAGGAGACGGCGCGCATGGCGATGCGACTCCTGCCCGACGCGGCCCTCGTCGGGACCGACGGCGTGCGACGAGTAGCCTGACGCGCCGTCAGAAACGCCGACGCCAGTGAGGTCCCGCATGGGCAAGCCGAGGGTTCCCGTGGTCGAGGGGTGGTTCACCATGCCGCCGCTCGACGACACCGCTCCGATCGACGAGCGGGGCGTCCCGGGCGTGAAGCTCATCGGCACCCGCTGCACCGGGAGCGGCACGTACTTCTTCCCGCCGGAGCGGGTGATGTCGCGTGCCCCGGGCCACGCGGATGCCGAGCTCGAGGAGGTCGAGCTGTCGGACCGGGGGCGCCTCTGGTCCTACACCGACGCCCAGTACCAGCCGCCGGAGCCGTTCGTGGCCGCCACCGACCCCTACGAGCCGGTGTGCCTGGCCGCCGTGGAGCTCGAGCGTGAGCGCATGGTGGTGCTCGGCCAGGTCGTCCGCGGCGTCACCGTCGACGACCTGCAGGTCGGCATGGAGATGGAACTGGTGCTCGACACCCTCAACGAGGACGAGGAGGCCGAGTACGTGGTGTGGAAGTGGCGTCCGGTCGAGGGCGCGGACCACGAGGGGGCGAGCTGATGGCCGTCGACCAGGTCGCCGTCCTCGGGGTGGGCATGCACCCCTGGGGCAAGTGGGGACGCAACTTCGTCGAGTACGGCGTGCACGCCGCCCGGGCCGCGCTCGCGGACGCCGGGATCGACTGGCGCGACATCGGCTTCGTCGCCGGCGCCGACACCATGCGCAACGGCTACCCCGGCTACGTCGCCGGCGCGACCTTCGCGCAGGCGCTCGGTTGGACCGGCATCCCGGTGACGAGCGCGTACGGCGCGTGCGCGTCGGGTGCCATGGCGCTCGACGCCGCCCGTCAGCGCATCCTCTCGGGCATGTGCGACGTCGCCCTCGTGGTCGGCGCCGACACCACGCCGAAGGGCTTCTTGAAGCCGAACGCCGGTGAGCGCAACGACGACCCGGACTGGCTGCGGTTCCGCCTCCTCGGCGCGACGAACCCGAGCTACTTCGCCATGTGGGCGCGCCGACGGATCGACCTGTACGGGGCGACGCCCGAGGACTTCGCCCAGGTGAAGGTCAAGAACGCGCGGCACGGGCTGTCGAACCCGTATGCCCGCTACCGCAAGGAGGTCGGCCCCGAGGACGTCGCGTCGTCGCCGGTGGTGGCCAGCCCCCTGCGACTGCTCGACATCTGCGCGACCTCCGACGGCGGCGCGGCGATGGTCATCTCCTCGATGGACTACGCCCGCCGGCACCTCGCCGCCAACGGCACCGCGTCGGATCCGCTCGTGCGCATCGCGGCGATCTCGACGGTCACGCCGACCTTCCCCAACACGGTCCTCGAGCTGCCGAACTTCTCGACGGACTCCGCCGCGGGGCTGCCGGCTCCGGACCTCACCTTCAAGCAGTCGATCGGGGCCGCCGCCTACGAGCAGGCCGGGCTCGGCCCCGAGGACGTCGACGTGGCCGAGGTCTACGACCTGTCCACCGCCCTCGAGCTCGACTGGTACGAGGACCTCGGGTTCTGCGGGCAGGGCGAGGCCGAGAAGCTGTTGCGAGACGGCGCGACGACGCTCGGCGGCCGGCTCCCCGTCAACCCGTCCGGTGGTCTCGCCTGCTTCGGCGAGGCCGTGCCGGCCCAGGCGCTCGCGCAGGTGTGCGAGCTCACCTGGCAGCTGCGTGGGACGGCCGAGGGTCGCCAGGCCGAGGGCGCCAGGGTCGGCATCACCGCCAACCAGGGCCTGTTCGGTCACGGCTCCTCCGTCATCGTCACCCGCTGAGGGGATCGCCACGAAAGGCTCAGCGATCGGCGTCGACCGGCCGATGGAGCACGTGGGAACACCATGTGCAGCCGCACCGACCGGGGGCGGTCCGGCGCCGGTCCTCCGGCGCCGCGGCAGCCCCCGCGGTCGCGCCCGGGCAGCGACGTGACCCAGCAGCCGACCACCCTGGTCGTCGAGGTCACCGACACGCTGGCCGCGCCGTTCACCACGGGCATCCAGCGCGTCGTGCGCGAGGTCGTCGCCGGGCTGCAGGCTCGGCCCGAGCTCAGCATCGACGTCGTCCCGGTGCTCACGCCCGCGCCCGGCGCCGGGTTCCGCCGGCTCACCGAGGAGGAGGCCGAACGGCTCCGCCACCACCCCGCCGGCGGACGAGCCGGACGGCGCGCGGACGACTTCGGCCGCCTCTCCCCGCTGGTCCGGCGCGTCGGTGACCTGCACCTCGTCGTCTCGCTGAGGGCCCGCCTGGCGCGCTGGTCGCCCCGGCGACGACAGCTGCACCCACCCCACCCGGAGCTCCGGTGGGACCCGCCCGCCGGCTCGGTGTTCGTGGACCTCGAAGGTTCCTGGTACGCGCCGACGCCACGCTCGGAGCTCCTGCCCGCGCTGCGGCGCGACGGCGTGCGCCGCATGGTGTTCCTGCACGACGTGATGCCGCTGGTGCAGCCGCAGTGGTTCACCCAGCGGCACCGCGACGTGTTCGCGGCCTGGCTGCACGCGCACCTCGAGCTGTCCGAAGCCGTGCTCGCCAACTCGAACTGCACCGCGGAGGACGCGCGCCGCGTGGCCGCGGAGCGCGGGCTCGAGGTGCATCCGACGGTGATCCCGCTCGGGGCCGACCCGCCGGTGCGGGGCAGCCGCCCGGTCGCCCTTCCCGACGGCCTCGAGCAGCTGCTCCTCGTCGTGGGCACGCTCGAGCCACGCAAGGACCAGCAGCTCGTGCTCGATGCGTTCGACCGGCTGCGCACGTCGCACCCCGGGCTCGGCCTCGCCCTCGTCGGCAAGGAGGGCTGGATGGTCGACGACCTGGTCGAGCGCATCCGGACGCACCCCGAGCTCGACCGGCGCCTGCTGTGGCTCGGCGGCATCGACGACGAGCAGCTGGCCTGGCTCTACGACCGCGCGTTCCTGACCGTCGCCCCCTCCCGCTACGAGGGGTTGGGCGTGCCGGTCATGGAGTCGCTGGCGCACGGGTGCGCGACACTGGCGTCGCGGGGAGGGGCCCAACCCGAGGCGGCGGGCGGCGCCGCCGAGCTGTTCGACCCCGGCGACCTCGACGCGCTCACCGCCCTCGTGCGCCGGCACCTCGACGACCCCGAGCACCACGAGCAGTGGGTCCGGCGGGCGCGCGACCACCGCACGCCGACCTGGGCCGACACGACGGCGGCGATCGCCGGAGCGGTGCACCGGCTGGTCACCGAGCCCTGAGGCGACCGCCGGTAGTCTCGGCGACTCGGGAACCCCAGATGACGAGCACGAGCGATCCCCTCACCAAGTCCGCCGCGGACCCCGACCAGGGTTCCGCACCCGCCGTCGATCGCTGGCTCGTCGGGCTGACCGTGCTCGCCGTGGGTGCGGGCCTCGTGCTGCGGTTCCTGCCGCGCTCGGGCATGTGGCTCGACGAGGCGCTGACCACCAACATCTCCTCGCTGCCGCTGGGTGAGATCGGTGACGCACTGCGCCGTGACGGGCACCCGCCGCTCTTCTACTGGCTGCTCCACCTCTGGTCGTCGTTCGGCGAGTCCGACTGGTGGCTGCGGGCGCTGCCGGGCGTGTTCTCGGTCATCACGCTCCCCCTCAGCTACGTCGCCGGCTGCCGCCTCGCCACACGCGCCGGCGCCGCCGGCCTGGGCGTGCGGCGCACCGGGCTGCTCGCGCTCGCCGTCACCTCGGTGATGCCCTTCGGGATCCGGTTCGCCGCCGAGGCCCGGATGTACTCGCTGGTGACGATGCTCGTGTTCGCCGGCTACCTCGTCGTCGACGACCTGCTCGAGGGCCGCCGCGGCACCGAGCCCCGCCGGCTCGCACCGGCCGCCATCGGGGCCGCACTCCTGGCCGGCGCGCTGCTCTGGTCGCACTACTGGTCGATGTGGCTCCTCGCCGCCGTCGGGCTGCTCGCGCTCTGGCGTGCGTGGAAGGAGCAGGACGCGGCGCGGCGGGCGGGGGCCCGGGCGCTCGTGGTGGGCCTCGTCGGTGGCGGCGTCCTCTTCCTGCCGTGGGTCCCGAACCTGCTGTACCAGACCCAGCACACCGGGACCCCGTGGGGGAAGCTCTTCGGCCCGGCCTCGGTCGCGGTCATCACCCTCGTCGACTTCGCCGGCGCCGAGTTCGGCGTCGCCCAGCTGCTCTCCTACCTCCTGGTCGTGCTGGCGGTGCTGGCCACCGTGGCGGTGTTCGAGGGCCCCCGCAAGGTGGTGCTCGGCGCCCACATCGCCCCGCGGATCCGCAACGAGGTGCTGGTCCTGTCCGCGACGATGGCGCTCGGGTGGGCGACCTCGTACACCTCGGGCAACACGTTCTCGAGCCGCTACGCCTCGGTCGTCTTCCCGTTGTTCCTGCTCTGCGTCGCCGCCGGCCTCGCGACGCTGCGCACCCGCCTCGTCTCGGTGGTCACGCTCGCAGCGATCCTCGTCGCCTGTACCTGGGGCAGCGTCTCGACCGTCGTGTTCGACCGTTCGCAGACCGATGCGGTGGTCGACGGCGTCCAGCGCGACCTGGCCACCCACGACGTCGAGGACTTCGTCGTGATCGCCTGCCCCGACCAGCTCGGCGTGGCGACCCAGCGGCAGCTCGACCGCCTGCTCGACCGTGAGGTCGAGGTCGTGCCCTACCCCACCGCCGGCGACCCGCGGTTCGTGGACTGGGTCGACTACGGCGACCGCAACGCGGCCTCCGACCCCGCGGCGTTCCTGCAGCAGCTGTCGGACCGGCTGACGCCGTCGACCACGGTGTACCTCGTGGGCTCGTTCCAGTACCGGACCTTCGAGGGCAAGTGCGAGGGGCTGTTCAACCAGCTCGCCGCCCGTGGCGCCGTCGAGCGGGTGGTCGAGCAGGACAACGCCCACCACGACGAGATCGCCAACCTCTGGGCCATCCGCCCGCCGACGTGACCGCGGCGGCGCCGGCGACGCGGGCAGCGCTGCGCTGGCGCGACGGCCTCCTCCCGGTCGCATTGGGCTGGGTCGTGGCCCGGGTGTGCGTCGCCGCGGGCCACCTGCTCGCCCGCGGACTGCTGGACGTGCTCGACAACCCCCGCGGCGACCACCACCTCACCGAAGGGCTGCTGACGTGGGATGCGTCCTACTACCGGCTGCTCGCGGAGCAGTGGTACACGCCGCTCCAGGAGGACGCCGCGCGGTTCTTCCCGCTCTACCCGGGGCTGGCACGAGCGCTCTCGCCCGTGCTCGGCGGCCGGGAGGACTGGGCGCTGGTCCTGATCACCAACGTCGCCGCGCTCGGTGGCGCGCTCGTGCTGTGGCGGCTCGTGGCCGAGGTGTTCGAGGACCGCGGGCTGGCGGACCGGGCTGGGTGGATGGTCGCGGTGTTCCCCGGGGCGTTCGTGCTCGCCTGGGCGTACTCCGAGGGGCTCGCGCTGCTGTTCGTCGCCGCGACGCTCCTGGCGCTGCACCGGCGGGCCTTCGCGCTGGCCGGCCTGTTGGGCCTGGGCTGTGCGGTGCTCCGACCGGTCGGCGGGCTCGTCCTCGTGCCGATCCTCGTCGAGCTGTACCGGTCACGCCCCCGCCCTCCGTGGTGGAGGGCCGCGGCCGCCGTGACCGGTCCGATCGCCGGACTGTGCGTCGCGATGCTGTGGATCGAGCGCAGCACGGGCGACCTCTGGTTGCCCGTGCGACTCCAGGGCGACATCCGCGGCGGGTTCCAGGATCCCGTGACCCGCGTCCTCGAACCGATCGGCGAGGTGCTGAAGGGCGACTTCCGCGACGTCTACAACCTCGGCGTCATGGTCCTCCTGGTGCTCCTCGCGGTCGTGGCGGTGCGGCGCCGCCAGCCGTGGTCGTGGCTCGCCTACGGGGGCGTGTCGCTCCTGGTGCTGCTGTCCTCGCAGGTGACCGACTCGATCGGCCGCTACGCCCTCGTGGTGGTGCCCTTCGTCGTCGCGCTCGCTCAGTGGGCGGAGCGCCGCTGGCAACAGGTCGCCGTCGGGGTCCTCGGTTGCGCGGGGCTCGTGTGGATGTCGAGCGAGGCCTGGCTCGGTCGCCTCGTGCCCTGACCGTCAGCCCTGCCGGTGGGCGACCGCCCAGGTGCCCCACCCGGCGCGGGAGGCGGTGACCGACCAGTCCTCGCCCAGGACCTCCGCGAGCCGCTCGGCGCCGAGGTGGATCGGGGTGCACTCGCCGATCGAGTTCACCCACACGAGCGCGCCGTCGGGCCGGAGCACCCGCTCGACCTCCTGGCGGAACAGGAGCATGTTCACGCACACGACCGTGCCGACGGACCCGTCCGGGAACGGCAGGCGGCTGGCGTCGAGCCGCACCCGCGAGGCGATCGCCGGGTCCAGCCGGGAGAGCATCTCGACGCTCAGGTCCCCCGCGACGACCTCGTAGCCCTGGGCGTGGAGTCGCCGGGTCCCGGCGCCGGTGCCGGCGCCCAGCTCGAGCACCGGCTCGGGCAGCACCCCGCCACGCTCCAGCGCGTCCGCGGTCGCGTCATCGGACTCCGTCGCGATCTGCGCCTCCCACCGAGGCGCGATCTCGTCGAAGATGCCCCGCACGAACTCGGCGAGCTCGGGAGTCCACGCGCC
>Ga0180215_1004748_pt1 | contig 11886 bp, 12 predicted proteins | sample eDN3rd37CBELigBY_FD_128871 | JGI IMG/M metagenome (GOLD analysis project Ga0180215, IMG submission 128871) | Enriched backyard soil microbial communities from Emeryville, California, USA - eDNA 3rd pass 37_C BE-Lig BY (version 2) (version 2) | ecosystem: Environmental > Terrestrial > Soil >...
CCGCGGCGAGTGCGAGCTTGCGACGTTCGGTAGGGGGTGTCGTGGCGATATCCATTTTCCTATTCCACCTCACAGTGTCGGGGTTCACAGGGCTTCGGCAGAACCGCTTCGGGGTTTGTTTTCAGATGATCTCGTCGGTGAGCCGGTTCGGTGTGCCGAATCGATGAGCGGTGATCGTGACGGACTGTTCGGCCAGGAACGGCAACATTTCGATTCGTCCGGATCCGGTCACCGGATGGTCGAACACCGCGATGTCGCATCGGGTGTCCCATTCGTCGGGTGGCGCTGCGCCGATCAGGCGGACACGCGCCGGGGCCGTGTCGACGATCCGTTCCTCCCATTCCGCATCACTCTCCACGCGCACGCGACCGTCGAAACGTGCTGTATTCGAGCATCTTACGAGATCGACGGCGAAAGCCGAAGAGATTTCCACCGGCGCGCCCGCCCGGGCCGCGACACCGAGCACGCGCACGAGTTCGTCGGGCCGACCCGTCTCGCCGAGGCGTACGTGTGTGCGAACGGGCCGGTACCGGAACAGGTTCCGCTCCGCCGTCAATCCCGTGACGTCTTGCGCCACAGAGAATTCCGACGCCCAGGCTTGCTCGTCGTCCTCGAATGCCCGGCGCAGCGCGTCCTCGTCCCAGGTGTACGGTTCCCAGGATCCGAAGCCGAAGAGATAGTTCGGCCCACCCGCCTTGAAGCCCGCTCCCACCGACGACTTCTTCCAACCACCGAAGGGCTGCCGTCGCACGATGGCACCGGTGATACCGCGATTCACGTACACATTCCCGGCCTCCACGCGATCGAGCCAGCGGGCGATCTCGTCGGAGTCCAGCGAATGCAGACCCGCCGTGAGCCCGTAGTCCACCTCGTTCTGGATCGCGATCGCCTCGTCCAGGTCGGCCGCGGTCATCACCCCCAGCACCGGACCGAAGAACTCGACGAGATGCGTGCGCGACCCGCGTCGCACCCCGGTGCGCACACCGGGCGTCCACAGCCGGCCCTCCTCGTCGAGCCGGCGCGGTTCGACGAGCCACGACTCGCCGTCGTCGAGTTCGGTGAGCGCGGTGAGCAGTTTGCCCTGCGCCGGTTCGATCAACGGCCCCATACGTGTTCGCGGATCGTGCGCGGCACCGACCGGCAACGACCGCACCGCGTCGACGAGCTGGTCGCGGAACCGGCGGGAGCTCGCCACGGAGCCGACGAGGATTACGAGCGACGCCGCCGAGCACTTCTGCCCGGCATGCCCGAACGCCGACTGCACGACGTCGCGCACCGCCAGATCCGGATCGGCGCTCGGCGTCACGACGATCGCGTTCTTGCCGCTCGTCTCCGCCAGCAGCCGCATCCCGGGGCGCAGCGAGCGGAACAGTTCGGCGGTCTCGTAGGCACCGGTGAGCACCACCCGGTCGACGCGGGGATCGGAGACGAGCTTCGTGCCCAGCGACCGTTCGTCGGCGTGGACGAGGTGCAGGACGTCGCGGGGCACACCGGCATCCCACATCGCCTCGGCGAGCACCGACCCGCACCGAGCCGTGAGCGTCGCGGGCTTGAGGACCACCGCCGAACCGGACGCCAACGCTCCGAGCGTCGACCCCGCCGGGATCGCGACGGGGAAGTTCCACGGCGGCGTCACGACGGTGAGGGTCGACGGCACGAACCGCGCACCGTCGATCTCGTCGAGCGCGCGGGCCCGCTCGGCGTAGTACCGCGCGAAGTCGATCGCTTCGGAGACCTCCGGATCGGACTGGTCGAGCGTCTTACCGCCCTCGGCCGCCATCACCTCGAGCAGATCGGCGCGTCGCGCCTCGAGCACGTCGGCCACCTGTTCGAGGATCCGTGCGCGCTCGGCACCGCTGCGGGCACCCCAGGCACGACCGGCCGCGGTCGCGTCGACCAGCACGCGCTCGAGGTCGTCCTCGGAGGAGAGGGTGTGGGCGCGCACGGTGTCGATACCGAGTTTCGACGACGGCACCCGCTCGAGGATGCGGCGACCCCACTCCCGGTTCTGCGGCAGGGACGGATCGGTGTCCGGCGTGTTCGTGAACACCGGGGGTCCGGGCGGTGTTGTCGATGCCGGCACCGCCGGCGGCGGCCCCTGCCGGTTCTGCGTGCGGTTGGGGGAGGGGACGCTGTCGTCGAGCGCCGCCACCGACGCGCGGAACCGCTGCTCCTCGCGTTCGAACAGGGCGGGATCGTCGGCGAGATCGAACACCGCCGACATGAAATTCTCCTGCCCCGAACCCTCGTCGAGCCGACGCACCAGATACGAGATCGCGACGTCGAACTCGTCGGGGCGGACGACGGGCGTGTAGAGCAACAGGCTGCCGACGTGTCGACGGATCACCTCGGCCTGGCTCTGCGCCATGCCGAGGAGCATCTCGAAGTCGATCCCGTTGCGCACCTGCCGGCGACCGGCGAGCTCCCACGCGTACGCGATGTCGAAGAGGTTGTGCCCGGCCACCCCGACCCGTACGTTCTCGATCCGCTCGGGGGTGAGCGCGTAGTGCAGCAGCCGCTTGTAGTTCGTGTCGGTCTCCTGCTTGGTGCTCCACGTCGCGAGCGGCCATCCGTGCAACGACGCGTCGACCCGCTCCATCGGCAGGTTGGCACCCTTGACCACCCGGATCTTGATCGCGGCGCCGCCACGAGCGCGTCGCGCCGCCGCCCACCGCTGCAGTTCGATCATCGTGGCCAGGGCGTCGGGCAGATACGCCTGCAGCACGATCCCGGCTTCGAGACGGAGGAACTCGGGACGGTCGAGCAGCGTCGTGAACGCCGCGACCGTCACGTCCAGGTCGTGGTACTCCTCCATGTCGAGGTTGATGAACTTCGGCGTCGGCGAGGTCGCGGCGAGGCGGTACAGCGGGGTGAGTCGCTCGACGATGTCCTCGACGGTCTCGTCGAAGGCCCACGGCGAGTGCGGCGCGACGGCTGCCGAGACCTTGAGCGAGACGTAGTCGACGTCGTCGCGGGCCAGCAGCGCGAGGGTGCCCTCGAAACGGCGGCGGGCCTCGTCATCGCCGAGGACGGCCTCGCCCAGCAGGTTGAGGTTGAGGCGGATGCCGGGTCGTTGCAGTCGTGCGATGGCCCGGCCCAGCGCGGCATCGTCGGTGTCGACGACGAGGTGTCCGACCATCGCCCGGAGCGCGCGGCGCGCGGCGGGGACGACGAGGTGCGGGAAGCGGGGACCGATCGCACCGCCCGCCCGCACGGCCGCGCGGAGGTGGACGGGAAGGAAATCCGGTATGTTCCGGGACAATTCGGCAAGGGCATGCGCTGCGGTCGCCGGATCCTCGGGGCGGATGACCTCGTCGACGAAGCGCACGGTGAACTCGAGTCCGTGGGGATCCTTCAGGACGTCGGCGAGGTGGCGGGCCGCACGGTCGGGTGCGACCTCCGACGATTCGTCCACCCACCGGCGGGCCAGGGCGACAGCATCCTCGACGATCCGCACGATGCGCCTCCGATCGACGGCGTTTCGAACCTGACGCCAATCTACCCACCGGAGCCGGTTCGCGTTTGCGGTCCGCGGTGTCGGGAATACAGCGCGAAGGGGACAGTCCCGACCGATGAGGAGACGAGAGTGAACCGTCAGGCCCCCGCGTCACGTGGCGCGGCGTCATCCGCCGAGCGCGTGGCGCAGAACGGTGTGTTCGAGAAGTTCGCACGTGCCGGCTACGTCGGCAGTGGCATCGTGCACCTGCTCATCGGCTACCTCGCGATCAGGGTCGCGTTCGGTCGCAGCGAGCAGGAGGCCTCGCAGTCCGGTGCGATGGCGGAGCTGGGCGAACAGCCCGGCGGGAAGATCGCGTTGTGGATCGCCGTCGTCGTCTTCGTGATGATGGGCCTGTGGCGGTTCGCCGAGGCCACCTTCGGCAAGGCATCCGAGCCGGAGCAGCCCGACGCCGACATGAAGGACAAGGCGTTCGACCGGTTCAAGGCCGCCTGCGTCGGTGTCGTCTACCTCGGCTTCGCGTACACCGCGTTCGGGTTCGCCCGCGGCAGCGGCAAGTCGAGCGGTGAACAGAACGCGGGACTGACGGCGAAGCTGCTGGAGTCCGGCGTCGGCAAGTTCGTCCTCGTCGTTGCGGGGCTCGTCATCCTCGGTGTCGGCGCCTACCACGTCTACAAGGGTGCGTCGAAGAACTTCGTCGACGACCTGAAGAACCACCCGAGCACGTTCGTGAAACGACTCGGCCTCGTCGGGTACGTGGCGAAGGGTCTCGCGCTCTGTCTCGTCGGCGTGCTGGTGATCGTCGCGGTTCTCCAGGCCGATCCGCAGAAGGCAGCGGGGCTCGACGGGGCTCTGAAGACGTTGGGCTCGCAGCCTTTCGGTACGGTGCTGCTCGTCCTCATGGGTCTCGGTATCGCGATCTACGGTCTCTACAGCTTCGTCATGGCGCGCGACGCGAAGATGTGACGCTCAGTCGTCGTCCGCGTCGTCGAACCAGAACGACTCGGTCGCGACGTAGTGGAGGGTCGGTGGGCCGGGCAGCTCGAACTCGATCGCGCCCACCGGCCGCAACTCCCCGTCGTTGTCCTCGCAACTGGCGGTCGCGATGTTGAGTCCTGCGGCGATCCCGGTGAACTCGAGGGTCTGGTAGTTCGCTCCGAAGATCTCCGCGATTCCGGACTCGCCGGTGCCGAGCGCTGCGACGCAGATGAAGGGGTAGTCCTCGTCCGGTGGGGACGTGTACATCAGCTTCACCAGCACGGTGTCTCCGCGGGTACTGACCGTCCACAGTCCTCGGGTGTCCGTATCCGCCGCTGCGCTCGCGGCGGGGGCGAAACCGGCGAGCAGTGCGAGCGGTGCGAGCAACGAGACCGTCGCACGCAGGGTCCTGCGATGGTTCATGGGATCTCCTCGGAACCGCGGTGAGTCCCCGACGTATTCATCGTCCGCACTCGATATCCGGGGGAACGGGCGAATCGGATGTTCGTGAAGAAGACGTGACGGCGACGAGATCGTCGTACCCGGTCCGTGACTCCCCGGGTCACGAAGCGCTACCACCTCGGCCAAACTAGTTGACAACGCAACTAGTAGGGATCATTCTGGTGGTTGAGAACGCAACTACACCGGGAAGAAGGTGGATCGATGATCGCCGACGAGCAGCAGCGCTCCGAGGAATTCGAGCGTCGGCGTGCACTCATCCGCGACGCGCACCTGAAGCCTGCCGACGCGCGCCCGCAATCCTCGGCGCGGGGACTGCACCACACCGCGCTGATCAGCAGCGACGTCGAACGGACCGTGCGCTTCTACCAGGATCTCCTCGAGTTCCCGCTGACGGAGCTGATCGAGAACCGCGACTACCTCGGGTCGTCGCACTTCTTCTTCGACATCGGCAACGGCAACCTGCTGGCCTTCTTCGACTTCCCCGGTCTCGACATCGGCCCCTATCAGGAGGTCTTCGGCGGTCTGCACCACATCGCGATCAGCATCGCCCTGCCCACCTGGGAGCGCCTGCGCGACAAGCTCATCGCCGCGGGCGTCGAGCTCGTCGAACACAGCGACGTCTCGTTGTACTTCCGCGACCCCGACGGAGCCCGCCTCGAACTCATCGCCGACCCGCTCGGTGAGATGTACGGCTCGAAGGTGCTCTAGCGCGTAGCTCCAGCACGAAGTAAGGGGAGGTTGTGTGCGTGTCCGTTCACCGGACACGCACACAACCTCCCCTTCGTCTATTCGTCGAACTCCTACTCCACGATCGGGAAGATCGATTCCCCGTCCTCGGGAGCGCCGTCGACCTGACCGCGGTCGACGCGCGAATCCTGCACGATCGTCCCGTCGACGACGTCCGCGAGTTTCGGATCCTCCGGTGAGCCGGTGGTGGCGTCGTCGACCACCTCGTCCACGTCTTCGGTCAGTTCGTCCTCCGGCGTCGCCGCGACAGGCTTGTCCAGCGGCTCGGCGGGTTCGACGTCGGGTTCCTCCTCGGCGAGACGCTCGTCCAGCGACTCGCCTTCCTGCTCTTCACGCTGGGTCGTTCCGAACTTGTCGGCTGCACTCCAGTCCTCGGGCGGGTCGACGACCTCGTCGCCGTCGTCGTTCCGCACCTCGTCGGCGTCGAGGCCTTCGCTGGGGCTGAGGGTGTCGCCGGGACCGTCTTCGATGCTCATGTCGAGGAGATACCCGGCCGGCCCGGTGCGAAACCGTCGGCGGTTTCACTCCCGGTCGATCAGGCTATGCCGTCGGAACACCACATCGAGGGAGCCACACATGGACGAGAACGATCTCTTCCAGCACATCGAGAAGCTGGTGGACGAGGAGAAGACGCTGCGCTCGCGGACGGGCGCGGACGGCCTGAGCGACGAGGATCTGCAGCGCCTGCGCGCGGTCGAGAAGAGACTCGACCAGTGCTGGGACCTGCTACGACAGCGCCGCGCGAAGGCCGAGTTCGGTGACGACCCGGACGCCGCCCAGGCGCGGCCGGTCGATGAGGTCGAGTCCTACCGGCAGTAGACGGTCGTCCGCGCGGCGGTCCGGCGCACGAGGTCGACGATGGCCTCGGGGCAGTCGGACTGCGGCGCGTGGCCGGCCCAGGGGAGCGGCACGAACCGTGCCCCGGGGATCAGCGGGACGTACCGCACGGTCTGCGCCGACGCGACCGTATCGAGGACGCCCTGTCCCAGCGTGACGGGACAGTCGATCCGGTCGAGTCCCGTCGGCACATCGATCAGGATCGCGTCCCACAGCATCGACCAGAAACCGTCCGACTCCGCGAATCCACCCTTCACCGACAGTGCTTCGGCGCGGGTCGTCTTCCACGGCATCGCGCGTAGCCCCGCGGTGAGCGCGGTGCGACCGAGGACGCTGCGTGACATCGGTTCGATGAACGGGCTGCGGGTCTTGTTGAGCAGGCGCGCGGTCGTCATGAGCGCACCCTGGAAGATCCGCTCCGGGGGCAACCCGAGTCCCGAGGGTGACAGGGCCACCACCGAGAGGGCGCGCCCGCGCACGGCGAGTTCGATCGCGAGTCGCCCACCCAGCGAGTTGCCCAGAACGTGCACCCGGTCGAGTCCGTGGGCGTCGAGTTCCGCCTCGAGGGTGTCGGTGAGGGCGCCGACGGTGGGTCGGCCGCTCTGCTTCGGCGACGAACCGTGGCCGGGTAGGTCCACGTTCAGTACGTCGAAGTGCTCGGCGAGACGCGGGACGAGGGTGGAGAAGTCGTCCATCGTGGCGCCGATGCCGTGCAGGAGGAGTAGGGGTTCACCGGATCCGGTGCGGCGGTAGCTCAGTCGTGAGTGCATCGGTTCCATTCTCCCCTTCCGGACGGGCCGGAGTGCTCTGTCGCAAAAGGTTGTGTGTTCTGTCACATTCGTGAGGAAGGAAAAGCAACGACCTGGCCGAATGCCGTGTTATAGCCCTTGCTTATCGAATTTCTAGAAACTATCGATTGGCACAATTAATAGTTCGCGGATAACGTCGAAGCCGTCAACCCCATCGAGACGAGTGAGGTTTCTACATGTCGCTGATCAACAAGAAGATCAAGCCCTTCAAGGCCGAGGCTTTCAAGGACGGCGCCTTCGTGACCGTGTCCGACGAGGACATCAAGGGCAAGTGGGCGATCTTCTTCTTCTACCCCGCAGACTTCACGTTCGTCTGCCCGACGGAGCTCGGCGACCTCGCGGACCACTACGAGGAGCTGCAGAAGCTCGGCGTCGAGGTCTTCTCCGTCTCGACCGACACGCACTTCACGCACAAGGCGTGGCACGGCTCGTCGGAGACCATCGGCAAGATCAAGTACGCCATGATCGGTGACCCGACCCTGCAGATCAGCACCGACTTCGAGGTCCTCCGTGAGGACCAGGGTCTCGCCGACCGCGGCACCTTCCTGGTCGACCCGGACGGCGTCGTCCAGTTCACCGAGGTCACCGCTGAGGGCATCGGCCGCAACGCCGCCGAGCTCGTCCGCAAGGTCAAGGCCGCTCAGTACGTCCGCAACCACCCGGGCGAGGTCTGCCCGGCCAAGTGGGAAGAGGGCGACGAGACCCTCGCTCCGTCGCTGGAGCTCGTCGGCAAGATCTGATTCGTCGACGGAAATTCGTTCCGGTGGCACGGGATCGAAAGTCCCGTGCCACCGGGCACCGTCCGGGTCCGCTCGGCTCGAGCTGAGAAGTTCGCCGACTCCCATCTCTTCCGGTCACAGTTCTTCCACCTCTGGAGTGAATCCTCATGCTCGATGCCTCCCTTGCTGCCCAGTTGAAGTCCCTTCTCGAAAAGGTCACCCAGCCGATCGAGCTCGTGTCGTCCCTCGACGACCGGCCGAAGTCGAAGGAACTCGCCGACCTCCTCGATCAGATCGCCGGCATGTCCGATCTGGTCACTCATGTGCGCGACGGTGAAGCCACCCGTCGCCCCTCCTTCCTGATCCGCCGGGTCGGCACCGACGTCGAGGTCGAGTTCGCGGGTATCCCGCTCGGCCACGAGTTCACCTCCCTCGTGCTCGCCCTGCTGCAGGTCGGCGGCCACCCCTCGAAGGAGGCCGTGGAACTGCTCGAGCAGGTGCGCGACCTCGAGGGCGACTTCCACTTCGAGACCTACTTCTCGCTGTCGTGCCAGAACTGCCCCGACGTGGTGCAGGCCCTGAACGTGATGTGCGTGACCAACTCGCGCATTAAGCACACCGCGATCGAAGGCTCGCTCTTCCAGGACGAGGTCGACGCACGCCAGGTCATGGCCGTGCCGACCGTCTTCCTCAACGGTGAGCTGTTCGGCTCCGGACGCATGAACCTCGAGCAGATCGTCGGCAAGCTCGACAGCGGCTCCGCCGAGCGCACCGCCGCCGCGATCAGCGAGAAGGACCCCTTCGACGTCCTCGTCGTCGGTGGTGGCCCTGCCGGCGCGACCGCTGCGATCTACGCCTCCCGCAAGGGAATCCGCACCGGCGTTCTCGCCGAGCGCTTCGGTGGCCAGGTGCTCGACACCATGGCCATCGAGAACTTCTCCTCCGTCCCCTACACGGAGGGCCCGAAGTTCGCCGCCGAGCTCGAGAACCACGTGCGCCAGTACGACGTCGACATCATGAACGTCCAGAAGGCCTCGAAGCTCACCCCGGCCCCCACCGAGGGTGGCCTCGTCGAGGTCGAGCTCGAGAACGGTGCCCGGTTGCTCTCGCGCAGCGTCGTTCTCGCGACCGGTGCCCGCTGGCGCGCGATGAACGTGCCGGGCGAGCAGGAGTACCGCAACAAGGGTGTCACCTACTGCCCGCACTGCGACGGCCCGCTGTTCAAGGGCAAGCGCGTCGCCGTCATCGGTGGCGGCAACTCCGGTGTCGAGGCCGCGATCGACCTCGCCGGTGTCGTCGCCCATGTGACCCTCATCGAGTTCGACTCGGTCCTGCGCGCCGACGAGGTGCTGCAGCGCAAGCTCCGCAGCCTGCCCAACGTCGACATCGTCGTCAGCGCCCTGACCACCGAGGTCCTCGGCGACGGTTCGAAGGTCACCGGCCTGACCTACACCGACCGCACCACCGACGAGTCGCGCACCCTCGAGCTGGACGGCGTGTTCGTCCAGATCGGTCTGCTGCCGAACACCGAGTGGCTCTCCGGCACGGTCGAACTCAGCCCGCGCGGCGAGATCGTCGTCGACGACCACGGCCGCACCTCGGTGCCCGGCGTGTTCGCTGCCGGCGACTGCACGACCGTCCCGTACAAGCAGATCATCGTCTCCGCAGGTGCGGGTGCGACGGCCGCGCTCGGCGCGTTCGACCACCTCATCCGCACGAGCGCCCCGGCCCAGGCCGAGGAAGCGGTCGCCGCGACCGTCTAGGCGTCACTGCAGCCCCGTGGCCGTCACCCCTTCCGGGTGGCGGCCACGTTGCTTTCTCGGGGAGGTTGTTGTCGAAAATCCTGCGGAAATCGCCCATATCCTCCCCCAATTCACCCCGCACAGGCATTGACGCGCTCTTTACCCCGGCGCTTCACTGAAATGCGCACGTGTGTCCCCATCGCGACGGTGTCCCAGGAGGTCGACCTATGCGCAGCACACGGAAGTCCGAACGGTGGCACAGACGCGAAGGACGCCTGTATCGCAGAGCCGCCTCGGTGGTGGCGCTCATGGGGCTGGTCGCCCTGTGGGTGAATCCCGCGGCGTCGGCGGACGAGTCCACGGGATTCTCGCTTCCCTTCTCCGGCGCACCGGCCTACGAGCATCTGGCGCCGACGCAGGTCACCGACCCGTCCCAGTTGCACGCCCCGCTCGGTCGGGAGTGGGCCGAGGACATCGCCCGGCAGATCGGGTTGAGGCCGGAGGATGCGTTGTCCGAGCAGCAGGCCCGTGATTTCACCACCGGTGGGGGAGTGGGCGGCAGCAAGGAAGCGGCCGAGATCATCCAGGGTTCCATCGACATCCTCATCAATACGACCGGTCACCCCATGTACTCCGACGTGAACGGTGTCTCCACCCCGACGGTGCTGGGCAGTTACGGCCTCTACGTGACGCCCGACGGGATGCTGCAGAGCCCGGCCAACGCGTCGGCGCCGACGAGGCAGGTGAACACGCTCATCGCGCCCGGCGGGTACGTCGACACCTGGCTGCGGAACAACGACGCGACGGACACGCTGGTGGCGCTGTACCGGTCGGCGTACCCGATCGAAGCGACCTTCGGTTTTGCGGCGCAACAGATATCCGGCGCCGCCCAGTTGGTCACCAACACGAAGGGCGACGTCGTCTCGACCGTCGGCATGTCGATGGCGCCGCCGCTGTGGATCGTGAACTTCGCTCTCATCTACGCCGTGAGCCCTTCCCTCGCGGCCGCGATGCCGGCCTACTGGGCGCCCATCCCGCCGGAAGTGGCCGAGGCGATCAAGGCGAGCCCCACGGGCCAGGTGCCCTACGCCGACTACGCGTCGTACCTCGAGTGAAACTTCGGGGAGGTTGTGGTCGAGAATCTTGCCGGAAGCGACCACAACCTCCCCGTCGTTACGATGTGACATGGCTGTTGTGGCGATGGGCGTCAGCGGATGTGGCAAAACGACTTTCGCGAAGCAGCTCGCGGACGCGATCGGCGGGGCCTTCATCGAGGCGGACGACTATCACAGCGACGCGTCGATCGAGAAGATGCGCTCGGGGCGCGCGCTCGACGACGACGACGATCGTGAACCGTGGTTGCGTGCCGTCGCAGCCGCTGCCGAAAGCGTCGAGACCCCGGTGGTCGCGTGTTCGGCGCTGAAGAGGTCGTACCGCGACATCCTGCGTGCCGACACCCCGACCGTCTTCCTGCATCTGGATGTACCCGTCGACGTCGTGCGGTCCAGGGTTCGCGGACGCGGCGGCCACTTCTTCTCCGAGACGCTGGTGGCCTCTCAGTTCGAGACGCTCGAGCCCCTGGAACCCGACGAGCACGGCGTCACCCTGGACGCGACCCGCTCACTTCCCGAACTCCTCGACACGGCCCGCGCGTACCTCGAAGGCCCGTCGAGGTAGGTGTTGTTGTCGAAGAACGCGAAAAAATCGATAACAACGACGGACTCGATACGACGAAGGCCCCGACCTGTGGTCGGGGCCTTCGTGTGCAGAAAGTTCAGTGACCGCGTCAGCGCTTCCTGACGTTCGCGACGATCTCGGCGTCGGCCTTGATGTTGGTCCGGGTCTTCTTCTCGGCGCGCTTTTCCTTCAGCGACTTGCCGGACTTCTTGGACATCGAACTGCGAGGCGATTTGTCGGCCATGCTGCCACCCTCAATAGGAGACCTGAACGGTCCCGATGTCCCCACAGTACGGGAGAGTCGGCCGTGATCCGCGCATGAGCCGGTCCCGGGAGAGTCCTGCGGCAGGAACGGCGGGTCCGGACCACCCCACAACGGCGAAGGCCCCGACCGTGTGGTCGGGGCCTTCGTGTGAGAGCCGATGACGGGAATCGAACCCGCGTATTCAGCTTGGGAA
>Ga0180215_1004749_pt1 | contig 11885 bp, 11 predicted proteins | sample eDN3rd37CBELigBY_FD_128871 | JGI IMG/M metagenome (GOLD analysis project Ga0180215, IMG submission 128871) | Enriched backyard soil microbial communities from Emeryville, California, USA - eDNA 3rd pass 37_C BE-Lig BY (version 2) (version 2) | ecosystem: Environmental > Terrestrial > Soil >...
ATCAGCGGCATGTAGTTTTCCCAGCAGACCACGGCGCCGAGCTTGCCGATCGGCGTATCGAATACCGGCATGGTCGAACCGTTTCCGAAGCCCCAGATGAGCCGTTCGGAACCGGTCGGCATCAGCTTGCGATGTTTGCCGAGCAGGGCGCCCTTGGGCCCGAAGAACAATACCGTGCAGTACAAGGTGCCGCCTTCGCGCTCGATGACACCGACCACCAGGTGCAGCGCGTGCCGCCGGGCCACTTCGGCCAGCGCCGCACATTCGGCGCCGGGAACGTCGACGGCCGCCTGCCAATATTTCGCGAACTCGTCACGCCCGGTATCGGTGCGCTGGCCCACCGTGGCCCCGAACAGCTCGCCTCGCGGATAGCCCCCCACGTAGGCCTCCGGAAACAGCACCAGCCGCGCGCCTTGATCGGCGGCTTCCCGTGCCGTCTCGGCGATGCGGGCCACGGCCTCGCGCGTATTCGCCGCGGGCCGCAATTGGGCGACGGCTACCTTGAACTGCCTGTCTGTAGTCATGAACCGTAATCCTGGATCCAATATACAGGATATTATCGCTCAAGAAAGGAACTGTCAAAGAGAAAGTGCGCCCGTGGCGGGACCCGCAACAGCATGGGCGAAACGGTTCGATATTCGCGGGGATCCGGCTGCCGGTCCGGGGGTTGGTACTAGAATGACATCCATGTCCGCCTTCCTCTCGTGTCGAAGCGAAATCACGGGCCGTGCCTATGGCCTGCACGGCTCAAGTAGAATCGCCGTAGCCCGCCTTCCGTTCCAGACGCATGAACCTCGATAACTACATTGCCGCGTTCGCCCAGCAGTCTCCCACGGCGGCAGAGACGATCTCGCGTCTGCTGCGCCAGGCTATCCTGGATGGTGCGCTGCCCGGAGGATCGGTTCTACGCCAGGAGGACATGGCCAAGAAGTTCGGCGTCAGCAGGATCCCGATCCGCGAAGCCCTGCTCAAACTCGAAGGGGAAGGCCTGGTCGAGGCCCAGCCTCGCCGAGGCGTCGTGGTCACCGCCCTGTCTCCCGAGGATTTCGAGGAAATCCTGGAAATGCGGCTGGCGCTGGAGTCGCTGGCAATCGAACTGGCCGCGCCGCGATTCCAGGACGCGGATGTGGAAGCTGCCCTGCAAATCGTCGATCAGGCGCAGGCCAGCATCGACGCGCCGGCCGGCGCGGACCCCGACCGTGAATTCGAGGCGCGGTGGGGCAGCTTGAACTGGAGCTTTCACAAGAGCGTTTATGCGGTGGCCGGCCGCCCCCGGCTGCTTGCGGCAATCGAAAATCTGCACCACCTGTTCGCGCGCCACATGCGCATGCGCATGCAGGCCGCCCCGGCTGCCGCGGGCGACGCCAGCCACACGGAATTGCTGCTGGTCCTGGACGAGCACCGGCAGCTCGTAAGGGCTTGCGGCCGCCACGACGCCACCTTGGCCAAGGCCATCCTCCAGCGCCACATCACCAACCACGGTTCCAGCCTGGTCAGCCGGCTGCGTCACGCCGCGGCCGGGTAGGGCGCCGCTGCGCTCGGGCTTACGGCCTGTCGTCGTCGGACGCCCGCACGACGCCCGGTTGCCAGAGGCGCTGCGCAAGCGGCTGGCCGTTCAGCAGCAGGCGTTCCCTGATCGGCACCGCGCGTCGGAACGTTGCCATGACCGGACAGCGCCGCGCGACGGTATCCGCCATTTCACGGGCATCGGACTCGCTCAGGCCCTGTCCCTCCACCTGGTAGGAGACACGGAGTTCGATCATGCCCGCATCGATCTCGCCCAGGTATTCGCCCTGCCACGAAAATACCGATTCGGCTTCGATGGCGAGTTCCGACAGCGGTTTGCCGTTCAGTGCCGCCCAGCGCAGGCACCACATCTGCTGGCAACTGGTCAGCGCCCCCAGAAGGTAGTCCATGGGTCGCGGATGCTCCGCATAGCCGCCGGCATCCACCGCGGCATCGGTGCGGTACACGAACTTGCCCGCCGTGACCTCGCCTTGCAAGCCCCGGACGACGCGGAGGCTGACTTTGGGCGTGCGGATGGGATGCTTGCTGCCATTCGCGACCTCGCGCATGGTTTCCTCCACATGCGCTTCGAGTATCTGGTAATCGACATTCACGCGTCATCTCCGGTGATCGTATCGGGTCAGTTGAGCCGGTCCTGCGGGCGGATGACGCTGGACCAGCGGCTTATCTCGGCCTTGATGTAGGCGGCGAACTCGTCGGGCGTACCGCCCACGGGCTCGGAGCCTTCGCTTTCCAGGCTGGCCTTCACATCGGGCAAGTGAATGATCTTGCCCAGCTCCTTGTTCAGCCGGGCAACGATGGCCGGCGGCGTCCCCGCCGGAGCCAGGACACCGTACCACTGCGCCGCTTCATAACCCGGCAGCCCCGCTTCCGCAATCGTCGGGATGTCCGGGAAAGCCTGGGAGCGCTCGTCCCCCGACATCCCCAGCGCAACCAGCCGGCCGCTCTTGACGTGCGGCAGGACCGTCAGGGCGGGCGACAGCATGAGATCGACTTCTCCGGCCAGCATCGCATTGACGGCCGGCCCCGACCCCTTGTACGGAACGTGCACGATGTCGACGCCGGCCATGGAGCGGAACAGTTCCCCGGCCATGTGCGGGGTGGTGCCGCTGCCGGCCGAGGCATAGTTGAGTACCCCCGGCCGGCTCTTGGCCAGCGCGATGAGTTCCTTCACCGACCGGGCCGGAACCTTGGGATGGACCACCAGGATGTTGGGTGTCTTGGTAAGCAGAATGACGGGCGTGAGATCGTTGACCGTGTCGAATGGCAGCTTGTTGTACAGGCTGACGTTGATCGCCAGGGCCGCCGCGCCCATCACGATGGTGTAGCCGTTGGGCGCTGCCTTGGCGGCGACGTTGGTGCCGATGTTGCCCGAGGCGCCGCCACGGTTGTCGATGATCACCGGCTGCCCGAGGGCCTGCCCGAGTTTTTCGCCCACCACGCGGGCCACCTTGTCCACGCCGCCGCCCGCCGTGTACGGCACGATCAGGCGGATCGGCTGGGTGGGGTATTCGTCATCCTGCGCCGCGCCGCGGGCCGTCCCGGACGCGGCGGCGAACGCCGCGCCGATCAGGAAGCACGCGAGTGCGCGGCTGGTGGCCGGCCGCGCTGCTGGGTATACGTCGGATACTCGTTTCATCGTGGCCTCTCGGGGAAGAACATGAACAGGCCCTGCCCATGATCACGTGCTTCATTCCCTCTCGCTCGCGCGCGAATGAAGCTGTTCAAGGGTCCGGGACCGCACCTCGCTTGATATTTATGTATCCTGTACTCTGGATACAGGATATCTTATGGGGGAGCATTCCTGTCCGTCAAGCGTCGTTGACAAGGCTGGACGGGTCACCTAGGATATATTTGTACATTGTATCCAGTAGAACGGATCCAAATTTCGATCGGCCGAGAAACGCCATGCCCTATGAATCCATTGCGGTGAAGCCGCTTTCGCCCCACATCGGGGCCGAGGTGGGAAACATCGATCTGACGTGCGCGCTATCCGAGCGGCAGCAGCGCGAACTGCGCGCGGCCTTCGTCGCGCATCAAGTCATATTCTTCAGGGCCCAGCCGGTGAGTTCCGACGACCTGGTCCGCCTGGGCGGCTACCTGGGCACGGTGGTGGAGCGCATGGGCGGACGGTCGAACAGCAAGCCGACCGATCATCCTCTGGTCAGGCGATATCACTTCGACGAGCACTCGAAACGGATTACCGAGCGGGTATTCCACAGCGACCTGTCGTGCGCGCCCACCCCGCCCGCGATCAGCGTCCTGTACAACCACACCCTGCCGCCCGACGGCGGCGGCGATACCTTGTTCGCCAGCATGTACTCCGCCTACGACGCGCTTTCCCCGCGGATGCAGGCTTATCTGGAGGGCCTCGTCGCCACGCATGACGGCGCCCGCTCATTCGGCAAGGACGCGCCCTCGGTGTCGCATCCCGTCATCGTGCGCCACCCCGAAAGCGGCAAGAAGGCCATTTTCGTGAATGCCGAGTTCACCACCCATATCGAGGGACTGCCGGAAAAAGAGGGGCGGCACATCCTGCAATTCCTGTTCGAGCATTGCCAGCGCGCCGAATGGACCTGCCGCTTCCGCTGGCAGCCTCATTCCATCGCGGTCTGGGACAACCGCTGCACGCTGCACAAGGCAATCATGGATTATTGGCCGCACGTGCGCTCCGGCTACCGGATCTACGTGCAGGCGGATTCCGCGCCGGCCTGACCGGCGCAAGGAGGATGGGCAAACATGGACGCTCCGACGCTGCAAATGCTGGCCCCGCGGGTTCTCGGCCACGACATCACCCTCGAGCGCGCGCGCGAACTGGGCGAGGAAATACACCTGCTGTGCGACGCGGTGGCCGGCCAGCTCCATCTGCTGGCCTATGACGACGAACCCGACGATTTTCTGAAGATTCTCGAAGAAAATGGGCATGCGTGAAGAAGACATAACCGGGTCGAGCCTTGCCGGCATCGCAAGAAAAATAGCGACGGCCGAGATCTCGTCGGAGGAAGTCACCCGGGCGTGCCTGGACCGCATCGGGCAATGGCAACCCTCGCGAAATTGCTTCATCCGCGTGGATGCCGAGATGGCTCTGGCCCGGGCACGGCAATGCGATCAGCTGCGCCGCCGCGGCGGCCGGCTCTTGGGCCCGCTGCACGGCGTTCCCCTGGCGCACAAGGACGCGTTCTACCGCGCCGGCCAGGTCGCGACCGGCGGCAGCGAGATCCGCCGGACATGGGCGGCGCCGGGCACCGCCACCGTCCTGTCCCGCCTGGACGAGGCCGGCGCGATACAGCTCGGCACGCTGAACATGTCGGAATTCGCGGCGTTTCCGACCGGCCACAATCTCCATTACGGCGATTGCCGCAACGCCTACGACCCGTCGTACATGGCCGGCGGCTCGTCCAGCGGTTCCGCGGTGGCGGTTGCCGCGCGGCTCGTCTATGCGGCGCTGGGTTCGGATACCGGCGGTTCCATTCGCGTGCCGGCGGCGGCAAACGGCGTGCTGGGCCTGAAGCCCACTTACGGCCGGGTCAGCCGCCACGGCGCCATGGCCCGGTTCTGGAGCCTCGACCATGTCGGCATCCTCGCCCGCACCGCCGAGGACTGCGCCCTGGTCCTGGGCATCATCGCCGGTTTCGACCCCGGCGACCGGACGACCAGCCGGCTTGCCGTGCCCGATTACCCATCGCTGGCGCGTGTTCCCGTGCCGGGCACGCGCATCGGTGTGCCGGACCTTTCCGTGCTGGGGCCGCTCGACGCTCAAGTCGAACGCGGCCTGGAATCCAGTCTCGCGGCCCTGGAGGCCCTGGGTGCGGCGGTGGTGCCCGTGAAACTCGGCGACCTGCGTCCCCTGTTTCGCATCGCAGAACTCATCGGCAAGTGCGAGGCGGCCAGCATGCACCGCGAATGGCTCGCGCGCCGCCCCGGCGATTACTCCCTGCAAGTGCGATCCCGGACCGAGGCGGGCTTCTTCATTCCCGCTCCTCTTTATCTGGATGCCCTGCGCTTGCGCAAGGCGCTGCTGCGCGAATTCCTGAACACCACGATGGCCAAGGTGGACGTGCTCCACCTGCCGATCATGCCGGGCCCGGTGCCCACGCTCGACGAATGCGACGGCGCAGGCGGCCACGACCGCGCCGCGGCGATCCGCGCGCGCATGAACGCATTCACCCGGCCCATCAATCTGCTCGGGCTGCCCGCCCTGAGCGTGCCGTGCGGCTTCGATGCCGCCGGTCTGCCGCTCGCCTTCCAATTGGTCGGGCATCCGTATAGCGAGGCCCGGCTGTTGGGCATCGCGCATGCGTTCGAACAGAACGCCCGGTTTCCGCGGCGCGTACCGGCGCTGTGAGCGAGTCCGTCCGCCCCGGGGGCGGCGGGAAGATGGTGGATGGAATATGAGGAGACACGAAATGCCAATCAAGACGCTGAGATCGTTCGTGCCAATGCTGGGGATCGCCGCGGGCGCCGTGCTGGCTGCCGCCCCGGTCCATGCCGACACCCGCTACCCCAGCGGCCCCGTCACCGTGGTCGTGCCGTTCGGCCCAGGCGGTTCGGCCGATCTCTACACGCGCGAGGTGACGGAAAAACTGCGCCAGAAGTTCGGACAGCCCTTCGTGATAGAGAATCGCGTGGGCGCCGGCGGCGTGGTGGGCACGTCGTTCGCCGCCCGGGCGAAGCCGGACGGCCAGACGCTGCTGACCACGGGCAATGCGCAACTGATCAGCGAATCGTTGGTCAAGAACAAGCCCTACGAACTCTTGCGCGATTTCGTACCCGTGGCGCCGATCAATGAAGCGGACCTGGTCCTGGTCGTCAACAGCGAGGTGAAGGCGCGATCCATCGAGGAACTCGTCGCGCTGGCCAAGGCGTCGCCGGGAAAACTGAACTACTCGAGCGCGGGCACGGGCACGCCCTACCATCTTGCCGGCGAACTGTTCAAATCGATGGCCGGCGTCGACGTCATGCACGTTCCCTACAAGAGCAGCGGCGAAGCGCGCACCGCCGTTCTGGCCGGAGAAGTCGCATATATGTTCGATTCGGTCGCCACCATGATTCCGCATCTGAAGGCCGGCAAGGTCCGGGCGTTGGCCACCACCGGTTCCGAGCGTTCGCTCATCCTGCCCGACGTCAAGACCATGAACGAATCCGGCCTCTCCGGATACCGGGCCACGGTATTCGTCGGCCTGATGGCGCCCAAGGGAACGCCGCCCGAAGTCGCGCGCAAACTCAACGCCGCGATCAATGAAATAACGGGATCCCCGGAAGTCAAGAATGCGTGGGCTCGCCAAGGCGTCTCCGCGATGCCCATGGATACGGAAAAATTCCGGGAATATCTCAAGGGCGAGATCGACAAGTACTCGAAGATCGTGAAGGACGCCGACGTTCCGAGCATGTAGCGGCGGCACGGCGGGCGGGCGCCGATCGCGGGCTGCCGCGCAGGCGCCCGCTCCACCGCCTTGACCGTGTGCACGATGGCTTTCCTGGCGTCGCCGAAGTCCAGCGTGGCCTTGTCCAGGTAGAACGATTCATTTTCCAGGCCGGCGCCGCCGGCCATCCGCGCAGCCGGCATGGGCCCGCGCAGGCGCGCCCATGCCCCGGGCGATCTCGTGCCTCTAATCGGTTTCGGCACCCGCTGCGCGGCGGACGCACTACGCCGGCGTTCGTGCGGAATTCCCGTCCGCACAGGGCTTATGCTCTCCACCCGATCGATATTCCTTGATTGCGGCGAGGGTGGCCACCGACCCGGCCTGGGCATCCAGTGAGGGATGGGCTTCCCGGCTTATCTTTACTTGTCGGTTTGGTTGATACTTCTCTGCAGCAATCCAGGTCATTGCGGTTTCGCCTCAGTAGACTAAAATCACCGTGACATCTATTTTCATAACATCTATTTGATATATCAATCAGGCATTTATCTTCGCCGTCAAATTAAGATCCGCCATGAACACAGTCGAACCCATCATCGCCGCTGGCCGCAAGAATCCGGGCCGCAACAGCAATGGCGAAGCCGATGACGATAAACCCGCCCCCCTGGCGGATCAGGCCTATGACGCCATCGTCGATCTCATCCTGTCGTATCAGCTGAGGCTGGGCGAACGCACGTCGGTGGCCCAACTGGCGGACCGGCTGGGACTGGGCAAGACGCCGGTCAAGGAAGCCATCGCGCGGCTGGAGGTCGAGGGCCTGCTGGCGGTATCCGGGCGCAGCGGGACGACCGTCAAGGAAATCGATGCCGTGACGGCGCAGCAGCTGTTCGCGCTGCGACGGAACCTGGAGAACTTCGCCGTGGACGATGCGGTACGGTTCGTCACCGAGGCCCAACTGAAAGAACTGCGGCTTCTGCTGAGCCAGCTGCGGTGGCCATCCGGCGGCTCGTCGCGGCTGCACCAGGCGGCGGCGAGCTTTGTCCGGGCCAACGTGCGTTTTCACTCGGCCATCGTCGCTTGTGCGCGCAATCCGACGCTGGATCGCGTGTACGCGCAGGTACAGTTGCAGGCGCAGATCGTCGTCTATCTCTATCGGCTGGCCGACAGCCACAAAGAAAAGATCATGAACGACAAGTACGATCAGCACGAAGCCATCTACAAGGCTCTTGCCGCTCGCGATGCGGCCTTGCTGAAACGCCTGCTCAGCCAGCACGCCGCCATCACGGAAGCGGGGGTCCTGGATTCCCTCGGCCGCGACTCCCGGAGCGCTTGATCGGGCGCAGGCGGGCCTGTCCTCGGCGGCTGCCCGGATGGATGGCCGCCTGCCTCGCGTCCGACGTGCCGCATGGCCCGCGGCGCACGATCTTGGCCAATGCCGTAGGAACCACCGGCACCGCTTGCCGGCGCAAGCGCATCGACAGATGTCCCCGATGACGGCGCCCGCCGTCACTGACAGATCCCAGTACTGATCCCGCCCCCGTTCGTGGAAGCCGGCGTCCTGGCGCGCGGACATGCCCGCACCGTCTTCTCCACCTGCGGATAGCGGGGCTCGTCCCTGCGCGCGCGCTGGCGCGCCGACCTTGAAGTTCCACCCCGAAACCCGGCCGGCCACGAATGTCCGGTCCATAATAAATATCTGATTGACATATCAGATAGACGTGGTGAGAATAGATGTCACAACGATCTGACATCATCGGGAGAAGTAATGAAGATTCTGGTTCTTGGCGCCGGCGGTCTTGGCGGGTACTTCGGCGGGCGGCTCGTGCAAGCCGGTGCGGATGTCACCTTTCTCGTGCGCAAGCGCCGGCAGGAACTGCTGGCGGCGCACGGATTGCGCATCAAGAGCACCTTCGGCGACTACAGCGGCCCGGTGAAGACCGTGCTGGAAGGCGAGGTGGGCGACACGCAGTGGGACGTCGTCATCGTGAGCTGCAAGGCCTACGACCTGGACCTGGCCATCGAGGCGATTCGGCCGGCCGTGGGCGCGACTACCGCCGTGCTGCCGCTCCTGAATGGCATCCGCCACGTCGAGCGCCTGAGCGAGGTGTTCGGAAAGGCCCATGTGCTGGGCGGCCTGGCGAAGATCGTCTCCATGGTGGATGCCGAGGGCATCGTGCAGCATCTCAACGACTGGTGCTCCATCACCTTCGGCGAGCAGGATGGCCGCATGAGCGATCGCGTACTGCAGCTGCAGGCACTTTTCCCGGCGGAATCCGTCCGCGCTTCGGCGGTACCCGACATCCAGCACAAGATGTGGGAAAAGTTCGTTCATCTGGCCACCGTGGCGGGCATGGCCAGCCTGATGCGCGCCAGTGTGGGCGAGATCGCCAGCGTGCCGGGCGGCAGCGAATTGCTGCTCCGTTTTCTCGAGAGCAATGCGGCGGTCGCCAAGGCCGAGGGCTATCCCATCTCCGAGAGTTTCCTGCAGGAATACCGCAAGCTGTTCCATGACAGGGAATCGAAATATGTGCCCTCGCTGCTGCGCGACGTCGAACAGCACAAGCGCTGCGAGGGCGACCATATCCTCGGGCACATGCTTGCCCTGGTGAAGAAACACGGCATGGATGCATCGCTCCACGAGCTTGTCGACATCAATCTGCAGGCCTACGAGATCCGCAGGCTGGCGGGGAGGTTCTAGTCCATGCCGCTGCCGCGGATCCGCGGCTTTCGACGGAAGGTTCGCCAATGCTCAGTATGTTGATTCTGGAGAAAGTTCATGGTGCTTCCCATCAAACATGTGTCCGTCAAAGTGATCGATCTTGACCAGGCACGCACGTTCTACGAAGAGGTGCTCGGCTACAGGCACGTCAGGACGGCGCATACGACCGGACTGGAAGGCGACTACATTTCTTGTCACATGACCGACGGCAATGTGGATCTCGCGCTCGAATACTTCGGCGAATCCCCCGACCCCGGTGCGGCGCTGGAGGGCGCGCCGTGCATCGATCACTTCGGCATGGAGGTGGACGATATCGAGGCGTTCATCCGCAAGATAGAGGCGTGGGGAGGCAAGGTTCTGATCCGCCACAGCGCCACGCGAGTCAAGTTCACGGTTCCCGATCTGCCCACCATGGAAGTGGTCCAGGCCGGCCGATGGTCCAAGCCCATCGCGGCCCTCAAGATGGATTGACGCTCGAATTCATACGTCCCTACGCTTCGTCGCCGGGTCTCTGGTGACCGCCACCTGAAAGCACAACCTGAATGGATGGCGCATCGGCGAGGGGGGAGAAGAGGAAGACAGATGCCGATGCTAATAAAAGCCCCGAAGGATTTCTGGTCGGGCATGATCTTTGTCGCGTTCGGAGTCGGATTTGTCGCCGTTGCCCGCGAATATCCGATGGGGTCGGCGCTGGAAATGGGCGCCGCCTATTTTCCCACCCTGGTGGGCGGCCTCCTGGCCATCATGGGCGTCGTGTTGGTGGGGTCTTCAACCGTCAAGGCGGGCGAAGCCATCGGCCACATCGGCATCCGGATACCGTTCCTGGTCGTCGGCGCGCTGGTGCTGTTCGGCTATCTCCTGGATTGGCTGGGACTCATCCCGGCCATCATCGCGCTGATTTTCGTGGGCTCGGCCGGGGGCCATGAATTCCGGTTCTGGGAAGTATTGATCTTCGCGCTGGTGGTCGCGGCCATGGCCGTAGGCATCTTCTCCTTCGTCTTGGGAGTGCCACTCAAGTTGGGGCCGCAGCTATGACGGATCTCTTCCAGAATCTGTTTCTCGGATTCAGCGTCGCGCTGAGCCTGACCAACGTTTTCTATTGCTTCATCGGCTGCCTTCTCGGCACGCTCATCGGCGTGCTCCCGGGTCTCGGGCCGCTGGCGACGGTAGCCCTGCTGCTGCCCGTGACGTTCACGCTCGGCCCGACCTCGGCGCTGATCATGCTGGCGGGAATCTATTACGGAGCCCAGTATGGCGGCTCCACGACCTCCATTCTGGTCAACCTTCCGGGCGAGTCCTCGTCCGTCGTGACCTGCCTGGACGGATATCAGATGGCGCGGCAGGGCCGCGCCGGTCCGGCATTGGCGATCGCGGCAATCGGTTCGTTCTTCGCCGGAACGGTCGGCGTCCTGATGATCGTCCTGTTCGGCCCGGTATTGGCCGGCGTGGCGCTGAAGTTCGGCGGGGCCGAGAACTTTTCGCTCATGGTGCTGGGGTTGGTGATGGCCGTGGTGACGGCGCACGGCTCCGTCGTGAAAGCCATTTGCATGACCTTGCTGGGCATCCTGTTCGGACTGGTGGGTACCGACGTCAATTCCGGCGTCGAGCGCTACACCATGGGCATCGCACAGCTGTACGACGGCATCAGCATCGTCAGCGTGGCCATCGGGCTGTTCGGCATCGCGGAGATCATCGCGAACCTCGAGCTCAAGGAAAAGCGGGAGATCTTTACCGACAAGGTGAAGGGCCTGATGCCGACGCGCGAGGATTTCAAGCGCTCGACGGGGCCGATCCTGCGGGGGACGGCGATCGGGTCGGTGTTCGGATTGCTGCCCGGCACGCACTCGATCATTGCATCGTTTGCGTCCTATACGGTGGAAAAGAAGTTGTCCAAGGATTCCGACAAATTCGGTACCGGCATGATCGAAGGCGTGGCGGGTCCGGAGTCCGCCAATAACGCCGCCGCGCAGACCTACTTCATCCCGATGCTGACCTTGGGAATTCCTACCGGCGCCATGATGGCCCTGATGCTGGGAGCGATGATGATGCAGGGCATCACGCCGGGACCGCAAGTCATGACCAAGAACCCCGATCTGTTCTGGGGTCTGATCGTGTCGATGTGGATCGGCAACCTGATGCTGGTGGTGCTGAACCTCCCCTTGATCGGCATCTGGATCAAGTTCCTGACGATTCCCTATCGCTTCCTGTTCCCCGGAATCATGATGTTCTGCGCGGTGGGCAGCTATGCCATGAATTCCTCGGCGGTCGACGTGTACATG
>Ga0180215_1004751_pt1 | contig 11883 bp, 10 predicted proteins | sample eDN3rd37CBELigBY_FD_128871 | JGI IMG/M metagenome (GOLD analysis project Ga0180215, IMG submission 128871) | Enriched backyard soil microbial communities from Emeryville, California, USA - eDNA 3rd pass 37_C BE-Lig BY (version 2) (version 2) | ecosystem: Environmental > Terrestrial > Soil >...
CTTCGGGTCACGGAGTTCGTTTCCACAGGTGAGCTTGCGAATCTCCTCGGTGTTCCTGTTACGGAACTGATCAGCACGCTGTTTAAGGCGGGGATGATGGTTTCGATCAACCAGCGCCTCGATGCGGATACCATCTCGTTCCTTGCCGCTGAGTATGGACTCGATGTTGAGTTCATTACCGAATTCGGCACCGAGGATATTCAGGTGGAGGAAGACCGGCCGGAGGATCTCATGCCCCGTGCACCGGTCGTGACCGTAATGGGTCACGTAGACCATGGCAAGACCTCTCTGCTCGACCTCATCCGAAGTGAGAACGTCGTTGCTGGTGAAGCAGGTGGTATCACGCAGCATATCGGTGCGTACCATGTGGATCTCAGCGATAACCGCTCGATGACCTTTCTGGATACGCCGGGTCACGAAGCGTTTACGGCCATGCGTGCTCGTGGCGCCAAAGCCACCGACGTGGTGATCCTTGTTGTCGCAGCGGATGACGCGGTAATGCCCCAGACAGTCGAGGCCATCAACCACGCGAAGGCGGCGGACGTACCCATCGTTGTGGCTATCAATAAGATTGATAAGCCTGAGGCGAACCCGGCCAGGGTGATGCAACAGCTCGCCGATCACGGGGTGCTGGTGGAGCAGTATGGCGGCAAGGCGCAGTGCGCGCTTGTTTCAGCAAAGACGGGCGAGGGTGTGGAGGATCTGCTCGAGCGTGTGTTGCTCGAAGCAGAGCTCCTTGAACTCAAAGCGAATCCGAATCGCAAGGCGTCCGGTGTCATTATCGAGAGCCGTCTCGATAAAGGACGGGGCAACGTAGCAACTGTCCTCGTTCAGAACGGCACGCTCCGCATCGGTGACGTATTCGTCGCCGGCATCTATAGCGGCCGCGTCCGCGCGATGTACGATGAGCGTGAGAACAGGATCAGCGAGGTTGGCCCTGCTCGTCCGGCACTCGTCGTTGGCTTTGAAGGATCCCCGGAAGTCGGTGATCAGCTAGTCGTACTGGATGATGAGCGCCTCGCGAGGGAAATTGCGCAAAAGCGCCAGCAGATTCATCGAGAGCAGTCGCTGCGTCAGCGCAAGCACATCACGCTCGATGAAATCGGCCGCCGTCTTGCGCTGGGCGACTTCCGCGAGTTGAATCTCATTATTAAGGGTGATGTGGGCGGTTCCGTAGAGGCACTCTCTGACTCGCTCCTGAAGCTTTCCACAGAGGAAGTCGTCGTCAACATTATTCACAGTGGTGTGGGTGCCATAACTGAGAGTGACGTGATGCTCGCTTCCGCATCGGATGCGGTCATTATTGGCTTCCAGGTTCGCCCCACGCCGGGTGCGAAGGTCTTGGCCGAACGCGAAGAGATCGATATCCGTACGTACTCGATCATCTACGATGCCATCGAAGAAGTGCGTGACGCCCTCGAAGGGCTCCTCGCTCCTGAAAGATCGGAGCGGACGGTTGGTATTGCCGAAGTCCGCGAGACATTCAAGGTGCCCAAGGCCGGCATGGTTGCTGGATGCTCGGTCATTGATGGACGTATTCACCGGAACGATCGGGTACGCTTGGTGAGAGATGGTGTCGTCATCTATACCGGCACGCTCGCTTCGCTGAAACGGTTTAAAGACGACGTGCGTGAAGTGACGAGCGGCTACGAGTGTGGTATGGCTATCGAAAACTTCAACGACATCAAGGTCGGCGATCAGATTGAGGCCTTCGAGATCGTAGAAACCAGGCGGAAGCTGGAGGCTTGAGGCTTTGCCGGGGCGTAGGACGCGCCGGACGTAGTGAAATGTCATGGGGGTGGGTTACGGCCCACCCCTATGCACTCTCGCTGCTGCGAGAGGACGAGAAGGAACTCAGGGCGCTGTAAATACCAATGAGTATTCGGACAGAACGCGTGGCAAAGCTGCTTCAGCGTGAGGTAGCGGACATCTTGCAGACCGACCTCGGTCAGCAGCTTCCAACGATGGTAACCGTAACCGATGCCCGGGTCACGAAGGACCTGTCGATCGCTTACATTTATGTGAGTGTTCTGGGCGAGACGTCCGCGCAGCGGCAGGCAGCATTTAAACATCTACAGGAGCTTACGTCGCAAGTGCGCAGTGCCTTGGCCGGACGTGTGCGGCATCAGCTCCGTGTCGTTCCTGAGCTCAAGTTTTTCCTGGATGAAACGCTTGAGAAGTCGAGGAAACTCGAGGATTTGTTCGACCGCATCCGAGAGGAGCGGGAGCGCAGGGAAGACTGAGCAACGGCTCTGGAGTTGCCAGCGTGTTGCATGGAGGCCTCGTCGTTGTTTATGGTGATCGTTTACGGCTACCCGGATTTCCCCTCACTTGAGGCTGCCGCGCTCCTGGTCGATAAGCCGCAAGGATGGACCTCCTTCGACGTGATCCGCAAACTGAGACGCATTCTGGGAGTGAAAAAGATCGGGCATGCGGGCACGCTCGATCCTATGGCAACCGGTCTTCTGATCTGCCTGATAGGGAAGGGGACGAAATCGATGGAGCACTTCCTTGGTCTCCCCAAAACCTACGAGGGAACGCTCAGGCTGGGTGAAGAGACGCCCTCCTATGATGCCGACCTGGAAGTCTCGGTTCGGCGTGAGTGGAGTCATATCACACCTGCAGATCTGGAACGCGTACGGCAGCAATTTCTCGGCGAGATTGAGCAAGTTCCGCCCATGTACTCGGCTGTGAAGGTCGGCGGGGAACGCCTGTATAAGAAGGCGCGCCGTGGTGAGGAAATAGAACGGGCCGCGCGCAAGGTCTTTATCTATGACTTCCAGTTGACAGGTGTAGAAGGGCAAGATGTTTCATTTGAGGTCCGCTGCTCTAAAGGAACGTATATTCGAAGCCTTGCTCACGATTTCGGCGCAGCTCTGGGGGTGGGTGCACATCTGACGGCACTACGCCGGACTGCGATCGGAGCATATCACGTGGGCATGGCGTGGACACTCGGGCAACTCGAACAAGTTGCCTCCGAACAACTAGACAGGCACTCTGGCCAATCTTCTTTTATCGATACATGAAGCGTGAGTACGGTCTCGACCAGGTAAGCCGCAATCCGGATTCCGTCGTGACCGTGGGCATTTTCGACGGGGTTCATCGCGGGCATCAGGCTATTCTCCGGTACCTTCGCCAGCGTAGCGAGGCCAGAGGGGGAACGAGTGTCGTCGTTACGTTCGATCCGCATCCGCGCGAAGTCGTACGTGGGGAACACGTCCCTCTTCTGACGACGGTCTCGGAGCGTGTCGACCTGATTGGAAGCATGGGAATCGATCATGTGATCGTGATTCCCTTCACGACACAGTTTGCAAGGCTATCCGCTGAGGAATTCGTCGAGCAGATTCTGGTAGGCAAGATCGGACTCGGGGAGATCGTCGTCGGATACGATCATGGGTTCGGGAAAGGCCGCGCAGGAGACATACAACTGCTCGAACAGTTGGGACGGAAGCACGGTTTTTCCGTGGATGTCATACCTGCCCAGGCCGTCGATGAGCATGTTGTCTCGTCATCCGAGATTCGTACGCTGCTCATAGATCAAGGTGACGTGCAACTGGCTGGCGAAATGCTTGGCCGTTTTTATAGCCTGGAAGGAAAGGTCGTACGGGGGGATGGACGAGGCCATCAGATTGGGTTTCCAACAGCCAATCTGGAGGTCGGTGATGACCGAAAGGTCATTCCGGCAAAAGGAGTATATGCTGTCCTGGTGTATCTTCCCGGCGCTTCAGAAAAGCCGCTCGCCGGCATGATGAATATCGGGCAGCGGCCTACATTCAATGGAATAGATCTTCGCATCGAAGTCCACATTCTCGACTTTGATGCGGATCTCTACGGAAGTGGCCTTCGCGTGGAATTTGTCGAAAGATTGCGTGATGAGCGTAGGTTTTCATCTTTGGAAGAACTTACGAAGCAACTTTCAAAAGACGAACAGCGTTGCAAAGCCGCTCTTGCAGCACTATTTTAACCAACTTGTGCCAAGAGTGGGGCGCGGAAAGGCCGTAGACTCCAAATGGTTCAATCTTCTTTAGCATGGTAAAATCTAAAGAGGAGAGGGTTACATGATTACGAAAGACGAAAAACAGAATCTGATTAACACCTACGGCAAGAGCGCCACGGATACCGGTGCCCCCGAGGTTCAAATCGCCATCTTTTCGAAGCGGATCAACGAGCTCACCGAGCATCTGAAGCATCACCCGAAGGACCATTCGACTCGCCGCGGGCTTCTACAACTCGTCGGTAAGCGCCGTCGCCTTCTCAATTACCTGATGGATCGCGATATCGAGCGCTACCGTAAAATCATTCAGGATCTCGGGATTCGTAAGTAACAGCGAACATTCGTTGGCGGCATTCCGGCCCTTCCGGAGTGCCGCTGGCATTTTTAGGCCACTATCACCCAAGACGCTTGCATATGGTCTGCTCCGTAAGGAAGTGAGCAGTACCGTCGTGGCCAATGGCGATGTGTAGGCGAAGAAAGAGAAAAAACACAGATGAACGCGAAAGCAAAACCAGAAGCAACCGTAAAGGAAATTGAAATTGCTCCCGGCAAGGTGATCCGGCTCGAAACCGGCTTGCTTGCCAAGCAGGCCAGCGGCTCCGTGGTCGTGCGGCTGGGAGATACTATGGTACTCTGTACCGCTGTTATCTCACCCGAAGTAAAGGAAGGACAGAACTTCTTTCCCTTGACCGTAGAGTACCGCGAACGCTATGCGGCGGGCGGTAAAATCCCCGGAGGCTTTATCAAACGTGAAGGGCGGCCTACAGACAAAGAAATTCTGTCGTCACGCCTCATCGACCGTGCTATTCGTCCGCTCTTCGCGGAAGGGCTATACAACGAAGTACAGGTTATTGCCACCGTTATTTCTGCCGATAGTGAGAATGATGCGGATGTCCTTGCGGGCATCGGCTCTTCGGCGGCGCTCCTGCTGGCCGGTGCTCCCTTCAGCGGTCCGATCGCTGAGGTACGGGTCGGACGTGTGAATGGCGAATGGATTCTCAATCCTCTCGTATCTCAGATGGACGAGAGCGACGTGGACCTCGTGGTGGCTGGTACCGAGGAGGCTGTCGTGATGGTCGAGGGCGAGATGAAGGAGATCAGCGAGGAGGAGATGGTCGATGCGTTCGATCTGGCGCATGAGGCCATCCGGAAGCTCTGCCGTGGACAGATCGAATTTGCCGAAGCATGGGGCAAGGTAGTGCCGTTTGAGTTTACCCCTATCGTTCCTCCGGCCCAGCTGATTGATCGTGTTCGTGAGATTGCAGGTGACCGGCTCGCAGCGCTCGTCCGCCAGCCGTACGATAAGCAGACGTTCTACGGTACGGTCGACGAAATTAAGGAATCCGTTCTGACAGCACTGCTGGGGTCCAATAACCCTGAAACGGGCGAAACCCGTGCGGAGGTGTCACCGGAAGGCTATACGCCGAAGCTGATCAGCGAAGCGTTCTCCACGGTCGAGAGCCAGATCATGCGGGAGATGATCCTATCGGAGGGACGTCGCATTGATGGCCGTGGTCTCACCGTTATTCGCCCTATCTGGACCGAAGTAGGTTACCTGCCCCGCGTCCACGGTTCTTCCGTGTTCACGCGTGGTGAGACGCAGGTGCTGGCCTCTGTCACTCTTGGCTCCGGTCGGGATTCTCAGGGCGTCGATCAGATTTTCGAAACGACGGAAAAGCACTTCTACCTGCATTACAGCTTCCCGCCATTCTCCACCGGCGAGGCCAAGCCTCTTCGTGGAACGGGACGGCGTGAGGTCGAGCACGGTTATCTGGCCGAGCGGGCGCTCGTCAATATGATCCCGGACTTCGAGTCGTTCCCATACACTATCCGCGTTACGGGTGAAGTGTTGGAGTCGAACGGTTCGTCGTCCATGGCAACGGTGTGCTCCGGTTCGCTTGCACTTATGGATGCTGGCGTTCCCATAAAGAAGCATGTGGCCGGTATTGCGATGGGGCTCATCGCCGAAGGTGACCGGGTTGCCGTGCTCAGTGATATTCTGGGTACCGAGGATCACCTCGGGGATATGGACTTCAAGGTTACGGGTACCCGTGATGGCATCACGGCGTGCCAGATGGATATCAAGATCCAGGGCCTCTCGCGTGATGTTTTGCTGAAAGCACTGCAGCAGGCAAAAGAAGGGCGCGAGCACATCCTGGATATCATGGAAGAGACCATCGCAGGGCCTCGTGAGGATCTTTCGCCGTTTGCGCCTCGCCTGACTCAGATCATCGTTGATGCCGATTTCATTGGCGCTATCATTGGACCTGGTGGTCGCGTGATTCAGGGCATCCAGCGCGAAACTGAAACCACGATCGAAATCGAAGAGAAGGAAGGAAAAGGTTTCATTCGCATTTCTGCCACGAATGCCGAGAATTCGCGTGCCGCTGTGGAGCGTATCCGGCAGATCGTCGCAGTACCCGAGCCGGGCGAAACCTACGAGGGTACCGTACGCAACATCCAGCCCTTCGGTGCGATCATCGAGATCATGCCCGGAAAAGAGGGGCTGCTGCACGTTTCCGAACTCGACTATGGTTATGTAGACAAAGTTGAGGATTACGTGCAGGTTGGAGATAAGGTCATGGTCCAGCTCATTGAGATCCGCGACGATGGTAAGCTGCGGCTCAGTCGCAAGGCACTCCTGCCAAAGCCTGAGGGCTACGAGGAAAATGGCTCTGCCCGTCCTCATCGCGGCGAAGGGGAACGTGGGCGTGACCGGGGAGAACGTGGAGGTGACCGGGGCGGTGAGCGCCGGGGTGGCCGTTCTCACGGAGGCGGACGTGGCGGACGCTCAGGTGGCGATCGCCGCTGAGACGGACCACCTGCCGCATCCGGTCCACATGTGATGCATTCTGGTTCATGTGATGTAAAGGCGGGGGGCGCTATCGGTGGCCCTCGCCTTTCTTAGTAGATACGGCATAGAGATACGGATATCGATTGTCGTCAGAGCAGTCTGAAATGGCGGTTGTAAAAACGAAAATGCTGACCGGCGATATGTCGGCATTCTCAAAGACGACGCTTTCCAACGGTGTACGCGTGCTCACGGAAAGCATTCCGTCCGTGCGCTCCATCTCGGTCGGAGTCTGGATTTACACCGGCAGCCGGGATGAACGCCCTGAGGAGAGTGGCATTAGCCACTTCATCGAGCACATGGTGTTCAAAGGAACGGCGAAACGCCGTATGCACCACATCGCGCAGCGGCTGGAGTCTGTTGGCGGGTATCTCAATGCCTTCACGACGAAGGAATATACCTGCTATTACGCCCGTGCACTGGATGAGCATCTGGAGCGCGCTATCGATCTCGTTTGCGACCTCGTCTTACATCCGGAATTCCCGCAGAAAGAACTGGATAAAGAGAAGGACGTCGTCGTCGAAGAGATGAAGATGTACGAAGACACCCCGGACGAGTATGTATTCGATTGCTTCGAGGGCGTGTTATTCAAGAATCACCCGCTCGGGCGTCCTATCATCGGATTCGAGGATACGGTCCGTTCGTTTTCGCGCGACCAGTTGCTATCCTACATGGATGAGCACTATACGCCCGATCGAATCGTGCTGGCTGTAGCTGGGAATGCTCGGCACGAAGATGTGGTCCGAATCGCTGAGAAAGTGTTTTCCACATCGACGCGCGTTCCCAGGATGCACGTGCGGATGCCTATCGACGGATACGAGCCGGAGCAGATCCTCGTCAAGAAGCCGATTCAGCAGGCTCATCTGGTACTCGGCACACGAGGGTTCCCCGTTCAGGATCCTAAACGAACCTCGCTGACGGTCTTGAACACCTTGCTGGGGGGAGGAATGTCGAGTCGGCTGAATCAGAACATCCGAGAGAAGTACGGCTTCTGCTACAGCATTTATTCTTTTGTCAATATGCACTCCGATACGGGTGATTTCGGCGTGTATATGGGCACTGATGCCTCTCGGATCGACCGGTCGAAGAAGCTGATATTCAAGGAACTGGACAAGCTGCGTACTGAATTGGTGAGTGAGCGCGTCCTGAATCAGACGAAGAACCAGGTAAAGGGATCGCTCATGCTCGGTCTGGAGAGCATGAGCAACCGTATGATGAGATTAGGCCGGCAGGAGCTATATTTCGGGCGTTACTTTACCCTGGATGAAATCATCGCCGACGTGGATGCCGTCACCCCGGAGGACATTCGGAGTATTGCGGAGGAGCTATTCCAGCCTGAGCAGTTTAGCAGTGCCATCCTGCTCCCTCTGGGGGAGGGCGATAAGGAGGTTCCGGTTTCTACTTTGGCTTGATGTACGGGAGACCTCCGGAAATCGCTGGTCGGATAACATCTTACATTCAGAAATACATGAACGTACTCGTAACTGGAGGCGCAGGTTTTATTGGTTCGCACGTGACTGATGCGCTCGTGGAGCAGGGATATAATGTCCACGTGATGGATAACCTCAGCTCAGGCCGAGAAGAAAACGTTCCGGCCGGAGCAACCTTTCACAGGATGGACATTCGCAGTGAGGAGGTGAGGGGATTGTTTGCCAGGGAGCGGTTCGATGTGCTGGTGCACCTGGCTGCCCAGATGGATGTGCGAAAGTCGGTTGCCGATCCTCAGTTCGACGCTGACGTCAACGTTCTGGGCTTTCTGAACCTCATGCAGGCGAGTCTTGAGAACGGCTTGAAGAAGGTCGTTTTCTCATCGACGGGCGGTGCCATCTACGGCGAGCCGGTATACGCACCGCAGGACGAAAACCATCCGCTCCAGCCGATCTCACCCTATGGAATCTCGAAGCTCACCACGGAGAAGTACCTGTACTTCTACCAACAACAGTACGGAATCGAGTACGTGGCGCTCCGGTACGCCAACGTGTACGGCCCCAGGCAGAATCCCCACGGCGAAGCAGGGGTGGTAGCCATCTTCACGGAACGGATGTTGCGGGGAGAAGAGCCGGTCATCAACGGGGATGGGGAGCAGACGCGTGATTACGTCTATGTGGGTGACGTCGTCCGGGCGAATCTAGCCGCCATGCAGTATGCCGGATCCGGCGCCTTCAACGTCGGTACTGGGATCGAAACCAGTGTCAATCAGCTGTTCCGCATTATCAGAGACTACGCAAATCCCCGAGTAGAGGAGCGGCATGGTCCCGGCAAGCCGGGGGAGCAGCGCCGGAGCGTGTTGTCTTACGCTACGAGTGAGCGTGAGCTGGGCTGGAAACCTGAAGTCACCCTGGAAGAAGGCCTGCGGAATACGGTGGAATGGTTTGCTGAGAGAACCGTGGGCGTCTGATCTGTAATGCCGGGGCTGACACTGCCCCTGGCATGAGAACCTGTTCGCGTGATGTACCGGATTCACCTCGACCAATTTGAGGGTCCCCTGGATCTCTTGCTCTTCTTTATTCGAAGGGATGAGCTGGATATCTATGACATTCCGGTCGCGCAGATCGCAGATGAGTTTCTGGAGTATGTCCGCATCCTGGAAGAGGTCAACCTGGATCGGATAGCCGATTTCATCTACATGGCCGCACTCCTCATCAGCATTAAAGCAAAGATGCTGTTTCCGAAGCCGCCGGCTAAGGAAGAGGAGGAACCGGAAGATCCGCGCCAGGAGTTGGTGGAGCGCCTCGTAGAATATCTCCGCTATAAGGAGGCAACAGAGGCACTCTCCGAAGCGCACGCCGAGCGTAGCGCAAAATACACGCGCCCTGCATCGGTGAATCCTGAGACATCGGTTCAACCGGAAAAAGAGATCTACACGAATGCCACCGTATTCGACCTTATCTCGTCGTTGCGGCGATTGTTGCTCGAGGCCCCTGACGAACCGGTGCATGCAGTGGTTCGGCTCGATTATACGGTTGAAGAACAGCAGGTTTTTGTACGGGACTGGCTGATGACGCGAGGCGCTGCTCGTTTCACAGAGATGGTACGAAGCAGGACGAAGCCGTTCATCATCGCCACGTTTCTGGCTGTTCTCGAACTGGCAAGAGCAGGTGAAGCCGTCATCCTTCTCAGGAGTGATAATCTGGAAGATTTCACCGTGGAGTTGCAGCATGCCGGTCATCGAGCCGGTGAGGTAAATGGGCACGCGGCATGAGATTGATCAAGGGAAGAGAGGAAGGTTCTGAGAATCCAGCAGTCGGTCAGGAAGAACTGGAGCATGCGGTTGAGGCACTTCTGTTCGCGTCGTCGGAGCCGCTGTCGCTCGCACACATGGCTTCCGTTATTGCAAAGGTGCTCCAGAAGCCTGAACCTGAACTGGAGTTGCTCAAGGAAGCGATTCACAGCTTGAATCAGTTTTACGAAACGAGTGGCAGATCCTTTCGCATCGAGCACTGGGCAGGCGGATACAGCCTGGCCACTATTCCGGCCGTCGCATCCTACGTAGAAGAACTCCATTCTCGGGAGCGTCCGAGGCAACTCTCTCGGACGCTTCTGGAGACCCTGGCCATCATTAGTTATAAACAACCTGTAAGTAAAGCAGAACTCGATTTCGTTCGAGGCGTAGACTCAGACTACGCTGTTCGCAAGTTGCTGGAAATGGGCTTCGTCGATGTCGTCGGCCGGAGCGAGTCTCTCGGGAGGCCACTCTTGTACGGAACGACCCAACTTTTCTTGGACCGATTCGGGCTCGCAAGCCTGGAGGATCTGCCGCGCCTACGCGAGATAGAAGAATTGCTGAATGATCCCGCCTTCAGTAAGGAACGGGCACGTATGCTCTTCACTAACGAAACTCCCCGGATTGAAATGCCACTCGACTCTGGTGAATCGGGTGCGGAGGGATAGGCACGCAAGGCACAGCAACGCTGTGCCTTCGTCGTACATAGCCGTGAGCTTCAATTCTATGCCAGAACGAAAATCTTCACAAAGAGCTCGAACTGGAAAGCCGGAGCGGAAGGCAACTCCGAAACAGCCTTCCGGGAAGTCTATCGCTGAGAAGAAGAGAGGGGAAGTAGAGGGAGTACGGCTCAACCGGTACATCGCTCAGGCCGGGGTGGCTTCCCGCAGGAAAGCGGATGATCTAATTGCGGAAGGCCGTGTTAAAGTGAATGGTGAGGTCATTACCGATTTCAGTAGGCGTATCAAAGCCGGAGATAAGGTAGAGGTAGGAGGACGAGTAATTTCCCCTCAGGAGCTTTCGTACATCCTGCTCAACAAGCCTGGTGATACCATTACCACGAAGTCGGACGAGAGAGGGCGCCAGACGGTCCTGGATGTTCTGACGATTCCAGAAGAGGAAAAGAGCGGCCTCTTCCCGGTTGGACGACTCGACCGTCATACAGTTGGAGTATTGCTGTTGACCAATGATGGTGAGCTCGCTCACCGCTTGATGCATCCGCGCTATAACGTCGAGAAGATCTACGTGGCTCGTACGAAAGAGCCCGTCAAGTCGCACCAACTGGAACAGTTGAAAGAGGGCGTGCAACTCGAAGATGGCCTCGCCAGAGCCGATCGAGTTTCCTATGTCAACCCGCCAGACTACCACGAAATAGCGCTCCTCCTTCATGAAGGCCGGAATCGACAGGTGCGCCGCATGCTGGAAGCGCTCGGGCATGAGGTGGTGAATCTCGAGCGTGTGAGTTACGCGGGGCTAACAGCGGAGGGGGTCCGCCGGGGGCGTTGGCGCAGATTGGAGCCCCATGAAGTCAAACGCCTGCGCCAGATGGTCAAGTTATCCTGAATGAAACTATACGACGCATTCTATATAGAGTGAAAGAATGGAGACACGAATGCACGTCCTGAAGACGAACCATGGCATGACTACACTCGTCGAGAACAAGTTTTACGGCGAGGGGCTAACGTACGATGATGTGTTGCTCATACCGGCCCGCTCCAGCGTGATGCCGCGCGAAGTAGATACGTCCACTGACCTCACGCGAAACATCAGGTTAAACATTCCCCTTCTTTCTGCCGCCATGGATACGGTTACCGA
>Ga0180215_1004752_pt1 | contig 11883 bp, 11 predicted proteins | sample eDN3rd37CBELigBY_FD_128871 | JGI IMG/M metagenome (GOLD analysis project Ga0180215, IMG submission 128871) | Enriched backyard soil microbial communities from Emeryville, California, USA - eDNA 3rd pass 37_C BE-Lig BY (version 2) (version 2) | ecosystem: Environmental > Terrestrial > Soil >...
CACGCCGTTGACGTTCATGTCGCGCACCCGCTCGTGCACGTCGAAGCAGCCCGGGCGCATCTCGGAGAACGCCCCCGGGTTGAACCCCCACTCCTCCCGCGGCCAGCCCACCGTGGCCGCCATGCCGAACGGCGTCGCGGTGGCCTGCCCCTGGAACACCCACAGATCGACGCCCTGCTCGTTCCGGACGATCTTCGGCGCCTGATCGCGCCACTTCGCCGGCACGTGCTTGTCGTACATGTCCGGCGGCTCGATCGAGTGGTCGTCGATGCTCACCAGGATCATGTCGTTCATGTCCATGACCACGGCCTCCCCAGATGCGTGTATCGCGCACACTACATGGGTCCGGGCCGGCAGCACGGGTCGGCCGGCACCGGTGCGCGCCGCCGGTGATCAGGGGCGGGGGTCGCCCGGCACGGGATGGTCGACGAAGGCGTAGCGGGCCCCGAAGGCGCAGCCCGGATCGAGCACCAACCGGTCGCCCTCGCGGCGGAGGGTGGTGGCCGGTGGCGTCGCCTCCTCCAGGTGGGCGGCCGCGGCGTCGAGGTCGCGCACGAGGAACGTGACGCCGCGCAGCATCGCCCCGTCCCGGGCCAGCGCGTCGGCCTCCTCGGTGCCCTCGCGAGGGCGTGCCAGCTCCACCACGGTCGAGGGCCCGACGAGGCACCACACGCTCGCGCGTGCGGAGGTGGCGGCCTCGTGGAAGGGCACGGCTTGGAGGGCGTCCACGTACACCTGGAGGGCGCGGTCGAGGTCGTCGACCACGACGGTGAGGTGCGAGGTGCGCCGCAGGCCCAGGGGGTGCCCGTGCTCCCAGCGGGAGGCGTCGTGGCGACCGAGCAGGCGGGGGTCGTAGCACTCCCCCAACGTGTCCCCCACAGGGGCGCCGCCGGTGCCGGCGACCCGAGGCTCCATCAGCTCGATCAGCCCGAAGCTGTCGCGGGGGTGGGTGTAGATGCCGCCCCGGGCCGGTGGCCCCTCGAGCGGCACCCCGCCGTCGCCGGTGACGCGGATGCCGAGGGCCCGGAACCGCTCGTAGCCCTCGGCGACCGAGTCGCAGTAGAAGGCGAGCGAGTGCAGCCCCGTTCCGAAGCGGCGTCGGAAGCGGCCGATCGTGCCGGCCTCCCCGGCCGGTCCGGGGTGCGGCGCCATCGGCTCGACCGGGAAGTCGGCGACCAGCAGCAGCGAGGCCGTGCGGTGGTCGAGCGGCGACTCGTGCCGGTGGAACAGCACCACCGGGGCGAAGACCGCGTCGTACCAGGCCTCCGCCGCGGCCAGGTCATCGACCACGTGGGCCACGTGGAACAGCTCCCCGATCACCACCCGGGGGACCGTAGCGGTACGGCGGGTGCGAGGGGTGCGGCGGCACGGCGCCCGGTGGACCACGATGGCGGGATGAGCGACTTCGAGCTGACGGAACTCGGCCACGGCGACCAGCCCGTCCTCTTCGTCCACGGCGTGCTGGAGCGGGGCCGCTCCTTCGCCGGGGTCGCCGAGCACCTCGCCTCGGAGTGCCGCATGTGGTGGTACGACCGGCGGGGCTACGGCGCCTCGGCCGACGCGCCCGGCGTGCCGGTGGCGCTCGACGGCCACGTCGCCGACCTCCTCGACATCATCGACGAGCTGCCCGTCGAGGGGCCGCTCGTGCTGGCCGCCCACTCCTTCGGCGGGATCTCCGCGCTGTACGCCGCCCTGGCCCGTCCCGAGCGCGTCGGCGCGCTGGCGCTGTACGAGACCGGGATGGCGTGGCTGCCGGGCTGGCCCAACGACGGCATCAACGAGCTCTTCTTCGCCGAGGACGGCGGAGCGTCGGCGGTGGCGGCCATCTTCGGCCGCCAGCTCGAGCAGCTCGAACCCGAGGCCCGCGCCCGGCGCGAGAAGGAGGGCCACGCCTTCGTGGCGGAGCAGCGGACCGTGCGCTCGCCGGGCTACACACCGCCCGACTTCGGCGCGCTGCGCATCCCGCTGGTCTTCGGCCGCGGCGACGCCGAGATGCCGTGGAACCTCGTGGTCGAGTACCTGCAGGGGCTCGTGCGCGACGTCGAGGTGGTGCGCATCCCCGGCGCGGCGCACAACGGCCACCGCACCCACCCGGCGGAGGTGGCCGGGCTGGTCCGGCGCGCCATCGAGCGGATGCGGAGCTGACCCGGGCCGCGGCCCCGCTGTCACAACGGAAGCCCCTGCCCTGTCATGGGTGTTGAGCCCACTGACGAGGAGGCTGACGATGCGAGTGTTCGTCGCAGGAGCAACCGGAGCGATCGGACGGCCGCTGGTGTCCAGGCTGGTGGCCGCCGGCCACGAGGTGACCGGCATGACCCGGAGCGAGGCCAAGAAGGCGCTGCTCGAGGACCTGGGCGCCGTACCCGTCGTCGCTGACGCGCTCGAGCCCGACGCCGTGGCCGAGGCGGTGGCGACGGCCCGGCCCGACGTGATCGTCCACGAGCTGACGGCCATCGAGCAGCTCAACCCGCGCAACTTCGATCGTGACTTCGCCATGACCAACCGGCTTCGGACCGACGGCACGGCCAACCTGCTCTCGGCCGGCCAGGCCGTCGGCGTGCAGCGCTTCGTCGCGCAGAGCCACATCCTGGCCTACGCCCGGGGCGGCCGCGCAGTGAAGACCGAGGCCGACCCGGTCGAGACGTCGCCGGTGCGGGAGATGCGCCAGGCGGTGGCGGCCATCCGCTACCTCGAGGACGCGGTGCTCGGCGCCCGGTGGACCGAGGGGATCGTGCTGCGCTACGGCCACTTCTACGGGCCGGGCACCTCGATGGCGCCGGGTGGCCAGTTCCCGGAGATGGTGCGCAAGCGCAAGTTCCCGATCGTCGGCGACGGCAGCGCCGTGTGGTCGTTCATCCACGTGGACGATGGCGCGGCGGCGACCGCAGCGGCGGTGGAGCGCGGGCGCCGTGGCATCTACAACATCGTCGACAACGATCCCGCCGCGATCTCGGCGTGGCTCCCGGCGCTGGCGCGCGAGCTCGGCGCGAAGGACCCGATGCGCGTCCCGCGCTGGATCGGGCGCCTCTTCGCCGGCGAGGCCGGCGTGGCGATGATGACCGAGTTCCGAGGCGCGTCGAACGCCAAGGCCCGCCAGGAGCTCGGCTGGGAGCCCGCGCACCCGTCGTGGCGGCAGGGGTTCACCCGATGACCGATCGGGAGGCGCTGCTCGACGAGCTGCGACCCGTGGCGTTCGGGATCGCCTACCGGATGCTGGGCAGCGTCTCCGAAGCCGAGGACATCGTGCAGGAGGCGCTGCTGCGCACCCACCAGGCGATCGACGCCGGCGAGCAGCTGGCCTCGCCACGGGCGTTCGTGGCGACGGTGACGACGCGCCTCGCCATCAACGAGCTCCAGTCCGCCCGGGCGCGCCGCGAGCAGTACGTGGGTGAGTGGCTGCCCGAGCCGATCGTCACCGACGGCCACGACGACCCGGCACGTCGCGCCGAGATGTCGGACTCGCTCTCCCTGGCGATGCTCGTCCTGCTCGAGAGCCTCTCGCCGCAGCAGCGGGCCGTGCTGCTCCTCCACGACGTGTTCGGGTACGGCTACCCGGAGATCGCCACCATCGTCGGCAAGAGCGAGGACAACGTGCGCCAGCTCGCCTCCCGGGCCCGGCGCCATGTGGAGGAGCGCCGGCCCCGCTTCCAGACCACGCGTGAGCAGCGCGACGAGCTGGCCCGACGCTTCTTCGACGCCGCCGACCGCGGCGACCTCGGCGGGCTCGAGTCCCTGCTGGCCCACGACGTGGAGCTGACCGGCGACGGCGGCGGCAAGGCCCCGGCGCTGGCCCGGACGGTGCGCGGCCGCACCGGCGTGGCCCGGATGGTCCTCAACTGGATGCGGATCGCCGGCCGGGTCCCCGGCGTCACCGTGCGCCTGGCGGAGGTCAACGGCGGCGCCGGCGCCCTCTTCCTCGACCCCGAGCAGCGGCTGGTGGCCGTCGTCGGGCTCGACGTGGCCGACGGGCAGATCCGCCGCATCAGCTCGATCGTGAACCCCGACAAGCTCCGCCACCTGGGGCCGGTCGGGAACCTCGGCACGCTGCTGCGCGCGGCGGGCGAGAGCTCGTAGGGCGCGCTCCCCTCGCCGGTCCCGGGTCGCCGCTCAGGCAGCGTCCCCCCGCGCCCGCCAGCGGATGACCCGGGACGGCGTGCCGACGGCGTGGCCGCGCGCCGGCGGCGCCTGGATGTACACCGCGTCGACGTGCTCGAGGACGATGAGGACGCGCTCCGCCGCGTTCATGGCGGCGATCATCTCGGGTCGGCGCTCGACGTCCGGCGAGTCGTCGGGGAAGACCTTGCACGACAGCAGCTCGTTGAAGAGCCGCACCTTCGCGGCGTCGCGGCTGATCGTGGCCCGCCCCACGAGGGTCAGGCAGGCCAGCTCCTCCCGGGACCGCTTGTTGTGGTAGTTCATCGAGCACCGGGGGTCCGCCTGCAGGCGCTCGAGCTTGATGCCGTTGGCGCGCGAGCCGAGGGTGACCTTCCCGTCGATCAGCACGAAGCCCATCACCGTGATCAACGGGTAGCCGTGGCGGTCGATGTGGGCCATCTCGAGGAGCTGGTGTGAGGTCTCGTTGGCCAGGATCTCCTCGATCAACGCGCCCGGGTAGGCGTCGAGGCGCAGCGTGGGTTGGGCCTTGGGGTCAGCACGGCTGTCGGGTTCGAAGTGGTCCAGGAGCACGTCGACCATGTGGCGCGCCCAGTTGGCGTTGCTGAACACCGTGGCTCCTCCCCCTTTGGCGCCGGTGGGCCGCAGCGTACGCCCACCACTTCGGCGCGTCGGAGCCGTCGCCGGGACCGGGGGGCGGTCCCGCGGCACCGCCCCCGGTCACCCCCCAAGCGCACCATGGCGCGCTCAGCGCCGCCCCCCACCCCCAACCGCGCCAAGGCGCGCCCACGCGCGGTGCCGCGGAACCGCCTCCGTTCAACCACGAGCGCGCCATGGCGCGCCCAACGCTGCCCGAAGCCCCCACGCGCGCCATGGCGCGCTGGTTGCTCCTCAGCAACCCCCTACGCGCCACGGCACGCCCGGTTCCGCGGCACCGGAGCCGCGCGGCCCCCTGCCCCCGGACAAGGGGCGGGGTCAGCCGCGGTAGCCGGGGTCGCTCGGCCAGTTGGGCTGGAAGAGGTGCCACTGCTCGGGCGCGGCGCGGATGAGCTCTTCGAGCTCGGTGGCCAGGCGCTGCGTCAGCACGGCCACGTCGTCGCGCAGGCGGGTCCGCTCCTCCAGCACCAGCGGCGGGCGCACCACACCGACGTGGAGGCCGCCTCGGAAGTAGACGGCCGCCGGCACGAGGGCCGCTCCCGTCCGCAGGGCCAGCGTGGCCGGGCCGGCGGGCAGGCGCGTGCGCTCGCCGAAGAACTCCACCTCCACGCCGCCGCCCTGGAGGTCGCGGTCGCACAGGAGGCAGACGATGCGGTTGTCGCGCAGCGCCCGTAGCACGGCGGTCCCGGCCTCCGGCCCGAGCGGCACCACGTCCATGCCGAGCGACTGGCGGAACGACCGGAACCAGGCGAACACCTCCAGCGGCTCCAGCGGCTCGACGACGACGACCGGCGCGAGCCCGTGGTGGCCGAGCCACTGCCCGGCCCACTCCCAGCCGCCGAGGTGGGGCAGGGCCAGGATGACCCCCTTCCCGCGGCGCAGGCCCTCTTCGACGTGGTGGTAGCCCTCGCGGGTCAGGCCGGCGTCGACCTCCGGCGTCGACAGCGCCGGCAACCGGAGCGACTCCAGCCAGTACCGGGCCGCCGAGGCGAACGAGCGTCGGACCGCACGGCGCAGCGAGCGCCGCTGCTCTGGCGACAGGGGCTCCTCCAGGGCGAGCACCCGCCGCAGGTGCCGCGTGACCATCGCCCGTCGCGCCGGCATGGCGGCGGCCACCACGGGACCGGCGGCCACGGCGATGGCCCGCACGACCGGGAGGGGGACGAGCTGCACCACCCGCGACCCCGCCCGGTACAGGAGCACCCGGGCCTTGGCGCCGGTCAGGGCGGCGGGCAGGACGGGCCGACGCGGGCGGAAGCGCTGACGCGACGGCGCGTCGGGCGCGGCCTCACCCACCGCCACGAGCGCCAGCCCCCCGGACGCTCAGGTGCGGCGACGGGCCCCGGTGCGGCGCCACGCACCGGCGGTGGTGACCGGCCTGGCCGTCCGCCGCCGCCGGACCCGTCGCTCCGGGCGGGGCCGGGTGTCGCTCGCCTGGCGCCACACCTTGGCGAAGCGCTGCACGGCGGTGGCCAGCGTGAGGGCGAGCATGACCCACAGCACCGCCACCAGCAGTGAGTCGAACAGCAGGCCGAAGCACAGCAGGATCACCCGCTCGGCCCGCTCCATCAGCCCGCCGCGAGCGTCGAAGCCGAGGGACTCGGCCTTGGCCCGCTGGTACGAGATCAGCGCCGCGGCCGCCATCACGGCGAACGGCAGCATGGCGGCCCGCCCGCCGTCGGTGGACGCCAGGTACCAGGCGACACCGCCGAAGAGCAGGGCGTCGGTGACCCGGTCGGCCACCGAGTCGAAGAAGGCGCCGCGCGGCCCGGCGGTACCGGAGGCCTTGGCCAGCGCCCCATCGAGCAGGTCGGGCAGGGCGGCCAGGACCACGAGCAGCAGGCCGCCGCGCAGCGCCCCGTTGCCGATGGCCACGGCGGCGCAGGCCGCGAGAGCCAGGCCCGCGGCGGTGAGGTGGTCGGCGGTGAGGCCGGTGCGGCGGAGGTTCACCCCGACCGGGCGCATCCCCCGCTCGATCTGGGTCCGCCAACGTCCGTCGAACATGCGTTGCTGCTCCCTGGCGAGCCGGTGTGCCCGCGGCGGCCACGCTACCAGCGCACCCTCGCCAACCCGACCACCCTCCCCTCCAACCCGACCACCCTCCCCCGCCAACCCGACCGCTACGCTCGCTCGACAACGGAGCTGCTCGAGGACCGATCGGGGGACGGGATGAAGAGCTTTCCCACCGAGGCCATCCGCAACGTGGCGCTCGTCGGCCACAACGGGGCGGGGAAGACCGCTCTGGCGGAGGCGCTGCTGGTGGCGGCGGGCGCCATCAAACGCGCGGGGCGGGTGGAGGACGGCACCACGGTCACCGACCACGAGCCGGAGGAGCACCAGCGTCAGCAGTCGCTCTCGCTCGCCGTCGCGCCCTTCGAGTGGCGGGGCCACAAGATCAACCTCATCGACACCCCCGGCTACGCCGACTTCGTCGGCGAGGTGGAGGCCGCCCTCGACGTGGCCGACCTGGCCGTCGTCGTCGTGTCGGCGGTGGAGGGCGTGGAGGCCCAGACCGAAGCGGTGTGGAAGCTGGCCGCGGCGCGCGACCTCCCCCGGCTCGTGTTCGTCACCAAGCTCGACCGCGAGCGGGCCAGCTTCGAGCGCACCGTGGAACAGCTGCGCGAGCGGCTGGGCGACGGCCTCGAGCTGCTCGAGCTGCCCATCGGCGCCGAGTCGTCCTTCCAGGGCGTGGCCGACCTGCTGACCGAGAAGGCCTACGTCTACGAGGGAGCGGCCCGCAAGGACGTGCCCGTGCCCGACGACCTCCTCGAGCGCGAGCACGCCGAGCACGACCGCCTGGTGGAGGACATCGTCTCGGGCGACGACGCCATGCTCGAGCGCTTCCTCGAAGGCGACGTGCCCAGCCCGGAGGAGCTGGAGCGGACCCTGGCCCACGAGGTCGACCTCGACATGGTGTTCCCGGTGCTGTGCGGGTCGTCGGCCACCGGCGTGGGCATCGACCGCCTGGCCGACATGCTCGTCGAGGTGGCGCCCTCGCCGGCCGACCGGCCGCCCCGCACCGTGCTGGCGGGCGACACCGAGGTCGAGGTGGCGCCCGACCCCACCGGCCAGCCCCTGGCCTACGTGTTCAAGACCATCGCCGACCCCTACGTGGGCCAGCTGTCGCTGTTCCGCGTCCTGTCGGGCACCATCCGCGCCGACGACCGGCTGGTGAACCCCCGCACCGGCAGCGAGGAGCGCCTCCACGGGCTCTTCACGCTCTTCGGGCGGGAGCAGACGCCGGTCACGGAGCTCCCGGCGGGCGACATCGGCGCCGTGGCCAAGCTGTCCGCCACGCGCACCGGCGACACGCTGGCCCCCAAGGGCACCCCCGTGCAGGTCCCGGCGCGGCCGCAACCGCCGGCGGCGTTCCGCCTGGCCATCAAGGCCAAGACCCAGGCCGACGACGACAAGCTCTCGTCGTCGCTGGCCCGCCTGCTCGACGAGGACCCCTCGCTCAGCGTCAGCCGCGACGAGGTCACGCACCAGACCCTCCTGGGCGGCGCCGGCGAGGCCCACCTCGCGGTGGCCATCGAGCGCCTCAAGCGGAAGTTCGGCGTGGAGGTCGTCACCGAGGAGGTGCGCATCCCCTACCGCGAGACCATCGCCGGGTCGGCCACCGCCGAGGGCAAGTACAAGAAGCAGTCCGGCGGGCACGGCCAGTTCGGCGTGGCGGTCCTCGAGGTGGAGCCGCTCGACCGGGGCGCGGGCTTCGAGTTCGTCGACAAGATCGTCGGCGGGGCCATCCCGCGCCAGTTCATCCCGGCCGTGGAGAAGGGCATCGTCGAGGCCATGGCGGCCGGTGGCCTGCACGGCTTCCCGGTGGTCGACGTGCGGGTCACCTGCATCGACGGCAAGTACCACTCGGTCGACTCCTCCGAGATGAGCTTCAAGATGGCCGGCGCGCTCGGCTTCAAGGAGGCCCTGGCCAAGGCGGGCTCCACCGTGCTGGAACCCGTGTCGCGCCTGAGGGTCACGGTGCCGTCCGACGTGCAGGGCGACGTGCTCGGCGACATCAACGCCCGTCGGGGCCGCGTGCAGGGCACCGAGGTGGTCGGCCCCGGCGAGCACGAGATCACCGCGCTCGTGCCCACCTCGGAGCTGGTTCGCTACGCCCTCGACCTGCGCTCGCTCACCCACGGCCGCGGTCGCTTCGTGGCCGAGCACGACCACTACGAGCCGGTGCCGCCGCACCTCGTGGCCAAGCTGGCCGCGCCGTCCAACGGGAACGGCAAGAGTTGAGCCATGGCACTGCGCTCACCCGACGACGCCCGCGTGGCCGTCCGCTCGTTCCCCCGCCGCTTCTCGGAGCTGCTCGCCGCCGCCGAGGGCGATCCCGACATCCCTGACGACGTGGTGGCGGCGGTGGCCGAGGCCGAGGCGGCGGCCACCAGCGCCCTGTCGGACGCCTCGGTGGCCCTGGGCGGCGTGGCCGCCGGCGTGCTCGGCGCCGCCGCCGACGAGCTCACCGCCGTGATCGACCGGCGCCACGGTGAGCAGTGGAAGGAGGCGCTGCCCGACGGCCGCATGGCCCTCGAGGTCCTCGACCGGGCGGTCAGCGAGGCCGCCGACCACCTGCGGGCCGCCGAGCGCCGGGTGGAGGCGGCCCGGGACGAGCGCGACTGAGGCCGTTCGCTACGCTCGCCGACGGCCACGGGCCGGACGAGCGCTCGATCGGAGGACAGGTGCAACTCGACCAGGGAAGCGTCGCGGTGGTGACAGGTGCGGGCAGCGGCCTCGGAGCGGCCACTGCCTCCCGGCTCGTCGCGGCGGGCGCCACCGTGCTGCTCGCCGACATGGACGACGAGCGCGGCAAGCAGACCGCCGAGGCGCTGGGCGACCGGGCCCGGTTCGTGCACTGCGACGTCACCAGCCCCGACGACGCCGAAGCCACCGCCGCGGCGGCCGCCGAGCTCGGCGCGGTGCGCGTGCTGGTCAACTGCGCGGGCATCAACCTGCCCGCCCGGGTGCTGGGCAAGAGCGGCCCGAGCGACCTCGACCGGTTCACCAAGGTCGTGACGGTGAACCTGATCGGCACCTTCAACATGATCCGCACGGTGAGCTACCGGATGAGCAGCACCGAGCCGGTCACGCCCTCCGGCGAGCGGGGCGTGATCGTGAACACCGCGTCGGTGGCGGCCTTCGAGGGCCAGGTCGGCCAGGCGTCCTACTCGGCGTCCAAGGGCGGCGTGGTCGGCATGACGCTGCCGATCGCGCGCGAGCTGGCGTCGTTCGGCGTCCGGGTGATGACCATCGCCCCGGGCGTGTTCGAGACGCCGATGGTGGCGGCCCTGCCGGAGGACACCAAGCGCAGCCTGGGCGAGTCGGTGCCGTTCCCGTCGCGGCTCGGCACCGCCGACGAGTACGCCCGGCTGGTGATGTCGATCCTCGACAACGAGATGCTGAACGGCGAGGTCATCCGCCTCGACGGCGCCATCCGGATGCCCCCTCGCTGAGAGGGGCGGGCGCGCGGCCCGCTCCTCGGGCCGCGCGCCCGCCGCGCCCTCAGCGGGCCGGCACCTGGCTCGGCGCCGCGACGGTGGCCAGGTCGTCGGCCAGGCCGGCGGTGAGGCGCGCCGCCAGCTCGCCGCGGGCCCGGCGCTTCGTCTCGCGCACCGCGGTGGGGTCGAGCTCGGCGTAGCGGGCCGCCGCCGCCCTGGCCTCCTCGACCAGCGCGTCGGGGGCCACCACCCGGTCGAGGAAGCCGCTGGCGACCGCGCCATCGGGGTCGACGACGTCGCCGAGCAGCACCGCGTCGAAGCGCGACGGGGGCATGCGGTAGCGGGCCAGCTCGACGGCGAAGTCCGGCAGGGCGAGCCCGATGGCCACCTCGTTGAGGCCGATCCGGAACTCGCCCTGGGCGCCGACGCGGTGGTCGCCGGCCAGCAGCACGAGCGCCCCAGCGGCCAGCGCGTGCCCGGTGCAGGCCACCACCACCGGGAGGGGCGAGGCGAAGAGCCGCAGGATGGCGCGGCCGCCGTCGAGCATCAGGGCCCGCATCGGCTCCACCCCGGCCGTCATGGTGGCCAGGTCGAAGCCGGCCGAGAACCGGCCGGGCCGCCCCGAGAGGAGCACGGCCCTGGCCTCCCGCTCGGCGCGGTCGAGGGCGTCGACCAGCTCGGCCAGCAGCTCGTGCGTGTAGGCGTTGGCCTTGCCGTCGTCGACGGTGACGACGGCGACGGCGCCGTCCAGCTCGTACTGCACGCTCATGGTCGCTCCCGGGGTGCTCGTCCTCGCGGCCAGGCGCGCCGCGGCGGCCCGGCGGGGCGACACTAGCCAGCGCTCCCAACGGCTAGCAGGGTGCGGAAGAAGCCCGGGCTGGCGGTGTGGGCTGGCCGGCGGGCTGTGTGTGGGCCTTCTTGGAGGGGGAACGGTCGTCTGACGATCGTTCCCTTCCCAGTCAGGGAGGTCGGGCTGGTGCCTGTCGCCCCTGCCGGGGGGTCAGGCGGTGTCGAGGGTGGTGATGCGCAAGACGTTGTAGGTGGCGACGGTCATCGTGAACCAGGCCCGGTTGCGCTCGGTGCCCTTGTAGCGGAGCTTGCGTCCTCCGGCGATCGTCTTGATCCAGCCGAAGGGTTCCTCGATCCGTTTGCGGATCCGTTGACTGGCAGCGTGGCCGCGGTGGCGGGTGGTGCGCCCATCGATGGTGGAACGCTGCCGGGTCGTGTTCGGGGCGATGTGGGGAGTGAACCCCATGGCCCGCACGTCGGCGACGAACCCGGCAGTGTCATAGGCCTTGTCCGCCGCGATGGTCCGCCGCCGGGCCCGCTTCGGGAGCCGCCCGAGCATGGTCTTGGCCGCCGTCCGCTCCGCGTAGCCATCGGCCTGGGTGAACTCGACGTCGACGATCAGGGCGTTGCGATGCTCCATGAGCAGGTGCCCGGCGTAGGACATCTTCGCCGGGGTCGCGTTGGACTTGCGGGCCAGGCGAGCCTCCGGGTCGGTGGTGGACTCGTGGGTGGCGTTGGAGCGCTTCTCGCCCTGGAAGCTGGCCTCGACGTTCTTGCCCGCCACCGGCGGCTCTGATGGCGGGCCGTCCTTGGGCTTGAACGACTTGTGCGACGCCCACGCCTCCAGCAGCGTCCCGTCCACGGAGAAGTGCTCGCTCGACAC
>Ga0180215_1004755_pt1 | contig 11879 bp, 6 predicted proteins | sample eDN3rd37CBELigBY_FD_128871 | JGI IMG/M metagenome (GOLD analysis project Ga0180215, IMG submission 128871) | Enriched backyard soil microbial communities from Emeryville, California, USA - eDNA 3rd pass 37_C BE-Lig BY (version 2) (version 2) | ecosystem: Environmental > Terrestrial > Soil >...
CGAGGGCAAGGCCATCCAGCTGCACCCGCTCGTCTGCGCCGCGTTCAACGCGGACTTCGACGGTGACCAGATGGCCGTGCACCTGCCGCTGTCGGTCGAGGCGCAGGCCGAGGCCCGCATCCTCATGCTGGCGTCGAACAACATCCTGAAGCCGTCGGACGGTCGCCCGGTGACCCTGCCCTCGCAGGACATGATCATCGGCCTGCACCACCTGACGACCGAGAAGCCCGGCGCCGCCGGCGAGGGCCGCGCGTTCTCGTCGATCGCCGAGGCCATCCTCGCGTTCGACCAGAACCGCCCCGGCGAGCTCGTGCTCGACCTCAACGCCAAGGTGCGGATCCGCCTCGACGACCTGCACTTCGCCGAGGGTGAGGAGCCCGAGGGCTTCGAGCCCGGCAAGCCGTTCCTCCTCGAGACCACGCTCGGGCGTGCGCTCTTCAACGAGGCGCTGCCGGCGGACTACCCGTACGTCAACCAGCAGGCGGGCAAGAGCCAGATCTCGTCGATCGTGAACGACCTCGCCGAGCGCTACCCGAAGACCGAGGTGGCCGCGACGCTCGACCGCATCAAGGACGCCGGCTTCCGCTGGGCGACCCGTTCGGGCGTGACCGTCGCGCTCTCCGACATCGTGACCCCGCCGAACAAGGGCGAGATCGTCTCGAAGTACGAGAAGCAGGCCGCCAAGGTGCAGTCGCAGTTCGAGAAGGGTCTCACGACCGACCTCGAGCGTCGTCAGGAGCTCATCCAGATCTGGACCAAGGCCACCGACGAGGTCGCCCGGGCCATGCAGGAGAACTTCCCGACCGACAACACCATCAACCGCATGGTGACCTCGGGTGCTCGTGGTAACTGGCTGCAGGTGCGCAACATCGCCGGCATGCGAGGCCTCGTGAACAACCCGAAGGGCGAGATCATCCCGCGTCCGATCATCTCCTCGTACCGCGAGGGGCTGAGCGTGGCCGAGTACTTCATCGCCACGCACGGTGCGCGCAAGGGCCTCGCCGACACGGCGCTCCGCACCGCCGACTCGGGCTACCTGACCCGACGTCTGGTGGACGTCTCGCAGGATGTCATCATCCGCGAGGACGACTGCGGCACGACCAAGGGCCTCGACCTGCCGATCGCGACGACGGATGCCTCGGGCAACCTGGTCCGCGACCCCAACGTCGAGAACTCGGTGTTCGCGCGTTCGCTCGCGGCCGACGTGGTGTCGGCTGCCGGTGAGGTCGTGGCCGAGGCCGGCTCCGACGTCGGCGACGTGCTCATCAACGAGCTCATCGCGGCGGGCGTCGAGACGATCAAGGTCCGCTCGGTGCTCACGTGCGAGTCCGCCGTCGGCGTCTGCGCGAAGTGCTACGGCCGTTCGCTCGCGACCGGCAAGCTCGTCGACATCGGCGAGGCCGTCGGCATCATCGCGGCCCAGTCGATCGGCGAGCCGGGCACCCAGCTCACGATGCGCACCTTCCACACCGGTGGTTCGGCCTCGGCCGACGACATCACGCAGGGTCTTCCCCGCGTGCAGGAGCTCTTCGAGGCCCGCACCCCCAAGGGTGCGTCGCCCATCGTCGAGGCCGCCGGTCGCATCACGATCGACGAGACCGAGAAGCAGCGCAAGGTCATCCTCACGCCCGACAACGGCGACGAGCCGATCGCGTACAACGTGCTCAAGCGCTCGACCCTCCTGGTGGAGGACGGCCAGCACGTCGAGCTCGGCCAGCAGCTGATCGTCGGCACCGTCGACCCGAAGGAGGTCCTCCGGGTCAAGGGCGTCCGCGAGGTGCAGAAGCACCTGGTGGACGGCGTGCAGGACGTGTACCGCTCGCAGGGCGTGCCGATCCACGACAAGCACATCGAGGTCATCGTCCGCCAGATGCTCCGCAAGGTCACCGTGGTCGACCACGGCGACACCGAGCTGCTGCCGGGTGAGCTCGTCGACCGCTCGCGGTACAACGAGATCAACCGCGCCGCGCTCACCGAGGGCAAGAAGACGGCGTCGGCCCGCCAGGAGGTCATGGGCATCACCAAGGCCTCGCTCGCGACCGAGTCGTGGCTGTCGGCCGCGTCCTTCCAGGAGACGACCCGCGTGCTCACGCAGGCCGCCATGGAGGGCAAGTCCGACCCGCTCGTCGGCCTGAAGGAGAACGTGATCATCGGCAAGCTGATCCCGGCCGGCACCGGCCTGGCGAAGTACCGGAACGTCACGGTCGAGGCCACGGAGGAGGCGAAGGCGGAGCGCTACCCGAACCGCATCTTCGCCGACGACGCGGCGTTCACCGAGGGCGACCTCAGCTTCGTCGACTTCGACGCGTTCTCGAGCGACGACTTCACCCCCGGCAACTACAGCTAGTCGCCGAACCGCACGAAGGGCCCCGGAGCATTCCGGGGCCCTTCGTCGTGCCTGCGACGTCTTCCGCGCGGCTCCGCGGGCGTGCGCACGGCCGTTGCTACAGTGAGGCCATTCGCGGGTGCGTTCGCGCCCGGAAGGAGCGCGATCATGAGCAGCACGACTCCCGGATCCGACCCGGACCGCCCGCACGACCAGGACGCCGACGCCGTCGAGCCCGAGCCGTCGACCGAGGCCGCCGACACGGCCGTGCATGAGCCCGTCGTCGCCGAGCCGGCCGCGGCATCCGACCGCCCCGACCCCGACGTCGAACCCGAGCCGCGGCGCGAGGCGACCCCGGCGGATGCCACGCCGGAGGCCGCACCCGTCGACGTCGCGCCCGCGGCGCCCGACGACACCATCGTCGACGCCGAGCCCGTCGCCGCCGAGCCGGCCCCGGCTGCCGACACCTCCCGCCTCGACGAGGCGGTGCAGCGCGCGAACGCCGAGCGCCTCGGCGACGACGTGGGCGAGGCCGGCGCGCCCGAGCCCGTTCCCGCCGGCGCCGTGCGCCGCGAGACCTACGTGCCCGCCGCGACCGTGGCGACCGGCGCCGCCGCCGGCGCCGCGACCCTCGCCCCCGAGCCCGACGCCGTGCCCACCGCCTTCGCGGCACCCCAGACGATCTACGTGCAGGCGCCGACGCCGCCGAAGATGCGCAGCAACCGAGGCTTCGGCGTGCTCGTGGCGCTCGTCGCCGCCGTCGTGTTCGCGCTGCTGTACGCGGGCATCGGCTACCTCGTGCTGCTCGCGCAGTCCGACCCGCAGCGGGCCGCCGAGGTGTTCACCCAGTTCGTGGTGCAGCCGGTCTACTGGGTGCCGGTCATCGCGACGTTCGTGGGCTTCACGATCCTCGCCGTGATCGTGAACCGCGGCCCGTGGTGGGCCTACGCGGTGTTCGGCCTGCTGGTCGGCGTCTTCGTGTACCTCTCGTACATCGGCGCGGCCCTGCTGACCGTGCAGGCGTGGGCCATGACGCTCGACCAGGCGAGCGACTTCATCGGCGATCGCTGGCTCGACCCGTTCGCGCTCATCGCCGGCATCCTGGCGCGCGAGATCACGATCTGGCTCGGCGGCTGGATGGCCTCGCGGGGCCGCGCCGTGACCGAGCGCAACCGCCTCGCACGAGAGGCGTACGACCGCGAGCTCGCGGCGGGCCCGCAGCCGATCCGCCAATAGCGGGCGGCCTCCCGCGTCCTGGGCGTGCCCGGCGGCCATCGGGTCGCCGGGTACGCTGCTGTGTCGGGGATGGTGACTCCTCCCCATCGACAGCACCCGCCCGATCCGGTTTGCTGGCTCGTTGACCCTGCACCCGAGGAGCCACGTGAGCATCACCATGCACGTCGACGACGCCCCCGTGCCCGGACTCGACGCCACGGGCCGACCCGATCCCGCATATGCGGCGAGCCTCGGGCTGCGGCCCGCTCCCACCGGTCGGCGCGCCGCCGCGTTCGCGCTCGACGCCGCGGCGTACGTCGTCGTCGCGTCGCCGGCCGTCGTCGGTGCGGTACTGCTCGCGAACGCCGTCGTCGGGGCGGATGCCGCGACCGTCGTGGATCCGTCGGCGCCGGCGGGGCCCCTGGTGCTCATCGGCATCGGGCAGCTCCTCGTGACCGTGTTCGGCCTCACCCAGCTCGCCCTGCACGGACGCCGCGGCGTCACGCTCGGCAAGCGCACGCTCGGGCTGCGCTCGGTGCAGGTCGCGGACTTCGGGCGCCCCGGGTTCTGGCGGGTCGTGCTGCGGGTGCTCGTGCTCTGGGCCTCGCAGGTCGTGCTGCCGCTCGTCGGCCCCGCGGTGATGTTCGGGTCGGGGCTCTGGGACCCCGAGCAGCGCGGCCGCAGCTGGCTCGACCGCGTCGGGCGCTGCTGGGTCGTCGACGTGCGGCACGGGCTCGACCCGTTCGACCTGAAGGCGCTCCGGCACGCGCGGCGTGCCGTCGAGGCGCCGGCGGTCGCGGATGCCCCGAAGCTGCCGTCGCTCGCGAGCGACCGGCCGGTCGGCGAGGGCCCGTTCATCCCCGTCGCCCGCTCGAGCTCGGGTGTCGTCTCCGCGGCACCGAGCGTGGATGCGCCGTGGTCGCCGCCCGAGCTCGCGCCGGCCGGTGGGCGCGGTGGCGGCGCCGCGCATCCCGGCGCCGCGCAGCCCGGTGGCGTGCGAGCCGGCGCCGCGCCCACCGCAGCTCGACCCGCCGCCGCGCAGCCCGGTGGCGTGGCATCCGCCGAGTCGTGGGTGCTCGTGTTCGACGACGGCTCGCGCATCGTGGCGGCGAGCTCCGGTCTGCTGGGACGCGGCCCCGCGCCCGCCCCGGGCGAGGAGGCCGACCAGCTCGTCCCCCTGATCGACGAGTCGATGCGCATCTCGAAGACGCACGCCGCCTACGGCATCGACGACGGCGCGCTCTGGATCGCCGATCGCGGCTCGAAGAACGGCTCCGTCGTGACGCTGCCCGACGGCGACCGTCGACCACTCGTGCCCGGGGTGCGGACGCCGCTGCCCGCGGGGGCGACGGTGACCATCGGCGGGCGGTCCTTCACCGTGTCGCACGACACGGGAGCTCGGCGATGAGGCTCAAGCTCGGTCTGCGCCGACCGTCGGGAGCGCCGGTCGACATCGCCGTGACGGCGGACTCGACGGCGACGGTGGGCGACATCGCCCGTGCGATCGCCCGTGCCGACCCGTCGCAGGGGCCACGCCTGACCGCGCACGACGCGACGCTCACGCTCGCCGTCGCACCGCCGACGTCGGCCGAGCCTGCGGTCCTCGATCCGAGCCTGCTCGTCGGCGACGCGCCGATCGGATCCGGCTTCAACGTCGCCGTCGTCGCCCACGCGCCGCGGCAGGCCGCGTCGCCGGCCGCGGCATCCGCCGTGATGCGCATCCTCAGCGGACCGGAGGCCGGACGCGAGATCCCGCTGCGCCGCGGCGCCAGCACGATCGGACGCTCGCCGGGCGTCGACGTCGTGCTCCCCGACGCCCTCGTCTCGAAGCGGCACGCGCGCGTCGAGGTCGACCAGGGGATCGAGCTCGTCGACCTCAACTCCGCGAACGGGCTGGTCGTCGACGGCGGGCTCGTGCAGCGCCTCCGGGTCATCCCCGGCCAGGTCGTCACCATCGGCGAGACCGAGGTCTCGTTCTCGGTCATCGCCGGGGGTGATGAGGCGGTCGACCCCGTGCTCGAGCGCGGCGGCACCCTCATGTTCAACCGGTCCCCGCGCGTGGAGGTGCGCTACCCGGGCACCGAGCACCGGCATCCGGTGATCCCCACGGAGGCCGACCCGCGACTGTTCCCGTGGCCGATGATCGTCGCGCCGATGATGCTCGGGTTGGCGATGTTCTTCGTCACGCGCAACCCGTACTCGCTGTCGATCGTGGCGATGTCCCCGCTCATGATGCTCGGCAACTTCGTGGGCCAGCGCACCCAGCAGGGGAAGAAGCTCCGGCTCGAGATCGACACCTTCGAGGAGCAGCTCGAGGAGCTCGAGGACGCGCTCGCGCGCGAGACCGTCGTGGAGCGCGAGCGCCGCCACGCCGAGGCGCCGGCCGTCGCGACCGTGTACGAGGAGGCCATGCGCCTCGGGCCCCTCCTGTGGACGCGTCGCCCCGAGCACTGGAACTTCCTCGCGCTGCGTCTCGGCATCGGGACGGCGCGCAGCCGCAACACCGTGCAGGAGTCGAGCGACCAGAAGGGCATCGCCAGATACGCCCGCCAGGTCGATCGCCTCCGCGCACGGCACGAGCGCATCGACGACGTGCCCATCGTCGAGGCGCTCCCGCACGCCGGCGCGATCGGCATCGCCGGGCCCCGACACCTCGCCGCGGACGTGCTGCGCGGCCTCGGTGTGCAGCTGTTCGGCCTCCACGCCCCCAACGAAGTCATCACGGCCGCCATCGTCGACCCCGCGTGGGCGCGGGAGCTGGAGTGGATGAAGTGGCTGCCGCACACCACGAGCCCGCGCTCGCCGTTCGCCGAGCTCGCGCTCGCCGACAGTCAGTCCGCCGGAACGGTGCTGCTGAACGGGCTCGAGGAGACGATCCTCGGCCGCCTGTCGGGATCGCCGAGCCACCGCGGCCCGCTGCGCCATGACGACACCACGATGGCGCTCGGCGCCCGCGTGGGCGACGCCGTCGACCGCGGCGGGGCGCTCGACGGGGACCTCGCCCTCGTCCTCGTCGCCTCCAACGACGCGCCGGTCGACCGACCACGCCTGACGCAGGTCATCGAGCGGGGCGCCGACGCGGGGGTCTTCACGATCTTCCTCGCCCCGACGGTCGAGTCCCTGCCCGCCGCCTGCCGCACGTTCATCGACGCGACGGAGGGGCTCGACCGGGCGCGGGTCGGCTACGTGCGGGCGGGCGAGCGCTATGAGGACGTGCAGGTCGAGGGCGTCTCCAACACGTACGCGGAGGTCTTCGCGAAGCGGCTCGCCCCCGTCGCCGACTCGAGCTCCGTCGCCGCGGACTCGAGCGACCTGCCGCGCAACGTCTCGCTGGTGACCCTGCTCGGCAGCGACATCGCGTCGCAGCCCGCCGCCGCGATCGAGCGCTGGCGCCAGAACCACTCGATCCTCGACCGCACCCGTGGTCCGCGGCCACGCCTGAAGCGGGCCGGCACCCTGAAGGCCTTCGTCGGCCAGGGCAGCCCCGATGCCATGTCGCTGGACCTGCGGACCCAGGGGCCGCACGCGCTCGTCGGCGGCACGACCGGCTCGGGGAAGTCGGAGTTCCTGCAGGCCTGGGTGCTCGGCATGGCCGCGGAGTACAGCCCCGACCGGGTCACCTTCCTCTTCGTCGACTACAAGGGCGGTTCGGCGTTCGCCGACTGCGTCGACCTGCCGCACTGCGTGGGACTCGTCACCGACCTCAGCCCGCACCTCGTGCGTCGCGCACTCACGAGCCTCCGGGCCGAGCTCCACCACCGCGAGCACCTCTTCAACCGCAAGAAGGCGAAGGACCTGCTGGAGCTCGAGAAGCGGCAGGATCCCGAGACGCCGCCGGCGCTCGTGCTCGTCATCGACGAGTTCGCGGCGCTCGCGGGAGAGGTCCCCGAGTTCGTCGACGGCGTCGTCGACATCGCGCAGCGGGGCCGTTCGCTCGGCATCCACCTGATCATGGCGACCCAGCGGCCGGCCGGTGTCATCAAGGACAACCTGCGGGCCAACACCAACCTGCGCGTTGCGCTGCGCATGGCCGACGAGTCGGACTCGAACGACGTCGTCGGCGATCCCGTCGCCGGCACCTTCGATCCGTCGATCCCGGGCCGCGGCATCGCGAAGACGGGCCCCGGCCGCCTCGTGCCGTTCCAGTCCGGCTACGCCGGCGGCTGGACGAGCGATGCGCCCGCCGTCGCCCAGGTCCGCGTCGCGGAGCTCCGATTCGGCTCCACGATCGTGTGGGAGGCCGAATCCGACGACGACGGTGACGCGCACGAGGGCGACCCGGGCCCGAACGACCAGAAGCGCATGGTCGCGAACCTCGTCGAGGCGGCCCGGATCGCCGGCATCCCGGCACCGCGTCGGCCCTGGCTCGACGACCTCGCGACCACCGTCGACCTGCTGTCGCTCCCGCTCGGGGGCGACGGGAGCATCCCGTTCGGCATCGCCGACATCCCCGAGCGACAGGTGCAGGAGCCGGTCGCGTTCGAGCCCGACACCGACGGCCACCTGCTCGTCTACGGCACGAGCGGCGCCGGCAAGTCCGCCGCGCTCCGGACCATCGCGACCGCGATCGGCGCTCGGCCCGAGCTCGGCGGCGCGGAGGTCTACGGCCTGGACTTCGGCACGGGATCGCTGCGTTCGCTCGAGGTCCTCCCGCACGTGGGATCCATCGTGCCGGGTGACGACGCCGAGCGCATCCAGCGTCTGCTCCGCACGCTGCGCGGCATGCTCGACGAGCGGGCCAGGCGCTTCTCGGCGGTGAACGCGGCGAGCCTGACCGAGTACCGCCAGCTCGCCGGTCGACCGGCCGAGCCTCGCGTCCTGCTGCTCGTCGACGGCTTCGGCACGTTCAAGCAGGAATGGGAGGCGACCTCCGCGCGGGCGCCGTTCTACAACGTGTTCATGCGCATCCTCGGCGAGGGGCGCCCGCTCGGCATCCACGCCGTCGCCACCGCCGACCGCTACGGCGCGGTGCCCACGGCCGTGAGCGCCAACGTCAGCCGTCGCATCGTGCTGCGGATGTCGGACGAGGGCGCCTACTCCATCCTCGGTGCGCCGAAGGACGTGCTGGACGAGCGCAGTGCCCCCGGTCGTGCCATCGTCGACGGGTTCGAGGCCCAGGTCGCCGTGATGGGCGGCACCGCGAACGTCGCGCGGCAGACCTCCGAACTCGCGGCGTTCGCCGCCCGGTTGCGGGCGCAGGGCGCGGTCGAGGTGCGCGAGATCGGCTCGCTCCCGACCCGGCTGTCGATCGACGAGCTGCCCGGCTCGGTCGACGGCCGGCCGGTCATCGGCATCTCCGAGGACCTGCTGGGGCCGCGGGGGTTCGAGCCCGTCGGCACGTTCGTGGTGGCCGGCCCGCCCCGCAGCGGCAAGTCCAACGCGCTCCGCGCCCTCATGACCTCGATGTCGCGGTTCGACCCCGACGCGCGGTTCTTCCACTTCGGCGGCCGACGGGCGGTGCTGCGCGACTTCCGGCCGTGGACGGCCGCCGCGTCGAACATCGACGACGCACGGGCGCTCGCCAAGGAACTCACGGGCATCGTCGGTGACGAGACCGTCCCCGGGCGGATCGTCGTGGTGGTCGAGAACGTGACGGAGTTCGCGGACTCGGACGCCGAGCGGCCGCTCAAGGAGCTGTTCCAGGCCGTCAACCGCAGCGACCACTTCCTGATGGGCGACGGCGACGTGAGCCAGCTCGGGTCGGGCTACGGCTTCATCGGGGACTTCAAGGGCGGTCGGCGCGGCATCGTGCTGAAGCCCGACAGCTACGACGGGGACTCGCTCTTCAAGGTGCCGTTCCCGCGGGTGCAGCGTCACGAGTTCCCCGAGGGACGCGGGCTGTTCGTGGAGGACGGCCGCGCCGTGGCGGTGCAGATGCCCCTCGTCGGGGAGTGAGCGAAGGGGTGGGGACTCCTCCCCATTGGCACCCGAACGAGGGTTACCTAACGTAGACGACGAGAGGTCCGCAGGGGGCCGAAACGGAAAGGAATGGCCGACATGGCTGACTTCAAGGCTTCGTACGGTGAGATGGAATCGATGGCCGGCAAGCTCGAGCAGGGTCGCGAGGACATCGCGGACATCCTCCGCCAGCTGAAGCAGGGTGTCGACACGCTCCTCGGCGACGACTTCAAGACCGAGCACGCCTCGGGCAAGTTCGGCGAGGGCTACACCGAGCTCACCAACGGCCTCGAGACGGCCATCGACGGCATCCGCGACATGGGCGACTCCCTGCGCAAGATGATGCAGGCCATCAAGGACACCGACGCCGCACTCGCCGGACAGTAGGACGCGAACGCGGAGGGGGAGGACGCCCGGCGTCCTCCCCCTCGCCCGGCCCGGCCGGGGATCCATGCCAGAACCAGGGTGGACAGGACTCGACATGCCCGATGTGTACGTGAAGGTCGATCATCTCAACCGGCTGAACGGCTCGCTCAAGCAGATCCTCGTGGAGTTCCACGATGCCGCGAAGCGCACCGATGCGCTGCAGGACATGATCGGGCGCCCCGACGGTCGCACCGGCCTGCGCGACCGGACGCACGACTTCGAGGGCGGCTGGGATGACCGGCGCAACGCCCTCATCGAGAAGCTCGCGGGGATCCAGGCCGCGGTGGAGAGCACCTGCGCCGGCTGGCAGGACTTCGACCTCGAGGCCGCCGAGAGCCTGAAGCTGCAGGAGAACGACGGCGCCAACCTGCCGACGCGATGAACGGGACGACGGAATGACAGAGCTGCGCACGCACAAGGGGCACCGCGTCGAGGTCGTCGAGGGTGACGCCCACGGCATCATCGCCCGAGGGCGGGAGATCGAGGACCTCGGCAACCAGATGATCGGCGCGGCCGACATCCTCCGCGAGGTCGGCGACGGCGCGACGGAGGAGCGCGGGCGTTCCATCGAGCGCATCCGCTCCGAGGTGGGCGACGCGCACGAGGAGCTGCGTCGGGCCGGCGACCGTTACACGCCGAGCGGTCGCGTGATGAAGACGTACGGCGAGCGGCTCGCCGACGTCCAGGCGGCGATGCGCACGATCGTGCGCGACGCCGAGGACGCGAAGGCGAGGCTCGACGGCAAGCGGTCCGCAGCGGCCACGGCCGCGTCGGCGGCCGACGGCGCTCCCGACGCCGACCCGGCCGACCCCGCTGCGGTGGAGCGGAACCGTCGACTGACGGAGGCCGCCGCGACCGCGCAGGACGCGGTGGAGACCGCCCAGCGCGGTCTCGATGCCCAGTACGCCCTGTTCGACACCCAGTGGGACCGATGGGACGACGCCTACGAGACCGCGCTGCGCGGCATCGAGGATGCGACCAAGGGGAACGTCAGCGACGACTGGACCGACAACCTCGCGGGCGTGGTGGAGGTCGTGCTGGAGGTGCTGACCTGGGCGGGCGTGGTGCTCGCCATCGCCGCGCTCATCATCGGCGGGCCGTTCATCGCGCTCATCGCCGCGATCGCCGGCGTGATCGCGCTGATCGGCACGATCTTCCTCTACGCGAAGGGCCGCAGGGGCCTGGCCGACGTCGGCTGGGCCATCGTGGGCGTGCTGCCGTTCGGCAAGCTCGGCAAGCTGTTCCAGTCGGGCAAGCGCCTCACGGCGCTGAAGGAGTTCGTGGGCGGCCCCTACTTCGAGATCGTCACGCCGCTGCGACGGATGACCGCGCTGCGCGGCCTCACGAACCCGGCCACCCTCCGCGCCGGCGGCGGCCTCGGCCAGCGTGCGGCGAGCGGGCTCGCCTCGCGACTCGGACGGGACTTCTCCGCCTTCCAGGGGGCCGGCCCCCGCAACATCCTGAACCGCATCATCGGCGGGTCCAGCCGCGGGTACTCCATGGCCCTCGCCGAGAACTTCGCGTCGCTGTCCGCGCATCACCAGCGCGTCGTCACGCCCCAGCTCGGCGCCCTGGCCGACGTCATCAGCGGCGGCGCCAAGCCCGTCGCGACCAGCGAGGCGATCGCCAACGTGCTCGAGTTCGGCGTGAAGCGCGGACGGATGGTCGACGGGCGGGTCGGCGACATCCAGTCGATGACGGCACCGCAACCGGTGGACACCTGGCGCGTCCAGCTCGCGTCGTGAGCGGCACCGACGAGGCCGACGACGGCGTCGGCGCCGTGGCGGATAGGGTGAGGTCGATGACCGACGCCGTCCCCGTGCCCCCGTTCCGCCTCATGCTCCCCGAGGGCTGGCAGGAGCTCCCAGCCGACGAGGCGGGTGTGCGGATGCTGGTCGAACGATCCTCCGAGGTCTTCCGGTCGCAGCACCGCCCCGACCTCGACGCGCAGTTCCGCCGACTCATGCAGTCGGCGGCGCGCAAGCTGGCCCAGGGTCGCGTGTTCGCCCTGTAC
>Ga0180215_1004759_pt1 | contig 11869 bp, 13 predicted proteins | sample eDN3rd37CBELigBY_FD_128871 | JGI IMG/M metagenome (GOLD analysis project Ga0180215, IMG submission 128871) | Enriched backyard soil microbial communities from Emeryville, California, USA - eDNA 3rd pass 37_C BE-Lig BY (version 2) (version 2) | ecosystem: Environmental > Terrestrial > Soil >...
ATACCAAATGAGTAAATGGCAGCACCTAAAATGATAAAAAATAGATTTTTTACTTTTAAATTAAAAATCATATGTATAGTCCTTTCCTTAGGAGTTTCTTTTATGAATTGTCCGCATATGGCGATTTCATTATACATATTTTAGTATTTTATGACAATCATCTTACAGATGCTAACTAAAAAGATCTGAAATCGAAGACTGGTTTCTATTTGGAAAGTAAACGGTCGAATGGTACTATTATAATAGATATTTTTCATCATGAGGAGGATATTATGACTCAGAAAAAAACGATGGCAGATTTACAATTAGAAGTCGATCAATACATAAGTCAATTTAAAGAAGGGTATTTTAGTCCACTTGCTTTAATGGCTAGGTTAACGGAAGAGCTTGGAGAACTAGCACGTGAAGTTAACCATTATTATGGCGAGAAAAAGAAAAAACCAACAGAAAAAGTGAAAACAATTGAAGAAGAAGTAGGCGATATGTTATTCGTTTTAATTTGCTTTGCCAATTCATTAAATATTGATTTAGAAGAGGCACATAATCTAGTCATGGAAAAATTTAATACAAGAGATAAAGATCGTTGGACTAGAATCGAGGGAGAATCAAAAGATGAATAAAAAAATAAGAATCGTGATCGCTGGACCTAGAGGAAAGATGGGAAGCGAAGCTGTAAACATGGTGAACAGTGTTTCAAATTTTGAATTAGTAGGATTAATCGATAAAAAACATGGAGTAAATGGAAACGTTCCAATCTTCACTGATATAGTAGATTGTATTAAGGAAACAAAACCTGATGTACTCGTTGATTTAACGGTTCCAGAAGCAGCTTTCTACCATGGTAAGTCAGCCCTTCAAGCAGGTATTAAGGTCGTTATGGGTACCACTGGACTTACATCAGAAGAACTAAATGAATTAAAGCGATTGTCTATTGAAAATAAAACAGGTTGTATTATTGCACCGAATTTTGCAATTGGTGCTGTTTTAATGATGAAGTTTTCTCAAATGGCAGCTAAGTACTATCAAGATGTAGAAATACTTGAAATGCATCATGATCAAAAATTAGATGCCCCTAGCGGTACAGCAATTAAAACAGCTGAAATGATAAAGCTTGAGCGTATGGCTAAAAAACAAGGCCATCCAAATGAAAAAGAAAATTTAAAAGGTTCACGTGGTGCTGACTTTGATGGCATGAGAATTCATAGTGTAAGACTTCCAGGATTAGTTGCCCATCAACAAGTTATGTTTGGTTCAACTGGAGAAACATTGACTATTCGCCACGATTCCTATAACCGAACTTCCTTCATGACAGGTGTTAAGTTATCTGTTGAAACGGTAATGAATTTGGATGACTATGTTTATGGATTAGAAAATATTATTGATTAATTGATAAGGGGTGTACGTTTTTGAAAATCGCATTAATCGCACACGACCGGAAAAAAGATGATATGGTACAGTTTACGCTGGCATATCGTTCTATTTTAGAAAAACATACGCTATATTCTACTGGGACAACAGGTTTAAGGGTTAATGAAGCAACTGGTCTAACCATCCATCGATTTCAATCAGGTCCATTGGGTGGAGATCAACAAATTGGGGCACTTATAGCTCAAAATGATCTTGATTTAGTCATTTTTTTAAGAGATCCATTAACAGCTCAACCTCATGAACCAGATGTATCTGCATTAATACGTTTATGTGATGTTTATAATATTCCGCTTGCTACGAATATGGGAACAGCAGAAGTATTAGTACGGGGATTAGAGAAAGGTCTAATGAATTGGAGAAAAATAATTTAACATTTATTACATAATAAAAAATGACTTTTGAATTGAATTGTTAAGGATGATGAATCATGTACGGACCTTTTTTAAAAGCAAAATCAGTTTTAGAAAAAATTGAAAAAGCTGGGTTTGAAGCTTATTTTGTTGGTGGTTCAGTTCGAAATTTTTTAATAGATATTCCAATTGAAGACGTTGATATTGCAACTAGCGCCACGCCATATGAATTAAAGGAAATATTTCCAAAAACGTTCGATGTTGGTATTGAACATGGGACAATCATTGTGATACATAATCAAATACCATATGAGATTACTACTTTTCGTACTGAAGGGGAATATGAAGATTTTAGACATCCTAAAGAGGTAACATTTGTCAGGTCTTTACATGAAGATTTAAAACGAAGAGACTTTACAATGAATGCAATTGCAATGTCTAAGGAAGGTAAAATCATTGACCCTTTTGATGGACAAAAAGATATTAAACGTAAATTAATTCGAACTGTAGGGAATCCAAGTGAACGATTCCATGAGGATGCGCTGAGAATGATGAGGGCTGTTCGATTTGTCAGCCAATTGTCATTTCAACTTGAAGAAGAAACGATACGGGCCATACAAAACGATGTTCAATTACTTGATTTTATTGCAGTTGAAAGGAAATTTACTGAATTTCAAAAGTTATTAAAAGGTGAAAATCGTCATCAGGCATTAAATGCGTTAGTAAATCTTGGACTCCATCATTATTTACCGCGTTTATCGAAGTATGGAAAAGAAATTGTACAAGCAGCTCAGATTATGGGATCTCGTTCTTTAACCGTAGATGAAGCGTGGGCAATATTATTGCTATTTATAGAGCGTGAAAACCCTAAAGACTTCTTGAAATCATGGAGAATGTCCATGAATCAATTAAAAACAATAGAATCGATTATGGAGACTTATCATGAACGAAAACGGAATGGATGGTCAAAGAAATTAATCTTTCAAAAAGGGATTGATATCTCTAAACAAGCGGAACATGTTTTTGCTCTCATCCATCAGTGTTCTGAAGAAATTGGCTTATTAGAGGTAGAACAAATTTATGAGTCATTGCCAATTAAAGACCGCTCTGAACTTGCGGTAAATGGTCATGATTTAATGGAATGGATGCAAATGAAAAGCGGAGTTTGGATTAAAGATTTACTAGAAAAGATTGAAGACGCAGTATTACATAACAAAGTCATGAATTCAAAGGAAGCCATTAAGGAGTGGATCCAAAATTGAAATCCCCCATCTTACAAAAACTTTTAGAAGCTTTTCATGAAGCACAAGAAGGTACTTTTATTTCTGGGGAGAAGCTAGCAAGAATAGCCAATTGTAGTCGAACCGCAATTTGGAAGCATATCGAGGAATTAAAAAAAGAAGGATTTCAAATTGAAGCTGTTAGGAATAAAGGCTATCGATTGTTAGATTCTCCTGAATGGTCTGAAAGTAGATTTTACTTAGGCTTAAATACGAAAGTAATCGGTAAAAAAATATTTTTCTACGACTCTATTTCTTCTACACAAACAATCGCTAAAGAATTGGCTTTAAAGGGGGAGCAGGAAGGTACGATTGTTATTGCTGACGAACAAGTATCTGGAAGAGGGAGAATGGCAAGAAATTGGCATTCTTTAAAAGGTGCTGGTTTATGGATGAGCATGATTATTCGGCCAAATATCCCAATTGTAAAAGCTCCACAAATTACTTTACTAACTGCTGTAAGTTACTTGTTAGCTATTAAAAAAGAAACTAATTTAAATATTGGAATCAAATGGCCAAACGATCTATTGGTCAATCAGAAAAAAGTTTGTGGGATATTAACGGAGTTGCAAGCTGAAGAAAATCGAGTGCAATCGATTATTATTGGGATAGGAGTTAATGTCAATCAATCAATTGAAGATTTTCCACCTGAATTAAGAAATATTGCAACTTCTCTTTCCATCGAAAAAGGTGAGAAAATCGATCGAATGAGACTTTTGCAAACGATTTGTTCTGAATTTGAAAATTTATATGAACTATATTTGAAGAAAGGTTTTCCACCTATTAAGGAGTTATGGGAAGAACATGCCTTATCCATCGGGAAGGATATTACTGCTCATACGATAAGTGGGTCTTATCGAGGGATTGCTACTGGTATTAATGAAGATGGTGTACTCTTACTTCAACTTTCAAATGGAACAATCCAGCCTATTTATTCTGCCGATATTGAACTGTAAAGGCTTTAGATGTTATGAAGATTTAAGTTTAATTACTATTCATATAAAATAAATTTTGTTATAATTCATGTTAAGAAGGAACTGCACCATAATGGGCAGTAACCTTAAGATTATCTTTTTTTATTTTTATATTCCATAATTTAATAGGTTTGTATGATTTGATGTTCTGCCTGTAGCCAAATGGACCGGGACAGAGGGAGAGACTATAGACATTGGAATCCTTCTGTAAATTTGCAGAAGGATTTTTTATAGTATTCCTTCCTCGAAAGCGCTTTAATAACGCTTAATAAGACATTTATGTCAAAGGGGGAGTAGTGATGAAACAAACTACAGATTTTTTGAAAATGAAGCAAAAGAAAGAAAAAATAACGATGTTGACAGCATATGATTATCCTTCAGCAAAAGCTGCAGAAAAAGCTGGAATTGATATGATTTTAGTTGGTGACTCTTTAGGAATGGTCGTTTTAGGGCTTGATTCTACTGTTGGAGTTACATTAGATGATATGGTGCATCACACAAAAGCAGTTAGACGTGGAGCGAAAGATACATTTGTTGTCGCAGACATGCCTTTTGCGACTTATCACTTGTCGTTTGATGAAACATTAAAAAATGCAGCCAGATTAATTCAAGAAGGTGGCGCTAATGCTGTTAAAGTGGAAGGAGCAGATGAAGTACTAGATCGAATTCGACTTTTAACAAAAGCTGGCATTCCAGTTTGTGCCCATTTAGGATTAACACCACAATCTGCTCTAGTCCTAGGAGGATATAAAGTACAAGGTCGATCATCTGATGAAGCAAAAAAGTTAATTGAAGATGCAAAGAAATGTGAAGAAAATGGGGCATTTGCCATTGTTTTGGAATGCATACCGAAACAATTAACTGAGCTTATAACTAGAGAGCTAACTATTCCAGTAATCGGAATAGGAGCAGGTGTTGAAGCGGATGGCCAAGTTCTAGTCTATCATGACATCCTTGGATATGGAGTTGAACGACTACCTAAATTTGTTCGTCCATATAAAAATATTGATACGATCATTCTAGAAGGGATTGAACAATTTATTACAGAGGTTAAAAATGGAACGTTTCCTAGTGATGAAAACTCTTATACGATGAAAGAGGATCAATTGATACAGGTATACGGGGGAAAATCATAATGCAAGTTATTACATCCATTAAAGAGATGCAGCAAATTACTTCGACACTTCATACAAAAGGATATTCAATTGGTTTTGTTCCAACAATGGGTTACCTACATGAAGGTCATTTAACATTAATGAATGAGGCTAGAAAAGAAAATGACATCGTTGTTTTGAGTATTTTTGTCAATCCTCTTCAATTTGGACCTAATGAAGATTATGAAACCTATCCTCGCGATTTTAAACGAGATGAAAACCTTGCAGAGGAAGCTGGAGTTGACTTTCTGTTTTACCCATCTGTTGAGGAAATGTATCCAAATAAGTTAACGGTTACAGTAAAGGTTTTAGATCGAGTAGATGTTCTATGTGGTAAGAGTCGTATTGGACATTTTGATGGTGTCGCGACTGTTTTAATTAAATTATTTTCAATCGTCAGTCCAAATCGTGCCTATTTTGGTATGAAGGATGCACAGCAAGTTGCTGTAGTAGATGGTTTAATTCATGATTTTAATCTGCCAATCGAACTTGTCAGTGTTCCTACAGTTAGAGAAGAAGATGGGCTAGCAAAAAGCTCTAGAAATATTCGCTTGACACCTTCAGAACGTAGTGAAGCTGTCCACCTTTATCAATCACTACAACTTGCAAAACAGTTTATCGATAATGGTGAACGTAATCCGGATATATTGGTTCAAAAAATGAAAAGCTATTTACAAAACCACACATCTGGATGGATTGATTATATTGAAATCTATTCTTACCCAGAACTAAAGAAACTCGACCAACTAAAAGGAAAAATCATCATAGCTTTAGCTGTTAAATTTAGTCAAGTTCGACTTATAGATAATCTAATTTTAGAAATGGAATAAAGGAAATGGGAGAAGGGCGATGTATCGAACATTAATGAATGCAAAACTACACCGTGCACGTGTTACTGAGGCGAATTTAAATTATGTTGGCAGCATTACAATTGACGAAGATTTGCTCGATGCAGTTGGAATGGTTGAAAATGAAAAGGTGCAAATCGTGAATAACAATAATGGTGCACGTTTTGAAACATATATTATTAAAGGAAAACGAGGAAGTGGCACGATTTGTATTAATGGAGCTGCGGCACGTCTCGTACAAGTAGGTGATGTTGTCATCATAATCTCGTATTGTTTAGTTGACAACAACGAAGTGAAAAATCACCAACCGAAAATTGCCGTATTAAATGAAGCGAATGAAATTGTTGAGATGATTCATTCTGAACCTGAAGGCGTAATTATTGAATCATAGACTAGAAAAAATGGCTTTCTTTCCTAAGGAAGAAAGCCATTTTTTATTACAACAAGTAACTATTTAATCATTTGGGTAAACTATAAGCAAAAAATTTCCTAAGTCGACCGAAATACACTTTTCCTCAAAGTAACTTTATGGTAATGTTTTTTTGATAGACTCGAGGTGTTAAATTTGAAAAGGTTTGTTGTTGTCGACATTGAAACGACAGGAAATTCACCTAAAAAAGGTGATCGAATTATTCAATTTGCTGCCGTTATCATTGAAAATAATAAAATTATTGATACATATACGACTTATATAAATCCTTTAGTTCCCATTTCCCCATTTATTGTAGAATTAACTGGCATTGATAATGAGCTTGTTAAAGATGCTCCTCTTTTTAATGAAGTTGCAGAGAAAATCCGTGAAATTTTAGACGGTGCTTTTTTTGTTGCCCATAATGTGCACTTTGATTTAACCTTCATTCAAGATGAGCTTGAAATTTCCCATTTCTCTAAGGTTAACTGTCCAATTATTGATACAGTAGAGATGTCTAGAATTTTAATGCCAACGCTTGAAAGCTATAAATTAAATGATATTGCATTAAATGCAGGGTTTGAACATGAAAATCCTCATCGGGCAGATAGTGATGCCTTTGTAACGGCAGAATGGTTTTTAACTCTTTTACAAAAAATTAAAACTTTACCTAAAGAAACCGTTCAAGACTTATATCAACTATCAAAATCTTTAAAATCAGATTTGCATATCCTTTTTCATGAAGCATTACATGATCAGTCTAATATACAAGAACAAGACTTATTAAATTATCGAGGAATTCGCTATAAAAAACCAATTAATTTCTACAAAAATGAACAAGTAAATACGAATATTTCTTTAGCTAGTATTACACAGTTATTAGAGAAAGGTTTCCAGAGCGAATTTGAATTGCGTGATGGTCAAGAGGAAATGGTTTTAGATGTTTATTACTCGTTGAAAAACGGTGATATCTCATTAATAGAAGCTGAAATCGGCTTTGGCAAAACCATTTCATATACCTTACCAGCAGCGATTTATTCCATTAATCATCAAAAGCCAGTAATTATAAGTGCGAATACGATTTCTCAACAGCATCATATTTTAAATATAGAAGTACCAAGAGTGGAGAAGATTTTAAATCAAAAGGTGAACGCTCAAATTTTAAAAGGTAAAAGTCATTACTTAAATATATGGAAATTTGAACGGTTGCTTAGGCAAAAAAGTGAACAATATGATGAAATTATTACGAAAATGCAAATCCTTGTATGGCTAACTGAAACGGAAAATGGAGATGTTGATGAGCTTCATTTAACAGGTGGCAGTCTTCAATTCTGGCAAAACCTTACAACAGCTTCAATGGAGACCCAACCTGCCCATGATGTCGAACTAGATTTCTTTGAACGAGCATTAGATAGAAGTAAACATGCTAACTTAATTATTACGAATCATCATTATTTACTAGCCGATATAACCTATGACCAACCATTTTTACCGAGTTATGAACATGTCATTATTGACGAGGCACATCACTTTGAAAAGATTGCTTCTAAATTTTTTGGGAATCGTCTATCATTCCGTCAGGCTAAATTTTTCATTAGCCAACTAGGGACACTTGAACAACGGAAACTATTAAAGAAATTAGAACAATTATCTTTAAGTCATGATCACGTTTTACAAATGATGACTTTTGTTGAAAACTTCTCGGTTGAAGTCGATGATTTCTTCCAAATAATTGTTACTATAAGAAGAGAGCACGAGATTGGGAGAAGAAAACGAGAAATTGTACTAAAGGATAATTTGAAATTAAAGTATGCATGGGAACGTTTTTACGATGCATATAAAAAGTTATTAAATACTCTAGAAGAAATCTATAGAGATACATTAAATCAGTTTGAACAATTATCTGATGCACAGAAGTTAATTGTGGAGGAATTGTCTATTTTCCTACTGAATTTCAGTTAAATAGATGAATTTCATCATCATTTTGTTACAGAAGGTAATTGGGTGATTTGGTTAGAATATGATGGTCGATCTCCATTATCAAGTGCGGTTTTATATTGCGAGCCACTTTCAATTGAAGACAAATTAGCTAGACATCTATATACATCTAAAAAGTCGATTATATTCACTTCTGCAACCATAACTGTGAAAAATTCATTCCAATATATACGTTCACAATTAGGGTTAAATAACTTTCCTGTTAAAGAGAAGAAGTTTTTAGCTCCGAAAAAACTAAATGAAGGGGTCAATTTATTTGCTATAAAAGATGTACCTTCCATTAAGGGAGTAGATGAACAAGAATTTGCAGAGTTAATTAGCAGTTATATCATATCGATTGCGGATGTGTTAGAGGGAAGAATTCTAGTATTATTTACTTCTCAAGAAATGTTAAGATCATGCTATTCTTTAATCAAAGATAGCGGAGAACTTCTTGATTATATTGTTTTAGCACAAGGAATTTCGAGTGGTGGTTACACACGTTTATTAAAACAATTTTATCGATTCGAAAAGTCATTATTATTCGGTTCGATCTCTTTTTGGGATGGTCTTGATCTTGATCGTGAAGAGATTTCTACCATTATTATGGTTCGCTTACCCTTTTCTTCACCAAATGAACCGATTCATAAAGGGAAATCCAAACTTTATAAACAACAAGGCATGAATTCATTTTATGACTTTTCATTACCTGAAGCCGTTATTCGCTTTAAACAAGGATTCGGAAGACTAGTCAGAGCAAAAAGTAAAGAGCGAAATCTTATTATCTTTGATAATCGCATCTATGATACAAAATATGGAAAAACATTTTTACAGTCTATACCGAATATTCCTTTGCAAATTGTTTCATTTAGTAATATGATTGAACAATTAGAACAAATAAATCAAAATCATAACTAAATTAAACCTTAATCGGAAAAAGAATTGGAAATTTTTAATTATAATTAAGGACTAAATTATGAAATAGTTGATATAATTGAGTAGCGAGAAAATATGAAATAGTAGACGAGTGAATTCAATTATATGTTATCAATTATGGTTCACCATTAGGGGGAAAACTATGGAAAGTAATAGTAAAATTGAAGTATTATCAAGCATTAAAATTGAATATTCACCAGACTTGTATAAAATTGTAGATATTCTTAACCGCACATTAAAAAGAGAAGATTTAATGTTTGGATTAGCATTAGATAAAGAAGACCAATCTAAAGCCGTTTTTACGATTTATCGGACATGAATGAAAAGAAAGAGGTGGATTAATGAAGCAAAGGATTATTGTTAGTTTTTTAATCGCCTTTTTAATAGTAGTCGGTGGGTTGATTACCATTTATTTTACATCCACAAATAAATTGACTAGTGAAAAGAAAGCTGCAATCGAACGAGCTTATCAAGAGGCAGACATAAAAACAGTTAATAGAGTAGATTGGTTCCACTATAATGAAGATTACTATATTTTAGAAGGAATCAATCAAGATGATGAATCTATAATTGTATGGGTTCCAGTTGACGAGGATGAAGAAATTTTTTCCGAGCTGAAAAGTGAAGGGCTAACAGAGGATGAAGCAATCAGTCTTCTCTACCAAGGAATTAAAGATTTGTCAGATGACAAAAGACCGAAACAACTAATTAATATTAAATTTGGAATGGTAGAAGGCAACCCAGCTTACGAGATCACGTATCGAGATCAGAAAAATCGCTATAGTATTTTCTTAGTCGATTTTTATAATGGTGATTGGTATCGAGTTTATAACCTTTAATGATAATAGGGGGGATTATTTGTGAAATTTGCAAATAGAATGTCCACATTAACACCTTCAACAACTTTAGAAATAACAGCAAAAGCTAATGAAATGAAAGCAAATGGAATTGATGTCATTGGATTAGGTGCCGGTGAACCGGATTTTAATACACCTAAACATATTTTAGATGCTGCATATCAATCCATGATTGAAGGAAAAACAAAATATACTCCTGCAGCTGGACTCATACAGTTAAAAGACGCGATTATTGAAAAAATGAAGCGTGATCAACATCTTACATATAAGCGCTCTGAAATCATAGTGATGAATGGAGCAAAACACGCATTATATACATTATTTCAAGTTTTTTTAAATGAAGGCGATGAAGTTATTATTCCAACACCGTATTGGGTAAGTTATCCTGAACAAGTCAAATTAGCAGGTGGCGTTCCAATCTTTGTAGAAACCAATGCCGATCAGCATTTTAAAGTAACTGTCGATCAACTTAAGGAAGTAGTAACTGATTCAACAAAAGCACTTGTATTGAATTCACCAAGCAATCCAACTGGAATGATGTATTCAAGACAAGAGTTAGAGGAAATTGGAAACTTTTGCTTGAAACATAATGTATTAATCGTTTCAGATGAAATCTATGAAAAATTAGTTTATGGAGATAATGTTCACGTATCAATTGCACAAATCTCCGATGAACTAAAAAGTCAAACCATTATTATTAATGGGGTATCAAAATCTCATTCCATGACTGGATGGAGAATTGGATATGCAGTAGGTAATGAAGAAGTAATAAAGAAAATGACGGATTTAGCAAGTCATAGTACATCAAATCCAACGACAACCGCCCAGTATGCGACAATTGCAGCATACAATGGTAGTCAAGAAGAAGTAGAATGGATGAGAACACAATTTGAAGAAAGGTTAAATATCATTTATCCAAAACTTCAAGAAATCCCTGGTTTTCATTGTTTAAAACCACAAGGTGCCTTTTATTTATTCCCTCATGTAAAAGAGGCAGCGGACAACCTTGGGTATTCTACTGTTGATGAATTCGCTAAAGACTTGTTAGAAAAAGCTCATGTCGCAGTGATTCCTGGTTCAGGATTTGGCGCACCGTATTATATTCGGTTATCCTATGCGACAAGTCTTTCATTAATCGAGGAAGCGATTAGTAGAATTCATCAGTTTGTTACAAATAAATAATTTAACAGTAATTCAGGTATTTTGTCCTAATTCGTGCTAGAATCTATACTTATGCGAAACTAGGTTTTGCAATCAATTAAGTATTAAGAGATTGCTGAATTAGGACTTTTTTTCCATAAAACTTATCTTACTTACGCTTTCTATTCATGTTATACTACTTTTGAGGTGCTAAAGATGAACAAAAATAGTATACTATCTTGGATTGAAGAAGGGGTTATTGCAATACCTTCTTTTTTATTCAGTAATTATAAAAAAATTGGTCTAACTGACATGGAGTGTATGTTTCTTCTCCATATACATGCCTTTATTAATAAAGGAATTGAGTTTCCTACCTCTGAGCAAATCTCTGAACGAATGCTCTTATCTGTGGAACAATGTGCCCAAATGATAGGTTCTCTCATTCATAGAGGATATTTATCTATTATTAAAGGGAATACGGAAACGGGAATCTATTATGAAAAATATTCCTTGAAA
>Ga0180215_1004760_pt1 | contig 11869 bp, 11 predicted proteins | sample eDN3rd37CBELigBY_FD_128871 | JGI IMG/M metagenome (GOLD analysis project Ga0180215, IMG submission 128871) | Enriched backyard soil microbial communities from Emeryville, California, USA - eDNA 3rd pass 37_C BE-Lig BY (version 2) (version 2) | ecosystem: Environmental > Terrestrial > Soil >...
CACCAGCGAAGTGCCCTTCTGCTCGGGATCCCTGTCGTTGTCGCAGACACAGAATCCCTTGCCAGAAGGGCCGCTTCGCGGATCGCCGCCCACCAGCGGCCCAGGCCTACTGAACAGGCCGGGCTAACCGATCACGAGCTTGCGGACCTCTTCCTCGGACTCGTCGGTCACGAGGGCCATCACCTCGTCGCCGGCGTAGAAGGTGGTGTCGCCGCGCGGCACCACCACATGGCCGTCGCGCAGCACCGCCACGAAGTTGAAGTTGCGGGGCAGATCGAGGTCGCGGATGGTCTGCCCCACGATGGGCGACGTCGGCTCGAGCGTCACCTCCACCAGGCGGGCCCGACCCCGTTCAAGCTGCAGGAGCCGCACCAGGCGGCCGGTGCTCACCGCCTCCTCGACGAGCCCGGCGATGAGGTGCGGCGTGGACACCGCGATGTCGACGCCCCAGGTCTCGTTGAAGAGCCATTCGTTCTTGGGGTTGTTGACCCGGGCGATGACGCGCGGCACCGCGAACTCCTGCTTGCCGAGCAGCGACACGACGAGGTTGTCCTCGTCGTCGCCGGTGGCCGCCACGAGCACGTCGCAGGTCTCCAGCCCGCAGGCGCGCAGCGAGCTGACCTCGCAGGCGTCGACGTTGCGCCAGTCGATGCCCTCGGCCGACCTGGGCTGGCGGCTGCGGACCACGTCGGTGTCGCTGTCCATGAGCAGCACGTCGTGGCCCGCGGCGCACATGGCGTTGGCGATGTAGAGCCCGACGTTGCCGGCGCCGGCGATGGCCACCCGCATCAGGCGCTCCCCACCCGTCGCACGCCGGGCACCGGCCCGTCGAGCATGGCCTGGAGCTCCGGCAGGGCCTCCTGCAGGGCCATCACGTGGAGGATGTCGCCCTGCTGCAGCACGACGTCGTCGGTGACGAGGCGGGCGGTGCCGAAGCGGGTGACGCTCACCAGGTCGATCCGCCCGGGCACGTCGAGCTCGCGCGCCCGCCGACCGGCCCAGGCGTCGGGCAGCGACCGCTCCACCAGGCACACCGAGGCGGTGGCGTCGATCCAGTCGTGCTGGATGTCCTGCGGGAGGAGCCGGCGCATCACCTGGTCGGTGGCCCACGACACGGTGGCCACGGTGGGGATGCCGACCCGCTGGTAGATCTCCGCCCGGCGGGGGTCGTAGATCCGGGCCACCACCCGCTCCACGTGGAAGGTCTCCCGGGCCACGCGGGCGACGAGGATGTTGGAGTTGTCGCCGTTGGTCACCGAGGCCAGCGCCCCGGCCTCCTCGATCCCGGCTTCGCGCAGCACGTCGGCGTCGAAGCCCGGGCCCACCACCCGGCGACCTGTGAAGGAGGTGGGGAGGCGGCGGAAGGCCCGGTCGGTCTTGTCGATGATGGCGACGGAGTGCCCGGCCGCCTCCAGCAGGCCGCTGAGCTCGCTGCCCACCCGCCCGCACCCCACGACGACGACGTGCACCTGACCTCCCCGCCTTGCCGGCTCGGCGCATCGTAAGCCCGCACCGGGGGAGCACCCACAGCAGGGCCGCCGCCGGCCGGGCGGGCGCCGGCGGCGGCCGTGCGATCAGGGGTGGTTCAGTCGGCGCGGACGTCGATGACGCGCCCGGCGGCGTCGAGCAGCACGTCGTGCTCGCGGCCGTCGCGGTCCACCACCTCGGCCTCCCACGCCACCGCCGTACCGGACTCCGCCTCCAGGTCCACCACCCGGGCGCCCTCGCCCACGGCCGCCGCGGCCGCGGCCCGGATGCGCTCCTCGTCGACCGCGTCGGCCGACAGCCACGGCGGCGGGCCCGTGATGTCGCGGTAGGGCAAGCCGTTGATCAGGTAGACGTCGGCGTCGTCCCCGTCGTCGTCGAAGCGCACCCGCAGGGTCGCCTCGGTGCCCACGAGGCCGTCGAGCTCGTCGCGGAGCGGCTCGGCGGTGCCGTCGCCGTCGTAGTCGTGGCTGGGCCCGGCGGTGGCCACCCAGCGATCGGGGCCGAACTCGAGGTCGACCCGCCCGATGGCCAGGTCGTCGGGGTCGTCGCCGTCCCCGTCGTCGTCAGGGTCGCGGGTGACGGTGCCCGACAGCTCGTCGAGGCCCGGCACCTGCTGCGTGACCGCCTCGGAGGAGGTCGGCGTGGTCTCGGCCGTGGTGGCGGGCGGGCTCGTCGGCGTGCTGGCGCCGGTCGCCGTGTCGTCCGGGGCGGCACCGGCGGCGAGCTCCACCGCGCTGACCCTGGGCTCGGGGTCGTCGAGCATGGCGCCGAAGGCGACGCCGGCCAGCGCGCCGACAGCGGCGGCGCCGAACACGGTCAGGACGGTGGTGCGGACGGCGGCCATGGGGCAGCTCCTTCTCGGGGGGTGGCTCCAGCCTGCGGGGCGTCCCTGAAGGGCGCATGACCGGTCCCTGAAAGTTCCGACATCGTGGTGGCAGCCGCTTCAGCCCGGTTTCAGCCCGCTGTCATGTCGCGGCGCGGGCATGGATGCCTCCCCCCGGTGGGAGGAGACTCTTGGCGCCCGCACCCCGAGGAGGACCGGTCGTGGCCATCTTGATCGTCGAGGACGAGCCCGGCATCGTCTCGTTCCTTGAGCAGGGCCTCGACGCCGCCGGCTACGCGACCCTGCACACGCCCGACGGCGCCACCGGTCTGGCGCTGGCGCAGCGCGACGACGTCGACCTGGTGATCCTCGACCTCGGCCTCCCCGGCCTCCGCGGCGAGGACGTGCTCGTGCGCCTGCGCCAGCTCCGCCCGGGCCTACCGGTGATCGTGCTCACGGCCAAGACGGCCACGGCCGACAAGGTCGCCAACCTCGACGCCGGGGCCGACGACTACGTCGTCAAGCCGTTCAGCTTCTCGGAGCTGCTGGCCCGCATCCGGGCCCGGCTCCGGCCGAGCACGCAGCCGTCGGCGTCGGTGCTCGAGGTGGGCGACCTCCGCCTCGACCTCCTCGGCCGTCTGGCCACGGTCAACGGGACGGTGGTGGAGCTGTCCCGGCGGGAGTTCGCCCTGGCCGAGGTGCTCGCCCGCCACCCCGGCCAGGTGCTGTCCAAGGCGCAGCTCCTCGACCAGGTGTGGGGCTACGCCTTCGACGGGGGCAGCAACGTGGTCGAGGCCTACGTCCGGCACCTGCGCCGCAAGCTCGGCGCCGACCGCATCGAGACCGTGCGCGGCGCGGGCTACCGCCTCCGGGCGAGCTGAGGGAACGTGCGCTTCCCCACCCGCCTGGCGCTGCTGGGGGTGGCCGTCCTGGCCGTGACCCTCACCGTGGTGGCGGTGCTGAGCGCCCAGATCGTGCGGGTCTCGGGCCGCCGGGCGGTGGATCGCGAGCTGCGCGACGAGCTGACCACCCTGGCCACCGACCTGCCACCGCTCCTCGGCGAGTCGGGCCCGCCCACCGACGAGCAGCTGCGCAACGCCGCCCGGCAGTACCTCGCCCTGCACCCGGGGAGCACCCGGCACCTGACCGTGCTGACGGTGGCGGGCGCCAGCTACAGCAACCGGACCGGGCCCGAAGAGCTGCTGGAGCTGCGCGACGAGGGCGAGCTCCCCACCGGCGGGGTGGGGGTGCTCCGCACGGTCGACACCTCGGAGGGACCGGTGCGCGTGCTCAGCGCGCCCCTGGTCGTCCGGGGCCGCGAGGTGGGCGTGGCCACCGTGCTCGGGCCGCTGCGCGAGGTGCGCGACGACGCCTCGGCCACCTTGTCGCGCATCGCCGCCGCTGGCGCGGTGGGCCTCGTGCTCGGCGGCATCGCGCTGGTGGTGGTCAACCGCCGGGCCGTGCGCCCCCTCACCGCGCTCGCGGCCGCGGCCCGGACCACGGGCGGCGACGACCTCTCGGCGCGCGTGCCGGAGCCGGCTCGCCGGGACGAGGTGGGCGACCTGGCCCGCGAGTTCAACCGGATGCTCGACCGCCTGAGCGACGACGCGGAGCACCGGCGCCGGCTCGTCAGCGCGGTGTCGCACGAGCTGCGCACCCCGTTGGCCGTGGCCCGCGGCCACCTCGAGGTGTTCGACGCCCTCGTGGGCCCCGACAGCGGCCCGGTGGACGGGGAGGCCGTGGCCCGTCTGGCCGGCGTGCTCCGCGGCGAGATCGACCGGCTGACGCGGATCGCCGCCGACCTGGAGGCCGTGGTGCGCGGCGAGGCCGGCGGCGACGTGACGCTCGGCCCCGTCTTCGTGCCCGACGTCTTCGACGAGCTGCGCGACCGCCTGGCCGGCCTCGGCGCCACGGCGGTGCGGTTCGCCACGCCGCCGCCGGTCGTGGTCGAGGCCGACGAGCACCGGCTGGCCCAGGCGCTGCTCAACCTGGTGAGCAACGCGCTGGTCCACACCCCGCCGGGCACGTCGGTGACGGTGGATGCGGTGGCCGAGGACCACCAGCTCCGCCTCACGGTCACCGACGACGGGCCGGGCGTCGACCCGGCGGTGCGCGACCGCGCCTTCGAGCCCTTCGTCACCACCCGCGCCGACGGCTCGAGCCCCGGCCAGGGCCTCGGCCTCGCGGTGGTGCGCCAGCTGGTCGAGGCCCAGCACGGGACGGTGTCGCTCGAGTCCGGGCCGGGCGGGACGACGGCCACCATCCGCCTCCCGCTCGACGACGACGCCGACGCGGCCGACTGAGCCTGGCGCACCGACCTGGCCGACCGGGGCGCGGCTGCGAGTCGCGACCCGCGGTGGTGTTGACTTGGCGCCGCTATGGCCCTCAGGGACATCCCCCGACCGGTCGACCTGGATCACCCTCCCGGGCCGCTCCCCCCCACCCAGACCATCGACCTGCCCGAGTCGCTCAACTACCGCCTGAAGCGCAAGCTCCTCGGCAAGCCGCTCCACACCGAGGAGCTGGCCCATGAGCGCCTCGGCAACCCCACTGCGCTGGCCATCTTCGCCTCCGACAACCTGTCGTCGTGCGCGTACGCCAGCGAGGAGATCCTGCGGGTGCTCGTGCCCGCGGTGGGCGTCGCCGCCTTCAGCCTGGTGGTGCCGATCACGGTGGCCATGCTCGTGGTGCTGGCCTTCCTGATCCTGTCGTACCGCCAGACCATCAAGGAGTACCCCGAGGCCAGCGGCGCCTACGTGGTCACCCGCGACAACTTCGGGCCGAAGGTCGCCATCGTCGCCGGCGTCAGCCTGCTCACCGACTACATCCTCACGGTGGCCGTCTCCACCGCCGCGGGCACCGCCGCGCTGGTGTCGGTGTTCGAGGCGCTGGCGCCGTACAAGGTGGAGATCGCGATCGCGTTCATCGTGGTGATCGCCTACGCCAACCTGCGCGGCATGCGGGAATCGGGAGCCATCTTCCGCGTGCCCACGTACTTCTTCATCACGATGATGGGGCTGCTGCTGCTGTTCGGCGTGGGGCGCATGCTCTTCGGCGACCTGCCGATGGCCGACGCCACCGCCGAGGGCCTCGAGCGGTTCGGCTCGCCGGGCGACGGCCTGCTGCAGGGCGCCTCGCTGTTCGTGGTGCTGCACGCCTTCGCGTCGGGCGGCGCGGCCGTCACCGGCGTGGAGGCCATCTCCGACGGCGTCCCGGCCTTCCGGCCGCCCGAGTGGCGCAACGCCCGCAAGACCCTCACCGTCATGGGCCTGTTGCTCGGCGTCATGTTCCTCGGCCTGTCGAGCCTGGCCGGCAAGATGCACGTGGCCCCCTTCGAGGAGGGCACGCCCACCGTGCTCTCCGAGGTCGGCCGGCTCACCTTCGGCGAGGGCGGCATCGGGCCGGTGCTGTTCGTGCTGCTCCAGGCCGGCACGATGCTCATCCTCGTGCTGGCGGCCAACACCGCCTTCGCCGACTTCCCCCGCCTGGCCTCCTTCCAGGCGGCCGACAACTTCGTGCCGCGGCAGCTGCTGACGCGCGGGCACCGACTGGTGTTCTCCAACGGCATCCTCACCCTGTCCGGTGTGGCCGTCCTGATCGTGATCGGCACCGGCGCGAAGGTGGAGCGGTTGATCCCGCTGTACGCCGTCGGCGTGTTCACCAGCTTCTCGATGTCGCAGGCCGCCATGGTCAAGCACCACCTGCGCATGCGTGGCGAGGGGTGGCGCGGCGGCCTCGCCATCAACGCCACGGGCGGCACGATCACCGCCGTGGTGGCGGTGATCTTCGCCGTCACCAAGTTCCGCGACGGCGCCTGGATGGTCCTCGTGATCGTGCCGATCCTGGTGGTGTCGCTGCTGCGGCTGCGGCGCCACTACGAGGCCGAGGACCGGGCGCTGCAGGCCGACGCCATGGAGGCCGCCACGACGCCGATCCTGCGCCGCCACGTCGTGCTGGTCTTCGTCGACAAGCTCGACCGGGCCACCGCCCGGGCCATCCAGTACGCCCGCTCGCTGACGCCCGACGAGCTGCGCGCCGTGCACATCGCCGTCGACCAGCAGCGGGCCGAGCGCCTGGCCGAGGCGTGGGGCGCGCTGCCGCTGTCGCGCATCAGCCTCGAGCTGGTGGAGTGCCCCGACCGCCGCGTGGCCCGCTCGGCCGTGGAGGTGGTGGCCCGCGACCTGAGCGACGGCAGCACCGAGGTCACGGTGCTGCTCCCCCGCCGCGTGTACCGGCGCTTCTGGCACAAGCTGCTCCACGACCGCACCGCTGAGCAGATCGCGGAGACCGTCGGTCGCCTGCCGCACGCCAACGTCACCAGCGTGCCGTTCAACGTGCCGGCCCCCGGCGACCTGGTGCCGCCTGGTCCCTCCTCCGACCCGCTGTCCGCGCGATGACCCGCGACACCGCGCCGCCGCTCACCGCCATCGGCGACGTGACGTGGCGCCGGCGCGTGCGGGTGAAGGGCCGGGTCCGCTCCCTGCGGGTGCAGCCGTGGTCCGGGATCAACACCTTGGAGCTGGTGCTGGTCGACGACACCGGAGGGATCTCGGTGGTGTTCCTGGGGCGACGGCACATCCCGGGCATCACGCTCGGGCGCAGCATGGTGGTCGAGGGCATGGCCGGCGAGCACCGGGGCTACCTCGCCATCGTCAACCCCGCCTACGAGCTCCTGGCGGAGGGCTCGTGACGGGGACGGCGGCCCGCCTCGTCGCGCCGGCGGCGCTCGGCGCCTCCCTCGCCCTGGCCCTCGGCGCGTGCTCGGGGAGCGGCCGCGGCGACGAGCCCGCCGGCGCCGCGGGCACGGCGACCACCGCGACCACCCCGCCCGCCGCGACCGGCGGGCCCGCCGACACGGCGGCGACGACGGCGGCCACCGCGCCGGCGCCCGCGCCTGCGCCGACCACCACCGTCGCCGAGCTGTCGGCCGCCGGCGAGACACCGGAGGTGGTGGCGCAGCAGGTCATCGCGGCGGAGCGGACGATCCGCGATCCATCGGTCACCGCCGAGACCGCAGCGGCCGCGGGGCGCCTGCAACAGCTCGCCTACCGACGCCTGTCCGCCCGGCACGAGACCTGGGACCCGGTCGTCGCGGCCGCCGTGCCGCCGGACGTCCGGCCCGCCTTCGACGCCAACCTGCGGGCGCGCGACGCGCTGCGCTCGCTGCTGGCGTCGTCCGACGCGCCGCTGTCGCCGACCCTGCCGGCGTGGCGGATCCGCGCGCCCAAGCCTCCGGAGGTGCTGCGCGGGTTCTACGCCGAGGCCGAGGCGCTCAGCGGGGTGCCGTGGCCCTACCTGGCCGCCATCCACCTCGTGGAGACGCGCATGGGGCGGATCGAGGGCCTCTCCAGCGCGGGCGCGCAGGGCCCGATGCAGTTCCTGCCCTCCACGTGGGAGGAGTGCTGCAGCGGCGACGTGCACGACGACCACGACGCCATCGTCGGCGCGGCCCGCTACCTCGTGCGCAACGGCGCGCCGGCCGACATGGACCGCGCCCTGTTCCGCTACAACAACCACCGCGGCTACGTGGAAGCCATCAAGGCCCACGCCTCGGTCATGGCCGCCGACGAGCGGGCCTACCTCGGCTACCACGCCTGGCAGGTCTTCTACGCCAGCGCGGCCGGCGACGTCCGCCTCCCCGTGGACTACGAGGCCACCGCGCCGCTCGACGCCGCGGCGTACGTGGCGGCCCACCCCGAGGACGTCGAGCGGTGAGCGACGTCATGGACATCGAGGGCTTCGTCGCCGCGGTCGACGCCGCCCTGCGGGCCGAGGCCGATCCCGAGCGCGCCGACCACGAGCGGGCCTACCTGAAGAGCGACCTCGACTTCCTGGGCGTGAGCGTCCCCACGGTGCGGGCCGTCGTGCTCCGGGAGCTGGCGGCCGTGGATCCGGGGCGCACGGGCGACGACGTGCTGGCCGCGGCCGACGCCCTCTGGGCCGCACCCGTGCACGAGCGCCGGCTCGCCGCGGTCGAGCTCCTCGCCCGGGACGCGGCCCGCCTGGCCCCCGGCGCGCTGGTGCCGATCGAGCGCTTCCTGCGCGAGGCCCGCACGTGGGCGCTGGTCGATCCTCTCGCGATCCGGGTGGCCGGTCGGCTGGTGGCTCGCCACCCGGAGCTCGGCGCCACGCTCGACCGCTGGGCCGACGACCCCGACCTGTGGCTGCGGCGGGCCGCGCTCCTCAGCCTGCTCGGTCCGCTGCGAGCCGGCGAGGGCGACGTGGAGCGCTTCACCCGGTACGCCGACGGGATGCTCGGCGACCAGGAGTTCTTCGTGCGCAAGGCCATCGGCTGGGTGCTGCGCGACACTGGGCGCCGCCGGCCCGAGCTGGTCGAGGCCTGGGTGCGCCCCCGCCTGGCCCGCCTCTCCGGGGTCACCTTCCGGGAGGCCCTGAAGCCGCTCACCCCCGAGGTGCGGGTGGAGCTCGACGAGGCCCGTCGCGCCGCGCTGGCCGCACCGGCGGCGGCCACCGGGCCGGACGACGCCGCGGTGCGCCGGGTCCGCCAGCGCCACGGCCTGGCCGCCGCCTTCGTGGCCGGCGCGATGGTGGGCCTGCGCGACGCGCTCGAGGACCGCCCCGACGAAGAGGTGCCGATCGTGGTCGACAGCCCCACCGACCCGACCGACATCGACGTCGACGGGGTGCGGGTCGAGGCGGGCGACCAAGCCTTCGCCGCCCCGCCGCTCCCGCCCATGCGAGCCCGCAAGCGCAGCGGCCGCGGCCCCGCCAAGGGCACGGGCAAGAGCAGGGGCGGGGGCACGCCGCGGCGAGCCACGTGAGCCCGGCACCGTCGGGCGCCCTGCGCCGCCGCCTCGTGCTCGCCTCCGCCTCACCGGCCCGGCTGCGCCTCCTCCACGAGGCCGGCTTCGCCCCCGAGGTGCTGGTGAGCGGCGTCGCCGAGGACGGCCTGGACCACGAGCCGCCCCGCCGGCAGGTCCTGGCGCTGGCGCGGCGCAAGGCCGAGGCCGTGGTGGCCCGCGCCGGCGACGCGCTGGTGGTGGGCTGCGACTCGATGCTCGAGCTCGACGGCCGGGTGCTCGGCAAGCCCGCGGACGAGCACGAGGCGCTGGCCCGCTGGAGGTCCATGCGCGGCCGGGAGGGCACGCTCCTGACCGGCCACTGGGTCATCGACGCGGCCACCGGCCGCCAGGCCGGCGACGTGGCCGCCACGCTGGTGCGCTTCGGGCGGCCCACCGACGCCGAGCTGGCCGCCTACGTGGCCACCGGCGAGCCCCTGCAGGTGGCCGGGGCCTTCACGCTCGACGGGCGCGGCGCGCCCTTCGTCGACGGCGTCGACGGCGACCCCGGCAACGTCATCGGCCTGTCGTTGCCCCTGCTCCGGCGGCTCCTGGCCCAGCTCGACGTGTCGATCGTGGCGCTCTGGCGCTGAGCCGGCCACGTCCGGCGCGGCCGGGTGGGACACAGGCGGTGAGCGGACGGGCCCATCCGGGCACACCCTCCGCATGACGTTGCTGCACCGCGTCCTCCCGGCCACCCCTGTCGCCTCGCTGGCCGACTACCAGGAACGCCTCGGCGGCGGCGAGGCCCTGCAAGCCCTGCGCGCCGCCGGCGCCGACGCGGTGCTCGCCGAGCTGGAGGCCTCCGGCCTGCGGGGCCGGGGCGGGGCCGGCTTCCCCACCGGCCGCAAGTGGCGGACGATCGTGGAGAACCGCTCCGACGTGGTGCCGACCAGCGTGGTGGTGAACGCCGCCGAAGGTGAGCCGGGCACCTTCAAGGATCGTGCCCTGCTGCGCACCAACCCGTACGCCGTGCTGGAGGGCGCCCTGGTGGCCGCGGCCGTGGTCGGCGCGCCGGAGATCGTCATCGGCCTCAAGCGGCTCTCCACCGTCGAGGCCGCGTCGCTCCGCGCCGCCATCGGCGAGATGGCCGCGGCGGGCTGGTGCGACGGCGTGAGCATCCGGATCGTGGAGGGCCCCGACGAGTACCTCTACGGCGAGGAGACGGCCCTGCTCGAGAGCATCGCGGGCCGCTACCCCTTCCCCCGCCTGGCCCCGCCCTACCGGCAGGGCGTGGTCGAGGTGACCGAGACCGACGAGGAGGCCGTGTCGGGCAGCGGCCAGCCCAACCAGCTGGTGATGGCCGCGCCCGGCGGCGACCTGGCCCCGCCCGCGCTGGTCGACAACGTGGAGACCCTGGCCAACGTGCCGGGCATCGTGACCCGCGGCGCGGCCTGGTTCCGCTCGGTCGGCACCGAGGCCTCGCCCGGCACGATCCTGTGCACCGTGACCGGCCGGGTGGCCCACCCCGGCGTGGGCGAGGTGGCCATGGGCACGCCGCTGCGCGACGCCATCGCGGCCATCGGCGGCGGCCTCCCGAACGGCCACCGACCGGTGGCGGTGCTGCCCGGCGTGTCGAACGGGCTGCTGCCCGCCGAGGCCTTCGCCACGCCGCTGACCTACGAGGACATGGCCGCGGCGGGCACCGGCCTCGGCTCGGCGGGGTTCATCGTGCTGGACGAGCGCGACGACCCGGTGGCCGTGGTGGCCGGCGCGTCGCGGTTCCTGGCCGTCGAGTCGTGCGGCCAGTGCCTGCCCTGCAAGGACGACGGCCTGCGGATCAGCGAGATCCTCGCCCGCCTGGCCCGCAACGAGGCCCGCGACGACGACCTCGAGGCGCTCGAGCGGCGGGTGGGCACCGTCGCCGACGGCGCCCGTTGCAACCTGGCCACGCAGCAGCAGGTGGTGGTGGCCAGCCTCCTGCGGCACTTCGGCCCGGCCGTGGCCGCCCACCTCTCGGGCGACACCGCCCCCGTCGAGCCGGCCCTGGTGGCCGAGCTGCGCGACCTGACCCCCACCGGCGCCGTGGTCGACGAGCGCCACCGGGACAAGCAGCCCGACTGGACCTACGACGCCGTCGACTCCGGCGCCTTCCCGGCCGCCCGCCTGGGCGAGCACCGGGCCCACCTCCCCCTCGAGGACTGAGAGGCCCACGTGGACGTGCAACCCCTCGGCACCGCCACCCCGGTGCTCGACCTCGGCCCCGCCGACGACGTCCCCGGCTTCGACCACGGGGAGCTCACCTTCATCGGCACGGCCACGGTGCTCCTGCGCTACGGGGGCTTCACGCTCCTCACCGACCCCAACTTCCTCCACGCCGGCGAGCACGCCTACCTCGGGCTCGGCCTGCGGTCCAGACGCCTGCGCGAGCCGGCCCTGCAGCTCATCGACCTGCCCCGCCTCGACGCGGTCGTGCTGTCGCACCACCACGGCGACCACTTCGACCGGCGGGCCGCCGAGGGCCTCGACAAGGACCTGCCCATCCTCACCGAGCCCCACAGCGCCCGGAAGCTGGTCCGCCAGGGCTTCCGCCGCCCGCTCCCGCTGCGCACGTGGGAGGCCCAGGCGCTGCGCCGGGGCGACGCGCTGCTGCGGGTCACGGCCCTGCCCGGCAAGCACGCCCCGCAGCCGCTCGGCGCGCTGCTGCCGCCCGTGATGGGCTCGATGCTCGAGTACAGCGAGGCCGGCCGGCACCGCCTGCGCGTCTACGTGACCGGCGACACCCTGCTGCACGACCGGCTGCGGGAGGTCCCCGAGC
>Ga0180215_1004761_pt1 | contig 11867 bp, 12 predicted proteins | sample eDN3rd37CBELigBY_FD_128871 | JGI IMG/M metagenome (GOLD analysis project Ga0180215, IMG submission 128871) | Enriched backyard soil microbial communities from Emeryville, California, USA - eDNA 3rd pass 37_C BE-Lig BY (version 2) (version 2) | ecosystem: Environmental > Terrestrial > Soil >...
AGGCCAAGTTCATGCACGCCGATCTTGGCCGCTACTGGTACTCGATGTCGGCCAGCCTCAATCGCATCGCAGCGGACAAGGCGGCACAGATCGAAGCGGCACTGGTCGATGTGACAATCGACGCGGAACTCGGGAAATATGTGAATGGCCTCGCCGATCGCGGGCATTTCGACGCCGTGCAGGTCGCGCCGGCCTCATCCGCCGAAGTCCCCGATGAAGCGGGCGGTGTGCGTGCCGTCGTATTGGGTGTCAAACATCCCCACAATGGCCGTGACGGCTCGGACGCGCTGGTCGAGGCCAAAGACATCCTGATGCAGCGCGGCAGCACACCGCGCGTCTATCGCAACATGCTGGTGTTCATCGCGGCGGAAAGCCGGCAACTCGACAACCTGAAGGATGCCGTGCGCACATCGCTCGCCTGGGGCGAGATCGTCCGGGACACCGAGCGGCTCAACCTCACCCAGAGCGATAGTGCGCTGGCCAAGGCCAAGCTGTCCGAGGCCAATGAAACGATGAAGACGCGCCTGAAAGAGGCATGGTGCTATTTGCACTATCCCGCCCAGGAGAGCGCCCAGGTTGACTGGGAATGGGTGTCGGGAAAATTCCCGGCGCAGGACGGGCTGCTGGCGCGCGCCAGCAAGAAGCTGGTTGCCGAAGAAGGCCTGCTCGTGGAGCTGGGGCCGTCTCGCCTCGACCGTGATCTCCAGAAATACATCTGGAACGGCAAGCCTCATCTGTCCCTGAAGGAGCTGCGAGAGTTTCTCAATCGCTACATCTATCTGCCGCGCATCAAGGGCCAAGACGTGCTGATCAAGGCCGTGCAGGCCGCCGTTAGTGGCATGCTGCCCGGCCCCTTCGCCTATGCGGAGCGGTGGGACGAGAAGACGGACACCTATCTGGGTCTCGCGATTTCGCACACCGGAAACGCCATGGTGGTCATCGACAGCGACAGCATCATCGTGAAACCGGATGTTGCGGAGACGCATAGACCGTCGCCAGTGCCGCCTGAGCCGACCGGTAATCCCGACGAGGCGACCGAGACCTCAGGGGAAACTAGCGGTGGCCAGACTGCCGACGGTGCATCAGAACCCACTACCACGGGGAGGAGGCCAACCCGATTTGCCGGAACGGTGATGGTATCTGCCGACAGGCCGGCGCGGGACATGCACCAGATCGTTGAGGCCATCGTCGAACAACTCACCATCATTCCCGGTAGCGATGTGAAGTTGAGGCTCGAAATCGAAGCCGAGATCCCTTCTGGCCTCGATCGGGCAAAGGTCAGAACGCTGGTCGAAAACGCCAACACACTCGGGTTCATCGAAAAGGCGGTAGAATAGTCGAGATGGGTTGCCCGTCGTCCCGCAGGTAAGAATGATGGTACAAACTGGCCACGGCAGCGGTGGCTTGGTTCAGGAAGTGGGGATCCGTGGCGGAAGGGCAGATCGAAACAGCGATAGCGGAACTGGCGCGGCTGCAGGATGATGACAGCGCGCGCCGCGAGGTTCTCGACCGCGCAAGCTTTACGATGCTGCATCGGCCTGCATTGGGTGGGCGTCTGGTTGCGAAGCTCTGCGCCACGGAGGAGAGTGCCCCCGAGTTGGAGCCACTCACCGAATTGCTGGCATCGGCACTGGATGCCGCGCGCATGGCCAGGGAGAACCGCAAGAAGCGAGGTGATACCTTTCTTGAGGCAGTGACGGATGCGGTCGAACTGGCTTCTGGCCAGGGGCGCCTGAGTCCCTTCCACTGCCTGCTTCTTGCAAGCGCATGGACGAGGAGCGGACTGCCCGCACCCGCATCTCTTGAGGTTTCTTCCGCCGATATGATGCGCGGAGCGCCCGGCCCTGCCCCGCAGGATCGTGTCGCGGCGGAGGCGGCGCTGGAAGATCTGTTCCGCAGTCTGATCGAGCAGACCGAAGGCGATGCGCTCGCGCTGCATGCCGCGCTGACCGAGACGTTCCCGGCAATGCCGTCGGCAATGCGTCAGCACGTCATCGCATGGTCGGTTGGACGATCGGAGCCGATCCACGCGAGGCTGGCATGTTTCTGGCTGCTCGATCCCGCTGCACCGGTCCGCGCTGCGGCGGCGCAAGCCTTGGGCGAACGCGCCGCGGCAGGCACGCTCTCGCAGGAGATAGCGAGCAAGATGGTGATCCTGCGCAGCTGGATGCCTCAGGACGAGGCCCGCGCTTCGGTGGACGAGGCATTGAAACTCGCCATGCGGTCGGGTCTGGCGACCGGCGCATCAGCCAAGCCGTGGATCATCCATTCGGTCATGGCCACACTGCCCGATGGCGGCGGCGCGCAAAGCGTCATGATCGCGCTACAATCGGGCGGAAGCCGCAAGACCGCGATGCTGCTCTTCAAGCAGGGCCACGGGGTCAAGGACGCCTATGCCGTGCCCTGCACGTCGGCGAGCGAACAGAAGGCGCTGATCAGCCGCATCAGCCAGGAGACCGGCTCGGTCAAGGTGCCCCTCACCTGGCTCGAAGGCAGCCTCGCCATGGCGCTGGCCGATGGCCTTGCAGCAGGGTTGCCCCCGGCCCCGGGGATCATCGAGGTGTCGGAACTTTGCGGCCTCGACAAGCTGCGACCTGAAGCCGTCACGACAGAAGCCATGATCTCTGCCTTGCCCGCGTCGGAACGTATACGCGACCTCTCGGCGCAGGCGCGAGGCAAGCTGATCAATGCCAGCGAAGGCTGGTGGGATCGTCATGAGATCGTCCAGAGCTGGTTCGAGGAAAGCGATCATGCGCATGAGGTGCTCGAGGGCCGCCACAGCCCGCGCGCGCTGGACTCGGCGCTGTGGCGATGGCTTGAGACCCGACGCGACTTCTGGGCGCGACTTGTCGGGCGGGCAGCCGATGTGCTGGCGGCGGCCGACCACCCGGACGCCAACAGCTTCACGGCCACGGCGATTGCGCTCCTCGAAGGGCGCGATCTGAAGAAGATCCCGGTCATGGCCGATGTCCACGACCAGACAATCGAGGCGTGGTTATTCGACGACCCGAACGTGGATCAGGACACCACGCTTGAGGAATGGGTGGAAGAGGCGGAAGCAGAGGCGCCAAAGCCGGAGCGGAAGGGCGAACTGGCGCGCCTCGTGAAAGGCTCGGCGATTACGGCAGACTGGATCGACGGGTTCCTGATGTCCGTGACCGTCGCGCCGAAGGTGATCGCACCCAACAGCTGGCTGCCCGAAATCCTCGGCAGCGCCGTTGGAAACCTGACGCAGGACAGTATCCAGCGCTTCGCCGATCTGATCCTGATGCGCGCGAACGCCTGCGCGGACCAGGCGAACGAGCCTGCGGAATTCACGGGCGCGATATCCGGACGCAGCCAGATGGCCATGCGGGACTGGGCGGCCGGGTTCAGCCATGCCTGCGGGCAATTCCGATCGTCCTGGCCCGCGAAGTCCACGGCCCCGGACGATCGGGCGATGAAGCAGCGCGTTGCCGATGCGATGGCCACGGGCTTCAGCCCGGCCGAACTGAAGAGCCTCGGCCTGTGGATCGCTGCCCGGCATGATCGAAACAAGGGTTCCTGATAGTTGTTTCCACTGCGAATGTCGTCCGAAGGGGGCGAGCGCCCGGGCTTTCGTGGCGCGCATCCGGCGGAGGTGAGACTATCCGTCGGATCTGAAGGTGGTTGCTGTTCGAGAGCACGCGAGCCAGAGGAAAGCCCCACGACATTCTTGCTTCGAGGGTTGCCATCCTCAGGGAGGTGGTTGTGACAGCACAGAAGCTTTCCCCATCGCGCGAGCCATGCTCAACAAGCGTCGGCAGGCCGGGTTATCGTTTTGATCAGACCAGACCACGCTGAACGGCAACACTTCGTCCGCCAGTTGCCGGAATGCGATCCCCGGAAATTGCCCGACGGTGGTGGCTTCGCTCGTCAAGGTGAGGCCACGACCGACCGCGACCAGCGACAGGATGTTGTCGCGGCCCACATGCTGGGAGTGAATGTCAGGGTGATGACCGAGACCGGCAAGGTGAGCGACCAGATAGTCGTGGATCTCCTGGCCCGGTGCGACATCGCTCACGATGAAGCGTTCACCTGTCAGATCAGGCCATCCGAGTTGAGCTTTGGCAACCAACGGATGGTCGGTCGGCAGCACGACAAAGACCCGTTCGCACCAGAGATGCTCCGTTTCGCAGCCATCCCAGCGAGCGGTTCCGGTAATGAAGGCGATGTCCAGGTCTAGCTTCCGGACAGCCGCGACATGCTCGGCAGGATTTCCGTCCATGAGGTCGATCTGAACCGTCGGATGGTGCCTCCCGAACTTCCGCAGGAGGTCAAACAGAAACCCCGACGCCAGCGACGAGAAAATTCCGACCTTGAGCAGTCCCTGGTCAGCCCGGCCAACCGCAGCGACTTTTGTCACGCCGATGTCGATCTGCCGAAGGGCATGCCGGGCGCTGCGCAGAAACTCCTGCCCGGCGACTGTCAGCCGCACCCCGCCCGAATGTCGTATGAAAAGAGAAGCACCCAATTCATCCTCAAGGTCGCGGATCTGGCGGCTGACCGATGATTCATTGATGACGAGCGCGATTGCTGCCTTGCGGAAACTCCCGTGGTCCGCCGCTGCAAGGAAATGCCGCAGCTGGCGCAACCGGATTGTGCTCTTACCGGCGCTGCCCTCGACAATATGCGCGAGGACGGAGCTACCAGATGGGGCGTCCCTGTTCCGGCGCGCAGGCATGACGCATCATCCCGAACCGCAGTTGGCTTCTGGCCGGCGTTCGGTCGCGGCCTGCCGGCGAAGGCGACGGCGCGTGCCACGGGAGAGGCGCGCGCCATGATGCCCAGATTCGTACGCGACCATGTCCCCTCCTCTCCGCTTCAAACTTAATACCATTCAGTTCTTGGGATGGTGCTGCTTGACATCGGCTCCGTCAACGAAAAAAATAAATCGCATTCAGTTTTCACGGACAGTTGCAGCAGGGGTCCCGATGGCTCGGCCCAGGAAGGAGCAGGAACTTGATATTCCTCGCCGCGCGGTCGAGGAAACGATCCGCCTGCTGGCACAGCAGGGCGACTTCGGTGTTCCACTGACGGCGGTGGCACAAGCCGTGGGATGCACGGCGCCGGCTCTTTACGGCCATTTCCGCAACAAGAATGCTTTGCTGCGCGCGGCGCGCGATGAAGGCTTTGGACGGCTCTACAATGAGAAGTTCACGGTTTTCGAACAGATGCGAGGCGATCCGTTCGGCTATTTGCGCGATGGCAGCTATGCCTATGCGCGCTTCGCCCTGGAGAACCCCACTCTGTACCGGCTGATGTTCTCACCGCCCCCGAAACTTGGGGTGAGCGATGATCCGTGGTCAAGCGAAGCGGGTCGTCAGGTCCTGAGTCTGCTGCTGACCGGCCTTCGCTCATCTCAGGAGCATGGTTACTTGCCGGGCGCTGACCTGCAACGCTACGGCTTCATGTTCTGGTCAACGATCCATGGTGCGGTCAGTCTGAACATTCAGAACCGCCTGCTGGACCACGCGGCGAAGTGGGACTCGACGCAGAGCGTGATAGACGCGCTCATGGAGATGATCGCGGCAACCGGCCCGGCCAAACACCCGATCACGTCATGAGCGGGTCTTTCGCGCCTTTGCAAAGCCACGATCCGTGGCGATGAACCGCTCCAACATCGGCACGATAAGCCTGACGGGATCGGCGGCGGACTGGCCGCTCTCGCGGGCCAGTACCTCGGCATAGGCGATCAGATCGCGGTGAAGCGACGCGGGCAGCTCCACCGTAACCTTCAAAACAGAGCATGGAGCGCGATGTTGAGTCCCTTGCGCGGAAACATACCCGGCATGGTGGCGAGCATGAAGATGCCCATGGGCGCCCACATGGTGACGGCCATGTAGAACATGTTGAGGTTGTTCCGGAAATCGTGAAGCCCATCGATCATCGAGAACATCACGACGTACATGACGATCAAGCCGAGCGCCATGTTGATCCAAAACATCAAATAGGGCCGACCGCCATGTTCATGGTGCTCGTGGCCCGAATGCGAGGACTGCGCCATATCCGTACTCCTTTCCTCAATGGCCGAGGCCGACGCCCATCGGCTTGAGCAGCATCCAGATCGCCATGCCGACCATCATCAGGTTTTCGGTCAGGGACACGAAACCCAGCGGCACGTTGCTGTCGCCACCGACGCAGGCGCATTTCAATTCCCGCTTGTCGATATAGACCGCCTTGAACACCGAAACCGCGCCGATCGTGCCGATGAAAAGGGCGACCGGGATCGACAGCCACATCAACGCCCCGGCCATCATCAGCACGCCGGCAAGCGCCTCGGCGAAGGGGTAGACATAGGAATAGCGCACCCAGCGCTGGGCGAGCAGGTCGTAGTTGAGGAACATGGTGGCGAAACCTTCCACGTCCTTGAGCTTTTGCAACGCCAGGAGACACATGGCGATGGCGATGAACCATTCCGCCGCAGCGACGGTGAAAACGCTGCCGAACGCAGCCCAACTCGCGGCCAAGGCCATCAGCGCGGCCATGGCGAACAGCGCAATCACGGGGGTGTAGGTCGTTGCGTTCTTGTCCTTGACCTCCTTACCGAAGAAAGCGAGCAGATCGTCGTAACCGCCGACGCGCTTGCCGCCGATAAAGGTCTGCGGCGTAGTCTCGACGCCGTGCTTTTCCTTGAAGGCGTCGATCTCGGCGCGCGAAGTCAGTTCGTGGTCCTCGACCTCGTAGCCCTCGCGCTTCAGGAGGTCGAGCGATTTGAGACCGTAGGGGCAGGTGTGTTCCGCTGTCACCATACGGTGCAGCTCCGCGCGTTTTGCGATGGAAGCAGCCATGTCGTCAGTCCTTCGAAATCAGAGCTTTGCTTTTGCGAACACCTCGACCAGCTCGCTGAACTTGCGACGTTGCGCGTCCGCATCGCCCGCCGCGATCGCCTCTTCGACGCAGGAAACGGCGTGGTTCTTCAAGATCTCGGTCTCGACCTTGGACAGCGCCGCCTTGATGGCGTGGATTTGGTGCAGGATATCGATGCAGTAGCGGTCGTTGGCCACCATCTGGCCAACGCCGCGGACCTGCCCCTCGATGCGGCTGAGCCTCGCACGGAGGGCTTTATCGTCTTTCTGGCACATGCCTCAAAATACCCTGTATGGGTATATTCAACTCGCGACACCCATCCCCGGTTCCCTTCGACCAGCAAAGCTTCGTATCGCCGACGTTCTCAAACTGCATAGCAATGGCGAAATTATCAGCGTGGGTTGACCTTCCAACGCTGGGAAGGACCATCTTTGCAGGACTGCAAAGGAGTTCAACTCATGAAGATTAGGATCGAGAACCTTTTTGCCGCTGTTGGTGAACTACGGTCCGCATTGCTTGCTGTCAGGAATCTGAGCGACACGCTACTGTCCTTCATCGACGTGGCGGACGCTGCACCATCATCGAAACGGAATCGTGGGCATGCTTCCGCCTCAATGCCGAATGTCTGCCTCGATCGAAGGCGCGCCGACGGGGCGCTCGCCACCTTCGCGTTGGCGACAGTCGTTGTGTTGATGATCGGCAAAGGACAAGGGCGGAAGTGATCCGCCCTTGTCCTTGTCATTCGCCGCGCTGGGCAAGCCATTCCTGCATCTGCGCGATTTCCGCCTCCTGGGCTGAGGTGACTTCCTCAGCGAGCGCACGCACCTCCGGGTCTGAGCCGTGTTCAAGAACGCCGCGTGCCATGTCGATCGCGCCCTGGTGATGGGGAATCATGCCACGCATGAAATCGACGTCGGCGTCGCCGGTAAATTCGATTGCCATATCGGCGTGCATCTTGTCGTTGACTTCCTGATAGGCACGAATGACAGGATCGTCCGAAGGCGTGCTGGCGCCGTGTCCGGCATGTTCACCGTGGTTCATGGTAGCTCCCTGTCCTTGCTCATCCATCTGCGACTGCGCATAGGCGAGCCCGCCGGCAATGACGAATGCTCCGGCAATGAAAATCGGGGTGAGTCTGTTCATGACGCAGCTCCTTGTCAGTTTACAGTTGCGGGGTAGCCCGCTTCCTCGAGAACCGCCTGAAGGGCGTCCGCAGTTGCGGTCGTCTCGACCGTAACCATGCGGGCTTCCGGTTTGGTCTCCACCTTGGCGGCCGGATCGACGGACTGGATCGCTTTCGTAACGGATTTCGCGCAACCGCCGCAGGTCATGTTCTCGATTCTGAGTTCCATGAGGATTCTCCTTGTTTGCTCACATCGCTCAATGTGGGGCTTCCAACCATGGGAAGGTCAATAGCGATTTTCTGATTTTCTACCCCTTGACCTTCCCATGGTTGGAAGCCCCATCTTCTGGCCAAATCAAACTTTGGACCGAGAAGGAGGCGGCTATGGATGCCCCCGTTCAAGCAAAAAATTTGGGGGGTACGATATCGCTCCCCATCGAAGGAATGACGTGTGCCTCTTGCGTAGGTCGCGTCGAACGCGCCCTGAAGGCCGTGCCCGGTGTCGCCGATGCAGTGGTCAATCTGGCGACTGAGAAGGCGAGTATTACCACGAGCACGGCGGTCGGTCGGGCCGCGCTGGTCAAGGCCGTGGAGGATGTAGGCTATGACGTTCCGGCAAGCTATTCCGCGCCGGCACCAGCCACGCTTGAGGTGGCAATCGAAGGGATGACTTGCGCATCCTGCGTGGGCCGAGTCGAAAAGGCACTAAAAGCCGTGCCCGGCGTCACCAGTGCCGTTGTCAACCTGGCGACCGAAAAGGCCACGGTCCACGGCAGCGCCGATGCGGCGGCCTTGGCGGCGGCCATCGAGAATGCAGGATATGATGCCAGGGTAATCGCGGCTGCTGCGGGTAGCAACCAGGGCGAGACGGATGACCGCGCCGAGAAGAAGGACGCGGAACGCCGTGAACTGACACGCGATTTCACGATTGCGGCGGTGTTGACCGTGCCTGTCTTCATTCTGGAGATGGGCTCGCACGTCATTCCAGGCATGCACGACCTGATCGCATCAACGATCGGCATGCAGACGAATTGGTATCTCCAGTTCGTGTTGACGACCATCGTCCTGTTCGTGCCGGGCATCCGCTTTTACGACAAGGGGTTTCCGGCCCTGTGGCGGCTTGCCCCCGACATGAACTCCCTGGTCGCGGTAGGCACCATGGCGGCCTATGGCTATTCGCTCGTGGCGACATTCGCGCCAGGGTTCCTGCCCGCTGGAACCGTCAACGTCTACTTTGAGGCGGCCGCCGTTATCGTCACCCTCATCCTGCTGGGCCGGTTGCTGGAGGCCCGCGCCAAGGGGCGCACTTCGGAGGCGATCAAGCGTCTTGTCGGGCTTCAGGCCAAAATGGCACGGGTGCGCCGGGACGGTAAGACGGTCGAACTGCCGATCGATTCCGTCTTGTCTGGAGATATCGTCGAGGTTCGTCCCGGCGATCGCATCCCGGTGGATGGCGAACTCATCGAAGGCGAGAGCTATGTCGATGAATCGATGATCACGGGAGAGCCGATTCCAGTGTCCAAGAAGAACGGCAGCGAGGTCGTGGCCGGAACGGTGAATCAGAAAGGCGCATTCGCCATCCGTGCGACGGCTGTCGGCGACAACACCGTTCTGTCGCAGATCATCCGCATGGTCGAGGAAGCGCAGGGGTCAAAACTGCCGATCCAGGCGCTGGTCGACAAGGTGACGATGTATTTCGTGCCGGCGGTGTTTGTGGTGGCGACTCTCACCTTCGTCGCATGGATGTGGTTCGGCCCGTCGCCCGCGCTCACCTTCGCGCTGGTCAACGCCGTCGCGGTTCTGATTATCGCCTGCCCTTGCGCCATGGGTCTGGCCACACCAACCTCGATCATGGTCGGCACGGGCCGCGGTGCCGAGCTGGGCGTGCTCTTCCGCAAGGGTGAAGCGCTGCAACTGCTGAAAGACGCCAAGGTCGTAGCAGTCGACAAGACGGGCACCTTGACGGAAGGCAAGCCGGCGCTCACCGATCTGGAACTGGCCGCCGGATTCGAGCGTGCAGACGTGTTGGCTCTGGTCGCGGCCGTCGAGGCCAAGTCCGAACACCCGATCGCCCGTGCGATCGTGGACGCGGCCGCAGCGGAGAATATCTCGCTGCCGGACGTGTCGGACTTCGAATCGGTGACGGGTTTCGGCGTGAAGGCTGCGGCCGGTGGCAAGCGAGTCGAGATAGGCGCTGACCGCTACATGAGCGAACTCGGTCACGACGTGGCGGCGTTCTCCAAGGTCGCCGAACGCCTCGGCGACGGGGGTAAGTCTCCGCTCTATGCGGCGATCGACGGCAAGCTTGCGGCGATTATCGCCGTTGCCGACCCGATCAAGGAAACGACGCCGGCTGCAATCAAGGCCCTGCACGATCTCGGGCTCAAGGTCGCGATGATCACCGGCGACAACGCCCGCACGGCCAAGGCCATCGCGGCGCGGCTCGGGATCGATGAGGTGGTGGCGGAAGTGCTGCCGGACGGCAAGGTCGATGCCGTGCGCCGCCTTAAGGGAGAGCATGGCAAGGTGGCGTTCGTCGGCGATGGCATCAACGACGCTCCGGCTCTGGCCGAAGCGGATGTGGGCCTTGCCATCGGCACAGGCACGGACATCGCCATCGAAGCGGCCGACGTGGCGCTGATGTCGGGCAGCCTGCAAGGTGTGCCAAATGCGATCGCCTTGTCGAAGGCGACCATCGGCAACATCCGGCAGAACCTGTTCTGGGCCTTCGCCTACAACACGGCTTTGATCCCGGTCGCGGCGGGCCTGCTCTATCCGGCTTACGGCATTCTGCTCTCGCCCGTCTTCGCGGCCGGCGCCATGGCCTTGTCGAGCGTCTTCGTCCTCGGCAACGCGCTGAGGCTCAAGACCTTCCGCGCTCCTGCGCAAGCCGAACGCCATGCTGTCCAGCACCGGCAGCCTGAACTTGCGCCTGCCGAATGAGAACTGACGAGCCTGCTTCGGCAGGCTCGTCTCCATTTGCAAGGAATGAAACGATGAATCACCCCAAGAACCCGTCGGTTGTTGTTTATACGACGCCAACCTGCCCCGATTGCCGTGCCGTCAAGCAATGGCTTGAAGCCCAGGGGGTCACATTCGAGGAGCGGGATCTGTCAGACCCGCAGATAGCCGAAGAAGCAAAAGCGCGCACTGGTGTGCGTGTCGCGCCGATCACGATCGTGGATGGACAGGTCTTCTACGGCACCTTTGCCGAGCAGAAACCCCGCCTTGCGGAAGCCCTCTCGTCCGGCGCTGCCTGAAGGGAGATTTTCATGGTCAGACGGGTCGAAATCCGGCAGGCGGCGCGCATCATAGACGTGCCGGACGGCCGGACCATTTTGGAGAGCGCCCTTGAAGAAGGGATCGCATATCCTCACGGATGTCGTTCGGGGCGCTGCGGGTCCTGCAAATCCCGATTGCTCGGCGGCGAGGTCGATCTTCTGCCGCACACGCGTTTCTCGCTGACGGATGAAGAGCGGGCTCAAGGGTTGATCCTTGCGTGCCGCGCTCAGCCGCTTACGGACTGTGGCGTCGCATGGCTCGATGAGGAGGAAGAACAGCTTGATTTTCCGATCCGCATCTATCGGACGCGGGTGAGCAGCATCAACGACGTAACCCACGACATTCGGCAAATTCGGCTGGAGATCGAAGCGGGGGAGGCCATCGCGTTCAAGGCGGGCCAATATGCGCAGGTGACGTTCAACGGCGTCCCGACCCGCGACTATTCGATGGCGAACCAGCCGGATCGATCCTATTTCGAGTTTCACATCAGGCATGTGCCCGGTGGCGCGACGAGCGAACACGTCATCAGGTCACTCAAAGTCGGTGACGACGTCTCGGTTCGCGGCCCGCTCGGCAGCGCGTTTCTGCGAGAGCGGCATACGGGTCCAATTCTGGCGGTCGCCGGCGGGTCGGG
>Ga0180215_1004762_pt1 | contig 11865 bp, 9 predicted proteins | sample eDN3rd37CBELigBY_FD_128871 | JGI IMG/M metagenome (GOLD analysis project Ga0180215, IMG submission 128871) | Enriched backyard soil microbial communities from Emeryville, California, USA - eDNA 3rd pass 37_C BE-Lig BY (version 2) (version 2) | ecosystem: Environmental > Terrestrial > Soil >...
AGGAAGCCGAGGACCGCGATGGCGACGCTCGAGAAGGCGATGGCCTTGTAGCCGAAGACCTTGCGGCGAGCGTGCGTGGCGATGAGCTCCGTGATGATGCCCATGCCCGGCAGGATCATGATGTAGACGGCCGGGTGGCTGTAGAACCAGAAGAAGTGCTGGAAGAGGACGGGGTCACCGCCGATCGCCGGGTCGAAGATGCCGACGTTGAACGCGCGCTCCGCGATGAGGAGGAGCAGCGTGATGCCGAGCACCGGCGTCGCGAGGAGCTGGACGAGGCTGGTGGCGTAGAGCGACCAGAGGAAGAGCGGCATCTTGAACCAGCCCATCCCCGGCGCGCGCAGCTTGTGCAGCGTGACGATGAAGTTCAGGCCGGTGAAGATGCTGGAGAAGCCCAGGATGAAGGCGCCGAAGGTGACGCTGATGACGGCCGTGCTGGTGGTCGCCGAATAGGGCGTATAGAAGGTCCAGCCCGTGTCGATGCCGCCCTGCAGCAGCGCCGACATCACGATCGCCGCGCCGATCCAGTAGAAGTAGAGGCTCGCCAGGTTCAGCTTGGGGAAGGCGACGTCCTTCGCTCCGACCATGATGGGGAGGAAGAAGTTGCCGAGCGCACCCGGGATGGCGGGGATGATGAACAAGAACGTCATCACCGCGCCGTGCAGCGTGAACGCCTGGTTGTACTGGTCCGCCGACATGATGGTCTTGCCGGGCGTGAGCAGCTCCAGACGGACGGCGAGGGCGAAGAAGCCTCCGAGCGCAAACGCAATGATGACGCTCCAGAGGTACATGATGCCGATCCGCTTGTGATCGACCGTCAACAACCAAGAGAGGATGCCCTTCTTGGCGTTGAGATAGTTGACGTCCGCGGCGGTGCCGTGGGGCACGTGGGCGGGACTATCGATGGCAATGTCTTGAGCCATGACTGATGAACCTCGGAGCTACTGCGACTGCGACTTGATGAACGCGACGAGCGCATCCACTTGCCGATCGTTGAGGACCCCTTTGAAGACCGGCATGACGGGCGGGAAGCCCTTCACGAGCTTGGCGTTCGAGACCGTGATGCTCTCGCGCAGGTAGGCCTCGTCGACCACGACCTGGGAGCCGTCGGACATCTCGTGGGTCTTGCCGAAGATGCCGTTGAGCGCCGGCCCAACACCCTTCACGCCTTCGAGCGAGTGGCAGGCGCCACAGCCCGAGCTGGCGAAGACCTTCTTGCCGAGCTCGGCGGGCGGCATGTCGGCGTCGGCGCCGTCCTCGAGGAACTCCTGGAACTTGTCCTCCGGGAGGACCTTGACCGTGGCGAGCATGTCCGAGTGGCTGGTGCCGCAGTACTCGGTGCAGAGCAGCGCGGTCTCCGACTCCTCGGTCGCCTCGAACCAGAGCGTGGTGTAGTTCCCGGGAACGACGTCCTGCTTGATGCGGAACTCGGGGATCCACAGGCTGTGGATCACGTCCTTCGAGCTCATGATCAAGCGGACGGGGCGATCCTTCGGAACGGCCAGCTCGTTCATGCTGATCTTGCCGTTCGGGTACGTGAACACCCAGCTCCACTTCTGCGCCGTGACCTGGATCTCGTAGGCGCTCGCCGGCGCGACCATCGCGTCGATGTAGCCCTTGAGGCCGACGAAGAAGATCGAGACCACGATGGCGACCGGGATCGCCGTCCAGATCACCTCGAGCTTGGTGCTGTGATCGATCTCGGAAGTGACGTCCTTGTCGGTGCGGCGCCGATACCTGTACGCGAAGTACAGCATCGCGGCGACCACGCCGATGAACATCAAGACCGACCAGCCGTAGACGTAATAAAACGCCCAATCGAGATCTTGAGCGACCGTCGAGGCCTTTCGGGGGAGCCAGAAAGAGTCGATTTCGATGCTGGGTAGAGTCTGCGTCACGTGTGGGCCTCCTCAGGCCTGCGCGAGCGGCGGGTCTCGCTCCGCCAATTTCGTAAGAGGAACAAGCCGACCACGACCACGGTGACAGCACCTGCGGCCGACATCAGCCGCCTGCTGGCGAGGACGTAGCCGTAGGCACTCGGGTCGTAGTGGAAGCAGAACAGCAGGACTCGCTCGAAGGCGCTTCCGAGCTTTCCTTCGGAGGCCTCGGAGATCGCGAGCCTCAGGTCGCGGGGAGGGAAGGAGATACCGTACAGGGTGCGGGAGAGGCGTCCGTCGGGCGTGACGATGAAGGCGCCCGACGCGTGCGCGTATTCCTGCTGCTTCTCGTCCCAGCGATAGGTGAAGCCGATGGCGTCGGTGACGCGACGGATGTCGCTCTCCGTACCGACGAGGAAATCCCATCCCCGCTCGTTCACTTCACGACCGTACGCTTCGAGGTAGCCGGCTCGCTTCTGCTTCGCGAGCTCGGGCGTGTCGCGGGGATCGAAGCTGAACGTGACGACGTTGAATTCTTTGCCCGCCGTCCAGGCAAGGTTGCTGAGCCCCTTCTGCAAGCCGTTGAGCACGAGCGAGCAGAGCATCGGGCACTGGTAATAGGCAGGGACGAGGACGAGCGGCTTTCCGTCGGCGAGATAGTCGCGCAACGTGACCTGCCGCCCGTCCTGCTGGACGAAGGGAACGTCCAGGGGAAGCTCGGCGCCCGGGCGGTCCTCGATTCCCACCTCCCGCAAGGGATGGGGAATGAGCTCCTGCGCCTGCGCCGCTCCTCCGAAGAGGACGGCGAGGCCCAGACAAGCCGTAGCGAGAACCGACCGGATCGACACGATTACTTCGCTCCCTCCGCATCCGCGGGCGCAGCCGTCTCGGGCGACGCTTCGCTGCCTTCGGTGGCGGCCGCGGCCGGCACGACGGCCTTGGCGCGAGCGCTCCAATCGCGAAGCGTGAGCTCCTTCGCGCGCTCGAGCGGAATCCGGACCACGCCGGCTTCCTTGTCCGCCCACTGGTACTTCGTGAGCTTCGCCTGCTCCGACGCGCGCAGGTCGCGCAGCACCGGGTTCTCGGCGCTGTACACCTTCGCGTTCAGCTCCTTGCGGATCGCGATGTTGAAGTACTGCGAGATGAAGACGACCGCGACGATGACCGAGACGACGATGCCGACGAACCAGATGGTGACGGCACGAAGGTTCGTGTTGTCGTCCTCGGCGGGCGTCGTCCCGTGATGGCCGTGAGCCATCTCGTGCGACTCGACGTGGGCTTCGCTCATAGGTTCTCCAGCTTCAGCGTCTCGGCCAGACGCGGATCACCGACCGGGAACAGCGTTCCCTTGGTGGCAGCGCGGGCGATGACCAACAGTGCAACACCGACCGGGCCGAGCAGCGCGAGGATGTCGACCAGGCTGGGGGTGGCGCCGTGCTCGCCGAGCGACGGCATGACGAGCCAGTACATGTCCACGTAGTGCGCGAAGAGCAGCAGGACCGACGCGATCGTGAGACCCGCGATCGAGCGCTTCGCGTGACGCGACAGGAGGAGGATGAAGGGGATGACGAAGTGGCTGAAGAGCAGGATGAGGCTCAGCGGCTTCCACCCGTCCTCCCAGCGGTGCTTGTAGAACACCGTCTCCTCCGGGATGTTCGCGTACCAGATGAGGAAGTACTGCGAGAAGCCGATGTAGGCCCAGAACACCGTGAAGGCGAACATCAGCTTGCCGATGTCGTGACGGTGCTCGACCGTGCTGACCTTCTTGAGCAGCCCCTTCTTCTGGAGCGCGATCGTGATGAGCGCGAGGACCGAGAGCGAGCTCGTCACGCTACCCGCGAAGATGTACACGCCGAAGATCGTCGAGTACCAGTGCGGGTCGAGGCTCATCAGCCAGTCGAAGCCGGCGAAGGTGAGCGAGAGCGCGAAGAGGAACATGGCCGGCGCGCTCAGCGCCTGCATCTTCCCCACGATGCGAGCGTCGTTCGGCTTCGCATCGAGCTCCCGCGACTTGGCGCTGAACCAGAGAGCCAGGAGCGCCCAGACCGCGAGGAAGACCACCGCGCGGATGAAGAAGAAGGTCGTGTTGAGGTAGCCGCGCTTCGCCTGGATGAGGGCGTCGACGTCCTCCGCCATCCAGTGGTGGTAGATGTGGCCGGAGAGCGCGGCGACGGGCACGAAGAGGAGCGCGCACCAGGGGAGGATCGACGCTACCCACTCCATGTGACGACGCGCAGCGACCGACCAGCCGGCGCGCGTCAGGTGCTGGATGAGGACGAAGAAAAGTCCGCCCAACCCGATGGTCGCGACGAAGGCGAAGGCCGCCAGATAGGAGAAGCCGAAGCGGTGGTGATCCATCGCGTAGGCCCCAGCCGTTGCCGCGATGCCGACGCCGGCTGCGATCGCGCCGGTGCGGACGAGCTTCTGAGCGGAATCCTTCGACAGCCTCGTGACGTCGTCGAGCCCCGGCACGTGCGCGACACCGCGCGTCTGCTCGGCGCCGCTGGGTGCGTGGGCGGCCTTCTGGGCAATCTCGGCTTGCGTCATGGAGTGGCCCCTTCAGGCTCGATCCGATCGCGGAACTCCGCGGGCACGTCTTCGATGCTGGTGTGCTGGCTACGCTGCAGGACGCGCACCCAGGCGACGATGGCCCACCGGTCCTCGACCGGGATTTGGTTTCGGTAAGACGGCATGTTCCGCACGCCGTTGCTGATGACCTCGAAAACCTCCCCGTCCGGCATCTCGCGCACGCGCTCGGAGCTCAGGTCGAGGGGGATGGGGAAGCCGCGCTTGACGACCATGCCCTGGCCGTGGCCCGCCTGGTCGTGGCAGGGCGCGCAGTAGATCCCGAAGCGCTGCTGGCCACGATCGAGGACCTTGGCGTTCACGTCGATCGGCGCGACGGGGACGTACTTGTCACCCTCCTTGCCGCGATAGAAGGCGTCGTCCTCGTTGAGGTGCCCCTGGGCGATCGTCCCCGGAACGAGCGGACGCATCGTGCGGCCATCCTCGAAGAACGCGCTCTCCTCCTGGTAGCCGTACTTCGGCTGCCAGTCCATGTCGGGCACCATGTGGATCGGCGACTTCTCGCTCGGCTGCCCCCGGCATCCGGTGAGCAGCGCGAGCGCGAACAGAGCAAGACAGCTGCGCGTCACGGCTCCACCTCCACCATCTCGTGCGCGCCGAGCGACTCGAGGATCTTCCTGGCTTCCTCGAACTTCGGCTCCGCCGGCTCGATGCTGACGAAGAACTTGTCGTCGGTGGCGCGATGCCAAGACGGATGTTTCATGACGGGGTCGTAGAACTTCGGAAGCTTCGTGAGGCCCCAGAGCCCGAAGAAGCAGCCGAACGCGGAGAGGAGAATCGTCACCTCGAAGGAGAGGGGGACGAACGCTTGGAATGCCGCCGCGGGCTTGCCGCTGATGTTGATGGGGTAGTCGACACCCGACATCCACCACTGCATCAGCGTCGCCCCGAAGAGCCCGGTCGTCCCGCAAGCGAGAACGATCCAGGGGAGCTTCGTCGGCTTCAGCCCCATGGCCTTCTCGAGGCCGTGGACGGGGAAGGGCGTGTGCGCGTCGAAGTGCTTGATGCCGGTGTCACGGAGCTTCTCACACGCGTGAAAGAGGTCCGCGGGCGTGTCGAAGTAACAGACGAGAGTGGGCTTCGGCTCAGGCATGGGCTGCCTCCGTCGCCGCGTGGTCGGCCTCGGGGTGATGGTGGGGATCCGCCTCCGGCATCACGCCCTTGACCTCGGCGATCGCGATCACCGGGAAGAAGCGGACGAAGAGGAGGAAGAGCGTGAAGAACAGGCCGAACGTGCCGACGAAGAGAGAGATGTCCCAGATCGACGGGCGGAAATACGACCAGCTCGAGGGCAGGTAGTCGCGGTGCAAGCTCGTCACGATGATGACGAAGCGCTCGAACCACATGCCGATGTTCACGAAGATGCCGACCGCGAACATGACCGGGATGCTGCGGCGGAGCTTCTTGAACCAGAAGAGCTGCGGCGCGAGGACGTTGCACGAGATCATCGACCAGTACGCCCAGGCGTAGGGTCCGAACGCGCGGTTGATGAAGGCGAAGCGCTCGTACTCGTTGCCGCTGTACCAGGCGATGAAGAACTCCATCCCGTACGCGTAACCAACCATCGAACCCGTCGCGAGGATGATCTTGTTCATGTTCTCGAGGTGCCGAATGGTCAGCAGGTTCTCGAGACCGAACGCCTTGCGGCAGATGACCATCAACGTGACGACCATCGCGAAGCCGCTGAACACGGCGCCCGCGACGAAGTACGGCGGGAAGATCGTCGTGTGCCAGCCCGGGATGATCGAGGTCGCGAAGTCGAACGAAACGATCGTGTGGACGCTGAGAACCAGCGGCGTCGAGAGGCCGGCGAAGATCAGGTACGCCTTCTCGTAGGTCAGCCAGTGGCGGTGCGAGCCGCGCCAGCCGAGCGAGAGGATGCCGTACACGATCGCGCGGGTCTTCGTCTTGGCGCGGTCACGGAGCGTCGCGAAGTCGGGGACGAGGCCGACGAACCAGAAGAGCACCGAGACGGTCGCGTAGGTCGAGACGGCGAACACGTCCCACAAGAGCGGGCTCTTGAAGTTCGGCCACATCGACATCTGGTTGGGCAGCGGGAACACCCAGTAGAGGAGCCAGACGCGACCGACGTGGAATGTCGGGTAAATCAACGCAGCCAAGACCGCGAAGATCGTCATCGCCTCCGCGGCTCGGTTGATGCTCGTGCGCCACTTCTGCCGGAGCAGGAAGAGGATGGCGCTGATGAGCGTTCCGGCGTGGCCGATGCCGATCCAGAAGACGAAGCCGGTGATGTCCCAGGCCCAGAAGACCCCGTTGTTCAGGCCCCACAAGCCGAGGCCGTCCCACACGAGCTTGGCGAGCGACCCTGCGAGAACGAGGGCCAGGCTCACCGCGAGGGCGAGGAAGAGCAGCCAGGTCCTGGGCGTCTTCTCCTCCACGATCTTCGCCACCCGATCGGTGACGGCGGGGAAGGACGCATCCTGGCCAAGAACGAGCGGTGCCCGCTTGGACGGGTCCCGCTCGTCGATGTCGATGGCGTACTGGGCGCTCGCAGCGCTCATGCGGACTCGAGCTCCGGGTTGAGGTTGCGGATCTTGGCGAGATACGTGATGCGCGGTCGCACGTTCAGGAAATCGAGAAGCCGGTAACCGAGCTCGTTCTGCAGGCTCAGCTTCTTCACGACCGTGCTGTTGGGATCGTTGAGGTCACCGAAGGTGATGGCTCCGGTCGGGCAGGCCTGCGCGCATGCAGAGACGACGTTGTCCGTCGGAACCCGATCCAGACCCTCGCGCTTGGCGGCGATCTTCGCCTCGTTGATGCGCTGGACGCAGAACGAGCACTTCTCCATCACGCCGCGCGTACGGACCGTGACGTCCGGGTTGTACTGCATCTTGCGCTGCTCGGTGATCTCCCGCTTCGAGAAGTTGAAGTAGTTGAAGCGGCGCACCTTGTACGGGCAGTTGTTGCCGCAGTACTTCGTCCCGATGCAGCGGTTGTAGACCATGTCGTTCAGGCCCTCGGGCCCGTGCGTCGTGGCCGCGACCGGGCAGACCTGCTCGCAAGGCGCGTTCTCGCAGTGCTGGCAGGTCATCGGCTGGCTGACGCTGACGGGGTCGTCCTGCGTGCCTTCGAAGTACCGGTCGATGCGCAGCCAGTGCATCTCGCGGGAGAGGAGCACCTGGTCCGGGCCGACGACGGGGATGTTGTTCTCGGCCTGGCAGGCGACGACGCAGACCGCGCACCCGATGCAGGTGCTGAGGTCCACGGCCATGCCCCAGCGATGGCCCTTGTACTCCCAGTCGTGCCAGAGGCTCAGCAGGGGCGGGCTGATCGGGTCCATCTTGCGGATGACCTGAGCGTCCGCGAGCAGCTCCTCGCTCGTCGTCTCGCGCACGAGCTGGCGCCCCTCCATCTGGAAGTGCTCCTGCGTCCGCGGGAGGTTCGTCGTGCCGGGGCCCTTGGAGACCGTCGCCCCGGAAACGAAGCCGAACCCGGCGCTCGTGCGAAGCGGGAAGACATCGACGCCGATGTCCTTCCCGACGCGGCCGACCTGACGACGCCCCTGCCCGATAGCGAGAGCGACCGAACGATCCGCCTGGCCGGGGGCCACGATGACCGGCAACGAAACCCGTCCGCTACCGACGTCCACGGTCACGTGCTCGCCATCGGTGACGTTGAGCTCGCGAGCCGTCGCCGGCGAGATGAGCGCGGCGTTGCCCCAGGTCAGCTTGTAGATGGGATCGGGCAGCTCCTGCAGCCAGCCGTTGTTGGCGAAGCGGCCGTCGTACGCGTGGACGTCCGGCGCGAAGGTGACCTCGAAGCCGTCGTCCGCCGCTTTCGTCGCCTTGATGGCAGCGCCGAGGTCCGCGGTGCTCGCCTCGGGGAGGACGTCGCGATGCGCGGTGCCGTCGATGAAGCCGTCGTGCAGCGCACGCCGCCACTTCCGCTCGAAGTCGACATCGAGCAGACCGGCCTTCCACGTCGCGCGAACGAGCTCGTAACCGCTGCCCTGGATCCCGGCGACCGCAGCCACGACCTCGATGTCGGACTTGCCGCCGTAAAGGGGAGCGATGAGCGGCTGGATGATCGACGCCGTGCCGTCCTCGGCAACCACGTCGCCCCAGCTCTCCAGGTAGTGAGCCTGGTTCAGGTGCCACGTCGCAACGGCCGCCGTCTCGTTGACGTGCGTCCCGACGTGGATCGTCATCAGGCTGCCGAAGGCCCTGGCGAACTCCGCATCCGCGGGGGCGTCGAAGACGGGGTTGCCACCGAGCACGAGCAGGGTCTCGACGTCCTTCGCGTCGATCGCCTTCGTGAGCGCGAGCAGCGACTCCGGACCGTCCGAAGCCTCGTCGAAGGCCGGGACGAACTTCACCGTCGCGCCGACGTTGCCGAGCGCGAGGTTCAGCAGGTTCACCACCGCGTGGACCGAGGCCGGCTGCCGCTCACCCGCCAGGAGGAGCGACTGCCCCTTGTTCGCCGCGAGGTCCTTCGCGAGCGCCTTAACCCACGCGGCCGCCTTGTCGCCATTCGTCGTCTTGGCAGCGCCGAGGGAGGCGAGGACGTCCCCGTCGAGCGTGATGCCGTGGCTCTGCGCGAGCTCGTGGGCGAGCGCGAAGACGAAGCCGGCGACCTCGCCGCTCTTCATCCGGAGCCGGTGATCGGCCGCACCGCCCGTCACGGTCATCGAGCTCTCGACGACGTAGAGACGCGAGAGGTTCTTCGCGTCCTGGACCTGGTCGAGCTTGCGGGTCTCGGCGAAGCCCCGCGCGTGCTTGATCGCGCTCCCCTCGAGGGCGAGGAAGTCCGAATCGAAGGCCGCGATGACGCGGGCCTTGGCGACGTCCCGAACCGGCTCGAGGAGCTTCCCGAAGGCGAGCTTCGCGCCCTCGCGAACGTTCTGCCGCGACAAGGGCTCGTAGGCGTACACCTTCGCCTGCGGCAGGACCTCCTGCAGCTTCGCGAGCTGCTTCGCGAGGGTCGGAGAACGGTGAGCGCCGGTCAGGACCGCGAAGCCCTTGCCGCCCGACGTCCGGAGACCCTGCCCGAAGCTGGCGAGGAAGGTCGAAGCCTCCGCCCAGGTGCGCTTCTCGCCACGCTCGAGCGGATGCTGGCTGCGGTCCGGATCGTAGAGGTCGAGGACCGTGGCCTGGGCGTACAGGTTCGTCGCGCCGAGGCTGTCGGGATGGCGGGGGTTGCCCTCGATCTTCGTCGGCCGACCCTCGTGGCTCTCGACGAGGAGGCCGAGCGCCGTTCCCGCGAAGGGGAGGGCGGTCGCGAAGTAGAGCGCGTTGCCGGGGATGACCTCCTCGGGCGCTTTCGCGTAGGGGAGGATCTTCTCCTCGGGCCGTCGGCAGCCGGCGAGCGTCGCCAGCGCAGCGGACGCGCCGAGAATGGAGAGGAAGTTGCGGCGCGAGACACCGGACGGCGCCTCGGTCGCTCCCTCGGGGAACTCGTTGGCCAGCGAGGCCTCGAATTCGGCCGAGCCCTGAAGCTCGCCGAGGCTACGCCAGTACTGCTTGCCCGAGGATCCCAGAATCGGAAGCCTTCTCATCGGTGGCACCCAGAGCAGTGCTGCGGGGGTTGCAGCTCGCGGCCGTTCTTGGCCGTGAACGAAACGTTGGACAGAGCCGCGGGATCGGGCTGCCAGTCCATCTTGGTGATGTCAGCCGGATCGCGGAGCGCGGGGCCCGGATTGCGGTGGCACTCGAGGCACCAGCCCATCGAGAGCGGCTGCTCCTGACGGACCCGCACCATCTGATCGACGCGCCCGTGGCAGGTCGAGCAGCCGACGCCGGCGGCAAGGTGGGCGCTGTGATCGAAGTACGCGTAGTCCGGAAGGTTGTGGACGCGCACCCACGGAATGGGCTTGTCGGTGGCGGCGCTCTCGCGCACCGGCAAAAGCTTGACGCTCTCGGTCAAGACCTTGTCGTGACAGTTCATGCAAGTCTGCGTGGGCGGAATTGCAGCGAACGCGGACTTTTCGACTGTCGAGTGGCAATACCGACAATCCATGCCCAAATCGCCAGCGTGGAGCTTGTGGCTGAAGGGAACCGGTTGAACCGGCTCGTAGCCCACCTCGAGATGCTTGGTGGTGCCGTAGTAGCCAAGAGCTGCCGCCGCCGTCGTCGCTGCGCCGAGCACGCCTACCAGCGCGAACGGTGCGACCCGGTTCGACCACCTCGGGAAGATGTACCTGCCGTGCACGGGCGCGTATTCAGCGCCAAACGCTCGCCACTTCAAGGATCAGAACGCCGCACACGTGCGACATTCCGCCGCGGATCACGGTCTACGCCGCACGATTTCTCGGGAACCCGAGTGCCACTGCGGCAACTTGCCACCCCATCTCAATTCGATAAGGGGCGCTCGAAACGCACGCCGGACGGGCGAAGTGGGACGTTCTGCAACGGCGGTGCGCGACTTTGACTCGGTTCGGACGGCCTTCGCATCGGACGAGGTGCCGTCGCTCGGCGAGGTAACGCCGCGCACGAGCCCGTCATTCCCGCCCCCTCGCGCATTTCGACCGTCGGAAACGAAAGAGCCCGCCGGGTCAGGGCGGGCTCTCTCCTTTTAACGAAGGCGTCTCGGGGTCGCGATCATGCCGGGCCGCGGCGCTTGCAGCCGAGCACCACGTCGACCTGTCCCTCGCCGTCCGACTTGAACTGATCGCAGGTCTCCGGGCAGACGAGGATCGTCTTCGGCTCGTTCGGGTCGTCGTAGAACCAGCCGCCGGTACCGCAGCCGTTCGAGTCGCCGACGTAGGGGATGTCCTGCTTCGTCCCGTCACCCTTGGTGAAGCGGAGGTTGACCTTCTCGTAGTCGATCTGCTCGCCCTCGTTCGGCGGCGGGATCTCGTACTCGCAGGCGAGCGCGACGCCGCGGATCTGGTTCATCGCCGCGATGAACTCGTCCTTCGCATTCGCACCGGTGACCATGATGGCCTGGCCCGTGCCGCCGGCCTGCGCGATAGCGTTGAGGTCACCGGGATCCTTGCTGATGCCGATGACGAAGGTCGGGATACCCTGGGCGGCGTAGTCCGCAGCCACGGTCGTGATGTTGCTCATCGAGTTGCCGGAGCACCCCGAAGGCTCGCCGTCCGTGGCGAGGACGACGATGACCGTGTGGTCGGGGTGGCTGTCCGACCACTCCTTCGCGTGCTGCAGAGCGCCGTCGAGCGCGTAGCGCGTCGGCGTCCCGCCGTTGGGGCTGGTGCTGTTGAGGGAGGTCTCGATGGCGACGCCGTGCGGGGGGAGGATGCCGATGCCGACCGACGGGTTCTTGTACGTCCCTGCGTTGCACTCCGGGCTTCCCGGGAAGTAGCCGAGCCCCACGCCCATGCCATCGCTCGCGGGATCGGCGACGAAGGCCTTGAGCGCCTGCGTCACCTGCGACCACCGCGAGGGATTGCTCGCATTCGCCGAGCCGCCGTTGATGTTCCACG